>Ga0302326_10025562_pt1 | contig 11969 bp, 13 predicted proteins | sample Palsa_T0_3_FD_202264 | JGI IMG/M metagenome (GOLD analysis project Ga0302326, IMG submission 202264) | Peat permafrost microbial communities from Stordalen Mire near Abisko, Sweden - Palsa_T0_3 | ecosystem: Environmental > Terrestrial > Soil > Palsa > Peat permafrost | place: Sweden: Abisko... | reverse complement strand
CGCCGGGGTATGGGGCGCTGCGGAAACGCAGCATGCGCTCAATCCCTCCCCCGTGGAATGGGGTGTAACCCTCAGGGAGCGCAGGGCGGCCGCGCGCGGCGCCTATTCCTGCCCCCGCGCGATGCGCTCGGCGCGCTGGTAGCGGTCGCGAAAGCCGTCCCCGAGGTCGCGTGACAGCTTCACCGTGTCGACGAGGTTCTTGGACCCGAGCTGCCTGCGTATGGCGCCCAGCGCCTGGTCGTAGTCGACGGAGGACACGTCCTGCAGCACGGCCAGGGCGCGCGACCTTGCTGGCTCCGGCGCGGCGATGATCGCGCGCCACGCGCGCGCCAGCTCCGGGTGGGTGTCCTCCGTCATGACCCGGATGATGAAGCGCATCGGCGAATAGAGTTCGCCCGTCCATGAGTCGACGTACACGAGGAGCTTCTTCTGCGAGTACGGGTCGACGTCCGCGTCGTCCCGGTACTGCGTCCAGTCGGACTGCGCGTAGAAGTCGCGCCGGACGGGCAGGCGCCTCAGGCCGAACTCCCGCGGTCCCCCAGGGGTCCCCGGCCTGAAGGTCCAGAGCTTCTGGCCATCGAGCGAGAGCACGAACTCCATGAAGGCCGTGGCGACGGCCTTGTGCGCCGCCCCGCGCAGGAGCGCGATCGGGTCGACCGAATAGGCCGCCCCCCCGTCGGGCGAGATGTAGCCCAGCCTCTCGGGCCCGGAGGTGCGGCGCTTCACCGCCTCCTCCTGCTCGCGGCCGTAGAAGTCGATGCACATCCCGGCCGCGCAGTTCCCGTCCGCCACGTCGATCGGCGGCTTCTGGGAGGTGTCCGTGAAATAGCGGGCGTTGGCCCCGACGAGCTGCAGCAGCCTCATGGCGTCGGTCCAGCCGGCGCGGACCGCGGCCTGGGTGGCCTGCGGCGACGCGCCGGGCCCCAGCGGGTCCACCCGCCCGTGGATCTGCTGCTGGATCACGTTGATGAACGCCTGGGCTATCGATCCGCTCTGCGTGGGATCGCAGAGGCCGACCTCGCCCACGAACCGCGTGTCCTCGAGGTCGCTCCATTGCTCGGGGGGATGGTCGAAACCGAGGCGCTTCAGGGCATCGAGGTTGTAGATGATGCCGTAGGAGCTGAGCACCGAGCCGTACCAGCGGTCCTGAGGGTCGCGGTAGGGCTCGCCGCCGATCGCCTGGGGAAACGCCTCGTCCGTGAACCAATCCGGGTGCAGCGAGCGCAGGCCCGCATCGACGAGCCTCCCGGCACGGGCCTGCTGGTCGAAGTCGAACGGGCCCCCGCCGAAGAACAGGTCGATCCCGCAGCTGGCGTCCGAGGCCATGAAGGCCGCGCGGGCCTCCCGGGCGAGGTCCGTGGCGCCCGCCCGCGGCAGGCCCTTCTGGATCGCGGACTGCACGTCGGCGTCCCACGGCCTGCCCCTCTTGACCGTCCACAGGTACTGGAAGGACGCGACGTACTGCGCGTCGAGGTAGCGCGCGATGTCGCTCGTGCCCCCGACATTCCTCCAGTCCAGGACGACCGTCCGGCCCGTCTTCGCCTTGTACCAGTCCTGGAACCCGAGCGTGAACTCGTGCCGTATCGCCTCGTTGTGCGGCGAGATGAGGACCAGCGTGTCGTCGGCCTGCCCGGGCGCATTCATCCTGGGGCGCAGGATGAACGGGAGCGCGACGATCGCCACCAGGGCCAGGACGATGAGCCCGCGTTTCATCTATTGGCCGGAAGGAAACCCCGTCCTTTAGGACTGGGAGGAATCCCGGTAGTTTTTGTGCTTGGTATGTGGTTATTCAAGAGACAAGCCCTCGCCCGTGAAAATGAGGCTCACCTTCCGATGCTATCCTCGAGCGCGCCAACAGCGCGTTCTCGGGAGAACCTTTGGGTGTGTGCGCCATGTTTACAACCGCGCGTTGGAACTGCGAAAGGATAGTTATGCCAAGGACAAAACCAAGGTGAGCTATGGGCAGACCAGCGCCGCACTGACGGGATGGAAGAAGGAACCCGGGTGCCTTTGGCTCAACGAGGTTTCCTGTGTCCCGCTCCAGCAATGCCTCCGGCACCTGCAGACAGCCTACCGCAACTTCTTTGAGAAGCGGGCGGCCTACCCGCGCTTCAAGTCGAAGCGCGGGAAGCAGAGCGCGGAGTTCACCCGATCCGCGTTCACGTGGGACGGGAAGCAACGAAACCTCCGGCTTGCCAAGATTGGGCGCCTGCGCATCCGCTGGTCCAAGCAGTTCCAAAGCGAACCCACCACGGTCACGATAAACAAGGACTGTGCCGGGCGTTACTTTGTGAGCCTCTGCCTGGACGAGACCGTGGCTGCGTACCCCAAGAGGGGCAAGCACGTGGGGATAGACCTCGGCATCACCCACCTGGCCACGCTTTCCACCGGAGAGCGCATTGCCAACCCCAGGCACCTCGCTGGCAAGCTCGCAAAACTTGCAAAGCTGCAACGCATCTTTGCGAGGAGAAACAAAGGCAGCGGCCGCTGGCACCGCCAGCGACTCAAAGTTGCCCGGCTTCACTCGCGTGTTGCCGACGGCCGCAAGGACAGCCTCGCCAAGTTGACCACCGATCTGGTGCGTCGCTTCGATGTGATCTGCATCGAGGACTTGGGCGTGCGCTCCATGACCAGGAATCGCAAGCTTGCCCGGGGCATTTCGGACGCGGGCATGCATTCCTTCCGAAGGACGCTTACCTATAAGTGCGCCTGGCACGACAGGGAGCTCAGGGTGGTGGACCGTTTCTTGCCGAGCAGCAAACGCTGCTCGAATTGCGGTTACGTGGCCGAGGCGCTGGCACTTGACGTTCGCAATTGGACCTGCCTGCAGTGCGGGGCGGTCCATGACCGAGACGAGAATGCAGCGAGGAACATATTGGCGGCGGGACCCGTCGCCCCTGCGCGTGGAGGGAGCGTAAGACCGATGGCAGCCAAGGCTGCCGTCGGCTGCGCCCGTCGAAGCGTGAACCGACCTGCTCTGCCATGATCCTTGTATCACGGTATCCAGGAATCCCGGCTCTTCAGGGCCGGGAGGAGGTCAATGGCCTCCCCTCAGTCCTTCAGGACGACGACATCCTCAGGGAGCGCGCTCGCGTACACCTCGCGGGCCTCCGCGTCGACAAAGCGGGGGTTGAGCTCGAGGACCTTCAGGGTCGTCCCCCCGGCGACGAAGTCATACTGGGCGTTCTCGCCGAGGTAGACCGACTTGCCGATCCGGCCGAGGACGGCGTTCCCGGCGGGCCTGGAGGGGGACAACGTCCAGCACTCCGGGCGCACGGAGATCGTGACCGCAGACCCCACGGTGGGCGGGGAGGCGGCGTCCCCCGAGACGCCCTGGAAGGAGCCGATGTCCGTCGCCACGGTGGCGTTGCCCCCGGAGAGCGCCGTCAGGGTGCCGGTGATGAAGTTGGTCTCGCCTATGAAATCGGCGACCGTCCGCCGGAGGGGGCGCCGGTAGATCTCCTGGGGGCTTCCCACCTGCAGGATGTGCCCGCCCTCCATGACCGCCATCCGGTCCGAGACCGAGAGGGCCTCCTTCTGGTCGTGGGTCACGTAGACGGTCGTCAGCTTGAACTCCTTGCACACGCGCCGGATCTCGGTGCGCATCTCGAGCCTGAGCCTGGCGTCGAGGTTGGAGAGGGGCTCGTCCAGGAGGAGGCACCTCGGGCGGATGACGAGGGCGCGCGCCAGGGCGACCCGCTGCTGCTGGCCGCCCGAGAGCTGGTTCGGCCTGCGCTCGGCGTAGGCGCCCATCCGGACGGACTCCAGGGCCTCGCCCACCTTCGTCACAATCTCGGCCCTGGGGACCTTCCGCTCCTCGAGGCCGAAGGCGACGTTCTGCGCCACCGTCATGTGGGGCCAGAGGGCGTAGCTCTGGAACATCATCCCGGTGTTGCGCTTGTGGGGCGCCAGCTTTGTCACGTCCTCGTCCCCGAAAAGGATCCTGCCCGAATCCGGGATGTAGAAGCCCGCCATGCACCGCAGCAGGGTCGTCTTGCCGCAGCCGCTGGGGCCCAGCAGGAAGAACAGCTCGCCCGGCTCGATCACGAGGTCCAGCTCGTGCAGCGCGGTCACGGGACCGAAGCGTTTGGTCAGTTTCTGGATCTGGATGGAGATCATTCCGCGCGCGCAGGGCGAGCCTCGACGCAAGGCCCCGCCGAGTCGAAGTCAAAAGGCACGTGTCCGGAGATTTAACCTGCGGCCAGCATAACGGTTGCTTCCTGCTGGGCCCTCCGCCTGTCTTGGGGGCCGTACCCATGCCGACCAAAACCAAGAAGCCCTCGAAGCACCCCGACCTGGAGAGCGTCCTGTTCACGGAGGCCGAGATAAAGGGCCGGGTGCGCGCCCTCGGCAAGGAGATCAGGAAGACCTTTGGCGACGGCGAGTTCACGATCGTCTCGATCATCAACGGCGCCGTCATGTTCACCGCCGACCTGATGCGCGAGATCGAGAACCCCGTGCGCCTGGACTGCATCCGGATCTCAAGCTACGCGAACCGGACCAAGTCGATCGGGACGCCCCAGATCGTCCACAGCCTGACGATCGACATCGCCAAGCGCCACGTGCTGCTGATCGACGACATCCTGGACACGGGGAAGACCATCACCCTGGTCTCGGGGCTCATCTCCAAGCTCGGGCCCGCAAGCCTGAGGACCTGCGTCCTCCTGGACAAGCGGGGCCGGCGCGAGGTCCCCTTCGAGGCCGACTTTGTCGGGTTCAAGATCCCGGACCGCTTCGTCGTCGGCTACGGCCTCGACTTCGCGGAGCGCTACCGGAACCTGCCCTGCATCGGGATCCTCAACCCCCAGCTCCAAAACCCGCCCGAGTGGGCCTGAGCCGGCGCAGGGGGCCCCTGGCCGCCTTCTTGTAGGAGCCCGACTTCAGCGAGTCGATCTGGTCGCGGATCACGGCGGCCTTCTCGAACTCGAGCTTTCCCGCCGCGTCCTGCATCTCCTCCTCAAGCTCGGCGATGACCGCCGCGACGTCGTCCGGCGAGTCGGCCACGGCCGCCTCGTCCTTCTCCCCGGTGCCATCATAGTTGTGCAGGCTCGCCTGGGCCCCGCGCTTCACGCCCCTCGGGATGATCCCGTGCTCGGTGTTGTAGGCGATCTGCCTCGTGCGCCGGGCGTTCGTGACCTCGATCGTCTTCGCGATGGATCCCGTGATCGTGTCGGCATAGAAGATCACCCTGCCCTTCTCGTGCCGCGCCGCGCGGCCCGCCGTCTGGATGAGGCTTGTCTCGCTGCGCAGGAACCCCTCCTTGTCTGCGTCCAGGATCGCGACGAGCGCGACCTCCGGGAGGTCGAGGCCCTCGCGCAGCAAATTGATGCCGATGAGGCAGTCGAAGTTGCCGAGCCGCAGGTTCCTCAGGATCTCGATGCGCTCGATCGTATCGATGTCGGAATGCAGGTACTCGACGCGCACCTTGGCCTCGCGGAGGTAGGTCGTCAGGTCCTCGGACAGCCGCTTCGTGAGCGTCGTCACGAGGACGCGCTCGCCGTCGGCGGCCGCCTCCTTCACGCGGGCGATGAGGTCCTCGACCTGGCCCTTGATCGGCTTGATCACGATCTCCGGGTCGAGGAGCCCGGTGGGGCGGATCACCTGCTCGGCGACGACCGAGGACCGGTCCGTCTCGAACTTGGACGGCGTCGCCGACACGTAGAGCGTCTGGCCCGTGATCTGGTCGAACTCCTCCTTGCTCTGCGGGCGGTTGTCCAGCGCCGACGGCAGCCGGAACCCGAAGTTGACGAGGGTCTGCTTGCGGGCCTTGTCCCCGTTGTACATCGAGCCGATCTGCGGCACCGTGGCATGGCTCTCGTCGATCATCAGCAGGAAATCCTTCGGGAAGAAGTCGATCAGGCACGAGGGCCTGTCGCCCGGCTTGCGGCTCCCGAAATGCAGGGAGTAGTTCTCGATGCCGTTGCAGAACCCCATCTCCGAGAGCATCTCGAGGTCGTAGTTGGTCCTCATCTTCAGGCGCTGGGCCTCGAGGTACTTCTGCTCCGCCTCGAACCAGGCGATGCGCTGCTCGAGCTCCCTCTTGATCGAGATGATCGCCGGGTCCAGCGAGCCGCGGCTGCGCACGTACTGGTTGGCCGGGTAGAGGTCGAACTTGTCGAGCTTGCGCAGGACCTCTCCGCTCAGCGGCTCGAACTCGCTGATGTCCTCAACCGTGTCCCCGAAGAACTCGACGCGCAGGCCGCGCTCCGAGTAGGAGGGCATCACGTCGACGACGTCGCCGCGCACGCGGAACCGCCCCGGCTTGAGCTCGTAGTCGTTCCGGTCGTAGATGTTGTCCACGAGGCGCTCGAGGAGCGCGTTGCGCCCGAGCTCCCCGCCCTTGCGGATCGGGATCATCAGGTCCGTGAAGTCCTGGGGGGAGCCCAGGCCGTAGATGCAGGACACGCTCGCCACGACGATCACGTCCCTGCGGCTGACCAGCGAGCTCGTGGCCGACATCCTCAGGCGCTCGATCTCCTCGTTGATCGACGAGTCCTTCTCGATGTACGTGTCGCTCGAGGGGATGTAGGCCTCGGGCTGGTAGAAGTCATAGTAGCTGACGAAGTACTCGACGGCGTTCTCGGGGAAGAAGCCCTTGAACTCGGAGTACAGCTGGGCCGCCAGGGTCTTGTTGTGGCAGATGATGAGGACCGGGCGCTCGCAGCGCGCGATCACGTTCGCCATGGTGAAGGTCTTGCCCGAGCCCGTGACCCCGAGGAGCGTCTGGTACCGGTTTCCGGACGCGATCGAGCCGACGAGCTTCTCGATCGCCTGCGGCTGGTCGCCCGTCGGTTTGTAGTCTGAGGCTAGCTTGAATAGCATGGCGATTTACGATGAGACGGGGCACAGTGCGCCCATGTCAAAGGCCGTTGTCTCAACCCTGTACGATTCCGATGTCTTCCGCATGGCGTGCCGACAATTTGACCAGGCTGCCGATGCAATCAACCTCGCGGAGGACATTAGGGACAGGACCAAGTACCCCCGCCGGTGCATCGCGGTTTCGCTGCCCGTAAGGCGCGACAACGGGAGCGTCACGGTGTTCGAGGGCTACCGGGTCCAGCACAACATCTCCACGGGTCCCTCCAAGGGCGGCATACGCTTCCACGAGGGGGTGACCCTCGGGGAGGTGGCGGCGCTGGCCATGTGGATGAGCTGGAAGTGCTCGCTCGTCGGGCTGCCTTACGGCGGCGCCAAGGGGGGCGTCATCGTCAACCCGAGGGAGCTTTCCCCGACCGAGCTCGAGCACCTGTCCAGGCGGTACATGCAGGAGCTGATCAACTTCGTCGGGCCCCAGCTCGACATCCCCGCCCCCGACGTAGGCACGAACGAGCAGATCATGGCGTGGATGATGGACACCTACTCCAACCACGTGGGCTACATCTCGCCGGGCGTCGTCACCGGCAAGCCGATTGCGATCGGCGGCTCGCAGGGGCGCCGCGAGGCCACCGGGGCGGGCGTCGCCCACCTCGTGAAGAAATACCTGGAGGACATGAGTATCCCGCTCGGCACCTCGACGGTGGCGATCCAGGGATTCGGGAACGTCGGAAGCGAGACCGCCCTCGCCCTCTCGGCGATGGGAGCCAAGATCATCGCGATCTCCGACTACACGGGCGCCATCCACAACGAGGGCGGTATCGACATCAAGAAGGCGCTGGCCTACCTCCAGTACGCGGGCGTCCTGAAGGACTTCGACGGCGGCGAGGCCATCACGAACGAGCAGCTCCTGGAGCTGCCCTGCACGGTGCTCGTTCCCGCGGCCCTCGAGCGGGTCATCACGAAGGACAACGCGCCCAAGCTGAAATGCCGGCTCCTGGCGGAGGCGGCCAACGGGCCGACGACGAACGAGGCGGACAAGATCATCGAGGACCGCGGCGACATCGAGCTCATCCCCGACGTCCTGTGCAATTCCGGGGGCGTGATCGTCTCCTACTTCGAGTGGCTCCAGAACCTGCAGAACTTCTACTGGGGCCGCGACGAGGTGATCACGAAGCTGCACGGCATCCTGGACAGGGCGAAGGAGTCGGTCGAGTACCAGATGCGCAAGTTCAAGTTCGGCCGCCGCCTCGCGGCGCTGACGCTCGGCATAGGCCGCGTCGCCGAAGCTAAGCAGAAGCGCGGGCTCTTCCCGTAATCGCCAGCGGCCTAGAGGCTGGCAATGGCGCGCTGGGCCTAGCGCCGGCAGTGGGCCCATCCTCGCGCAGTTCGGCGTGTCGGGCTTGCTCGCGATGCCGAGCCTGAGCGTGTTCTACAGTTCCGGATCGGTGATCGCGCCAAACACGGGATGGGGTACGAGCCCTGGTGTCTCGCAAATTTCGTCTGCCACGACCCAACTCGGAGCCTTTGCCTTTGCGCAGGGAAGCGCAGACAGCGCCGTCCTCGCCACGCTCTCCGCAGGCTCGTACACGATGCAGGTCGAAGGGGTGAATGGAACGACAGGCGACGCGTTGGCCGAGGTCTACGAATTGCCTTAGGTCGCGCGGCGTTGGGAAGCTATACCCACAGCTGGATTCATGGTGATGGCGCCCCTTTGCGTATCCCACCCAATGCCCGGCAATGCCAGAGAGGCTGGCGGAATCCGCAAGTTCCCAAGACGTTTATCTCCATTGTCTTAAGAATTCAATAAGGCTGCTGGCATGCATCGAGCGACAGGGAAATCACTCCCCAATGAATTTCACCCCCATGCGCTTGATCGGTGTCGGCCTTCTGGCGACCGTGGGCCTTTTCGTTTCGGCGCATCCGTGCCGTGCGTCGGGAAGCGACGACATCACCGCCGTCTCTTCACAGGCGAGCGTAGACTACATCCGCGCGAAACAGCCCGATGGAAAGTACGCCCCCGAAGCCTACGCTTTCGCGGACGGCGGCCGCTGGCAGGGCTCAATGACGGATGCGTCGATCGACAAGCTCACATTCCTGGATGTGGCGCACATGATCGCCTACCCCCTCGCGGACCAGAACTATATGCCAAGCAAGGACCCAAGGACGGCGAAGCTCATGATCATGGTGTACTGGGGCACTACCCAGGCTCCCGAACACGCGAATGAGACGGGATCCTACGAGAGGGTAATGCAAAACCAGGGCGCAAAAACGTTTTTGGCGCGGGAGGATCTGGCATTCCGCATGGAGTCGGTCGAGCTCGAGGACATCGAGCGGGACAAGACCGATCTGAAGAACGCCCAGATGCTGGGCTACGACTCATGGTGGGCCCAGACCGACCAGTTCCGCGGGACCTTCCTCGAGATTCGCCGCCAGGACATGGTCGATGAGCTGGAGCTGAACCGGTATTTCGTCGTCCTCATGGCCTACGACTTCCAGCTCCTGCGCATGGGGAAGAGGCACAAATTACTCTGGGTGACGCGATTCAGCATCCGCCAGATGCACCACGAATTCGACAAGGACCTGCCGGCCATGGCCCAGTACGCGTCGCAATATTTCGGCCAGAACACCCACGGCCTCGTGAGGACGATGGTCCCCTACGGCCGCGTCGACATCGGCGCCATGGAATCGCTCGGCCCCGTTCCCGGGAAGTAGGCCGCCCTAGACGAGTTTCGTGACGGCCGAAAGCGAGGTCACGAAGACCTCCGACTCGCGCTTGACCCGGTCCCTCGTGGTGAAGCCGCCAAAACCCACGAAGAGGTCGACGACGGGCTTTGTCTCAAGGTCGCTCACGCCGTCGCCGATCATCACCACCCTCTCGGGGGACAGCTCGCTGCGAAGCGTATTGATGATGTCGATCTTCCCCCCGGACCGCGTGGACGGGTAGTCCGCGTCGAATCCCTTGTAGGTGCCGTCTTCCGCGAAATAGAGGTCCACGGCCTCAATGCGCGCAATGCCGAGCGCGTCGGCCAGGGGCCGGATCGCCTGCCTGAACCCGCCGCTGATGATGACGGGGGTCCAACCCATGGCATGGAACGCATCGACCGCGGCCTTGGCCGTGGGCTCCACGGTCGCCAGGTAGCGGCGGCCGATGGCCGCGGCGTCTTCCCGGGTGGGCCGGATGGCCTCGAGGCGAAGCCTGAAGATCTCCTCGATGCGGATCTTCCCGTTCATCGCATCCTCGGTCAGGGCCTCGACGGTCGCGAAAATCTCGGGCCCGCGCAGCCGGGCAAGCTCGTCGATGCCCTCTACCGAGCTCAGGGTGCTGTCGCAGTCAAAACAGATGAGTTTCAACTGCCTGAAGGACTACTTCTTCGTGCTGCGCTTGAACTTCGAAGTGAACTTCTCGACGCGGCCGGCCGTGTCGACCAGGCGCTTCTCGCCGGTGTAGGCGGGGTGGGAATCCATCGTGACGTCGCGCAGGACGATGAAGTACTCCTGGCCGTCGATGGACTCCTTGCGGGCCGACTTCATGGTCGACCGGGTGAGGAAGCGCTTGCCGGTGGCGACATCCAGGAAACAGACGTTGTTGAGCGCGGGGTGGCCTTCGGATTTCACGTGTAAAATGGGTTAAACCTCAGCCCTGGCGTGCCTTGTAGCGCGGGTCAGTCTTGTTGATGACGTAGATCTTGCCCCGGCGGCGCACCACCTGGCAGTCGGGGTGGCGCTTCTTGGCAGATTTAATGGAGGAAACGACTTTCATAAAAGGAGACAAAACAGAGACCGGAGCCCCACCCTGTCAACTCAGTTCTTCCCCGGCTCCTCGGGCTCGTCCACGAGCAGCTTCCACTCGTCGCCCTCGGCGGCGAGGAGCGCCTTCCACAGGGACTCCTGCATGGGGCGCTCGAAGAGGTCCGCCGGCGGGTTGGCGACGATCCAGGTCCCGCTTTCCAGCTCGTTCTCAAGCTGGCCCGCGGTCCACCCGGAATACCCCAAGTAAGCCCTGAGGCGGGTCGACTCATCCTCAAGCAGCTGCACCGCCTTCTCCGGGTCTATGCCAAAATGCAGCTGGAACGCGTTATCCCGGGACTGCCACGCCGCCAGGATCAGCTGCTCGGTCTGCACGGGGCCGCCGTTGAAGATGGGGGTCGGCGCAAGCGGCCCTATGGCAAAGTCCCCCTTCAGCTCACCCAGGCGCTTGCCGAGGGGGCGGTTGAGGACGACCCCCATCGCCCCCTCCGACGTGTGCGTCGACATGAGGACGGCCGTCCTGCGGAAATTCGGGTCGCGCAGGACCGGATGGGCGAGGAGGAGCGAGCCCGCGAGCGACTCGGGTTTGTGGCGTCCTCTGTTCTTCATCGGAGCGGGACAGTTTCAGAGCTTGGTCAGGGCGACGCCCGCGTCGGCCATCAACTTCTCGACGAGCGGGTCGTTACGATAGTCCGTGCGGTACTTGATCTCGGAGATGCCCGCCGCGGCGAGGATCTTGACGCACCCGATGCACGGGTAGTGGGTGACATAGGCGACGCAGCCCTCCACCGAGCTGCCCCGCCGCGCGGCGTCCGCGACGGCGTTCTGCTCGGCGTGGACCGTCGCCTGCTCGTGGCCCGCGCGCACACGCGAGACATGAGGCGTGCCCGGCAGGTAGCCGTTGTAGCCGGCGGCGACGAGCCGGTTCTTGCGGTCGCCCCCAGCCACGATGACACAGCCCACGTGGAGCCGCTCGCAGTTCGAGCGCGTGGCGATCAGCACCGCGGTCGCCATGAAATATTCGTCCCATGTCGGCCTCGTCGCAAATTTCTTGGTGGCCTGTGCGATCAGGTCCACGGGACTCTTCTTGGCGGCGCACATGTGAGGGGGCAATGTGGAGGCGCCGCCGCGGCCCGGCAACCTTCGACTCGTGTTCCCTCGGCCGGAAGCCCGGGGTATCCAAGCCGGCAAGGTTGCCATGCCTCCCTCCGTAACCATGGTGTTACGCCAATGGATTTGATCGAACAGGCCGGCCGCGGCATGCCCACCGGTAGCCGCACCTCATGGACTGTTCCCGCACACAAGAATTCCTCCCGCCGCCCGGCACCATGAAACGAGCCTGCGAGCCCGAGCTGCTGGATTCCCTCCCGTTCGACCATCCCGATGCGATCCACAACCGCAGGGAC
>Ga0302326_10025559_pt1 | contig 11970 bp, 9 predicted proteins | sample Palsa_T0_3_FD_202264 | JGI IMG/M metagenome (GOLD analysis project Ga0302326, IMG submission 202264) | Peat permafrost microbial communities from Stordalen Mire near Abisko, Sweden - Palsa_T0_3 | ecosystem: Environmental > Terrestrial > Soil > Palsa > Peat permafrost | place: Sweden: Abisko... | reverse complement strand
CGGCCATCGGAAAGTAAGGACCATCCAAAGCAGGATACCGCGCGCCAACAGGCCAAGCCCGCTGAGCAACACGAGCAACAGCCGCGGTCATCGGCACGGGAGGAGCAACCCGTCCGGCAACAGCAGCGACAACCTGCCCAGTCACAGCGACAGCCTGCCCAGTCACAGCCAGCCCAGCAACAGCAGCGACCGAACGACTCACCGCAGCGGGCTCAACGACAGGCTCCGCAGGAGCAGCGGCCAACGGTCAGCAGGGCGCAAGAACACACCAGGCAAGAGCGGGGTCCCGCACCCGCGCGGCAGAGCCAGGAGCAACAACGCGTTCAGCAAGCCGCCTGGCAACAGCATCGGGCAGGGAACTGGCAGTCGGACCACCGCACCTGGCAGCAACGCGGCGGATACAACGGCTACCGCATTCCTGGCGACCGCTTTCGCGGCTACTTTGGTCCGGAACATGGATTTCGAATCCAGGGCCTGCCGTTCATGGAGGTTGGCGGATATCCGCGCTTCCAGTATGACGGTTACTGGCTGAGCGTGGTTGACCCGTGGCCATCTAGCTGGGGCGACGACTGGTACGACAATGACCAGGTCTATGTTGCATATGTCGATAACGGATATTATCTCTATAACCGGAGCTATCCAGGCGTCGGCATCGCGGTGAGCATCTCGATGTAACAATGAGCGTGGCGATCGATTGGTTCCCCGATCGCATCGCCCCGCTTGCTCTGATCACCGCCAGTTGAAACATCTCAGGTCGATGCAGGTGACGCGGGCCGATGCGCTCGGGTCCCTGGTCGTATGGCGCAGAGTCACGATGAAGCGGTAGGTGACGGTCTGATCGGAAGGATCGTCGCGCGCGCGATACGGCGTTAACAACCTAACCCTAGATACAAACTTCGTCAGCTGGAAGCGCCGGGCTCGATGCTTCTCCTGGGTGGATCGATAGCGCGACGTAATTCATTCGTCGACGCAGATGCCAGGGCAAACCGTATCCCTGTAGACTCTGACGTGGGAGACGGACGGGTCCGCGACAATGCCCCGCAAATGGTATTTGGTTCTGCTGGTGTCAGTGGCGATTGCGATCAGCTACTTCGACCGGCTCACGTTGCCGGTGGCGATCGCCGCCATTCAGCACAACATTCCGCTCTCCAATGAACAGTTTTCCTGGCTGCAGACCTCGTTTCTGTTGTCGTATGCTGCGCTCTATGCCATCGGCGGACGGTTGCTGGACTGGCTTGGCACGAGGCGTGGATTTCTGCTGATCATGTTGTGGTGGTCGCTGGCCTGCGCGCTGCACAGCCTGGCCACCGGTTTCGTTCTGCTGCTGGCCGCTCGGTTCTTCCTGGGAGCGGGGGAGGGAGGCGCTTTTCCTGCGGCGACGCGAGTGGTGGCCGAGTGGATGGACCCCCCGGAACGCTCAACGGCGATGGGACTGATCAACGCAGGCACGGCGATTGGTTCGCTGCTGGCGCCGCCCATCATCGGTTTGATACTGCTTTACAGCGGCTGGCGTGCTGTCTTCGTGGTCGCGGGCAGCGGCGGACTGCTCTGGGTCCTGTGGTGGGCGCTCAGCTATCCGGCGGCAGGTTCTTCTGCAGCACGAAATACGCGACCGGCCAGGCCCGTGCGCTGGGTCGATGTGATTCGGCTGCATAATGTACAGGCGTTCGTCTTCGCCAAATTCATGAGCGACTCTGCCTGGTACTTTTTGTTGTTCTGGCTGCCGAAGTATCTGTATGACGCGCGAGGCTTCGATATCCGCCAGGTGAGTTACTACGCATGGATTCCCTATGCCGCGTCGGGCCTCGGCAGTTTTCTGGGAGGCTGGTTTTCGTCTACGCTCCTGCGGCGGGGAAAGTCCCTGGATGCTGCGCGCAAGATCGCGCTGGGTTGCTGCGCCGCGGCCATGCCGGTGGTGATGCTGGTTTCTCTGGTACCCGTCTCGATGGCCCTGGCCTTGTTCAGCATTGCGTTCTTTGCACAGCAGGCGTGGTCGGGCCTGGTGATGACGCTGCCCGCGGACATATTTCCGCTGAACGCGGTCGGTACGGTGGCCGGGCTGATCGGATTCGGCGGAGCCATCGGCGGCGCCGTTTTTGGCGTGGCCGCAGGATTTCTGCTCTCGCACGGAGTGTCGTACGGCGGGCTTTTTGTGGCTGTCGGGAGTTTTCACCTTATAGGCTTTGCCGCCATTGTTCTTCGATCTGGTCGGCTTCAACCGTTTCGCGCCATCGATAATGAGGAGATGGGGAGCGTCGCATGAAGATCACTGAAGTCCGCACGCGTGTCGTCCAGTGGGAGGGCAACAGGGTTCCTCTGCCTCCACACTTCTGCACCAATCCCATGGACCTGGTCGCATTTCGCAAAGCATCCATGGGGAACTTTGCGTTTCATAACTGGCTGCTGGTCGAGATCTTCACGGATACGGGTCTGGTGGGGCTGGGCAATGCCGCGCTGGCGCCCGTGGTGACGAAGACGCTGATCGATACGTATCTGAAGCCGCTGCTGCTGGGCGCCGATCCGTGGGATGTCGAGTATCTGTGGCAGCAGATGTATCGGCGCACGCTGGCGTTCGGCCGCAAGGGAGTGGCGCTGGCTGCGATCTCGGCGGTGGACATCGCCGTTTGGGATCTGCTCGGCAAAGACGCGAAGCAGCCGGTGTTCCGCCTGCTCGGGGGAAGGACCAAAGACAAGATTCCGGTCTACGCCAGCCGCTTATATGCCATGCCGCTCGATGAGCTGAAGGCGGAAGCGCAGAAGTATAAGGACCAGGGCTACACAATGATGAAGCTGCGCTTCGGTTGGGGGCCGATCGACGGCGCCGCGGGCATGCAGAAAAACGTCGAACTGGTGCGCGTGGTGCGGGAGGCGATCGGCGACGAGATCGATCTGATGACCGACGCGTATATGGGGTGGACGCTCGACTACGCGAAGCGCATGCTTCCCCTGCTGGAGCCGTTCCACCTGCGATGGCTGGAAGAGCCGGTGATTCCGGATGACACGCGCGGCTACCGGGAACTGAAGAGCTATGGGCGGATTCCAATCGCCGGAGGGGAACACGAATTTACAATCTTCGGCTTTCGCGAACTGTTAGAGACCAATGCGCTGGATTACATTCAGTTTGACACAAATCGCGTGGGGGGCATTAGCCAGGCGCGCAAGATCTGTGCACTGGCAGAGTCGTTCCAGATCCCGGTGGTTCCGCACGCCGGACAAATGCATAACTACCACGTTGTGATGGCCAGCCTGAACTCACCCATCGCAGAGTTCTTCCCGAAGGTGGATGTGGAAGTGGGGAACGAGTTGTTCTGGTATATCTTCGATGGCGAGCCGGTGCCGGAGCGCGGGCAGATTAACCTCGACGACTCCGTTCCAGGGTTCGGCTTGACAGTGAATGAAGAGTCGCTGCAGCACTTTCACGTGATCGAGTAGGGGAGGGAGAGGCCGGTGCATCTGGTCCAGATTGCAAATGCCGCACAGCGACGCGTGGGTGTGGTGCGCGAACCGGACCTCGTGCTGCTCCGCGAGACAGATACGGTTCTTGCGCTCGCCCGGCGAGCTCTTGCGGAGGGGCGCGCTCTGACTGCCGTAGCCGAGGGGCTATTGTCCGAGGATGTGCTTTCCTATGACGAGGTCTATGAGGGGCAATCACCATGGAAGCTCGTAGCGCCTGTCGATTGCCCGGGGAATCCGCAGCGGGTGACTGTATCGGGGACGGGGTTGACGCATCTGGGCAGCGCGCGGGACCGTCAGGAGATGCACGTGGCGCTGACGGAGCAAGAAGAAGCACAGATGACGGACAGCATGCGCATGTTCGAGTGGGGCCGCCAGGGCGGGCGTCCGCAAGAGGGGGCGGTGGGGATTGCTCCGGAGTGGTTTTATAAGGGAGATGGCTTGACGGTGCGGGGGCCCTTTGCGCCGCTTGAGATTCCGGGGCACGCAGAGGATGGCGGCGAAGAGGCCGAGATTGCGGCGATCTATCTGATCGCGGACGACGGCACGCCGTGGCGCATTGGAATGACGACGGGCAACGAGTTTTCAGATCACGTCTTCGAGCGACGCAATTATCTGAACCTTGCTGGATCGAAGTTGCGCACGTGCAGCATAGGGCCTGAACTGGTGGTGGGCGCCGACTTTGGCGATGTGGCTGGACGGGTGAGGATCTATCGAGGCGGAGAGATCTTGTGGGACAAGGAGATTCGAACGGGCGAACAGAATATGTGCCACAGCCTGGCGAATCTCGAGCACCACCACTTCAAGTTCGCGACCCATCGGCAGCCAGGCACGGTGCATATCCACTTCATGGGAGCAGACTGCCTGTCGTATGGAGAGGGCGTGCGCCTGGAGGCCGGCGACATAACGGAGATTCAGTTTGAAAACTTCGGCCGAGCACTGCGCAACGTCATCACGAAGGACAAGCCGATAACCGCGCCCGTGCGCGTGAAGCCGATGCAATAAAGGGGGTTGGATGGAAACGAAAATGAAGGTCGCTCTGCTGGGATTGGGCACCATGGGCAGCGGCATGGCGCAGAATCTGCTGAAGGCGGATTTTCCGCTGACGGTCTACAACCGGACACGGGCGAAAGCTGAGGCTCTGGAAGCTGCAGGTGCGGTCGTGGCGCAGAGCCCGGCGGCGGCGGCCCACGGCGCAACGGTGGTGCTGGCGATGCTGGCAGACGATAACGCATCGCGCGTGGCATGGCTCGGAGCGGATGGAGCTCTCGCTGCGATGCAGCCGGGCAGCATCGCAGTGGAGTGCAGCACGCTGAGCCCCGATTGGGTTGCGGAGCTAAACGGCGCGGCGGGCGATCGCGGACTGCATATGGTGGAGGCGCCGGTGACCGGCAGCCGCATGCAGGCAGAAGGCGGGCAGCTGAATTTTCTGGTGGGTGCTGACGAGGAGGCACTGGCGCTCGTTGAGCCGGTGCTGCGGAGCATGAGCAAGGAGATCCTGCACCTGGGCCCTGTGGGGAGCGGGGCGCAGCTGAAACTCATCAATAACTTTCTTTGCGCGGTGCAGGTGACCTCGTTTGCCGAAGCGCTGGCCTGGATCGAGCGGACAGGATTGAAGCGGGATACGGCGCTGGAATTTCTGAAGAAGGGTGCACCGGGCAGCGGGATTCTGAGCGCGATGTCAGACAGGATGACGCGACGAACCTACGAGGTGAATTTTCTACTGCGTCTGATGGCGAAGGATCTGCGTTACGCACAGGCGGCCGCCGCGCAGCGAGCCGTGGAACTGTCGATGGCAGAGCCAGCTGAAGCCATGTTCGGCAAGGCGCAAGAGCAGGGGCTCGGGGAAAGAGATATGTCGGCTGTGGTGGAGGTCCTTCGCAGGGACCAGCAGTAGATGAGTGGCCCCGAGGAGTGGCCAAGCCCCACTCCGACGCCTGCACAAGGAACCTCGAAGGCGCCTGCCCCTTTTGAGGATGAGTGGGCATGAGGAATTGATGTTTTTCATCGAGATTTTTGCCATCTGCGCTGAATCGAGAGCAGCTCCGCTTCGCGCGAGTAGCTGATTTGGGACCGAGCTAACCTCGCCTATCTTATGCACTTAAGAGGATAGGTCATATTGCTGGCGTCGAATGTGTACCCAGTCTGACCACCTGAGCAGGGCGGTCACCTCGAAGAGCTATGGTTCCTTATCAGCCACGGACCTATAGTTGGGATAACGACAAACGAGACATAGAACACCGTGAGTTGCCAGCCTGAGGCTGTACCTCGATAGCCTCCCTCATCCCTGACAATCCATCTTTTTAACCTCGTCGTGTGGTCACGACGCTCATGGACCTCTCCGTCCATCAGCAGAACTGTTGGCCGCAGCCGCTAACCTCTCGCTCGGCACATGAAGGAGCTCTATGAACAATACTCGGAATCTTACCCTCGTCTCATCGCTGGTATTCCTGGCGGCCAATGCATTCGCCGCCGTAACGGTCAGCAGCCCACCCAATGGATCCGATGTGAACACACCGTTTACCCTCAATGCGTCCGCTTCGAGCTGCTCGTTGCAGCCCATCAGCGCCATGGGCTACTCGCTCGATAACAGCGCGAGCACAACCATCGTGAGCGGTAGTTCGGTTACCGCCAGCGTCGCGGCAGCGCCGGGTGCGCATACTCTGCACGTCAAATCCTGGGGTAATCAGGGCGCTTCGTGCGTTACCGATGTCGCCGTCACGGTTGCCGGTGCTCCGGCTCCCGCCGCGGTCTCCGAAGCGGTGAGCGTTAGCAGTCCAGCCACCGGTACGAATGTGACTTCACCGTTCGCTCTTATGGCGAGTGCCGCGTCCTGCGGAGGCAACCAGACCAGCGCCATGGGCTATTCGTTCGATAACAGCACGAGCACAACCATCGTGAACGGTGCGTCTATCAATTCCCCGATTACGTCGCCTAGCGGGGCGCACACTCTGCATGTTAAGGCATGGGGAAATGGCGGGGGTTCGTGCGACACGGATGTCGCCGTCAATGTTACGGTCCCGGCGAACGTTGCCGTGGTCCCGGCCGGCGCCATCAGCGTCAGCGCTATTCAGGCTATGAGCGGCTGGCAGGCTGTGAACGACACTGGCGGCAGCGGCAGCTCTACCGGCAGCGACAGTCTCGTCGGCTTGCCTGCTTACAGCGGCACCGCGCGCCAGTTCGTGACCAACTTCACAAACGGCGGGGATGAACGCTACTACGTAGCCTTCGGTGACGATACCGAATCAACGAACTTCATGTATGACGGATGGGTTTACCTGAACGGTTCTTCCAGCGATGTAGGCAACATTGAAATGGATTTGAATCAGACCATGCCGAATGGACAGACAGCGATCTTCGGCTTCCAGTGCGATGGCTACAACAACACGTGGGATTACACAGAAAACAAGGGCACGCCTTCGAATCCGATCGTCGCGTGGGGTAAGTCAACCGCGTCCTGCAACCCGCGCAGCTGGAGCATCAATACCTGGCATCACGTTCAGATCAGCTACTCGCGAGACGACGCTGGCAACATCACTTATCACGCCGCGTGGCTCGATGACGTTCAGGAGAACATCAACACCACGGTTAACTCCGCGTTCGCGTTGGGCTGGGCACCGGCACTGCTGACCAACTTTCAGGTGGACGGACTGGGCGCCAGCGGATCTACTACCGTTTATCTGGACGACCTGACCATTTATCGCTGGTAAGGATTGTTAAATAACTGTACTTCACTTCAAACTGGCCCTTATCACTTGTCTCGTATCTGAACCTGCCGAGCTTCGTCGGTCCGCCCGTCGAGAGGGTGAATCAACTTGAAGAACCGGTCCGTCCTGTCATCTGGCGAATCTGATAATTCTGAGGTGGGCCGCCAGGGACCTTCTAGTGTATCCAGCGCTCCTGAGCATCGTCCCAGGCGGCGCCTTCGAGGTTGACCATCTTCTGTATTGCTCGTTACAGTTATGATGGCAACCGTGCCTCCCAGGTAGCCGGTGTTGTACTGACACTATTGGGTTATAAATGTCTCAACGTATTACATGAGAATGCCGCACGGAGAACAGCAGGAACCTACGGTGCAACGGGGCACTCCAGCTTTGAGGCCGTATTTAGATACGGCCTCAGAGTAAACGAATGCGCGATGCCACGCCTCCTCATCTCGGACACTGGATTGTCGCCCCGCATGTTTGAGTTGAGTATGGTTACTTCACCTGATTATGCAGTCCGAACTGCTCCGGAACTCTTACCTACGCCGCAACAGCTACCGTGACAGGCGAGGCGGGTCACCCTTGCGGGACTGGAGCCGCGGCGCCAGCAGCGCGTGGGCTTGCCGGAGGCGGCTAATGCCGGAATCAACTGAGAAAGGGAGGTTGTTCCGTGGTCCCGCAGAGATCGGCTCACCAGACAGCTGCATCAGAGTTTGAGGATACGTCTACGGGCGTCAATCGATTGCCTGATTGCGTCTCTTTCGCCGGCCGCTCTCCAGGTCGTTTGCCGGCCTGATTCCTGATCCTCTTGCTCTTGCTTATCCTTCCTGACGACGTACAACTCATCGGCAATCACTTCCAGTAATTGGGTAGTGCGATTGTCTTCTTCCATTATGACCTTCCTCAATGCGCAGAGTGCCTCGGTACGTGATACTGCTTAGTCGCTTGTTATGACGGGAACGGTAAGGCCCAATTCAAGTTGTCCTATCGTGCCCGCTACTACTGGTCCAGATTACTCATTTCTTTGGTGGGCAAAACGGGAGCCCTCTCCGTGCTGTTGCATGCGGCGGCGGTTGAGCACCTACGGTTCCGGTTCGCCCGGCACAGCAATCAGGAGCAGAGGATTTGTGGTGTTCTGCTCCGGCAGTTGGTCTAACAAAACTACATTCAGCAGCGACTTATGCACGCGGATGCGGCTGTCGTATTGAATCAATCCAAGCTTCCGGAAGCGGTTCATGAAGAAATTCACGCGGGATCGGGTGGTGCCGATCATCTCGGCCAGGGTCTCCTGGGAGATTCTGGGAATCAAGCCCTCCGAGCGACCCGGTTTACCAAATTCCGCCATTAACAAGAGGATGCGTGCCAGGCGCTTCTCGCTGGAGTTGAAGAGCTGGTCGACGAGATCTGCCTGGGTGCGCATAGTGCGGGCCAGCAGAAACGACAAGAAGAGATCCGAAAGAGAATGTTCCTCGCGCATAACTCGAAACAATTCTGCTTTCTCGATTCGCAGCACGGTACAACCGGTGATAGCTGTGGCCGTCGCCGTTCGGATCCCGGTCCCCGCAACCAGCGACTCCTCTCCGACAAAGTCGCCAGGGTGAAGAAGTGTGATGGTAGCTTCTTTACCTTTCGTTGACACGACTGTGAGTTTCCCCCGACCTCTCTGAAGATAGAAGATGGATTCGGCGGGATCTCCCTGCGAAAAGAAGGACAATCTCGGTTTTACATGAACAAGTTTCCGCCCCGGCCCGGGGTTCGCAAGGAAGGCGGCATTGTCAAACTTCAACTCGTTCCGCTTCGCCATCCGAATGTGCCTCCGTCCGTGCAAAATGTCGCCGGAGAAAGGTAAGTGAAGACAGCACCCACTCCGGCCCCTGAGTAAGAACGGCAGCCGGCGCTTAGACCGAGATGGCAAGCTCCACGGGGTGCCAAACGCTCCGCGCTTTGTGGCATTCGCAACCAAGCTTTGCGGGATAATATGAGTGTCGCGTCGTGGCAGACCTCAGGATACTCACGTGAAGTATCTGCCGGTGGAAAGGGAAGTGTCTGTTCAATTGTGAACACATCAGCCTTTTCGATGGGCGAGCAAGGAGTATCTATCGTTTACGTGGAGATGTTACCGAACGTCTCGGAAGAGGCCGGGGCCCTGACTGTTCAGCTTCGCGCAGTCACGGCAAATGCGCTTGCCTTCTGTATTACGGATGGTGGCATGCAAGGGGATGTTTCCCGGTACGCATTTGGTGTTGTTATGGCGATGGCGCTCCTTCAGCGAGTTCTGGGGGCAGGTCCGCGGCACGAGCCGCCATCGTTCTTTAGGGTTGAACTGTGTCCTGGTCGACAACGAACCCTTCGTATTCGGTCGTCAAGCACATTTATGCGAGTCCATCACATGATCGCAGCTCCGCCGAAAGTGCCATTGCTAAACACTAATCAGTCTGCCTATCTTACGAGATAGTACCGTTTCTCAATCGCGGAGGTTTGCAGTGCAGATTGACGATTGGAACCGAATGGCCGTCCGTACGCTTCTGGCAGATGCAGGTCGATCGCTGGCGCTTCTGGAAGTCAAGAACCAAGGGAATCGGGAAGTTGTGCGTGATGCGGTTGCTGACGCACGCAGAAATTACTTTGACTTTGTCAGGCGCGGCAGACCGCTCATCATGTCGGACGACGATCAAGTCGCATTCCGGAAAGCGCTGGATCACTTGACGGGCGGGGCAACCGCCGGTCCTGCTTTCGATGACGACATCGCCGGCGCATCATCGTTGGGAACCGTGGGATCTCCGCAGACCTGATTGTTTACATTGTGGCTTAGCGACGGCGGATCTTACCAGCACCCATACCGCTTTTGTTCCTCTCGCGAGCGCGCGCTGGGGCTGCTAAGTAATGCTGGTAAGACAATTTCACAGCATGAAAACGCCGATTTTCTACTTGGAACCCCTTTATATTATTGAATATAAAGAGTGTGTTGGCGGGGACGACGGGGCTCGAACCCGCGACCTCTGCCGTGACAGTCTTGCCGTTTGAGGTTTTTCAACGACTTACAAACCCGTGGGGAACGCCTAAGACCACCGAAGTCGTCGAAGACCGTGCCTTTTGTGGATCGGATTGTGGATCGAAACTCAAAGATCCGTACGAGCGCGTCTACGCATACGGCTTTTACGAAGGGTGAGTGGCGTAGCGTGGCGAGAGTGATTTAAGGTTTGTGCTCACGCTTGACAGATAAATACGTGCGGACGTATTCTAGGTAAATGGGCCGTCCGTCATTTCGCAAACAGATCATCGCTTCGGGAATGCAGACCGTGCATCATCGCGGTTTTGGCACCGTGGGATTGCGAGAGATCACCGCTGAGGCTGGTGTTGCTCAAGGCTCTTTCACGAATCATTTCGCGTCGAAGGAGGAGTTCGGCGTGGAGGTGCTGGACCACTACTTCGATCAGCTTCGCGCTGTGATGGCGCAGACGCTGGAAGACGAAAGCCGTAAGCCAACGGAACGTCTGAGCGCTTATTTTGAGCGCATTATTGATCTCTTCAACTCAGGTGGGTGGCGTTACGGCTGTTTGGCGGGAAACATGGGGCTGGAAGCTCCGGAACATAGCGAACTCCTCCGCCAGCGCCTCATTGAAATCTTTGCTGAATGGGCAGGGCGTTTCGCAGAGGTTATCCGGCAGGCTCAGAAAGCTCACGAGGTTCGAGCAGATCTTGACCCCGCAGAGGCTGGTGCCGCGCTGTTGGAAGCATGGCACGGGGCGATGCTCCGCATGAAAATTGAGCGTAGCCCGGCGCCTCTCGACCGCTTCAAGCGAATTGTTTTACCGGCTCTGCTCTCAGTTCCTGCGCGGTACCGACCGTCGGCTCTTCAGCGGTCATGAATTGAAGTACTGCAGCCGGAATGGAGGAACACAAGCATGACGATCGAAACCGCTTAGAAACTCTATGGAAGGGTACCTCTAGGGATGGAAGGCGATTTCCGCGGAGCGGAACAAAGATTCGCCGACGATGTTCAATATTCCAGCCGTCTTCACGAGTCCGGCAAATGGCAGACAGTTATCGAGGATATGGCGGCCTTCCAAACAAGTTCCCTGGCGGCTACTTTGATATTGGAGATATGTCAGGTCACCACGACGCGCACTACTCACTTGGGTGCTCGTACAGGCAAACGGCACGGTTTTTGCCAAGGGCCATGATCAGATTCGAGTCTTTCAGGAAGGCAAGATCGTGAGCCTGATCACGTTCCCGCCATCCACTTCGAATCCGTAGTGCATGTCGGTCCGTGTTTGGGAGCCTTAGCCAAGGAGTCTTCCGCGCAATCCCAAGATCAAATAACAGACTTATTTGAGCCGTAAGAGAGGAGCAACATGACTATTCCCTTCGACGTTACCTTGCCTCATGTGAATGTTTTGGGTTCCACCATGGCATACCGTGAAGCGGGCGATCCGCGGGCACCAGTGGCGCTTTTCCTGCACGGGAATCCAACCTCGTCTTACATATATCGAAATATTCTTCCGCTGGTTGCACCGGTCGCGCATTGCATCGCGCCTGACCTTATCGGGTTCGGCCAATCCGGAAAGCCGGATATTGAGGATCGCTTTTACGATCACGTCCGATACCTCGACGCCTTCATTGAACAAGCCGGCATCTCTTCAGCATTCGTGATCGCGCAGGACTGGGGTACGGGACTTGCGTTCCATTTGGCCGCCCGCAGGCCAGAATTCATCCGCGGACTTGCATTCATGGAGTTCATTCGCCCCATTCCCAGCTGGGACGATCTTCCAGCGAAAGGAGCCGAGATCTTCAAGAAATTCAGAACGTCCGG
>Ga0302326_10025557_pt1 | contig 11970 bp, 12 predicted proteins | sample Palsa_T0_3_FD_202264 | JGI IMG/M metagenome (GOLD analysis project Ga0302326, IMG submission 202264) | Peat permafrost microbial communities from Stordalen Mire near Abisko, Sweden - Palsa_T0_3 | ecosystem: Environmental > Terrestrial > Soil > Palsa > Peat permafrost | place: Sweden: Abisko... | reverse complement strand
ATATCTTGAATATGGCCTTGGAACTAATGGATGGCCGGGACACGGCTCCCCATCTGGCGGGACAACTGGAACGGCATCGCGACATCCTCGCCTGCCACAGCGTAAGGGAAGCACTCGCCTTGGCGCAGCGGAGCGGAAAGACAGCTTTTCGCAATCGCTACTGGGCGTGGCGGCTCTATGAGACGAGCCTCCCGCAATCTTTGTACTGGTGGACCGTATCCCTGCCATTCCGGCTCGCGGCGTCTCCGCGGCGAGCGCTCCGATCGGATAGGGTCGCGTGATGGCGCAACCGGGAATCGAGCTCCAGATGGATTGGCTGGTGCTTGGCAGTTGGATCGCGCGTGTCGCGACGGAAGAGCCGCTATACGGCGAATTTCTTCGCAGCCATTTTCGTCAGGAAACCGTGGCGCCGCCGGCGCCGGGAAGAGCCTATGATGCCGAGATCCGTTTGATCCACGCCGCGCCGGGCGACCTCGCCTTTGCGGGGAATGAACGCTTGCCGGAGGATCGTCTGCAGGTGTTGTTGCCCGATTGCGACCGGATGCTGCTGGCCAGTCCGCTGCTTCGGGCTTCGGTTTTGCGCGGTGGAAACCGTGTTGTCATGGAAATCCAACTGGCGGGCGAAGGCGTGCCCGACGACGTTTTGAACATCCATTTTTCGGTGGCGATCCGGCGAATTCTGCTATGGCTGGGGCTGGTCTATTTGCACGCGGGCGCTGTGGTGTGGAATGGTGAAGCCTCTCTCTTCATCGGCGAAAAGGGAGCCGGTAAGACCACCACTTGCTTGCGGCTGGCGAAAGACGGCGCGGTTCTGCTTTCGGAAGACCACACTCTGGTGAGGCGCATGGATGCCGGCATCTTCGTGAGCGGCGCCGATCGCCTGGCGCGCGTTGCTCCGGATTCCGAACGGCACGTTTTTGAAACTATTATCGAGGGGGAGTCGCGTGATTTTGCCGGGGTAGTGAAGAAAGAGTTCGACGTCGGTGAGCACTTCCGATTCAGCCATTTCTGCGACTACCCGCTCGAACGCATCTTCTTTCTGCGCCTGGGCCTCGAGTTTGCGATTCGGCCGGTCTCGGAAGCCGAAGGCACGGTCCGCCTGATGACGGGCGCCCGCGGCGGCTTTCGGTTTTCCACTGCCGAGGATTGCAGGAGCTACCTGGATTTCTTCGCTAGCCTCACCGCCGGAAAGCGAGTCTACGATATAACGCTGAGCAGGAACCTGCACGATCTCTCACATGTGGTGGAGGCAGTTCGAGGTGCGTGATCGGCCTTCGCTCCTGTTACACGGAAATTTTCGAGATAGCACCAGCTTCGCGACCGTGAACCACCACCTTTCCGCGGGCCTCCGGCGTATGGGATACGCCGTGACTGAGGTTCCGTTCTCGGGGCCGGCGCCGCTTATCGAAGACCTCCCGGCTCCGGATATTTATCTTTTCAATGGTTTCCCGCACGACATTCTGAGCGCCCCGGGAAAGCTTAACGTGTTTTTGTTCGTTTGCGAATATCGCCGGCTGGAGCCGCACTATCGCGAACTGGTGGACAGGGTGAATCACTATTTCGATCTGCTCGTGGTTCCCTCGCGGTTTGTCGCGCGTGTCGCCAAGCAGTCGGGAATCCGCTTGCCTGTCCGGATCTGCCCGCACGGCGCGGACCCGCATGAGTTTCACCCGGGCGTGCCGCCGGCGCCTCTCCCTACCCGCAAGAGCTTTCGCTTCCTGAATGTCGGGGGCGCGATTGGCCGCAAGGGCTTCGATGTTTTGCTGCGCGCCTATGTTAATGAGTTTTCGGCGTTGGATGATGTCTGCCTGGTCATCAAAGTTCGGGGCTACAAGTTGGAAGAGGATTGGGCGGACCGCGTCCTGCAGCGCGCGAAGCTGGACCGTAGCGACGCGCCGGAGGTGATTTACGTCAACGAAGACTACGCCTCGGTCGCAGGCTATTACAGCGCCTGCGATATGGGCGTGTTTCCGCATCGGGGCGAAGGCTTTGGCTTGCCCATTCTCGAATGTCTGGCTTCCGGAAGGCGAGTGATCGTGACGCGCGGCACGGGCCCGATGGACTTCTGTACGCGTGAGAATTCCGTCTTCGTGCCCGCTAGACCGGCGGTCTCACGCGGAAGGCATTGGCTCGAGCCGGATATGGAAATCTTGCGGCGCGCGATGCGGCATGCCTACGAGAATCGGGTGCCGCGCGGATCGGACGCCGAAAGAATACGGGCCTCGGTTTCAGGCTGGACATGGGGCGCCGCGGTGGCCGCTTTGGACAGCCACCTTCGGGAATGTCTTGCCCAACGCCACCAGCCCTTGCCTAGGCCGCGGAATCCCGCACCGGTCGTGGTCTATAGCTTCGCCCAGAGAGACTTGACCAGTTGGAAGCGCTTCGTTCGGAACATCGACCGGTGCCTCAATCAGCGTTATCCCGCCTATCAGGGTATTGCGGAGCGCGACGCTCCGGCGAAACTAACGCCCGATCTTGTGGTGGGCCAGTCCGAGCATTGCCTCGAGGCGTTTCTCCGCGCGGAGCGCGCCAATCCCGCCGTGCGGCGCATTTTCCATCAGGAGACGGCGCTCTGGAGCCGCGACCTCGTCTCAAATGCTGAGCGCGAACGCTGCGGACTCGCGCCGGTCATGAGGCCGCCCATTGCATACTGGCGGAATTCTCTCGAGTGCCACTTGGCGGACCGCATCGTCGTATCGAGCCAAGCCGCGGCAAGGCATTTTCAACGTGAAAAAGACATCGAGAAGAAACTCCTCGTGATTCCCTGGGGTTTTGATATTCGCGACCCTGCGCCACGCAGGAATCCTGGCACCCTTCGCTTCCTGTTCGCGGGTTTCGACCCTGTTCGCAAGGGCGTCCGAATTCTTTTTGAGGCCTGGAATCGTTTGCGGCCTCGCGGCGCGGAGCTGTGGTGTTACATGAACGAAGAGGTCCTGACGTCGAAACTGTTGCTTGCGCTTCTGGTTCGGAATCCCAGCATCGTGGTGCACCCCGCGGTTTCGCAGCGCAAGCTCTTCGATCTTCAGCGGCAGACGGACTGCTCTGTTCTGCCTTCGCTCGAGGATTCCTTTTCTGTTACCGTTGCGGATGGCATGGGGATGGGACGGCCGGCGATCGTCTCCACCGAAACCGGCATTGCGGATTTCATTGATCATCGCCGCAACGGTTGCATTGTCCCCACGGGGTCGGTCCGCGGCCTCATGAATGCCCTCGAATACTGCTGTGAGGACCCGCGCAGAATCGAGGAAATGGGCGCAGCAGCGCGCGAAACCGCTAAGCTGCGCCCCTGGACGGCCTTTCGCGACGAGTTCCTGGCACTGACGGATTCCGTGCTCAAGGCGGCCCGCACTTGAAGCGGCGCTTCCTGATCGCCGCGCCCACATTCAACGAATGGGAGCTCGGAAGCTATCTCGCGGCGATGCTGCGCGATGACGGATATCCGTTCGATGTGCTCTCATACTGGACGTATCCGAGCAAGCGCGCGGCGAGCGAGGCGCTGATTGAAGCCGTTGACCGCTTTTCGCCGGACGTCGTTCTGGCGTTGAGGCTCACGAAGATCCTGCCGGAGGCTATCCGCGAGTTGCGCGCGCGTGGCGTGCGTACGTTTTTCTGGTATGTGGATTGCGACGATCCTGAACCTCCTGCCTGGATTCGCCCGCTGGTGCGCGAGGTGGATGCGTTCGCCGTCACAGCCCGGGGCATGCTGCCGAAGTATCAGGCACTCGGAGGCGCGCCGGTCCATTGGCTCGTGGAAGGCGTCTACCTTCCGGCGCATCCCCGCCGCAAGCCCGGCAGTATTCGGGTGCCGTCACTCTACCAAAGCGATATCGCGTTCGTCGGCAACTTATATTACCCGTCGCGCGACAAAGATCTCGCGATCGAGCGCCAGCTTCTCCTGAAGAAGATTCAAAGCCGGCACAGCCTGATCGTTTGGGGACCCCAGGGCGACCCTCTCGCGAGACAAAAGTGGGGAGCGAATTATCCTGTAATTGAGTGGCCGGCATATCACGAGGAGCTGGTGAAGATCTGCAATGGAGCGAAGATCGTTCTGGGCGTCAATCGGATCAACACGGTCGACCGGTATTTCTCAAACCGCACCTTTCTGACGCTGGCGTCGGGAGGATTTCACCTGACCCGCTATGTGCCGGGCCTCGAGGAGATGTTCACCAACCACAAACACCTCGTGTGGTTTCGAACTCATGAGGAATGCCTGGAACTGATCGCGCACTATCTTCCCAAGACCGCGGCCCGGCGCAAGATCGCCAGGGCAGGGCAGGATTGGACGCGAGCGCGCTACGGAATGAAGCGGCAGTACAGGCGGTTGCTGGAAATTGTCAAGGAGCATTGTGGCAAGTCCCCAGAAGAAAGCAGTGACGAAAGCAATGCCGAAAGCAATGACGAAGGCAATGACCAAGGCAACGACGAAGGCAATCGGGAAGGCCCCCGACGCCGTTTACACCGTGAGTAAAGAAGTGATTTACCGCGAACTCAAAGGGCAGATGCTGTTTCTGCTCCCAGGAGACCGTTTCCTCCATACCATGAATCCGGCGGGTGAGTTCATCTGGAGGGGCGTACTGCGCAAGCAGCCCCTGCCGCGCATCGTAACCGCGTTCGCGAAGCATTTCGACATCGATCGAGAGACTGCCGAGGCCGATGTCGCCGAGTTCTTGAAACGGCTCTCCGCCGCGAAAATGATCGCAAAACCGGCGCGGAAATGAAGATCGTCGGCGTTTGCAGCAAAGGTTATTCGTTTCCGGCTGCTGGCCGGCCCGTGTTGACGGGAGGAGCTCAGATCACCCACCTGACGTTTCTGAGGGCTCTCGCCGGACGGCGCGGGCATCAGTGCGAGCTGTTCGTCAGGTTTCCCGTTAGGCGCGACGCGGGCGACGGACCGGTCCGCATCTCATCGTTCCGCGATCTGTGCGAGCTGCGCTCGAAGCTGGAGCAAGCTCGTCCGGACGTGCTGCTGGTGGCGCTGGGCGTGAGCTCCGATGCGGCGCGCATTGGCCATCATCTGGGCGTTCCATCGCTGCTTCAGCATCACGCGTACGAGTGCTGCCCGCCCACGCCGAACCAGAAGCGCCAGTGGGGGCTGGCATCGGAAGACGATTGGCTTTCCCCGGCACAGATCGAGTTTCTCGAGCGCCACGCTGCCCGCTCCGTGGCGTGCTCTAGTTTCCTGCGCGACTTCATCCGGCGGCGTGGAGGAATTTGTCACCAGACCATCTACCCGGAATTCGATCCGGACCGCATCCGGGCCAGAAAGCCGGGAGGTAATGCGGTGACGGCGGTTTGCGGCCACGCCTACAAAGGTGCGGAAATACTGCTCGCCCTCGCCCGCCGCTTCCCGAAGCAGGTGTTTCGGCTGGCAGGCAATGTGGACCCCGGTCTGCGCGCGGCCTTCGGCGCGCTCGACAACGTAAGGCTGACCGGCCCTCTGCCGCCATACGAATTGTTTGAAGAAACCGCTGTTGCGCTGATGCCATCGCAATGGCCCGAGCCATTCGGCCGGTTTGCCGTGGAGGCCATGATCAACCGCATCCCGGTACTGGCCAGCGCCGTCGGAGGCTTGCTCGAAGCCGCCGGTGCTCGCGAACTGCAGGTACGCCAATATCACTCGGCCGACGCCTGGGAATCGAAGCTCGGGGAGTTGCTCTCACAAGCGGCGGCTCGCAAAGCCAACCTCGAGCAGGGAATGCTGTTGGCGCGCCGCTTCACTAATGGCCGCGCCACCGAGATGCTTGAGCGTGAGCTGCGACGCGCGGCGGGGGGATCGAAATGGCGCTCCCGGCCCGATCGCATAGTCGCACTGTGCGGGGAGACCTCCGCAAAGACGGCGTTCGCCCTCGTGAACACGAACTGGTCGAAGGTTCGCGCGCGCGGCTCAGGCACTCGCTTCCTTCAGTTGCGGAATCCAATGGAGCTATCTCCGGTGCCGGTGGATGTCTTCATTCAGCACGACTACCAGCAAAATTTCGCGGAGCTTTCACTGCCGGAGGAAGGCAAAGTGGTGGCCGTGCGGACGTGGGATTTCGGGCCCTTCCCGCCCGTTTGGGTGGAGAAGATTAACCACGAGTGCGACCAGCTTTGGGTCCACACCGCCTGGATTCGAGAGAACGCGATTCGCGGCGGCGTCGATCCCAACAAGGTCTTCGTAGTGCCGCTCGGCTTCGATGAGATGACTTTCCGCCCGCGCGGGCCGGTCCGCCGCTTGCCCACTCGAAAGTCTTTCCGCTTCCTGTTTGTGGGAAAGACGGTGATCCGCAAAGGTGTGGATATCCTCCTGAAGGCGTATACGGCCGCGTTTGGTCCCGAAGACGACGTCGTGCTGGTGATCAAGGACAATCCCCGCGACGTGTTCTATAAGGGCATTGACCTTCGCGATGAGATCGTCAGACTCGCACGGCGTCCGAAGACGCCGGAGATCCTTTACGTTGACGACTTCCTGACACAGCCGGGACTCGCCTCTCTTTATCGAGCGTGCGATGCGGGCGTGTTCCCGTATCGTGCCGAAGGATTCTGTCTTCCTATCCTCGAGGCGATGGGCTGCGGCATTCCCTGCATCGTTCCGAACTTCGGCGCTGCGCTTGACTTTTGTGGGCCGCACAATTCTTTCCCGGTGAGTGCCCGCCGCATTCAACTGCCTGTGACCGGCTCTTTCGCCATCAACACGCTCGGCTTCGAGGCGGAGGTTCGCGAAGTGGATTTCTGCGAGGTTCCTGTGGACGGTCTGGCTGCGCAGATGCGGGCCGTCTACGACGGCCATCGCGAGGCGATTGCCGAAAAAGGCCGGAAAGCTGCGTTCACAGCGCGGAATCGCTTCACGTGGAAGAATTCGGTCGACGCCATGCGGACGCCTCTCGAGAAATTGCGGGCCAAAAGCGCGCCCATTCGTCTGATCCGCCGGCGCAAGCTTGCACGCGAAAAAGAATGGGTGATGGAGGTGGCGCGCGGCCTCTACCTCGACAGAATGACTCGTGAATCAGGGTAAATTCAAAGAAGACTCAAGCCATGCTTCCGCATCAAAGCGTCCGCGCCCTGGCCAAGCAGATTCAACTGGAACAGTCAGCCGTTCTAGGGCCAGTCGAATATCACAGCCACATGATGCATCCCTTCATTCAAGATCGGGATCTCTTGGTGGCGGAGCCAATCACGTTCGAACAAGTGCGAGTAGGCGACATCGTCACTTATCGCGAGAAGGAAAAATTTCCGACATGGCGCGTCATTCGCAAGGAATCCGATCGCCTCATTTTGCGGCCGGACAACTACTGGGTGTTGTACGTCGCGGCACCGCATGAAGTGCTCAGCAAAGTTGTGGAACGTCGCCGCGGCGGCCAGCGCTTGAGAGCGGAACAATGGCAGTGGAAGGCCTACGCCCGGTGGGTTCTGCTGCGGCATAAGCTCGGCTCCGTTAAGGATTGGTACAAGCGCCGCAAGTCCGGGCGCCGTTGAGTACTTTGAAGAGTTTGGTGCGGATGAGAGGACTTGAACCTCCACTCCCTTGCGAGAACTAGGACCTGAACCTAGCGCGTCTGCCAATTCCGCCACATCCGCACTGGAGGAGGGGAAACCTCTATTTTGAAGGGTCAGCCGCCCAGTGTCAATCGCAGACTGCTCTCTGCGTCCGCGGCACAGCCCGGCTGGCTTGCGCTATTTTGAGAGATCAACGCCCGCAAAGCGCCCAACTCCAGGTGGTTGCGGGCCACATTATCCATATCGATTGGGAGTCTCATGCGCGTCGTTTACCTGCATGGCTTTGCTTCGAGCCCCGCATCGCGGAAAGCGCGATTCTTCGGGGAGAAGTTCGCCGCTCGGGGAGTGCCGTTCCTCGCGCCGCGCCTGGACCAGGGAAACTTCCCGGAGATGACGATCAGCGGCGAAATGCACTTAGTTCAAGATCTGCTGCGCGAATCGCCGGAGCCGGTTACCTTGATCGGATCCAGCCTGGGCGGCTATGTCGCGTCACTGATAGCGGTCCGGCAACCCGCGGCCGTTGACCGCCTGATACTGCTTTCGCCCGCCTTCCGGCTCCACCAGCGCTGGTGCGAACAACTGCCTGAGGGCGCGCTCGCGCGCTGGCGGAATGAGAGGCAGATGATGGTTTACCACTATGGAGATCGCGAGGAGCGGCCGATCCACTATGAGTTCCTTCACGACGCCGAGCAGTACGAGGCGTTCCCGGATGTCCGCCAGCCTGCGCTCGTCCTGCATGGGATTGAAGATTCCGTGGTGCCTGTCAGTTATTCGGAGGAATTTGTAGCGGGACGCCCGGAAGCCCGGCTGGTGAAGCTCAAATCCGGGCATGAATTGACGGACGTGCTCGAGATCTTGTGGCGCGAAACTGAGAGCTTTTTAGGCGAATGGCCGCCGATGAACGCAGATGAACGCTGATCGAGGATTAAGAAGGATAGAGTTATCCGCGTTCATCGGCGTTTATCTGAGGCTGAAGTGTGCTTTTCAGCAGCCTGTGAATTCTGTGCCAGGTGATCAGCCTTGAACTAGCGGGGGCCGGTCGGAATCGGTTTGGCCGGCGGCAAGTCCGAAGCATCGCCGGCGGCCGGCGCAGTGATGCCAAGAGCTTTCTTGCGCTCGCGGTCGAGGTCGAGCGAAAGCTGTTTGGCGACGCGCAATGCCACCTCGGCGCTGGCGCCATGGAACTTCCCGCCATCGCTCTCCTGGGTCGTGGACCAGATCACATCGCCATCCTTATTGCACAGGCGGACGGCAGCGCGGGCCTCATGCTTTTGAACTCTGTCGCGTTCCGATTCGTGTTCGCTGCCTCCGTTTCCCAGGGAGCCGGTGGGATTGCGCGAATAGCGGTTGGCGCCGCCGCCAGTCGCGGAGATACTGCCGTGTTCGGAAGTGTTGGTTGAATAGTTGAACACGTCGGTGAAGGCTCTGTCGTCTGCGGCGCCTTTCAATACAGCGTCGGCACGGTTCTCGTTTTCCGTAATCACGAAATCCTTAGCGGCGCCGAGGCTGGCAATGATGAGATCGCGGAGCTGATCCGCAGCCACGCCTCCGGTGAGGGGCGCCACGTAGATCCGCTTGACATCCATAAGAGTGAGGGCGGCGGGCGGAGTGAGGGCGTCGGGCGGGTCGCCCCCTGAGGCCGTGGTCTTTTTTTCCACTTCCTGCGCCGATGCGGCAAAAGCTAACGCGGCGAGCAGGGCAATGCTCCTTTTCATCCTTTGCCCTGCTTGCGCGCTTCCGCGTCCTGGTATTGCACGCGCTGGCCGGTCTTAGCTTCGAGTGAGACCAGAATGGTCCGAACCTCGTTCTTGTCTACCCGGAAAACCAGCGCCTGCTGGCGTCCCTCATTATCCTCGAATCCGACGGTGAGATAGTGCCGGCGTTTCTTCATCAACTCGAACATCGGAGAAATGAGCATCATGGCTGTGAAGTGTTCGCTCACATCCTCGCCATATTCCAGGAGATTAATGCGCTCATAGGGGATGCGAACGTTCACGCCGTGCCCGCTGAAGACGAAGTAGACGTTGTCGAAGGCCTGCAAGGTGCCGGGCGAATTGGTCCTGATCTGGGGCTCGGTGCCGCCGACGTACTCGCCGCGGCTGCCCAAATGGCCGCCGGATGCCACTCCCAAGGAGCCAGCCAGGAGGAGGAAAACGGGGACGCTTCGCCACATGACAACAACAGTGTAGGGGCAATCTCGCTCTGCTCTCGGTCGGACTTGCCGGGTGGTGGTAGGCCACTGGGGTAGCGGACGGCGTCCGATATGCCCCGTCTAGCTAGCGCGTTTAACGGACGGCGAGGGAGCAAGCGGTCCAGGCGCAAGTCCCCGGGCGGCAACAGCCCCAGTTGCGTCACAATAGAGGCAAGCTGCAATGAACCTCCAGACACTACAAGCCGAAAAGCGTGCAGCCATCCTCGCACTAGCGCGCCAGTACGGCGCAAAAAATGTCCGCGTCTTTGGCTCGGTCGCGAGACAGGATGCGCGCCTGGACAGCGATATTGATTTCCTGGTGGATCTTGAGCCAGGCAGAAATATCTTCGATCTCGGCGGATTACTTGAGGATCTTCGTGAGTTGCTGGAGTCGCCAGTCGATCTCGTCGATGCGCGCTGCCTGCACCCAGTCATTCGCGAGCGGGTCCTGGCCGAGGCCTTGCCTCTCTAGCCGGCCATGAAGGAGTCCCGCCTTTATCTGGTTCACATCCGCGACTGCGTAGACCGAATTTTGGCGTACACCGCCGGGAAGGGCCGGGAGTGGACCAGGGAACCCATCATTCTTGACGCGGTTTGCCGGAATCTGGAAATCATCGGAGAGGCAGCCAACAGGCTGGGCGAGCCATACCGTGCGTCCCGGCCCGCGATCCCCTAGCGGCGAATCATTGGCGCCCGAAATATTCTGATTCACGCCTACGACTTGGTGCAGCCCGATATTCTGGAGGACGTCGTCTGGCGAGACCTGCCCACCCTTCGACAACAGATTCTCGAGCTTCTAGAGGCTGAGCTTCCAGAGCCGGACGCCTGATGCGCATGGGAAAATTCGCGGCCAAGTTTCCAGGAGCATTCCTGGCATTGGCTCCACGCCAAACGAATTGTGCCTTGAGTCAGCGCTCATAAGACGGCATTCCTTACCGCTTCCACAAGATCAGAAGCGCAAACAACGCCAGCCAAAGGAAATCCAGGTAGTGCCAAAAGATGGAGATCGAATTGGCCCACACACGGGTCGTCATTTCGTACTTGAAGTCATGTGGCTCCGGGCGCGTGCGGCGCACCAGGTAGAACAGGCCGCCCAATCCGGCGAGAATGTGCAGGCCGTGAAGTCCGGAGAAGAAAAAGAGGAAGGCGGAATGGGGATTGCGTGCGAGGACCACGCCGGCGGCGAGCAGTTGAATCCAGGCAGTCACTTGGCCGGCGAGAAAAAGGACACCCAGAAGGGCGGCGTAGATAGCCAGGCGATGAAAGGCCGGCTGATCGTGCCTCACCAGTCGCCGGCGGGCCGTTTCCAGCGTAAGGCTGCTGAGAATTAAGACGGAGGAGGACAACCAGAGAACGGGTGGCAACCGGATGGGCAGCCAGTTTGCTTCGACCTGAGAGCGGAGAAGGAAGACAAGGACCGGGACGGTGAACGTGAGTGTGACGATGGCCAGGCCGATCAGGATGGCCATGGTGTACAGGGAACTGAGGTTTCGTTCGCTCTCGCGTTGAGGCGAAGGTTGTGCTCACGATAGTTGTTCGGATGCCGCGGGATCGGCAAAACGCTCCAGAACCATTGTGCTGTAATCGTGACATCATGCCTGTGCGAAATCTATTTTTCCTTTTTCTCGCCGGTCTTGGAGTAGCTGCGGCGTCCGGGCTGGGAGCAGGCGCCGCGGCGAAGCAAGAGCCCTCCAGCGATCCCCGGTTGAGCCACGGCTTCCGGCGCGCGGAGAAGGATGGGTGGATTTACGTGCACCTGGAGGGAACGCCGGGTGAGGTCGGCTACCAGCACGGGTATTTGCTCGCGCCCGAAATTGAGGATAACCAGAAAGCCATTGCGCTCTCGACCACGCATGCGGAGAAGCAAACGTGGGACGATCTCCGGTTCGTGGCACAGAAATACTTCTGGCCGAAAGTGCCGGCGGAGTATCGCGCGGAGCTGGAAGGAATGGTGGAGGGGTTGCGCGCGCGCGGGTCGCGGTTGGACGTGATCGATCTGGTGACCATGAACGCTTATATGGAATTCAGCTACTACGATGACGAGCTGAAGCGGCGGGCGGGGGCCAAGGTGGATACATCGCCGGCGGAACATTGCAGCGCGTTCGTAGCGACGGGGTCGTATACAAAGGATGGCCGCGTGGTGATCGGCCACAACAACTGGACCGATTACCTCACGGCGGCGCGATGGAACGTGATCTTCGACCTGGTTCCTACCGCCGGCCACCACATCCTGATGGATGGCATGCCGGGGCTGATTCACAGCGCCGACGATTTTGGAATCAACGACGCCGGAATCCTGATCACCG
>Ga0302326_10025556_pt1 | contig 11971 bp, 6 predicted proteins | sample Palsa_T0_3_FD_202264 | JGI IMG/M metagenome (GOLD analysis project Ga0302326, IMG submission 202264) | Peat permafrost microbial communities from Stordalen Mire near Abisko, Sweden - Palsa_T0_3 | ecosystem: Environmental > Terrestrial > Soil > Palsa > Peat permafrost | place: Sweden: Abisko... | reverse complement strand
ACGCGCTCTGGGCAGGGTGCCACCAAACCTACCGGCAGCATCACCACGTCCTACGGCACCTTCGGCTCCGCAACCGGCGCAGTCGACCTAAGCTACGGCGGCAAGAACTGGGGAAATTTTATTGAGGTTGACGGTCTCAACACTGGCCGCTTCCTTGATCCGCCCGAGTTCGTCGTCTTCCACGACAAGGGCAACGAAATTAACATCTTCGATCGCATCGACCGTCAGCTCACCGGTGTCGACTCCGTCCACCTCAATCTGAACTACAGCCGTTCGTGGTTTCAGACGCCGAACTCCTACGACAACCTGAACATTCAAAACGTCGTCAGCGGCGGCACTGGCGCCAATCCCCTCTTCGGCAATGTCGGCAACGCCGATCAGCGCTCGAAGATTGGCACCTTCGACATCGCTCCCACCTACACCCGCACCATCGGCGACAACTCGGTCTTCAACTTCGGCCCTTATGTTCGAAGAGATGCGTACAACTACTATCCGAGCGACGACCCTCTTGCCGACCTGGGCGCACCCAATCTACAGAACCAGACCATCGCTCAAACCCGTTCGCTCACCAACGCCGGCGTTCATACCGACCTTTCGTATCTGAAAGGCATCAACAACATCAAAGTCGGCGCGAACTATTCGCAGACGTTCCTCCGTGAGAACGATACTCTGGGAGTCGTCAGCTCGGTCTTCAATTCACCATGCGTCGACATCAACAACAACCCGCTGCCCGGCTTCACCGATCCAAGCCAATGCCCAGGCGGATTGGTCAATAGCGGCTTCAATCCGGTTCTCCTGCCTTACGACCTCACTCGCGGTGGCGGCCAGTACAACTACATCGGCCATACCGACGTGAAGGAGATTGCTCTCTATGTTGAGGATCAGATCAAAGCAGGGAACTGGCTCTTCAACGTCGGTATCCGCGGCGATCTGTACAACGGTCTGACCATCGCTCGCCAGGCGGAGCCTCGCGTCGGTACCGCCTACAGCATCAAGAAAACCAACACCGTCCTCCGTCTCTCGTATGCGCGGACCCTCGAATCGCCGTTCAACGAAAACCTCGTTTTGTCCAGCCAGGGTTGCTCCAATGAAGTCCTTGCTCCTCTGCTCCTCTGCAGCCCGGGCGTATCAGGAACTCTCCAGCCAGGCTTCCGCAACGAGTTTCATGCTGGCCTCCAGCAGGCCTTCGGCAAAAACCTCGTCTTCAGCGGAGACTACATCTGGAAGTACACCCACAACGCATTCGACTTCAGCGTTCTCGGCAACACGCCGATCACCTTCCCCATCGACTGGCACAACTCGAAGATCCCCGGCTTCGCGCTTCGCGTCGATGTCCCTAACTATCACAATCTCTCCGCCTTCGTCGTTATGTCTTCGGTTGCTGCTCGCTTCTTCCCGCCGCAGAGTGCTGGAGCCGGCGCTACAGTGGGACAAAGCGGATTCCCTTTCCGCATCGACCACGACGAACGCTACAACCAGACCTCTCACCTTCAGTATCAGGTGCCTATGAAGCACGCTCCCTGGGTAGGCTTCAACTGGCGCTTTGACAGCGGTCTCACCGCTGGCTCGGTGCCTTGCTTCAACGTCACGGATCCAAACAGCTCGTGTAACCCGATCAACAAGGGACCATCGATCTTCATCAACGGCCAGCCCGGAATCAACCTTACCCAGCTAACTCCTGATGAGCAGTTTCAAGCTGGTCTCGTGTGTAACGGCGTCGCGGCGACACCATTTGCCGGTATCCCCGGAGGTCAGTGCCTGGCGTCACAACTCACCTCCAAACTCGTAGCCATTCCTGCACCGGGAACGGAAAATGACGACAAGCATCCGCCCCGCATTCAGGAGCGCAGCCTCTTCGATGCCTCCATCGGCGAGGACAACCTCTTCAACGGCGACAAGCACAAATGGAGTCTTCGTCTCACCGGCGTCAACATCACCAACAAGTACGCCCTCTACAACTTCCTCTCCACCTTCAGCGGCACGCACTACGTCACACCGCGCGCTCTGACGGCTGAGGTAGGCTTCCACTTCTAACACTCCCACAATCGGAGACAGAAAAGGCAGCGGTTCATTCCGCTGCCTTTCTTTCCAGCCTGGCTATTGCAATTTGCCTTATGCAGAGTCAGCCAGTTTTTTTGTCAAGCCCTCCGCAATCAAATCGCCGCGCCAGACGGCAACAATCGCGTGGCGTATTAGTTTTATCCTGCAAGCTATACTGGATACAGAGCATAGAGCAGGCCTCGGATCTTCCTTCCGGGGCTTTTTGTTTTATCGCCGCTATCTTCTTTAGATAGAATATTTTACCTGTAAGGTATTTGGAATGAGTATTTTGCAGACACGAAAAAATGCAAGTCCGTGAAGAGAAGCAGCTTAAGGACCCCTACCCCCAGGGGGGAGGGGGTTGCATTGAGCCTTGTGAAGCACGGCTATGAACTCCGACAGACTACGCGCATCAATTATTTTTTTTGGATTGCATCGCAGGACAGGATAGATCTAATTGTGGGGCAGCTGCGAAGTATCCCACGTGCCTCCAATGGCCTTGATAAGCTCCACACTGGCTGACATTCGCCGGGTCTGTATGTTGGCGAAGGTCTGCTCATCGGCCAACGCTGTGCTCTGCGTGGTGATCACCTCAAGGTAGGTGGCGAGACCGCCCTTGTAGCGAATCGTCGAAAGCGTCAGTGAGCGTTCGGCGTCAGCCACGGCTTCCTCTTCAGCCTTCGATTCGTGCTCCAGAATTCGCAGCGCGGCCAAATTATCTTCAACGTCCTGGAACGATTGCAGCACCTGCTGACGGTAGAGCGCGACGGTCTGGTCATACGCCGCCTGCGCCTGCTGGTTCTGCGCATGTCGACGGCCAGCATCGAAGAGGGTCTCTGAAGCAGAGGCTCCAATCGACCACAAAGCGCTGGGCCCCTGAATCAAGGTGCCGAGGTTGGTGCTCTCCACGCCACCACCACCAGACAGGGTGAAGCTGGGATAGTACGCGGAACGAGCGACCCCGAGCTGTTCATTGGCTGCGGCAACCCGACGCTCGGCTGCGGCAATGTCAGGACGGCGTTGCAGCAGCTCGGATGGAAGGCCAACCGGAATATCCGGCGGAGTGGCCGTGAGCGGTACGGGAGGCAGGCTGAAGGTCGATGCTGGCTCGCCAGTCAACGTTGCGATGGCGTGCTCGAACTGCGCGCGCGCAACACCGACGTCGATGTCCAGAGCCCGTGTAGTGTCCAGTTGCGTCTGAGCGAGCGCCAGGTCAGAGCCAGAGGAAAGCCCTCTCTTGAAGCGGGCATCCGTCAGGTCGACTGACTTCTGGAAGGCGACGACGGTGCTGTCGAGCAACTCCTTCTGACGGTCGAGGCCGCGAAGCTCGAAGTAGTCGTCCGCAAGCTCGGCATGAAGACTGAGGCTCATGGTTTCAAGGTCGGCAGCAGTGGCCTGAGCGGTCGTGCGACTCGCCTCCACCAGGTGGCGAACCCTGCCCCAGAGGTCCGGCTCCCAGGATGCGCTGCCAGGAAGTTGGAAATCGTCGGAAAGACCGGAACCGGCGAGTGGGCTGAACAGAGGGCGATGCATAGACTCTTGCGTGCGCGAGACAGAGGGATTGAGGCCAAGGGTAGGGAACAGATCGGCACGCTGGATGTGCACCTGCGCGTGTGCGCTCTGATAGGCCTCGAATGCTGCCTTCAGGCTTTGGTTGGAGACGTTGATCTTCTCTTCCAGAGCGTTGAGTTGTGGGTCGTTGTAGACCTGCCACCACTTGCCGCGCACCAGCGTATCGGCAGGCTGAGCAGACTTCCATCCGGCATCCTCTTTGAAGGCGGGCGGGGCTACTGCGGCCGGCCGCTGGTATTTCGGCCCGACCATGCAGCCTGTGACCGCAAGCAGAGACACGCTGGCGATCATTAAGCTTTGACGGCGAAGGTTCGGTTTCGAGAGGCGTGGTTTGGTCTTCACAACGTTCACTTGACCTGTCCCGGGGCTGGTGTGGCATTCGATTGGGCCAGTGGAGAGATGACGCGCACCTGCTCGCCTTCGACGAGAGAGTCGGGTGGGCTGTCGATGACCTTCTGATTCGCCGTCAGGCCGGACACTACTTCAACCTGAGTCCCATAATCGCGGCCCATCGTGATAGCAGTGAGATGTGCACGATTGTCTGCTCCGATAGTCGCAACCTGCAGCCCCTGGCTGCGAAAGAGCAGCGCGCTGACCGGCAGCAGAAGAGTTGGCGTGCTGGAGTCGAGTTTGAGATGGACCGCGGCGTACGAGCCCGGAAGGAGCTCGCCTGTGTTGTTCTTGACGTCGACTTCGACCAGTAAAGTACGTGTGGCAAGGTCGATTGCATTGGCATTGCGAACCAGCTTGCCGCTGAACTTGCGACCGGGAAACTGGTCTAAGGTGAGATCGGCGACGGTGGAGGGTTTGGCATCGTTCGAATAAATCTGTGGCACGTTGATGAAGACGCGCAGAGTATTGATCGACGCGATGTGGAAGAGCTCGTGCACGTTGACAGACGAAGTGCCCGCAGCGCTGTTTCCTGCGCTGGTGTTGCTTCCCGTACTCGCGTTGCCGGCGTTGATGAGTTGTCCATTGTCCGTGTTACGAGCGGTGAGTACGCCATCGAAGGGCGCAGTGATCTTCTCGAAGCCCTGCAGCTCCTCAAGGCGGCTGACGTTTGCCTGTGCGGATTTAACCATCGTCTGCTTGGCCTTGGTGTCCGAGACAGCGTTGTCGGTGTCCTGCTGAGCGACGGCGTCGGACTTGAGCAAGTCAGTGAAGCGGGAGGAAGTGGTCTGCGAAAGCTGTAGGTTGGACTGAGCTGTAGAGAGATCGGCACGTGCTTGCATCAGCTGCTGGTCCACCTCGGGCGACTCGATCTCAGCTAATAGTTGACCCTTCTTCACGCGGCCACCGATATCGACGTACCACTTCTTGAGGTAGCCATCGGTGCGGGAGTAGATGGGCGCGTCTTCGTAAGCCTGAATATTGCCGGGCAGAACGATCTCCTGCGTTGGAGCTCCTTCCTTCGGCTGGATGACAAGAACCTGAGGGACGGCCATGTTGTCCGTGTCCTGCGCAAGCTTCTTCTCCGCGTGGATGCGAGGCAGAATGCCAACGACGGCGAGGATAACTGCCACAAGAAGCGCGCAGAGCAGAAACACGACAACGCGTTTCTTCGATACAGCAGGAGGCGGCGGAGTCGCCATCTCGCTTGTCGTGTGGCCGGGTTGAGCTGAGTCGTGGTGCTGTTCGCTACTCATTGCTTATTCTCCACTCTATCTTGCAAACAAAAGGAGGCAGGTCAATTTCAAGTATTGGCCTATTCATCGGTATCGCCGATCGGTTGCTCGATCAACTCGTCGTTACGATGGACCAGACTGAAGAAGACTGGGACAAAGGTGAGGGTTGCGACGGTAGCCAGCAACAGGCCGCCGATAACGGCACGGCCCAGCGGAGCGTTCTGTTCGCCACCGTCGCCTAAGCCCAGAGCCATAGGAACCATGCCGATGATCATGGCCAGTGCTGTCATCAGGACCGGCCGGAAGCGCGTGAAACCGGCAGATAGGGCAGCTTCTATCGCGCTCATCCCGGAGGCCATCTGCTCCTGCGCGAAGCTTACAACCAGGATGCTGTTTGCGGTTGCCACGCCCATGCACATGATCGAACCGGTGAGTGCGGGGACGCTGATGTGTGTATGAGTGATGAATAGAAACCAGACAATCCCGCAGAGCGCGGCAGGCAGCGCAGCAATGATAATAAAGGGGTCGAGCCAGGATTGAAAGTTGACCACGATCAACAGATAGACCAGCACGATCGAAAAGAACAGGCCGCCTACCAGACCGATGAACGATTCGCGCATTGTCTTAATCTGACCTCGGACGATGATCTGTGATCCTCGGGGCAGCGCCTTTTTGTTAGCCGCAAGGATCTTGTCGATCTGTCCGGCGACACCTGCAAGATCGGTATGTTCAACCGAACCATAGATGTCGATGACAGGTTGAACGTCATAGTGGCTAACTGTTCCTTGTTCAGTCCCGCGCTGAATAGAGGCCAGGTTTCCCAGAATTTGCGATGGAGCGCCTGCGCCGCCCGTAATAGGAATATTCTGCAGATCCTGCAGACTCTCAAGGCCGTATTGGGGAGATTGCACAGCGATGTTGTAACTGACGCCATTCTGCGGATTGAGCCAGTATGAAGGAGTTGTTTGAAAGCTGCCGCTAAGAGCGACCAGCAAATTGCCTGCAACGTCACGCTGCGAATAGCCGACTTGTTGAGACTTTGTGCGGTCGACGGCCACAGTGAATTTAGGCGAATCAAACGGCTGCTGAATGCGCAGATCGGTGGTGCCGGGAATATGACGAATTTGCGCGAGAAGGTTTTCCGCATAAGCGTGGTTTGCGGCAAGGTTATTGCCGATGATCTGCACATCGAGCGGCGCCGGAAGGCCGAAGTTGAGGATTTGGCTCACGATGTCGGTTGGCAGGTAGTAAAAGATTGTCCCAGGAAACTTTGCCAAAAGTTTCTCGCGTAGCTCATCCATGTAGAGAGCTGTGGGGCGGTGCTTCTCTTCGAGGGAGACAAGGATATCCGCGTCCGCAGTACCAACTGGAGCTGAGTTGCTGTACGAAAGGTTAAGTCCACTGTAGGGAATGCCGATATTGTCGATGATAGTAACCAGTTCGGACTTGGGAATCTGTTCCCGAATCGTCTGATCGATCTCGTCGCAAAGTTTTGCCGTCTCCTCAATTCGTAAGCCGGTGGTTGCGCGTACATGCAGCTTGAACTGGCCACCATCGACAGAAGGAAAGAAGTCCTGACCAAGCCACGGATAAAGAATGCCGATCGACAAAAGACAGAAGCCGAAGAAACAGACAAGAAAGGTGGCTCGATTTTCAACGCACAGGTTCAGGAACCCGTGATAGGCAGAGCGAAGACGTTCGAAGTTACGCTCAAATACTCTCTGAAAAACGATGAAGGGGTTGCGGCTGGACTGTTTCGCTTCTTCCGCCTCAAGTGAATGAGGCTTCAACAGATACTTTGCCAACGTTGGAACGATAGTTCGCGAGAGGAAGTAGGAGGCCAGCATGGCAAAGACGACCGCCTCCGCAAGTGGGACGAACAAATAGCGCGCCACGCCGGAGAGAAAGAACATCGGCACGAACACAATGCAGATCGAAAGTGTGGAGACAAAGGCTGGGATTGCAATCTGTGCAGCGCCGTCGAGAATCGCTTGCTCGGTCTCTTTACCCAGTTCGATATTGCGATTGATATTTTCAATTTCGACAGTCGCGTCGTCTACGAGAATTCCAACGGCCAGCGCCAGGCCGCCCAGCGTCATGATGTTAATTGTTTCGCCCAACGCGCTCATCGTAATGAGCGACACCAGGATTGAAAGCGGGATAGAGACGGCAATGATGATGGTACTCCGCCAACTTCCCAGGAAGACAAGGATCATGATAGCCGTCAGGCAAGCAGCGATCAGGGCTTCACGGACTACGCCATTGATGGCCCCGCGTACAAAGATGGATTGGTCAGACAGCGGCTGGATAAGGAGTTGCGGCGGCAGTGTTGCGGAAATCTGGGGAAGTTTTTCGCGAACGCGTTTGATGATGTCCAGTGTGGAAACGCTGCCAGACTTCAGAATCGTAACCAGAGAGGCGCGCTGACCATCGACGCGGACAATATTTGTCTGCGGGGGGAAGCCATCCCGCACATGACTTACGTCGTGGACATAGATGGTTGAGCCATTGATGGTCTTAATCGGGAGATTGTTGAGCTCCTGGATCGTGGTGGGACTGCTATTGGTCTCAACCTGATATTCGTAGGAGCCGATCTTTGCTGTTCCGGCAGGCAGAATGATGTTTTGCGCACTGAATGCATTGACGACATCGTTAGGAGACAATCCTTTCGCCTGCAACGCCCTACTGTCGATATCGACCTGTACCTGACGCTGCTTGCCCCCGTAAGGAAACGGAATCGAAGCTCCCTGCACGGTAGCTAACTGTGTGCGTATAAAGTTAGTTCCAATATCGTTGAGCGCTTGCTCGGAAAGGCCTTGGCCGGAGAGGGAGAGCTGTAAGACAGGCACGCTGGACGCGCTATAGCTGATAATTAGAGGAGGAGTGGTGCCTGGCGGAAGCTGACGGAGTTGTGTCTGAGCAATTGCAGTCATCTCCGCCACAGCAGACGGAACGTTTGCACCGGGCTGAAAAAACACCTTAATAACTGCAATACCGTTCAACGACTGCGATTCAATGTGCTGAATGTCATTGACTGTCGTCGTCAGGGACCGCTCAAAGGGCGTTGTGATTCGATTCCCCATCTCCTCCGGGGAGAGTCCGGCGTAATTCCAAACAGCGGAAACAACGGGAATATTTATATTGGGAAAAATATCAGTCGGCGTACGAAGAATAACAATCGGGCCAAGAATCAATAGCAAAATCGAAAGAACGACAAACGTATAAGGCCTGCGTAAGGCAAGTCGAACAATCCACATGAATCTCTCCCAAAGTCTCTCCGTAAATCACGGTTACGTCAACGCGGCTTAATCACGCGATACGACTGTCTTGAACAAGCACGTGTGAAGATTACTACTCAAAATTAGACGATCTTGATATCAGAAAGGACTCCGAATAACAGGTAGGGGGCTATTTTGCCGAAAGCCTTTTACCTCTTGACTCTGCATCTGCGCAAAACTCGTAAGGAGAGACGGATCGGATGGCGCATACATGCAATAGGGAGTGTTTGCACTCCATTGACTCCTGGTGTCAGCCATTACCGCCACAACGATGCGGAACGCTTGGTTTACGCCCGCTTGAGATAAGGAAGAATCAACGCTGCAAATCATTGACTTGGATTGAACTTGATAAGACGGAGTTGGTGGACGCGGTAGGGATCGAACCTACGACCAGTCGATTAAGAGTCGAATGCTCTACCAACTGAGCTACGCGTCCAATGTATTTCTCCCCAAATCAGGAGCAAGTGATCGAGAGCCTGGACACGCCTTGAAACCAGCCTGACGGCAATCAATCGACTAGTTAAAGATATCACAGCTTGCAGAGGCAATTGCTCCGCAAGCTGTAATATCTAGCCGACAAAATCGACCTTTGCTCGCAACGGGATGATGCCGCGCTCGAAGCCCATGTCGAGGAGCTTTTTGATAGCCTCTTTTCCATCGTCACCGTAGTTGAGCGTGCGTTCGTTGACGTACATCCCTACGAAGCGGTTGGCGAGCGCTGGATCAAGGTCGCGAGCAAACTGCATGGCATAGGCGAGGGCTTCGTCACGGTTGTCTAGTGCGTGTTGAATGCTGTCGCGGAGAGCGTTGGTCGTGGTAAGCAGCGTCTCTGCACCCAGCGAGCGGCGGATTGCGTTGCCGCCGAGAGGTAGCGGAAGGCCGGTTTGCTCGCGCCACCATTGGCCAAGGTCGAGCAGCTTAACTAGTCCGTCGTTAGCATAGGTCAGCTGCCCTTCGTGGATGATCAATCCGGCGTCAAACTCGCCTGAGACAACCGCAGGAATGATCTTGTCGAAAGGTACGACTGTAGTCTCGATATCAGGCGCGAAGAGCTTCAAGGTCAGGTAGGCCGTCGTGAGTGTGCCGGGCACTGCGATGCGCGTCTTCTTGACCTCATCCAGAGTAAGTTTGCGGCTGGAGACGATCATCGGGCCGTATCCTTCGCCAACACTGCCGCCACAAGCCATCAGAGTGTACTTATCCTGAAGGTAGGGATATGCGTGAAAGGAGATCGCGGTGACGTCGTAAAACGCTTCATTGATGGCGCGGTGGTTGAGTGTTTCAATGTCTGTCAGGGTGTGGGTGAACTTGAAGCCAGGAACCCGCACTTTATTGGTAGCCAGACCGTAGAACATGAAGGCATCGTCGGAGTCGGGGCTATGGGCAATACTGATCTCTTGAATTGCTGTGCTGGTAGCGGTCATGATTCGGTGATCCTTGAGAAGTAAAAGTGTTAAGATGCGCGACCGAGACTAGTGGATTCGACGCGGAAAAGAGAAGAAATCGAGCGCCTTAGCGTTTGCGGATCAAGAACGCTGCCATCGTTGTAGTGTGCTGAAGATACCGGCGGCGGCCGTGATCTTGATAACCTCACCCAGCAGAAAAGGAGCTATGGCAAGCGTCCATGTAGCAGGGCCGCTGAGATGCAGCAGATGCCCGAGCCAGCCAGCACCAAGAACGAAGATCGGAAGACTGGCGATGGTGCTTGCAACGAGTGCTGCCCTGAACCGTGAAGTTACACGCTGCATCGCGCGTACGACCCAACCAGCCACTGCTGCAGCAAGAGGATAGGAAAAGAGATAACCGGCGTTTGGACCCAGCAGATGCGCGACGCCTCCCACACTGTGCGGGGTAAAGACAGGTAAACCCATCGCACCTTCTGTCAGATACAGGACCATCGCGGAGAAGGCAGCGACCGGTCCTAGAAGCATGCCGACGAGAAGGACGGCAAAGTTTTGCAGTGTGATTGGTACAGGAGTGAAGGGGAGAGGGATTGACAGGTGCGCACAAGCCGCCACGAAGACGCTTGCGGCAATCACGATCATCGTCTTGCCGGTCAAAGTCTCGTGGACAGACACGGGCGGATGCGTAAGAGCAGAGTGGGAGGGAAGAGTCGATTGCATGCTGCAGATCCTTTCGTGCTAGTGGCGCTTTGGTTTAGGTCGAAACCTTTCCAGTTCTGGCCGCGAGTTCTAATTACAGCTCGTTTTGGGCAAAATAACGGCGGCGACCTGGTGGACGACGGTTCAATGGGAATGTCTGTTGTTGTCCTGAAGCACGTTGAAGCAAGCTTTGTGTGGTTGAGCGGTTCGAAAGGTGGTGTCCGATTTCGCTTGCGTGCGGGAGGAAATGTATCGAGTTATCTCAATTCCTGCGGGGGCAAACGCCAGGAAGCAGAGAATCGAAATGGCAAACAGTACTTGCATGATCCAAGAAAAGGATACCAAGGTCTAAAGCCTTAGTGCAGCTTAATCGGCTTTAGCGGTGGTTAAGCGAAGGATTTTTGTGAACAAAGCCCATTGAGCCGGATCGACAGGGTGGGCTTACATGAAGGTGTCTTATTCGCCTGTCGATCCGAATGTGTCAGGTACGAACTTGGTACGCTCCAGTGACAATTGAGTTTTCCACTTGACGGCACACGACACGGAATTTGTACTGGGAAGTACCTTGAATTCACTGACGACAGTACGCGCAAATAAAGGGCAGCCGAGTACCCTTGCGCGTATCTTGGATCAAACCCGGCTCGGCTGGCGCAAGGTCGCAACCGGTGCTGCTGCGATACTCGCATTGGCGATGGGCTACCACGTCATCTTCGGGCAGAATGGTCTGACAGCGTATCAACAAAAGCGGCAGGACGCGAACGCTCTTGATAATCAACTGCATAGCTTGCAGCGTGAAAATGATCTATTGAAGGGGCATGTAGACAGACTACAAAGTGATCCTAACGCGATTGAACATCAGGCTCGCGAGGAGCTCCACTACACGCGCCCGGGCGAGGTAATCTACACGCTACCTGCGCCCCCTCCCTCCCAGAGTTCGCAGAGCCAATCCAGTCGAACCATCCAGTAAACTGCGCCGCTCGCACTGCGTATCTTCTCTAAGCAACTCGTTCCCATCCAAAGAATGATTGCACGTCATGCAACATGGACGGATTGAGCGCTGCGTCTTGCCGGATGGAGTAGCGGCCCCGCTACGATTAAGGATAGGCTGCTCAGTACAAGGAGCAGTGAATGAACTTTGATATGGAAAAGGCCAAGGGGCGCGAGACCTACAACCTGCTGATAGGGTTGGTCGCGCCCAGGCCGATTGCGTTGGTCACCAGCATGAATGAAGACGGAAGATTGAACGCCGCGCCGTTCAGCTCCTACAACTACCTCTGCACCGACCCCCCCATTATTGGAATGGGAGTGACCGACCGCCCGACCGGAGGCTTCGTGCCCAAAGATACGGCCCGGA
>Ga0302326_10025555_pt1 | contig 11971 bp, 5 predicted proteins | sample Palsa_T0_3_FD_202264 | JGI IMG/M metagenome (GOLD analysis project Ga0302326, IMG submission 202264) | Peat permafrost microbial communities from Stordalen Mire near Abisko, Sweden - Palsa_T0_3 | ecosystem: Environmental > Terrestrial > Soil > Palsa > Peat permafrost | place: Sweden: Abisko... | reverse complement strand
ACCTGCACCAGCGCCGCTGCCCGTGGACGTGAGCGCAGTGCCTGAGCCGCCGGGCCTCGTCATCACGGCGCGTCTCGCGAAAGTGAGCGCGTCGCTCGGCGTCGTACACGAGTGGACGGGCTTGCCCATGCCCCAGTCCGAGCAGCTGAGCGAGTTCATGGCCGGGGGCCCGCTCGGGCCGATCGTCGACTTGGAGCAACCCGCGGACCTCGCCGTGGCGACCAACGGCAAGGACGACATCGGCGCATTGATCGCCGTGGCGGCGGCCGTGCGCGATCCCGAGGCGGCCAAGGCGCTGCTCGCCGAGAAGTTCAAGCTCGTCCCCGGCGACAACGGCGTCATCACGCTGCGTCCTGCACCCCCGCAGCCGAACGGCTCCGGAGAGGACGGCAAGTCGGACGACGATCGCCACCCGTGCGAGCTGTCTCCGGCAGCCGGCGCGGCGGCCATGCGCCTCGTGTGCGGCCTCGACGCCGCGTCGCTCACGGCGCTCGGGCCGTGGCTCACACGGACGGCGCCTCGACGGCCGCCGGGGCCGGACGCCCATCTCGAGATGCGTTTCGGGCCGATGAAGGCGACGATCGGCGACCAGTGGCGCAAGCTCTCTGGGCTCTTCGACGTGATTCTCGATGGCGGCGAGACGAGCGCTGCTGCGGCACGCGACCTCGCCAAGGCCGGCGTCTCTGACCTGGCGATGTTCTTCGTGGATCTCGACACGATCGCCATCGACCTCGATCTATCGGACAGCGGCGCCACGTTGACGACGACCTTCGGCATCCCCGGCGCCGCGTCGACGCTGTCTCGGCTCTTGCTTGCCAACGCCGACAAGAACGGCCCGCCGTCTGCACCGTTCTGGCAGATGCCGGCGGACGCCGACGTGGCGCTCTTCAATCGCGGCCACGACGCCAACGACTACGCCCGCGGGCGCGACCTGGTCCTGCGCGTCGTCGCCGACGCCCTCGCGACGGACGGTATCGTGGAGCGCGACCGGCACGCGATCGTCGACGCGCTCTCCGAGCTCGCGACGCCTGCCCCGATGGCCTACGCGAGCGGCATCGACTCCGGTGCCGTCGGCAAAGCCCTCAGCGCCAAGCGCGCGCTGGGCGACGGGGCGGACGCGGTCGAGCGGGCGGAGGCGGGGCGCGCGGAGGCGGAGGCCCTTCTCGGCTGGCACGTCCTCGAAAGCGACCAACCGCCGGCCGGGCTCGTCGATGCGATCAAGGCGCTCGCCCTTGCCTGGTCTCGGCCCGGCGTCCAGTCGGTCTACCGCGCGAAAATGAAGGCTCCCCCGCCGTCCCTGCGCTCGGCCCCGATGCCCGTGAAAAAGGCGGGTTGGCCGGCGGGCGCGCAGCACTTCGTCCTCGAGGCGTTCTTGCCCGCGTTCCGGCCGGCCAAGGGGGCCAAGGGCCGAGTGGGTACGGGCAAGCCGTTCGTCGTTCACGTTGTCGTCATCCCCGATGGGACCCGGTCTTGGGTGGGATTCGGCGGGGACCCTTTGCTCGTGGCGTCGAAGGTCACGGATGCGGCCTCGGGAACGGGGAACGGCCTGGCTTCGCGCGCAGATCTCGCCGACCTGAAGGGAGCAACCTTGGGTTCGGGCGGATTCATCAGCGCCGGCGCGATCGGCGAACTCGTCGCAGAGGGTTGCTCTCTGGCGACCGACGATACGGCGCCCGCCGACACGTTCTTCGACGAAGTCGCGCAGCTCCCCCATCAAGCCGATCCGATTGACTTTTCGCTGACGGCGAGGCCGGGCAAGCCTCCTTCGTCCGCCGCGGTGCTCCACCTCTCGAAGGGTACGATCCAGGGGGCCGTCGCCGGCATCCTGCGCCACGGCGGCTTCTAGCTGCCGGAGGGATTCGGCCGACTACTTGGCCGGGCGCGGGGTTGCCAGTATTTGTTGTCCCACATGTACCCACGACGAGTCTTGGCGGTCGCGTTCGCACTGGTGGCGACCCTCGCGACCGTGCGCGCAGGCGCCTGGCAAGAGGCCCACGAGGCCAGCGACGACGTGGACATTCGTGTCGCCCCGGACGGAGTTGCCGCGGTGCAGCATCACGTGCGCTGGCGGGTGGTGCACGGGCCGTTGCGGTGGATCGATCTATCGAGCTTCGAGGTGGGCCCCGACGGCGTCGAGCCGAGCATCGAAGTGACGGCAGAGGACGGACGGAAGCTCTCGGCGCACGTGACCGCCGTCCCCGACCCCCGTCGCGACGCCAAGCACGACGAAGTGCGCGAACCGGGTCGCGACGTTCGCGCGATTCGCATCGAGGTCGACGAGCCCAAGGCGTTCATGCGCGGCACGTTCACCTTCGAGGTGCGCTATCGCGTCGATTGGGTCGCGTCCCACGCCCTCGCGATCGACGGACCGGCGTGGCGCCTGACCTGGTCGGGGCCCGTCGCCGTCGACGGCCTGGACTCGACGCGCGTGACGTTCGACTTCCCGGCCGCGCCCGAGGAGCCTCGCGCCATCCTCGCCGACACGGGCGCCGTCGACGACACCGCCGTGTCCGCGCTGCGGCGCGAGCCAACGCGCGACGTTCTCGAGCTCGTCCGACCCCACGTGGCCAAGGGGGATCCGATCACGTGGACCGTTCGGGTGGATCCGCGTTCCCTTGCGGGCGTCGTCGATCCTCGGCTTCGCCCTCCCTCCCGCGCGAAGCTCCCGGAGGAGCCCAATCGCGTCCTCGGTGCGTCGCTCGCCGCCGTTCTCGCCGCGCTGGGCGTTGCGCTCGCTCTCCTCGTCTTGCACAAGGCGCGCGCGTTTGGCGCCGACTGCGCCGCGAACGGCGCCGAGGCGCGTGGGCTGCTCCCGTTCTCGCCGATCGCCCGCGCGACGTTGGCCGGTGCGTCTCTGGCGGCGGGCGTCGGCCTTCAGGTGCTCGATCCCGGCGATAGCACGGCGGGCGCCGCGCTCGTCGCGCTGGCAACCATGGCCGCGGTCATACGACCGGTCGCCTCCGTTCGCGCTCGCCGGGGTGCGGGACGGTGGCTGGCGATTCGACCGAACGACGCCTTCTCGTCGGTGCGTCGCGGGGGCCACTGGCTCGACCTGGATTCGCCCGCGGGTCGCGTGAGCGCTGCGGTGGCGGTCGCTTTGCTGACGACCCTCGTTCTCGTGGCAAGCTTCGCAGGACGCACGCTGGATCCGCGCCTCGCGTGGTGGCTCAGCCTGGACGCGACGGCCTTCGTCCCGATCTTCGTGACGGGCCGGGGGTCTTCGCTGCCTCCGGATGGCAGCGGGGCCGGCGCCGCGTGGCTGGCGAAGGTGTTCGATCGCCTGCGGTCGAGCGCCGCGCTTCGCGTCGCGCCCTGGCTGCGCTCCGTCGCCCAGGGGCCTTCGTCTTCGCCTGGTCAGGCGCGCACCCCGGAAGGCGACGAGCTGCGCTTGCTCGTCCTGCCGCGTGCCGCCACGCCGGGCCTCGTGGGGATCGAGGTTGGCCTCGCCTGGAACCCGACCCCCGTCGGCTGGGCGGCGACGCCGCGGGTCCTCGTGCGCGTCGTCGAGCGGAGCCCCGCCGCGACACGAGTCCTTCAGGCCGTCCCGTCGATTCGCACGACGTTCGGGCGGCATGCCGACGAGCGGGTCGGAACGATGAGCCCCCGCGCGCCGGGCGTGCGCGGCACGACGGCCCTGGTCCGCGACCTCGTCGAGGCTCTCACCGACCGCCGGCAAGAGGCGCGGGCCTACGAGCTTCCCGAGCGCCGCGTCACGCTGGCCTCACCGGTTGCAGGAGAAGGCGGCACGAGAGGGGCTGCGCAGCAGAGGGCTGCGGCGTCATCCGCGACCCCCTCGTGCTAGAACCGCCCACCGGCGAATGGTACTCCAGGGGACGCTACCGCAGCAGGCCCTCGCCGTCGTGGCGGAACCGCTTGCCGTGGGCCGCCGCGTCGCTGTATTCGGCGACTCGACCGCGGGCCTCGACACCATCCTCCTCGAGCAGGGAGCCCGCTCCGTCACGGTGTTCGACCCGGACGCGGATCGCGCGGGCGCGGCCGGCGATCACGCGCCGGCCGGAGCAGAGGTGCTGGCTTTCGCCGACGAGCCGGGCCATGGAGCGCCAGAGCTTCGCTCGGTCGACGTCGCGATCATCGCCGACCTCGGTCTCTTTCCGGATCCCGCCGCGCTCGTCGCGCGCGCACGTCGCATGGTCGGCGATTACGGGGTTGCAGTCTTTGCCGCGGCGAACGCGGAGGCGAGCGTTCCCGGCGGCCAGCCCCAGCGGTCGCGGGCCTTCGACTATTACGCCTTGTTCGACCTCGTCGCGAGCGAGTTTCACACGGTGACGATGGTCGCGCAGCTGCCGTTTTACGGCGTCGCGCTGATGGAGCTCGGCGGCCAGGACGAGGACCCGGCGGCCTTCGGCGTCAACGTCGACACGCGCCTGGCGGATGGCGCTCGGACGCCCGACGCCTTCGTGGTCGTCGCGAGCCAGGGAGCCGACCGCGCCCTGCACCCGTTCTCGATCGTCGAGCTTCCGGCGGACGACGTGCTCGCCGAGTCGCACACGCCCGACGAGGACCTCGTGGCCGAGCTCTCCGACGCAAAGCTCCGCGTCAGCCTCTTGGCGAGCCAGCTCGACCTCTTGACGACCCAGCTCGATCAGATGCGCGAGCGAGCGGCCACGGCCGAGCGCGCTCTGGAGAGCCTTCCCACGTTGGAGCGGGAAATCGTCGACAGGACGCGGCGCCACGGCGACCTCGAGGCCGAGTCGGCGCGCGCGGCCGACGCGTTCGGGTCGGAGCTGGCCCGCATGGAGGAGGGCCTGCGTGAGCGGGCGCAGGCGATTCGCGCCCTCGAGAGCGAGGTCGCCCGGCGGGATCGGATCGTACGCGATCTGGTGAGCGCGCTCGAGGATGCACCCCGCGATGCGGCGCCCGCCGAGCCGCCCGCCGCCCAGCCCGATGGGCTTGTCGAGGCGCATGCCTTGCTCCGTACACGCCTCGATGCGCTCGCGCTGGAGTTTGCGCGACGCGAAGGGGAGGCGCACGCCAGCGCCTGGAAGATCGAAGAGCTCGAGCGGAAGCTCGCCCAGAGTTCGTCTGCGGCCGACATGCCCGACGTGGCCGAGGGCCGCGAGACTCCGGCCTCCGCATCCGCCCTCGACGAGATCGATGCACTGCGGCAGGCGCTCGTCCAGGAGCACCAGGCGCGCATCCGGGCCGAGTCGGGCGAGGAGTTGCTTCGCGCTCGCGCCGAGATCGAGCGTCAGGCGGCCCTCCTCAACGAGCTCGCACCCGGCGGACGTGAGGTTTCGCGTTGACAGGTCCACTTCGGGGCTTAATTTGGCCAGGGTCCTGCGCCTGCAGCGAGGCGTCGCCGCCGTCGAAGCGGCGGCGTCCACCTGCACCCTGAGGCCCCCGGTTCCCGAATGTCTTCCAAGCGTGAATACTACGAGATTCTAAGTCTTTCTCGCGAGGCGACGGCGGACGACATTCGCAAAGCCTACCGGCGCGAAGCCCTCAAGCACCACCCCGACCGTAACCCCGGCGACGCTACGGCCGAGGCAAAGTTCAAAGAGGTGAACGAGGCGTACCAGGTGCTCTTCGACGAGGAGAAGCGCCGGATTTATGACCAGTTTGGCCACGCGGGGTTCGACGGTTCGATGGGCCGTGGCGACGGCGGCATGGGGGATGTTTTTTCCCACATGCAGGATCTCTTCGCCGAGATGTTCTCCGGCAGCGGCGCGGGCTTCGGCGGCAGCCGATCCCGTCGCGGCAACGACATGCGCGTACAGACGCGGCTCTCCCTTCGCGAGGCAGCCTTTGGCTGCAAGCGCGAGGTGAACCTGCGCGCGCCCGCGCCGTGCACCGACTGCTCGGGCAGCGGCGCCAAGGCAGGCAGCAAGCCCGAGGCCTGCTCGAATTGCCGGGGGACGGGGCAGGTCTCCAATGCGCGGGGATTCGTCATGTTCACCTCGACGTGCCCGCGGTGCCGTGGGGCGGGGCGCGTCATCAAACACCCGTGCCCTGCTTGCGGTGGCCACGGCGCTGTCGAGCGTGCGCGCAAGGTCAACGTCACGTTCCCCGCCGGGATCGACTCCGGTCAGCGGCTGCGTGTGACCGGGCAGGGGATGGCGGGGCCGAACGGCGCGACGCCGGGCGATCTCTACGTGGAGATCGACGTCGAGGAGGATCCGCGGTTCGAACGCGACGGCGCCGACCTCGTCACGCGGGTGCACGTCCCCTTCACCGACGCGGCGCTCGGCGCCGAGGTCCGGGTGCCGTCCCTCGATGCCGAGCAAGACGAGCCGACCACGATTGCGCTCTCGATTCCGCCGGGCACCCAGTCGAGCGCCATGTTCACGTTGAAGGGTCACGGCATTCCCCGGCTCGACGGCCGGGGCCGAGGCTCGCTGGTGGTCGTCGTGCAGGTCGACGTCCCCACGGTTCTGACGGCGAGAGCGAGAGAGCTGATGGAGTCGCTCCGCGCAGAGCTCAAGGCGCCGTCGGTCGAAGACGAAGAGACCAGGCGGGCCGCCGTCGGGAAGTGACAGCGGGGCGGAGCTCGCGAGGCCAACGATGCCAGTCGACCTCCGCGCTCTGAGAGCGGCCCTCGCGTCGGCTCCCACGGTGCGGGCCTCGGGCCGGGTTCTCTCGGTCACGGGGCTCAGCCTTCGGTTCTCGTTGCCAGGGGCGCGCGTCGGAGACGTGGTGCATGTCGCACGCCGTGGCGAACCGCTCGCGTGCGAAGTCGTCGGCTTCGATGGTGGCGCAGCGATCGCGATGCCGCTCGGTCCGCTCGTCGGCGTTGGCCCCGACGACTGCGTCGAGTCCACCGGGGGTCCCTGGCGGGTGCGCGCGGGCGAGGGTCTGCTCGGCCGAGTCGTCGACGGCCTGGGTCGACCTGCCGATGGCGGTCCGGACATCGATGGGGTGCCTGTCGCCGTGGACGCCGACCCGCCGGGCGCGCTCGCTCGGCGCCCGATCGAGCGTCCGTTCGTGACGGGCGTCCGCGTCCTCGATGGCCTCCTGACCCTCGGCGAGGGCCAGCGCGTCGGCCTTTTTGCCGGGTCGGGCGTGGGCAAGAGCACGCTCCTCGGGTCCATCGCGCGCGGGGGAGATGCCGATGTCGTCGTCGTGGCGCTCGTCGGCGAACGGGGTCGCGAGGTCGGCGAGTTCCTCGAGCGATGTCTCGGCGCAGAGGGCCGATCGAAGAGCGTCGTGGTCGTCGCGACCAGCGACGCCGCCGCGCTCGAGCGGATCCGTGCCGCGCAGGTGGCCACGGCCTATGCCGAGTTCTTCCGCGATCGCGGCGCCCGAGTCATGCTCCTGGTCGACTCCGTGACGCGTTTTGCGCGCGCGCTGCGCGAAGTCGGCCTCGCGGCGGGGGAGCCGCCGGCGCGGCGCGGCTATCCTCCGAGCGTCTTTGCGGCACTCCCGAGGCTTCTCGAGCGCTCCGGGCAATCGGCGCGGGGGAGCATCACGGCGATCTACACGGTGCTCGTCGAGGGCGGCGACATGGACGAACCCGTGGCCGACGAGGTGCGCGGCATCCTCGACGGCCACGTCGTGCTCGACCGGTTGCTCGCCGCGCGAGGTCGCTATCCGGCGGTCGACGTGACCGTCTCGCTCTCCCGGGTCATGGACTCAATCGTCGCGCCCGCGCACCGCGACGCCGCGCGAAAGCTCCGCGCCCTCGTGGCGACGTACGAGGCCAAGCGCGACCTCATCGTGCTGGGGGCCTACGCCAAGGGCGGCGACGTCGACCTCGATCAAGCCCTCGCCAAGATGCCGGCGGTGGAAGCATTCCTCCGCCAGGAATCAGGCGACCGTTCACCCTTCGAATCCACCGTCGCGCAGCTCGGGGCCGCGATTCGGTAGGCACCGCCGGGGAGAAAACCGCCAGGACGCCAGTCTTTGGCGTCCTGACGAAATGCTCCTACGGATCGGCGCAGAGGCCGTACTGCGATGCGCCAGAGGTGCCGAGGCTCTGGCACGTCTGTTTGGCTTCGCAGTTGTTGGTGCCGCCCACGATGCACTCGGAAGTGCACTGGTCGATCTGGCCTCCGTCGGCCGTGGTTGCGACCTCGATGCACTCCAGACCGCTGGCGCAGCCGGCCGAGGCCGAGCAGGTGCCGCCAACGGCGACGGTGCCCGGAGTGGTGCAGTACGTGACGACCTCGTTGGTGTTGGTGGAATCGTTCGCGAGGGCGCAGGTGTTGCCCGGCGGGCATCCGGCGTTCGTCAGCGGCGTGCAGGGGATCGTGCAGATGGATGTCCCCATCTCGCTGGTGGGGAAGCAGGCGGACGGGTTGGATGGGGTGCCCAGGTTCTTGCAGTCGGCGTCCGTCGAGCACGAGACCTGGCACGTGCTTTCGACGCAGGCCGTCGCTGGCGAGGCGCAGTCACTGACCGTGGTGCACGCCGCGCCGAGCGCCGCGCCGGACGGTGCCCCGGCGTCCGTGCCCGACGAGGCATCGACGCAGAGGCCGTACTGCGATGCGCCCGAGGTGCCAAGGCTGGCGCACGTCTGGCCGGGCGTGCAGTTTTTGCCGCCCATGGTGCACTCCGAAGTGCACTCGCCGACCGCGCCTCCATCGGCCGTCGTTGCGACCTCGATGCACTCCAGACCGCTGGCGCAGTTGGCCGAGGCCGAGCACGTGCCGCCGAGGGCGACGGTGCCCGGAGTGGTGCAGTACGTGACGACCTCGTTGGTGTTGGTGGAATCGGTCGCGAGGCTGCACGTGTTGCCCGCCGGGCATCCAGCGTTCGTCAGCGGCGTGCACGGGATCGAGCAGATGGAGGTGCCCATCTCCGTCGAGCCGAAGCACGCGGACGGGTTGGATGCGGAGCCCAGCCCCTTGCAGTCGGCGTCCGTCGAGCATGTGACCTGGCACGTGCTTTCGACGCAGGCCGTCGCCGGCGAGGCGCAGTCACTGACCGTGGTGCACGCCGCGCCCAGCGCCGCGCCGGACGGTGCTCCGGCGTCCATGCCCGACGAGGCATCGACGCAGAGGCCGTACTGCGATGCGCCCGAGGTGCCGAGGCTGGCGCACGTCTGGGCGGCCGGGCAGTTTTTGCCGCCCATGGTGCACTCCGAAGTGCACTCGCCGATCGCGCCTCCGTCGGCCGCGGTTCCGACCTCCACGCACTCCAGACCGCTGGCGCAGCCGGCCGACGCCGAGCAGTCGCCGCCGAGGGCGACGGTGCCTGCGCCCGCGCAGTAGGTGATGACCTCGTCGGTGTTGGAGGGGTCGTTTGCCAGGTCGCAGGCGTTGCCCGGCGAGCAGCCGGCGTTCGTGAGCGGCGTGCAGGGGATCGTGCAGATGGAGGTTCCCATCTCCGTGGAGGAGAAGCACGCGGACGGGTTGGACGCGGAGCCCAGGTTCTTGCAGTCGGCGTCCGTCGAGCACGTGACCTGGCACGTGCTTTCGACGCAGGCCGTCGCCGGCGAGGCGCATTCACTCACCGTGGTGCACGCGCTGCCGATCGCTCCGGTCGAAGAAGACCCGGCGTCCGACCCTTCGGTGACGACGGTGGTGACGCCGTTGCACACGTAGCTCGTCTGCTGGACTTCGCTCGGATCGAGGACGCCGTTTCCGTTCTTGTCGAGGCCGACCTGGATCTCCGTTCCGCCATCGGCGCACGTGGATCCCGCGGGGATCGAGCTGAGCAGAACCAGCGTCTCGGTCCCTGCGGGGCCCTGCGCGCCGGCGTCGCCTTGAGCGCCAGTGGCTCCCGTGGCTCCGGTAGCTCCCGTCGCTCCGGTTGCACCCGCGGCTCCAGTCGCTCCAGTCGCGCCGGCCGGTCCGGTGGCTCCTGCGGCTCCAGTCGCTCCAGTCGCTCCAGTCGCGCCGGCCGGTCCGGTGGCTCCGGTCGTTCCCGCCGGTCCGGTGGCTCCCGTGGCTCCCGTCGCCCCTTCGGGACCCGTCGCGCCTTGGGCACCCGTGGCGCCGGTGGCACCCTGCGATCCTGTCGGCCCGGCGGGCCCCTGCGGCCCGGTGGCGCCCTGCGCCCCGGTAGCGCCCGTCAGTCCTTGCGATCCCGTGGGCCCCGCGGGCCCCTGCGGTCCGGTAGCGCCTTGGGCACCGGTAGCACCGGTGGCACCCTGCGATCCCGTGGCTCCCGTGAGCCCCTGCGGTCCGGTGGCGCCTTGCGATCCCGTGGCTCCGGTCAGTCCTTGCGACCCCGTGGGGCCCGCGGGACCTTGGGGTCCGGTGGCACCCTGGGCTCCGGTCGCTCCGGTCTTACCCGTGGCTCCCGTGGCTCCCGTCGCCCCTGTGGCCCCGGTCGCTCCCGTCTTTCCGGGTGCGCCGGCGTCTCCCTGCGGCCCAGCGGGGCCCTGCGGACCCGTCGGACCCGCGGGCAAGGAGATGACCTGCCAAGTGCCGTTGCAGGTCTCGAGCGCCATGGTGGAGCGGACGTAGGCGACGAGGCCGGCGATGGACGACGTACAGCTCGGCAGGGTTTGCGCCGTCGGAACGCTGAGTTCCGCCAACGTGTACGTGCCGCTCTGGGACTTCCCGCTGCTGCTCGAACCAGCGCCGGTGTTGCTGCCACACCCCAACCCCAGGCTTATCAGCGCACACAGGAGTGCGATGGCCGACCATGTCGTTCTTGTCATGATGCGCGCTTACGCCAGGTCCAGGCGCGCCACCACAACAATCGCGTCGACGTTTATCGACGAGAAACAACTTGACGGTCGTGCGACGATCGCGTCTCGAGGAAGCTACGCGCTGACCGCGCTTCCGACGTCGTGGATCGCGCTGTGCGGTTCTTCCGGCGCGTCGTCGAGGTTGGAGTCCGTCTCTTTCGCGCGCTCTCCCCGGTGGTCCTTGGCCAGCGCCACGTAGACCGACGGCACGACGAACAGGGTGAACAGCGTCCCGATCGTCATCCCACCGACGAGAACGATGCCGATCGAGTTTCGCGCGACGGCGCCGGCGCCGGTGACGAGCGTGAGCGGAAAGTGCCCGATGACGGTCGCGATCGTGGTCATCAAGATCGGACGCAGCCGCGTCACGGCCGCCATGCGCACCGCCTCGATCTTGCTGAGGCCGAGCGTCTGCTGGACGTTCGCGAACTCGACGATGAGGATTCCGTTCTTGGACACGAGCCCGATGAGCGTCACCAGGCCGACCTGCGAGTAGATGTTGAGCGTCGTCGTCCAGCCCTCGGTCAACTTGAAGTGCATGCCCGGCGGCCCCGCGAACTTGAGGAACGTGAAGATCATCGCCCCGAACATCGCGAGCGGGACGGAGCCCGCCAGGATGACGAACGGATCGCGGAACGAGTTGAACTGCGCCGCGAGCACCAGGAAGATGAGCACCAGCGCCAGGCCCATCGCGGGGAGGAACCGGCCGCCCTCCTGACGCAGCTGGCGCGACTCGCCCGTGTAGTCCACGCGAGAACCCGGCGGCAGGATCTTCGCCGCCGCCTCCTCGAGCACCTTGAGGCCGCCGTCGACGGACCGAGGCGCGACGCCGGAGATCTTGACGGCGTTGAGCTGCTGGAAGCGGTTCAGCGTCCTTGGCTCGACCCCCGTTTGCACCGTCGCGACGGCGCTGAGGGGGATGAGCTGGCCCCCGGGCCCGGTGACGTGGATGTCCTGGAGCTGGTCGGTCGTCAGCCGGCCGGCGCGCTCGACCTGGGCGATCACCTTGTAGGCGCGCCCGTCGATGTTGAAGCGGTTGACGTAGTTGCCGCCCAGCATCGCCGACAGGTCGCCGCCGATCTGCTGCATCGTGAGGCCCATCGACGCGATCTTGTCGCGGTCGAGCACGATGTCGGCCTTCTCCTCGTCGATGCGCACGTCGGTGATGGGGGGGAACGCGAACTGCCCGCTCTTGACCGCCGCCTGCACGATTTCCTGGGCGTAGCGCACGAGCTCCTCGTGGCTCGACGTCGATGCGATCACGAACTCGATCGGGAAGAAGCCCGCGTTGGGGAGCGCCGAGGGAAGGAACACGGGGGCGCGGATCCCCGCGATGGCCGAGAGCTTGCGGCTCAGCTCTTCTTGGATCGGGAA
>Ga0302326_10025554_pt1 | contig 11971 bp, 11 predicted proteins | sample Palsa_T0_3_FD_202264 | JGI IMG/M metagenome (GOLD analysis project Ga0302326, IMG submission 202264) | Peat permafrost microbial communities from Stordalen Mire near Abisko, Sweden - Palsa_T0_3 | ecosystem: Environmental > Terrestrial > Soil > Palsa > Peat permafrost | place: Sweden: Abisko... | reverse complement strand
ACGGCGTAATCGCCGGACGACCACGCTCCCTGCTGGCGGGTCTTGAGAGCGCCGAGGTCGCATGGTACCGGGGGATTTTGAGTGATTGTAGAAGCGGCTTCCATGATCGTTCTCCATTTGCGGTTCAGTGATGGCGACGGTCGGAGCGGCGTTGTCACGTTCAGTGACCGTCGAATTCGAGCGTAGCGGTCATCCGTGGACCGATCGTGGTAGCCGGCGTGGGAATGCCGTGGAATCGGCCCTGCTAAGCCAAGCCCAGGGCGCTCCGGCAGTCGAGATCCGAATGCTCGGGCCTTTAGCGATGCGCCGCCACGACGTCACGCTAGTGCTGCCGGCGTCACGCAAGGTGCGTGCGCTCCTCGCGTATCTCGCGCTCGCGCGGAACGCCGTTGCGCGAAGCCAGCTTTGCGAGCTGCTCTGGGAAGTCCCAAACGATCCGCGCGGAGAACTTCGTTGGTGCCTCAGCAAGATTCGGGGTCTTGTCGATGAGCCCGATCGGCGCCGCATCTCTGCCCAAGGTGACACCATCAAGCTCGATTTGGCGGACTGTTTCGTCGATGCGATTGAGGTTGCCGGGGCGACACAGGCCATCGAAGAGCTTCCTTACCCACGGCTGAAAGCGCTCGCCGCGCTGTTCGCCGGAGACTTTCTCGAGGGCCTCGAGCTTGACGGCTGCCCGGCGTTCACGGGCTGGCTGGCAGCGCAGCGTCGCCGCTTTCGCGGCAGCCGCGCGGCATTGTTGGAACATCTCGTCAAGTCCGCGCCCGGCGACGAGGGCGTAGGATATATCGAGCAGTGGCTGGAGCTGGCTCCCTTTGACGCACATGCTCACGAGTTGCTTCTGAACGCGCTCGTGCGGCACAACCGGGTTCGGGAAGGTGAGGAGCACGTGGCAGCGACCGCCCGGCTTTTCGAAGACGAGGGACTCGATTTCACTCCGATTCGCGACGTGTGGCGCTCCGCCAAAAGGCAACGCGAGGGTTCCCCGGTCGCTCCCGCCACTGCCGCGAGTCTACTGGTTGCAGCGAGCGGACCCGGCGAGGACATTCTCACTGTTGCGCGTCGCGCGTCCGTAGCGGTAATGCCGTTCATCGACTGCTCCACCGTGACGAGTGCCCAGGGCGGAACCGGCGACGCTCTGGCGCACGACGTAATCACGAGGCTGGCCAAACTCCGGAGCCTGTTCGTTATCGCTCAAGGGACGGTGTTCGCCCTGCATGAGCGTCGCGTCGGCCCGGACGAGGCGGCTCGTATGCTCAACGTCGACTATGTCGCTAGTGGATCCGTGCAACGCCGGAACAATTCTCTGACCGTGACGGTCGAACTGGTTGAAACTCGCACCGCCCGGATTATTTGGGCCGAGGTCTTCAGCCGTAAAATCGACGACGCTTTCCAGGTCTTGGATGAAATCGGCAACAGCATTGTCGCCTCCATCGCGAGCGAGATCGAAACGAGCGAACGCAACCGCGCCGTCCTGAAGCCGCCGAACTCGCTAGACGCGTGGGAGGCGCATCACCGCGGGCTCTGGCACATGTACCGGTTCAATAAGCCCGACAACGACCGGGCGCAGCACTTCTTCGAGATGGCGGTGCGCCTCGATCCGACCTTCGCGCGCGCTTACGCTGGGCTGTCATTCACGCATTGGCAGAACGCCTTCCAGGGCTGGGCAGAGCGCGGCCCGGAAACGGATCGCGCTTTCGAAGCCGCCGGGCAAAGCATCATGGCCGACGATCGCGACCCGGCCGCACACTGGGCCCTCGGCCGATCACTCTGGCTGCGGCGTCAATTCGATCAGTCCGTCGTCGAACTCGAGCAGGCGATCGACCTGAGCCCGAACTTCGCCCTCGGTCATTACACGCTCGCATTCGTCCACTGTCAAACGGGCGATCCGCATGCCGCCATCTCCTTCGCCGACCATTCGCGCCATCTCAGCCCATGCGACCCGCTGCTGTTCGGCATGCTTGCCACGAAGGCCATGGCGCTCATGCGTCTCGGGCGATTCGAAGAAGCCGCGGACTTCGGCGTCAAAGCCGCCTCTCGCCCCAACGCCCACGCGCACATCCTCGCGGTCGCAGCATTTTCGCTAGCGCTTGAGGGCCGGCTCGATGAAGGCCGCGCCTATGTCGCGTCGATTCGTAAGACTCGCCCGCACTACGGGCTCGATGATTACCTTAGGGCGTACCAATTTCCGCTCCAGGACGAAAAGCTCTTTCGAGATATCGCCCAGCGCCTATCGATGCATTGAAGTAAGCACGACGAGGGGTGGATGCACGTGAACGCTAGTGACTCGGTTTCCGCCGCGTGCGCCGCGGCGATCGCTGCCTGTGGCGACGCCGAGCGCGTAGCCCTCGATCCAGCAGGGCGAACGATCGCCGGGATCGATGCAATGCGGCACCTGCGCACGTGGGACGCGCGCAACGGTCGCTGTTTGCTCGTGCATGCTTTCGACCGCGGCGGCGCGATCGCGCTCGCCTTCGATCGTCCAGGAGATCGGCTCGCGGTGCTGCTCTCCGAGGGAACGCTCGTGGTTTTCGAACGCCGCGCACGAGATGGCCTCGCGTGGTTGCAGCCGACGCGATCGTATTCTGGGCCGGTCGCCGATGAGTACCGCACGAAACTGACCTTCGATTCTAACGGGCGCAACGTGGTCGTCACGACACCGGCCGACGCCTTGAGCGAAGGCTCCGTCCGCAGCGTCGAAGTCTCCGGCGCTACCGCGAGCGACGCCGTTCGCAACGACGCAAACGACATCGCTCAAGCCGACGCCGTCGCGGCGGCCGGCTCGTCGCAAAGCTCGCAACCGCTTCGTCTGAGGGTCGGAATCTCCGGCGGACAAATGATCGTCGTTAGCCGCAACGCAGGGGCGGGCACGGGAAGAATTACGGGCCCCGGCTTGACCGCGTTTTGGAACGATGCCGGGATCGCACGTTTCGAGTTCGACTTCGTCGACGGCAACGTTCGCTTCCTCGCCGTTCGAACCGGCGAACCTTGGACGCTGCTCGGTACGTCGACGGTCGAGGCACTTGGCCGCGACGGCTGGTACGCGCTCGCCGCGGCGCTCGGCGCGTGCTACGACGGCACGGTGACGGCGTTCGAACGGGACCTCGCATTTCCGTGAGAACGCTCTGATCGGCCTTATCCTATCGCCGTAAACGTGAACCAGGCGTGTCTCACGACCAATCACGGCTTCCCCGACGACATGCCGTCAGCAGTCCTCAGCCGGAGCGGCGCACGACCACGATTCTCGCGAGCACCATCAAAACCGCGACTAGGATCGCGACGATCCCCACCCATGGCAGTTGACTGACCGTTTCCGCGTCGATGTCGGGCGCATCGACCGATTCCGCCGCCGAGGTTCCGGAGGTGACGCGCACGACGTTACCTCTGAAATACTGCACCCGCGCTCGGGCACCCGAGGCGACGCTGTACACGAACGTTCCGCCGGAGCTGTCGTCGAGTTCTACGTCGCTCATTCGTCCGTTAGCATCGCGCACGTAGGCGTAGGGCTTCTTGGTCCGCGTCTTGCCGCCGTATCCGCTGACCCGCATTTCCGCTGAAAGCACGGTCGCATCGACGACCGTGCACGCGCCGAGCGGCGCGGTTGCGTCGAGGTTCGCCGTGCAGCTCGGATCGCTCCGGAAGACCTGCGCCGCGGAGTTGGCGTCGGGCGCCAATTGCTTGCCCGCGGAAAGGAACGCGATGCCCGCTAGGATGAGGACGAGCGGGAGCAACACAAACGTGCACCCGAACGTCTGCTTCGGCCGGCCACCGCCGCCGGCCGCGTTTTTTACCATACACGGACTTACCGCGTCGGATCATGAAGGGGCCTCTTTCTGATCTCGGACCGCGGCCGGTTCTCTCATGGTCCCATCGTAGCGGGCGACTGTGTCAGCTTGGTGGCACACCGGACGAGAACAGCGCGCACACCTTGAAGTCGCCGCGCGGCCAGTACGCTTCGCTTCTCTTGGCGACGTCTGAGTCACCGATTGCCGGGCGGCGGGTCCTCGGGCAACGTCGTCCGAATCCTGACTCACTACGATGGTAATTAACTCGTGAACCGAGGGCTCATCGCGCTCGGCGGCTTGGTAATCGTCGTCATCGTCGCGGCGATGTGGTTTGCTGGGACGTATAACCGGCTCGTGACCCTCGACCAGGCCGTGCAGTCGCAGTGGGCGCAGGTCGAGAGCGTCTATCAACGCCGCGCCGATCTCATCCCGAATCTCGTGGCCACCGTCAAGGGTGCCGCGAATTTCGAAAAGAGCACCTATATCGCGGTAACCGAAGCGCGCGCGAGGGTCGGTCAGCTCAACACCGCGGGTGCCGCTCCGAACGACGCGGCTGCCTTTTCGCAGTTTTCCACCGCGCAGGACAATCTCTCGTCGGCCCTGTCGCGCCTGCTCGTCACCGTCGAAAATTACCCCAACCTCAAAGCGAGCCAGAACTTCGAGGATCTTCAGGCGCAGCTCGAGGGGACTGAAAACCGCATCGCCGTCGAGCGCATGCGGTTCAACCAGGCCGCACAAGCGTTCAACACGACGCGCGATTCGTTTCCGACGGTGTTCGTCGCGGGATTCTTCGGGTCGCGCTTCGCCGAGAAGTCGTACTTCAAATCGCAACCCGGCTCGCGAAATGCTCCGGCGGTGAATTTCTGACGTAATGAAGGCATTGCGCGCAGCACTGCTGCTCGTGCTACTGATCGCTCTCGGCGCCGCGGCGCGGGCGGGCGAAGTGCCGATCCCGCCCTCGCCCTCGCAGTGGGTCACCGACACGGCCGGTTTCTTGCAGGCGCAAACCGTTTCGACGCTCGACGCTCGGCTCAGCGCGTACGAGGACACAACGGGCCGTCAGCTGCTCGTCTATGTCGCACCGACCACCGGAACGACTCCGACCGAGGATTGGACGGTGCGCGCGTTCGCGCGCTGGAAGGTAGGAAGAAAGGGGATGGACGACGGCCTCGTCTTATTCGTCTTCCCCTCCGACCGCAAAGTGCGGATCGAAGTCGGCTATGGGCTCGAACAAACCGTGCCCGATGCGATCGCTGCGCGCATTATCCGCGATACGATTACGCCCAAACTTCGCGCGGGCGACCCTGACGGCGCGGTGGCTGCGGGCGTCGACGCAATTCTCGCAACGATCGGCGGAGAAGCGACGAGCGCACCGGCCGCAACCCTTCCTCGGACGGTTCCGGACACTTACGACCAGGACGATAGCGGGAACACGCTCGGTATCGTCATCGGTATCCTCATCTCGGTGCTGGTGATCGTCGCGCTCGTCGCGCTCGTGCGAGCGCTTCCCGATCGCGGGCCTTATATATCCGGCAACAACAGCGGCTTCGGCCTGTGGGGTGGACTGATGCTCGGCGGCGCCATCCTAGGCGGGCTCGGAGGCGGCGGATTTTCAGGTGGAGGCGGACTTTCGGGCGGCGGCGGAGCAACCGGGAAGTGGTGAGCAGCCTTCGTCGTTTCGTCGATCGCAAACGCGTTGGCGAAGCGATCGCGCGGGCCGAAGCATCGACGGGTGCGTCGATCTCGGTAAAGATCGCACCGCGCATCTCCGGCGACATCCATGCCGCGGCATTGCGCGCGCTGCACGTCCATGGATTGACGCGACGCCCGGAGCGCAATGCCGTACTGTTCTTCGTCGTTCCCTCGCGTCGGGAATTTGCGGTCGTCGGCGATACCGTCGCGCACGACCGGCTCGGACAAGAGGCGTGGAACAGCGTCGTTGCGATTACGGAGAAGCATCTTCGCGCGGGCGATCCGACCGCGGCTTTGGTCGCGGGGATTGAAGAGGTCGGACGTTACTTAGCGCGCCACTTCCCGCTCGGGCCGGAATCCGGAACCTGAGCGCCGGCCGCCGCAGCTGCCGCCCGCCGCTTCCGGAAGTAACCTAGGACCACGAGGATCGCGAGGCCGATCGGCACGAGCCCGAGACCGATGAGCAAGACGGGCAGCTTGAGATCGCGCGAGTAGGCCTGATCTCCGACCACCGTAACGTCCATCGTCTTACCGACATCGCTTTCGTCGGCACCCTGGATCGTACCGAGAACGATGGAGCCCTTGTCGAGAATCGAACCTCCGACGACCCAGCTGCCCGAGCACTCGGTGTCCGCGTAGCGCCCGGCACCCGTCGTCTCGCATGAATCAATTGTCGCGGTCGCCCGCGTGCCGGTCTCGCGCTGAACGAGAAAGAATATCCCCGGCACAAGGAGCACCGCCGACATCAGCACCATGCCGGTGACCGCGAACGCGAGGCCGCCAGGCGAGGTGATCTTGGTGCGGCGCGCACGGTGCGAACGTGCCACGGGCCTTCTCTACCTCAGAAACCAAAGGGTGACCTTCGCGGGCCCGAGCGAGGATGCCACAAGCCAAGAGGCAATACCCGACGCACCGGACCCTTGAGGAGAGTACGTTATCGTGGCGCGCTACTGCAAGGTTGGTTTCATCGATACGCTGATTAGCATCTTCTATTTTCGGATCGCCGACAATTGGGCCGCGATGCCCGATGCCGACCTGCAAACCCGCATCTATACCGTTGCGCGGCGCATGTACGCCGATCTCAACGCTTCCGGGCGCGGCCCTCGGCCGCGCGAGACCTGCGCGACAGGAACGGCCTCCTGCCACCTGGTACCCCCGAAAATCGGTGCCAACGTGGTAGTCGACCCGCTGCTATGCGGCTCGGCGTAGGCGAGGGAAGTTATGGCGCAGTTTATCATTGAACGTGAGATACCGGGAGCTGGATCGCTCTCGGACGCAGAGTTGCGCGCGCTGTCTCTCCGCTCCCTTGAGACGCTGGAGGGGATGGGCCCGCAGATCCAGTGGCTGCACAGCTACGTGACCGAAGATAAAGTCTATTGCGTGTATCTGGCTCCCGATGAGGATTGCGTACGGGAGCATGCTCGCCGCCTCGGCATTCCGGCAGATCGGGTGTCGGCCGTGCGCCGGCTCCTCGATCCCGTCAACCTGCGATAGTCGGCTGCGGTTCGCTGAGCGAGAGTTCGAGCGCCCTCTCCATGTTCATCGCGCGCCCGGCCGTCCACGCAGCTTTCCCTTCCGCATCGCTGAGCGATTCCCACGCGGCCGACAGGTTTTGATCGAGCCGTAGTTGCTCCGCGCGCGGGAGCGGTGCGCTGATCAGCCGTCGCAAATTCGCTGCTGCCGCCGCCAGCTGCAGCGCTCGCGCTGCATCGCCTCGCGCCGCAGACAAACACGCTGAGCCTTCGAACGCGCGCGCGATGCCGCGCCTGTGCCCTAACTCCGCGAAGAGTTCTAGCGATTCACGGTATGCGGCGCGCGCCGCCTCGTACGCTTTCTGCTCGCAATAAATGTGGCCTAAATCGGCAAGAGACCGGGCGGAACCCCAGTGATCTCCGATTTCTCGGAACGCCGAAAGCGCGCTTCCGTAAAAGCCGAGAGCGGCGGCGAGATCGCCTTGTTCGCGGGCGATATCGCCTTGCTGATTCTTTGACCATGCGGCTCCGCTCCGATCGCCCAGTTCTTCAAAAATGCTCGCGGCTTCTGACAGCGCCGACCGCGCGCGTGAGTAATCGCCGCAAACTTTGGTGACGTTTGCAAGGTTGTGCAGGCAACGGGCGGTCGCCAACCGATCGGAGAGCGCGCGCCAACACGCGAGGCTGCGTTCGAAATTCGCTTGCGCGGATTCGTAGTCACCCGAATCTCGCGCCGAGACCGCGAGCGCGTTGAAAGAGACGGCGATGCCCCAGCCATCGCCGAGCTGCTCATAAAGTGATAGGCTCTGCTCGAGAAAGCGCTTCGCGGAGGCAAAATCACCCTGAGCCGTGGTGAGGGCTCCCAGAAAGTGCGCCACCCTCGCGCGTTCCTTCGAAAAACGGTCGCCCGCCAGGCGCAGCGCGGTCTCCAAACGGCTTCGGCCTTCGATGAGGTGCTCGCGCATGTCCCAGAACCGGAAGAGCGCCATGCAGAGACGCAAACTCCAGTCGGCGTCCCGTTGCGCAATGAGGTGGTCGAGGGCGGAGCGGAAGTTGTCCGTCTCGAGATCGCATCGGCTCAGCCACGCGGTCCGTTCCGCCGGGTTCAATTCGGGATTCCCTTCCTCGGCGAGGATCAGGCAGTAAGCGGCGTGCGCGCGTCTCGTCGCGCTCTCTTCGCCGCTGCATACCAGCCGTTCGAGCGCGTATTCGCGAATGGTCTCCAACATCGTGAAGCGCGCTTCGGAATCCGCACCGTCGACCCGCTGAACCAAATTCTTATCGATCAGCGAGGCGAGGCCCTCGAACAAACCGACTCCGAGATCGCTCCCGGTATCGCACACGGCTTCAGCAGCCTCGAGTGTGCAGCCGCCGATGAAGACGGAAAATCGCCGGAACAATTTCTGCTCGGCCTCGCTTAAGAGGCCGTAGCTCCAGTCGATCGTCGCGCGGAGCGTCTGTTGGCGCTCGGGTAGGTCGAGCGCGCCACCGGTCAAGAGTTGTAGACGGCTCTGCAGCCGTTCCAAAATGGCGCGGGCCGAGAGCAGCTTCGTCCGGGCTGCCGCAAGCTCGATCGCGAGCGGCAAACCATCGAGCCGGGAGCAGATGTCCGCGATCGCGACCGAATCTTCGGCGGTCATCGCAAAGCTGGGCCGCACTGCGCCGGCGCGCTGCACGAACAACCGGACGGCGGAATCCTGCTCCAAGGGGGCCACCGGGAATTCTTGCTCGCCGTAAATGCGAAGACGCTCTCGGCTGGTCACCAACACCTTGAGCGACGGACATCTCGCCAACGTTTCGGCTACGAAGGTTGCTGCGGGCAACACCTGCTCGAAGTTGTCCAGCACGAAGAGAAACGGACCTAAACCTTGCACATAGTCGCTGATGATTTGCGGGCCGGTGCGGTTGGCGACGTGTTGGATCTCGAGCGATGTTACGAGCGCCGTCGCAACGAGATCCGGATCGGTGATGGAAGCCAGTCCGACGAATTGAACTCCGCCCGTAAACTCAGGCGCGATCGCCGCCGCGACGGCGATGGCAAGCCGAGTCTTGCCGGCACCTCCGGGGCCGGTCAGGCTCAGCAGCTGCACGTTCTCGCTGCGCAAAAGTTCTGCCGCTCTCGCGACGTCCGCTTCGCGGCCGATCAGCGAGGTGCGAGGTGCCGGCAGCTCGATGAGCTTCGCGCCGAGTCTGCCGGCGCCGGAGATTTTGCGTTCGGTCGCGTCCCGCGGGCCCTGCGTGACCTCGGCGGCAAACAGATATCCTCTGCGCGGCACGGTCCGAAGCAATCGCTGGTCGCGATCGCCCAGAGCGCGCCGCAGTTCGAGCGTGCATTGAACGAGTGAGTCGTCGGTAACGAAGTTGTCCGGCCAAACCGCCTGGATCAGCTCCTGCTTTCCGATCAGGCGACCCGGGTTGCTCACGAAATACGCGAGCATCTCGTACACCTTGGGTCGCAGCTTGATTTCCTCTCCCGTCTTGAGGACGCAGCCCCTCGTCACGTCGAGCGTGAACTGGGCGAATTGGTAGGTCGAGGGGATCGTCTTCAAGGGATATGGCGCTCCCGCAAGAGGTCAGGCTGCCGATTGTTTTGGGGTTTCTTCGGCAATGTTTCGTTACGCCGCTCGCCCATGCTTGCTACACTTAGAGGCACGACGAGAGCCGTCCCGCAGGGTTGCGAGGACGCCGTCCGGGCTCGGAACGATTCAAGCAGCCAACGAACTGGAGAGATCGCAAATGAGTACCCCTCAGAGAGTCGAGCACCCAAGAGAGAAAGCCGTGAGCGACAGGGATGAAGAACTCGAAACTGATTATCTCGTGGTCGGGGCTGGGGCCGCCGGGATGGCGTTTACCGACGCGCTCCTCGAGCATTGCGACGCGACGATCACGATCGTCGATCGCCGCCACGCGCCCGGAGGACACTGGATCGATGCCTATCCTTACGTGCGACTGCATCAGCCGTCCGCTTTTTATGGCGTCAACTCGGTGCCGCTCGGGCAAGGCGCGCTCGATGTGGTCGGGACCAATGCCGGCTACTATGAAACCGCCGGCGCCGACGAGATTCGAGCGTATTTCGCGAACGTGATGCTGCGCCGCTTTCTGCCGAGCGGCCGCGTTCGGTATTTCCCGAGCAGCGACTATCAGGGGGACGGCCGCGTCGTTTCGCGGCTTTCGGGACGGGAATGGAAGGCGCGCGTGCGGCGTAAGGTCGTCGACACGACCTATCTCGAAGGCACCATCCCCGCGACCAGCCCGCCGCCGTTCCATGTCGGCGAAGGGGTTCGCTGCGTGCCCGCAGGCGAAATCACGCGCATCGGCCAGCGCCCCGAGAGCTTCTGCATCATCGGAGCGGGCAAGACGGCCTTGGACGCCATCGTCTGGCTGCTCGAACGGGGCGTCCCCGCTTCGGCGATCCGCTGGATCAAGCCGCGCGAAGGATGGTGGATGAACCGGCGCTTCCAACAACCGCGCTCATTCCTCCCACAGACCTATGAAGGGCTCGCGATTCAGCTCGAGGCGATGGCGCAAGCGACCTCGATCCCGGATCTGTTTGCGCGGCTCGAAAGAGAGGAGTTGTTCCTTCGCGTCGATCCGGCCGTGCCGGCGACCATGTTCCGCGGCGCGGTGATCAGCGAGGCGGAGCTGAAGTTGCTACGTCAAATCGAAGACGTCGTTCGGCTCGGTCACGTGCTCAGGATCGAGCGCGAGGAAATCTTCCTCGATGAGGGCAGCGTGCCGACGAGCGAAGGAACGGTGCACGTGCATTGCGCGTCGAGAGGGCTGCGGCGACGCCCCATCCGCCCGATCTACGAACCGGAACGGGTGACCGTCCAACTCTTTCAGTGGGGATACGCCTGCTACCAGCTCGCCACGCTCGGGGTCGTCGAGGCGACGGTAGAAAGCGACGAAGAGAAGAATCGCCTCTGCCCGCCCATCACGTACTGGGACGCCGACACGGATTATCTATCGGCGTTCCTCGCCATACTTGCGAATCAGCGGACCCGCGAGAGCGCGCCGGCGCTTGCGAGCTGGGCGATGGCTTCGCGGCTCAATCCATTCTCGGCACTCGCACAATATCACGACGATCCGCTCGTCATCGACGCTCGCGGGCGCATCAAACGCTGCACGGCCGCCGCGGCGAACAATCTCGCGGCGCTGCTTGCCGACGCGCGCAAAGAAAAAAGCCCGATTTAGCGGGCTTCAATGGCGAATTGGTACGTCGAGGGGATCGTCTTCAAGTGGCGCTCCCGCAAAGGTCGGGCTTCCCGATTGTTTTGGGGTTTCTTCGGCAATCTTTCGTTACGGCACCCGCCCGCGCTTGCTATACCTGGAGGCACGACGAGAGCCGGCCTTCCCGCAGGTTGCGACGACGCCGCCCGGCCTCGGAACGATTTCGAGCAGCCAACGAACAGGAGACATCGCAAATGAGTACAACCGAAGTTCCCACCTCGACTCCAGCGCTGGACATGGATAAGCTCAACGCCTTCATCGGGCAATTCGTCATCGACCTCGGCGCGTCTGTTCACGCCGGGATGGTCGTGATCGGCGACCAACTCGGCCTCTATAAGGCTCTTGCGGCCGGTCCCCTCACGGCGGCCGAGTTAGCCGCAAAAACCGCGACCGACGAACGTTATCTGCGCGAATGGCTCGCCTCGCAGGCGGCGGGCGGCTACATCACCTACGACGACACGACGAAACGCTTTAGCCTCACCCAAGAACAAGCGTTCGCGCTCGCCGACGAAGACAGCCCCGCGTATTTGCCGGGTGCCTTCGAACTCGCGGTGGGCTCGCTGGCAGCCGTGCCTCGGATCGCGGAGTCCTTCCGCACCGGTGCCGGAATGGGCTGGCACGAACACGATCCGGGCGTCATTGCGGGGTGCGAGAAATTCTTCCGACCGGGCTATGCCGCGAACCTCGTCAGCTCGTGGATCCCGTCGCTCGGCGACGTGCAACGGAAGCTCGAAGCGGGCGCCCGCGTGGCCGATATCGGTTGCGGCAAGGGCGCGTCGACGGTGCTGATGG
>Ga0302326_10025553_pt1 | contig 11971 bp, 11 predicted proteins | sample Palsa_T0_3_FD_202264 | JGI IMG/M metagenome (GOLD analysis project Ga0302326, IMG submission 202264) | Peat permafrost microbial communities from Stordalen Mire near Abisko, Sweden - Palsa_T0_3 | ecosystem: Environmental > Terrestrial > Soil > Palsa > Peat permafrost | place: Sweden: Abisko... | reverse complement strand
TACGCCGCCTTTCAGCAGTCGTTGAGTCGCATTGGCGAAGTCGCCGCGTTGCTGATGAACATTACCCCGCCGGATATTGACGATCCGGGCGCAAACAACCTTTGGGAGCTGCTGAACACAGGCCGCAAGATTCGCGGCCTCGGCGAGAAGGATCTCTATCGTGTCCTGCGCTGGGCGCCGATGGCGATTGCCGACCTCGTCGCAGAGTGGTTCGAAACAGAGTTGCTGCGCGGCACGATCGCCGCGCAAGGAATCTTCGGAACATTTCTCGGCCCCTGGTCAGCCGGCTCCAGCGCCACGCTGCTGCTGCGAGCTGCTTCTGACAGCAACCTTGCGGGACCGGCCTCCTACATTGCGGGAGGAGCAGGCGCGCTCACCGAGGCAATGGCTGCGGCGGCTCAAGCAGCGGGCGCCGAGATTCGCACTTCCTGCGAAGTCGTCAGGATCAAGATAAGCAACGGGGCCGCGACCGGCATCGTTCTCGCGAATGGCGATGAGATCGAAGCACGCACCTTGATTTCGAATGCCGATCCCAAGCGTACTTTACTCGGCCTGATCGAGCCGCAGTATTTGCAGCCCAGCTTCCTGCAGAAGCTGCTGCACTATCGCATGAACGGCACCGTTGCCAAGGTCAATCTCGCGCTTGGCGGCCTACCGACTTTCAAAGGCGTCGATGGCGATGTCACGGCGCGTTTGTCAGGCAGAATCCAGATTTCGCCTGAGATCGATTATCTGGAGCACGCCTTTGATGCCTCGAAGTATGGAGAATTCTCGCAGCATCCGTATATCGAGGCAACAATTCCCACATTGTGGGATACATCGCTTGCGCCGGCGGGCAAGCACGTCATGTCGATCTATATGCAGTACGCACCGTACAAATTGCGTAGTGCGGATTGGGATTCGCAACGCGATGCGCTCGGCGATACCGTCGTGAAGACGCTTGCCGAGTATGCTCCCGACCTGCCTTCGCTGATCGAAGCCCGCGAGGTGATCACTCCGAAAGACCTGGAGCAGACCTACGGCCTCACCGGCGGCCACATCTTTCACGGCGAGCTGGCACTTGACCAGTTGTTCACCATGCGCCCGCTGCTGGATTGGGCGCAATATCGGACACCCATCAAGGGGCTGTATTTATGCGGCTCCGGAACGCATCCGGGCAATGGATTGACGGGAGCGTCGGGTGCAAATGCCGCGAGGGAAATTGTGAAAGACCTGCGCGGCAAGAACTAAAGCGTGCACTGAGACGACGCCATAACGCTGCGTCAACTGCCTCAATGTTCCCTTATTCTTGCCTCAAATCCCTCGCCAGCAGCCGGTGAAACAAATGCTCGCCAGCCTCGCGGCGCACGGACAGCCGTCCCGCCCCATATGCCTGCGAGTGCAACCCGCGCTGCACAGCTTCGCAGATTCCGACGTCTTCATCATTCACGCGTTCCCCGACACTGATGCTCTCGCGATTGCGTTCTATGGCCGCCTCGCTCACATCGTCGAAGTAAAAGTCGAAGATCACGGTACAGCGATCGACGCCATCGGGCAGCACGAGGTTCGTGTCCATATAACCCCGGTACAGATTGATCATGAAGTTGGGATACTGCCAGAAATACCAGGCGCGATCGCCCGTTCGCGTCGCCGCAGTCGCAGCATCGTCGCTCGACGCAACCATCGGACTCGATTGCAGGCAGTAACGATCTTCGGTCTCGATGGTGTACTGCTTGTAATCTAAAACGCTATTCAGGCCCTTATGCAGATGAGGTACGTGATAGCCGCCGTCGAGATAGTTATCGACAAACACCTTCCAGTTGCACTTGAGCTTATACACTCGCCGCTCAAAGAAGTGCAGCGCACCGACATTCAACGGTGCGACCCGCCGCGCCAGTCCCCCCAGGAAAAAGGCCAGGGGCGCGGCCTTCGCGTCGAGATTCACGAAGACGAACTGCTCCCACGTCCCCACCCGCACCGGAACCAAACCGTTTTGCGAGCGATCGAACCCGCAGACGCCTTCAAACTCCGGCGCGCCCTTTAGCGAGCCATCAAGGCCGTAGCTCCAGCCATGATAGGGGCAGCGGAAGATGCTCGCAGTTCCCTGCTCTTCGGTGACGACCGCAGCCGCATGATGACGGCAGACGTTATAGAACGCACGAAGCTGCCCGTCTCTGCCGTGCACGACGACCAACGGCTCGCCAGCCAACTCCGCAGTAACAAACTCTCCCGGCCGCGCAAGCTGGTCAACACGCGCCACGACCTGCCACGTCCGCCCAAAGACGTTCGTCGCTTCCAACCCGGCGATGCGGTCATCGACGTACCAGGCAGCAGGAATCGTGTAGGCCTGCTCCAGAGGAGCCTCGTCGTCATATGCGGCGAGAATGTCGTGCAGAGAAGAATTCATAAGCCGAGTGTCGGAGGCGCGGCCAAATCATAACAGGCACCGCTTGCGAAAACAGTTGACGGCCAACCGCCGCCGTGTTCCCTTGTCGTCATGCCATTTGTGGAACATGCTCTGGAAATTGTGCACGCCACGCCGGCCGACGTCGGCGAGGTAGCGCCGCTCTTCGATGCCTACCGCCAGTTCTACCACAAGAGTCCGGACCTCGAAGCCGCCCGGCGTTTCCTTTTCGCGCGCCTCAGCAAAGGCGAGTCAGTGCTGTTTGTAGCGCGGCACGATGGGCAATTGGTGGGCTTTGTTCAGCTTTATCCGGTCTTCTCGTCGGTGGCGCTGATGCGGCAATGGATATTGAATGACCTTTACGTCATCCCTGCCGCACGCAAGTTGGGGGTAGGACGCGCATTGATTGAGCGCGCCCGCGAGCTGGCGGAGGCGACCCGCGCCAACTGCCTCACCCTCGAGACGGCCGCCGACAACATTCCTGCGCAGCGGCTCTATGACAGTCTGGGTTGGAAGCGGGAGCAAGAGTTTTATCGGTACTATCTGCCGTTGTAATCGATTCCTATGCAACGCGTCCGCGACGATTCCACTTCCCAATCCGCCGAACCTGGCGCTCAGCCGCAGCCTAAGCGGGTACTGGGTTTGCGTGATCTCGTATTGTTTTACATTGTTACCACGCTGAGCCTGCGCTGGGTTGCACTTGCGGCCGCCGCCGGCCCAAGTTCCATCGTGATATGGCTGGTCGGCCTGGCGGTCATCTTTCTGCCGTTGGCGCTCTGCGTCATGGAGCTGTCCTCGCGCTATCCCGAGGAAGGCGGCATGTACGTCTGGAGCAAGCACGCCTTCGGCGACTTCAGCGGCTTCCTCACCGGCTGGGTTTATTGGATGAGCAACCTGCCGTACTTTCCGGCGGTGCTGTACTTCGCGGCCAGTAACGCGCTCTACGTCGCCGGCAACAAGGGCAAGGCACTCCAGGGCAACGCTGCGTTCTTCCTTATTTTTTCTTTTTGCGGACTGGCGCTGGCGCTGGTGGTGAATATCGTTGGCCTCGACATTGGCAAGTGGCTGAACAATCTTGGCGCTATCGGCGGCTGGCTGCCGGTAGGCCTGTTGTGCGTGATCGGCGTGATCGCGCTGCACAAGTTCGGCTCGGCGACCAGCTTCAATCCCGTCTCAATGAAGCCGTCTTTGAACCTGGGCAACGCGGCAATCTGGGCGACGCTGATGTCCGCGTTCATCGGCGCCGAGTCGGCATCCTGCATGGGCAGCGAGATCAAAGATGCCCGGCGCACCATTCCGCGCGCTCTGCTGATTGCGGGCGTTCTGATTACTGCTGGCTACATGCTGGGGACAATCGCCATGCTGATCGTGCTGCCGCAGCAGCAGCTCAACAGCCTTGAGGGCATTATGCAGGCGATCTCCACCAGCGCGGAGCGCATCGGCTGGTACGGACTGGGGCCGGCAGTAGCGCTGCTGATTTGCGTCGCCAACCTTGGCGGTGTTGGCGCTTATCTGGCGGCGATGTCGCGTCTACCTTTTGTTGCCGGCATCGACCGCTATCTGCCGCCGGCATTTGGACGGCTTCATCCCCGCTGGCAAACGCCGCACGTCGCACTCATCGTGCAAGGGCTATGCTCACTGCTATTTGTTCTGTTGGGACAGTTGGGAAGCACGGTCCATGGGGCCTATCAAGTGCTGGTAAGCATGACTATCATCACCAGCTTCGTTCCGTATCTGTTCATGTTCGCGGCGCTGATCCGGTTGCAGCGCGAGCCGGTGGGACCGGAGATTATTCGCGTGCCGGGCGGCAAGCCGGCGGCAATCGCAATCGCGATCGTTGGTTTTCTGGGAACTTGCGGGGCCATTATCGGTTCGATGATTCCGGACGCCAGCGAGCCGCACAAAGCCCTCGTCGTCGCTAAGCTCGTCCTGCTGAGCGCGGCAGTGATCGGTGGAGGTGTTGCCCTCTACGAGGTTGGTAAGCGGAGAGTGGCCCGCGTTCGGGGCCAGGAACCAGGGATTAGAGGCTAGGGGTTGGTAAAGCTCAGTGCAATCCCTGAGCGGGGAAAGCTGTTCATCCCGAAAAACGTTTTCTAGGAAACGGTATCAAAGGCGCAAGCTTTTCAAAAGCACGAACTCCTTCGGAGCCTATTTCCCAATCCCCAATCCCCAGATCCTAATCCCCGATCCCTAGCCGTCCCTATTCGCTCCACACCGCCAGTTCGTTGCCATTGGGATCGGCGAAGTGGAAGCGCCGGCCGCCGGGAAACCCGAAGATCTCGCGCACAATCTTGCCGCCCGCTGCGGTTACCTTGGCGTAAGTGCCTTCCAGCGACGCAGCATAAATCACAATTAACGGGCCGGTAGTTTTCTCTTTGGAGGCGCCGGCGGATTTGGCGTCTTTGTTGAATCCACCAGCCAGACGGCCATCGTGGAAACTGGTATAGTCCGGACCGTAATCCTGAAAATTCCAGCCAAAGACATCGTTGAAGAAGCGCTTCGTCGCTTCAATATCGGTAGCGGGAAACTCGATGTAGTCGATCTTCAGATCATGGTCTTGCTGCGCCATAATTGCCTCCTCCGAAACAGGAACACCAGATTTGAGTGCCTTCGCCAGACCCCGGCATACGGAGCGACATCGTTCCGCGGGATTATAACAGTCACTGCCCGATTGGGAGTTTCCGCAGCCGCGCATGGTAGGCTGTCACCATGGCTGGAGAGGATCCTAACGACAAACAGAGCGCGGCCATACAGTGGGCGCGCTATTCGCAAGTCGCGTTCATCATTCCTGCTGCGGTGGTGGTCGGTTTGCTGCTGGGCAAGTTGCTCGACTACTGGTTGCACACCCACTGGTTGTTTCTCGTCGGTATCATCGTCGGCTCGATCGCCGGCTTTGTCGACATGATTCGGACGATCACGCGGCAAAAGACTTGATCTGCGTTACAGTGATCTGGTGTCCACGCCGCCGCCCGAACCGACGCCCGTTTTCGCGGAAGCCTTCCTCGACCGGGCCCTGCCTAGAATTCGCAAATTCCTGCTTGTTCTTGCGGGGCTCGGGACCGTGGTTTGCGTGGCGTTTTTTCGCTGGCCGGTGACCGCCGGCTTCGTCGTGGGCGCCGTTGTCTCCTATGTCAACCACGTCTGGATGGAGCGCGCCATCGAAGCGTTGGGCGAGAGGATTACCACCCAGCAAAGCCACGAGCGCGGTGGCCTCATCGTCCTGCGGGCATTGCTGCGATACCTGCTGATTGCGGGCGGTGCATATGTTATATTTAATGTTTCCCTCGCGGGCTTATACGGCTTTCTCGGAGGCGTTTTTCTTCCTATCGCCGCCATCGCCTGCGAAGTCGCGGTGGAAGTATTCGTTGCCCTGCGACACGGATTCTGATTTTCTGATTCGTACAATCTCATTCTTAGAAGTGCGCCTGCATCGCTCTTCGTCATTCGCTCTTCGCTTTTCGCCAGATTGCTGGAAGCTAAGGGTTTAGCGAGTACCGAAAAGCGGACGGCGAAAAGCGATCTTTATTCATGCCTGAGCAACTGTGGTTGACCGCACTCCTAAACAAATACCTGGCTGGCGTAGCCAACGCCATTCTCGGCGTCGTTCACGTTCACCCGGCGTATCCGCAGGCTCCAATCACCAATTACGTGGCCATGCAGCTGCTGGTATTCGTGCTGCTGGTTCTGTTTTTCGCCATGGTGCGGGCGCGGCTCTCGGTGGACAATCCCGGAGCGCTGCAGCACGTGGCGGAGAGCCTCAACTCGTTTATCGTTAACCAAAGCCAGGAGGTGATTGGCCACGGTTACGAACGCTACGTCGGCTACCTGACCGTATTGGGTCTCTTCATCCTGGTTGGCTGCCTCATCGGGCTGATTCCCGGCTTCGAGACTGCGACCGCGTCGCCCTCCGTGCCTCTGGGATGCGCGCTGGTCACGTGGTTCTACTACCATTTTCAAGGTATTCGGCTGAATGGGTTCGGATACATAAAAAATTTCATTGGACCAGTTTGGTGGCTGGCGCCGCTGATGTTCGTGATTGAAGTATGCAGCCATCTGGCGCGGGTCTTGTCGCTCACCATCCGTCTTTTTGCCAATATGTTTGCCAGCGACATGGTGACGCTCGTGTTCTTCACCCTGTTTCCGATTGGCATTCCTATAATCTTCATGCTGCTGCACGCCGGCGTCGCGCTGATCCAGACTTATATTTTCGTATTGCTGGCGACAGTTTACATTGGCGAAGCGGTGGCGCATGAGCACTAAAAGAAGCCGCGAGCAACTAGCCGCAAGCGACGAGCTAATTGCTTGTTAATTTGGAGCCTGGCGCGGCAAGTTTGCCAGCATTGCAGGTGAGAGGAAAGATCTAAGCCAAAGAGCATGAGCTAGTGGCTCGAAGCTCGCGGCTAGTTGCTATACCGCCGTCAGTGTGAGGGCGTCAGCACGGTGAACGTCAACCACCTCCTGGCGGCGATTTATAAGGAGAAACAAGAATGCGGAAAATGATGATGATTGTCTTTGCGCTGATGGCCCTCGCGATGATCGCCATGCCAGCGTACGCGCAGGAGGCGGGAGGCGCCGCTTCTTCACATGCTAACTATGTAGCCATCGCGGCCGGTTTCGGCATCGCCATCGCGGCGGGCCTGGCTGGTCTGGGACAGGGCCGCGTCGGTGCTGCGGCCTGCGAGGCCATGGCCCGGAACCCGGCCGCTCGCCCGGCGATTCAGCTGGCCCTGATTCTCGGCCTGGCGTTCATCGAGTCTCTGGTGCTGTTCACCCTGGTTATCATCTTCGCCAAGGTCGTCTAGTTTTTCAGCTTCAATGCAAAAGCCCCATCAGCGGATGGGGCTTTTCTTTTGCCACTGGCCTTCGGTTTACGCGGCTACGGACCAGGATTGGGATTGCTGCCAGTGCTCGTGTCTCCGGCCGCCGGTGGATTGGCTTTCGCGGCCCGATCATCTGCCGCGTTCTGCATCTGTCGCGTCAGCAAGGCAATCTCAGACTGGGCAAGGGTCACATGGTAACGGGCATCGGTCGGTACTGCCGGGTTCCGGCCCAGCAGATAGAACAACTGCATTAACTCTTGCAGTTTGTTGCTCGCGGCATCAAGCATGCCGGCCGCTTCTTCCGGTTCGGATGTTGAAAGTTGGTTGCGGCGAACACGATTGCTTTCTGTGCCGCGGCGGGCTGACTCGCGCGGCTGTTGTCCAATGGAATTGATTCGAGCGCATGCTTCCGTTTTCTTATATTGCGTCTGCTTCAAAAGTCTTCCCTCTTCGAAGTACATCTGTACATTCCTTCCGTTGAAACGGACGGCCAGTTCCGAAAGCGAGAGAGGTTTAACAAAACGTAACGCGATGCCGGGATTGTAGCGATGACCATAGGCCGTGGGGCTCCCGGCAGCAGCCGTTCCCTGAGGCCCGAAGAGCTGTCGTGATTGGTTTCCGCAGGGCCGCTTACTTGATCAAGTCCTGCGCACTCTGCATGGCGTAGTCGAGCACGCGGCCCGGCAGCACCCCCAGGTAGATGGTCGCGATCAAACTAATCGCCAAGCCGATTCCCAGTCCGGCCGGGATGCGAGCGACAGGAATCTCTCCGCGCTCATCCCTCATGTACATATAGACGATCACGCGCAGGTAATAGTAAGCAGCGATCGCGCTATTCATGACGCCGATGATCGTCAGGCCGACCAGGTGCGATTGCAGAGCGGCGGAGAAGACGTAAAACTTCGCGAAGAAGCCGCCAGTAACCGGAATGCCGATAAGCGATAGCAGAAATATGGTAAGGATGGCAGCCAGCAGCGGAGAGCGGCGGCCGAGTCCGGCGTAGTCGTCGAGGGTGACATACTTCTCGCCGGTGGAGGCGAAGTGACTGATGACGGCGAAGGCGCCGACGTTCATGGCGGCGTAAGAAGCCGTGTAGAAGATTGCGGCCGAGATCCCGACCTGCTGGGCCGCGGCGAAGGCTACCAACAGATATCCGGCGTGGGCAATTGAGGAATAGGCCAGCAGACGCTTGACGTTTTGCTGCACCAGCGCGCCAATGTTCCCCAGCGTCATGGACAAAACGGCTGAGACCCAGATCATCCAGAACCAGCCGGGCGCGCCAGTAGCAAAGAGCACGCGCAGCAGCACCGCGAACGCCGCGGCCTTCGGCCCCGTGGACATAAAGGCGACGACCGGCGCAGGCGCGCCTTCATAGACATCAGGCGTCCACACATGGAAGGGCGCGGATGCGACCTTGAAGCCCAGGCCCACGAACATCAGCCCCACGGCAAGGTAAACCAGCAGCGACGATTGCGTTTGAAGATACTGCGCGATGCCGTAAACATTAGTCGTGCCGGTGGCTCCGAAGACCAGGGCGACCCCATAGAGGAAGAATGCCGTGGCGAACGAGCCCAGCAGAAAATACTTCAATGACGCTTCGGCGCTCTCCGCCGCGCGGCGTCGCATTCCGGCAAGAATGTAAGTCGAGATCGACGAAATCTCCAACGCGATGAAAATGAGCACCAGTTCCACAGCCGACGACATCAGCATCATGCCGACCGTGCCGAACAGAACCAGAGCGTAATACTCGCCGGAGCGAATGCGCTGCACTTCGAGATATTCCAACGAGGTCAGGCTGACGACCAGCGCGATCAACAGCACCACCACGTGAAAGAACACGCTGAAAGTGTCAACCCTGATTGTGTTGTAGAAGGCGTGGCCGTAGAACCCGGTTTGGAACGCGGTGGCGGCAACAGCGGTCAGTATGCCGATGATGGCAATAACACCCAACGGCTTCTTGGAACCGTGTTCCGGGATCACCGCATCGATCATCATGACGATGATGCCGAAGACGCTCAGCACTAATTCGGGCAAAATGCGGATGTAGTCGATGGCCGGGATCATCGTCCGATCACCTGTGAAATCAACTGTGTCATGGGCATGGTGGCGGGAGCCGCGGCCTGCGTGATCGCCGAGAACTGCTTGAGCGCTGCCGAAACCGCAGGATCGATGGAGTGCAGCCACAGCATGGGGGCAACTCCCATCACCAGGGCTGCGATGACCAGCGGCCACAGCGAAACCCGCTCGCGAGCGTCGAGGTCACGCAAGGAACTATTTGCCGGCACCGTCACATTGCCGTAGAAGACGCGCTGATACATCCACAGCAGGTAACAAGCGCTCCAGATCACACCCGTCGCCGCCAGGATTCCATAAAGCTGCTTCGCCTGGAAGGCGCCGCTCAACACCAGGAACTCGCCGATGAAGCCGTTGAGCAGCGGCAGTCCGACCGACGACAGCATAATGAACATGAAGAATGTCGCGAACACCGGCATGGGGGTCGCCAGCCCGCCGTACTCGGAGATGTCGTAGGTGTGGCGGCGATCGTAGATCATTCCCAGCAGCATGAACAGCGCGCCGGTGGAGACGCCATGGCTCAGCATCTGAAAGACCGCGCCGTCGACCCCTATTTGGGTGAAGCTGAAGATCCCCAGCACCACGAAGCCCAGGTGGCTGACCGAAGTATAGGCCACCAGGCGCTTGATGTTGGGCTGAATCATCGCCACCAGTGAGCCGTAGATGATGCCGATGATGGCCAGCGCGATGATCCAGGGAGCATTGCGTCGCGCTTCTTCCGGAAAGAGTCCGAGGTTAAAGCGCAGCAGGCCATAGGTGCCCATCTTGAGCAGCACACCCGCAAGCAGCACCGAGCCTGCCGTCGGGGCTTCTACGTGGGCATCGGGCAGCCAGGTGTGGAGCGGAAACAGCGGCACTTTGACGGCAAAGGCTACGAAGAAACCGAGGAACAGCCACAACGCCGCCTGACTGAAGCCAGCGATTTGGCCACTCTGGATGGCGCTCTGAATGGTCACGAAGTCAAAGCTTCCGGTGCGAGCATATAGCCAGATGATCCCGGCCAGCATGAACATGGAGGCGATCATGGTGTACAGAAAGAATTTCACTGCGGCATAGATCTTGCGGCCATGCCCGTACATGCCGATGATGAGCGCCATGGGAATCAGCGTGGCTTCCCAGAAGAAGTAGAAGAGGAAAAGATCGAGGGCGACGAAGACGCCGATCATCGCGGTCTCGAGGACCAGCATCAGGATGAAGAATTCCTTCACCTGGTCGCCGATGGACTTCCACGAGATCAGCACGCACAACGGCATCAGGAAGGTGGTCAGGACGACCAGCCATAGCGAGATGCCGTCAATGCCGAGGTGGTAATGGATGTTGGGATGCGAAATCCATTGCGAATCGGCTTCGAACTGGAAGCCGCTCTGGCCGCGCACGAAGTACCAGGGCAGATGCAGCGATGCCAGCAAAGTGAGCAGTGAAACGGCGAGCGCGAAGTAGCGGATGTCGCGATCGCGGCGCGGGAAGAAGGCCAGCAGGATCGCTCCCACCAACGGCAAGAAGACCACGATGCTGAGGATGTTGTCGTTGATGAACTTCATCGCAACCCCCTCCACACCATGAAGGCGATTACCGCGGTAGCGCCCACCGCGACCCATCCCGCGTAGGAGCGGATGTTGCCGGACTGCATGTGCCGCACCGCGTCCGAAGTCTCCAGAGCGCCTTCAGCGCCGTCGTCGACGGCCCGGTCGATCAGCCCGCGGTCGATTCCCTTCCAGAAGACGTTGGTGGAGAGCGCAATGAGCGGCTGGATGATCACCGCGCCGTAGAGCTCATCAATTTTGTACTTGTCCAACACCAGGGTATAAAGTCCGCCAGCAGCTTTGGCCATTCGAGCCGGCAGGTCGGGCCGCTTGTAGTAGAGATACCAGGCGAGCAGAAAACCCAAGGCGACCAGCCCGACCGAAATAGCACTGAATATCAGTTCCGTACTGCTGCCTCCAGCTTCGGACGCCGGCTCAGAGGCCACGGTGCCTGCGGAGGCTGCCTGGAACACCGGCGCAAGAAAAGCCTCGAAGTGATCGGAACCGTGCAAGGAGTGAGGCACACCAACCCATCCGCCAACGGCCGAGAGCAGCGCAAGAATCATCAGCGGCACCACCATCACCCACGGGCTCTCGTGCGGAGCGCCATGACCGTGGTCGCCGGCATGTTGCGCATCGGCATCATGCCCATGGCCCGCTGTCTCAGGATTCGGTCCGCGATACTCGCCGAAGAAGGTGAGGAACCACAGCCGGAACATGTAGAACGAAGTCATGCCCGCAGTGACGACACCGACCAGCCAGATAATGTGATTACCGCTGCTCCATGCCGACCACAGAATGCGATCCTTGGAGAAGAAGCCAGCAAACGGCGGCAGGCCGGCAATGGCAAAGGTCGCAACCGTCATCGACCAGAAGGTGTAAGGCAGATATTTTCGCAGCCCGCCCATGTGCCGCATGTCCTGCTCGCCGCCGAGGCCATGAATGATGGAACCGGCCGCCAGGAACAGCAGTCCCTTGAAGAAGGCGTGCGTCATCAGGTGGAAGATGCCGCCGATGTAGTCGGCTACGCCGCACGCCATGAACATGTAGCCCAGCTGCGAGATGGTGGAATACGCCAGTACCTTCTTGATATCGGTCTGCACAATACCGATGGAGGCGGCGAAGATCGCAGTCAAGGTTCCGATGACGGCAACCGCCAGTCGCGCATCCGG
>Ga0302326_10025552_pt1 | contig 11972 bp, 11 predicted proteins | sample Palsa_T0_3_FD_202264 | JGI IMG/M metagenome (GOLD analysis project Ga0302326, IMG submission 202264) | Peat permafrost microbial communities from Stordalen Mire near Abisko, Sweden - Palsa_T0_3 | ecosystem: Environmental > Terrestrial > Soil > Palsa > Peat permafrost | place: Sweden: Abisko... | reverse complement strand
CCTCGACGAGGCCACGCTCGGGCTGGACGTCGACGCCCGCCGGATGTTCTGGGGCCAGATCCGCGGACTTGCGGATGCGGGACGCACCGTCTTCTTCACGACCCACTACATGGAGGAGGCCGAGGTCGCCGACCGGATAGCCCTCATCGATTCCGGCCGCATCGTGGCGCTTGGGACGCCGTCCGAGCTGAAGGCGCGCGTGGGCGGGGGTGTGGTGACCCTGAGGACGGACGACGACGACAAGGCGCGCACATGGCTGGGCGAGCACGGGTTCACGCCGGAGGCGGGCGGGCAGGCGATCACGCTGGTCCATGCCGATCCCGCCGCTGTCCTGCCCGAACTGCTGCGCAACCTGCCGGTGCGGGTGCTGCGGGCGGAGGTCCACGTCCCGAGCCTGGAGGACGTTTTCCTCAAGCTGACGGGTCGCGGGCTGGAGGGGGGGCAGAAGCCATGATGCGCGCGATCTTTGCAATCGTCATCCTGGACCTGAAGCGGTTCTGGATCGACCGCGCCCGCCTTGTCGCCGGACTCATCCAGCCCCTCCTTTACCTTTTCGTGCTCGGGGCCGGGATCGGCGCGAGCGTCAAGATGGGCGGCGGCGACTACAGGCGGTTCATCTTTCCCGGGACAATGGGGCTATCGCTGCTCTTCTCCGCGACGTTCGCGGCCATCACGATTGTCTTTGACCGGCAGATCGGCTTTTTCAAGGCGGTGCTCGTGGCGCCCGTGCCGCGCTCCGCGATCGCCCTGGGCAAGATCATCGCCGGTGCGCTGCAGTCCTTCGCCCAGGGGTTGATCCTCCTTCCGTTCGCGCCGCTTGCGGGCGCTTCGCTGGACCTGGTCCAGGCCATTGAGTTCGTCGGCGCCATGGCGCTCGCGTCGCTCACCTTCTCGACGATCGGCGTCGGGTTTGCGTGCCGCTTCACCTCGACCACCGTGTTCCCCATCGTGAGCAACGCCGTGCTCCTGCCCATGTTTTTCCTGTCGGGCGGCCTTTATCCGCTGAAGGCCGCGCCCCACTGGATGCAGGTCGCGGCGCACTTCGACCCGGTCGCATACGCCGTCGACCTGATGCGCGGATCGGTCCTCGGGGTCTTCTATTTTCCGGCGCCTCTTTCCCTGGCTGCGCTGGCGCTCACGATCTCGCTGCTCGTCTGGGCGGCGGTCAGGGTCTTCAACCGGGGCGAGGACGATTCGAGCCTGGGGGCGACCAACTTCAACTGGCGGCGTTAGCCGCCAGCCGGGTCACATGTGGTAGGTGATGGTCCGTGTGCCGCCCACGCCGTTGACGGTGATGGTGACCGCCTGGGTGTAGTCGGCTGGGTAGGACTCGCTCGCGAGCGTGTTGAGCGCCTTGATGTACTGGGTCACCCCGACCAGGTCCCCTAGCCCCGCCGTCGAAATCCCGGTTTCAAGGAAATACTGGTCCGCCGCCGCCGAGAGCTGGCGGGCATTATTGAGCACAGCCTTGTCCTGCGAGGCGGTTGTGACTCGCTGAAATGCCGGAATCGCCATCGTGGCCAGAAGGCCAATGATGACTACGACTATCATTATCTCCACGAGGGTGAACCCCCGGGATACGGCAGGGGAATGAAACTTCATGATGTATGGCTGCGCTTCCCGGACCCGCACATCGTTGCATCGCGGAAACAGAAAGGCACGCGGAGACCGCCAATCGGTGCAACGAATTGGTAAAAAGATGTAAAACCTAAATAAACGGCAGCGGGGTAAGCGGCCATGGGGATCTGGGGAAGGGAATTTCTAGGGCGGCCCCGAGGCGAACAGCAAACAGAAAATAGATGTAAGTGATTTTTACAAAGCCGTTTTCAACAATAATTCGTCCAGAAAGGCGTCGACTGAAATCTTGATCCGCTTTCCAGGCACCTGTAAAAAATTTGGTAAAGCCTTTGCGGCCTGTGCCAAATATTGAGCCTCCCGTTTTTTGGATTCTGTAAAAAAGATGTTTATAGAATCCGCAATTGAGCCATTTTCCGCGTCTTCGGCGTGATTTCCCGCTTTTTCCGTGAACTTGCCGACCATCGATTCGCCGACTTGGAGGTTCCATTTGTCCGCGTCCGCGAAGTACACGCCGAGCATCCCATTCGTTTCCAGGCCCAGGATACGTGATAAATCGGAAGTAACCGCGGCGCGATTTTCGGGAGATTTGGCGAACACCCGGACATACACATGCAACCCAGTTGCGCGTTCGACATTGCCGAGCTTGAAGTTGAAATTCTGTGCCCAAGGGGGATCCGCGGGCAGGAGCTTGTCGGGATCGTCAAAGTGCGCCTTGGGTCCCGGGTCCTTCTCGGCACGGTACCTTGGCGCCTTCGCAACGAGCGCGTCAAACGAGGCCTGATCCGCCTTGAATGCCCGGGCTTCGGCGCCGATGCGCAGGATCCTGACATGCATCGCGTCGCCCTGCGCGATCGTCGCGGGAACGCCCGACCCGCGCACCGTGTGGCCGAACACCGAGTACAGGAAGTTCAGCCGGTCCACGGGCGCCAGGGTGATGAAGAACTGCGAGCCGTTCGTGTCGGGGCCGTCGTTCGCCATCGAGAGGACCCCGGCCGAGCCATGGCCCAGGCCGGGCCCGAACTCGTCCGGAAACGTGTAGCCGGGGCCGCCATCCCCGGTTCCGAGCGGGTCGCCGCCCTGTATCACAAAACCCGGGACGACCCGGTGGAAGGTGAGCCCGTCGAAGAACGGCCTGCGGGGCACCGGGCCGAGCGAGCCCTCCGCCAGCCCGACAAAGCTCGCGACGGTCATAGGGGCCCTGGCGAACTCGAGCTGGCATGTGATGACGCCCTTGGGCGTCGAAATCACGGCATAGAGGCCGTCGGGAAGGCCTTCCTGCGCGCATGCGGCCAGGGGCACCAGCAGCGCCAGCGCCGCGGCGAGGCGCCTCAGCTCAGGAATGAACAGATGTATTGGCAAAGGCCGCTTTCAACCTCGATGAGGAATCCGCTCTTGCCGGGGACCTCGAACTGCGAGCCCGCCGCATAGAAGCTCACCTCGCTCGAGCCGTCGATCGTCACCTGGCACGCCCCGTCGACGATCTCCATCCGCTCAGGGGCCTCCGTGTTGAAATGAAACGCGCCGGGACGAATCAGGCCGAGCGTCTTCCTCTCCTGGTTGGGCAGCACGATCGTGTGGCTGATGACATTCCCGTCGAAGTAGACGTTGGCCTTGGTGACGATGGAGATGCCGTTGAACTGGGTCGGGACGGCGGACATGCGGGAGTCTTCCCGCTCAGGGAATCGTCAGGGTGCTTCCGACGACAAGGCTCTTCTCATCCTTGAGGATACCGTGGTTCGCCTTGAGGATGTCGTCCCACCGGCCCGAGGTTCCGTAGAACTTGCGGGAAATCCTCGTCAGCGTGTCGCCCTCCACGACGACGTAGGTCTTGGTCGCGGGGGGCGCCGGGGGAGCCGGCGGCTCGGCCGCTGCCACGGGCACCGCGCTTGCCGCGGCCACCTGGCCGGGGCGCTGGGGCATCGGCCTCGCGGCGCCGGGGCCGGGCGACTGGATGGCGATGCGCGTCCTGAGCTGCTCGTTCTCGGCGCCCAGGCGGCTGGTCTCGTCCTGCGCCTGGCGCAGCTCGGTGCGGAGCGGATCGATCTGTGACGTGGCTGCGGCCTGGACCTGCAGCGTCGCAATCGAGGCGTGGGCGGCATCCAGCTGCTGGCCCAGGGTCGCGTTGTCCGCGGTGAGCTTGTCCAGCTGGGTCCTCAGGTCGCTATTCTCGTCCTGCAAGACGGAGAAGCTCCGGAGCGACGTCGCGAGCTTGTCCTGCGCGTCGGCGAGCTGCTGGGCGCCGTCGGTGCTTGCGGGGGCGGGGGCATCGGGCTTGGCCGCAAGCTCGACCTTTGCGGCATCCAGCCTCTGGCTCAGGGCGGCGTAGTCGGCGGTGAGCTGGTCCACCTTGGCCTTCAGCTCGGCGGATTCCTTCCACGCCGCGGCCAGCTCATCCGACAGCTGCTTGTTGTCCGCCTTGAGCGAGGCCGGGTCGTCCGCCGCCGGCGGCGGCGCGGCCGCGTCATCGGCCCTGAGAGGACCGGAGAGCGCCAGGGCAATCGTCAGCAGGCCGAATCGGATGGATCTGTTCATGGGCGCGGTGGACTTATGGGGATGAAAACGCCTTTCAAAGCGGATACAATCCACAATTCCTAGGGGATTTCCCCCGGCTGCGGCAGGCTGTTCTCCTCGGCCCATCGCCTCTCCCATTCGAAATAGTCCGGCGGGGCAGAGCTTGCGCCGTCCCACGAACTTCGGACGGCGTCGAAGCACATCTGCCAGCGTTTCATCGAGTACGTGGCCATCATTCCCGACCAGGCCTTGTAGGCGTAGTCATGGAGTTCATCCGCGTTCCGGTCATCCCCGGCCCAATAGGTGACGAGCGTCATCGCGTTGCGAAGGCTGTTCGTCCGCTCCGCGTCGGTGCTTCCATAGCGGAGCGCCTGGCTCCTGTGGGTGGCCAGCCGATAGAAGGGCTCCGTGTCCAGGAGATGGTCGGCGTCCGCGCCGAGCCGCATGAACCGTCCGGCGGCGTCCTCGAACGCCGCGCGGTTCCTGCGCCTCACCGCCTCCTGCACTTCTCCCGCGACGCCCAGGGCCGCGTTGGACAGCGCCTGCAGCCGGAACGCGGCGAGGTCGAGGCGGTAGGTCTCGCTGTCCCCGAACCTGCCGGCTGCGCGCGCGAAAAGCTCGACCGCGCGCGCGAACACGGCCGGGTCATACGCGAGGGCGAGGCTGCCCCAGTGGCTGGGCGCGGTCGCGGGCATCGCCGGTCGCGCGCAAAGGACGTCCTCCGGGATGCCCGTGCCCGCGTCGCCGTAGGCGGTCCTCAAGAAGAGCGCCCACGCCTCGGTGATGTCCGGGTCGGCGCGGCCATACCGGTACTCCACGTATCCCGCGAGCCATCGGCCCACGTCGACGCGGTCGCCGTGCCAGGCGAGCTCGAGCACGAGATCGTAGGCGACGGGGTTGTTGTCGATGCCCTCGGGCATGATGCCCGTTCCCTGGAGGTACCGGCCGAATTCACCGGTGCGCGCGCGATGGGCCTCGTCCGAGTAATGCTGGAGCCTTCCGAACAGGCCGGGCCTTTCGCCGAAGTTGTCGATGCAGCACCAGATGAAGGGGGTGCCCTCGTATCCGCCGCGGGTCTCCCAGTTGCGGGTCTGCTCCCCGAAGAGCTCCTGAACGATGACGCGGGACTTGTCCGTCGCGGCAATGAGCTCCTTGCGCGGGTTTTCCAGCCAGCCCTGCAGCACCCACGTGGAACCCGGAAAGTGAGCCTGCATGGCGGACTGGATCCCCACGCCCGCCCGGGCGAGGTCGACCCCGGCCATGACGCCCCCCTCATGGAAGGGGTCGCCCGAGAAGAAATGGATGTCCGGCCCATAGAGCCTCTTCACCTCCTCATAATAGATGCCGGCGATCCGTGCGAACTGCGGGTCGGTCGGGTCCAGCATCCCCGGCCGGTGAAAGCCGGCCCATTTCCCCTGGTCGACGATGCGGGCCCTCAGCCTCTGCCCGAGGCTGGCGGGCACCATCCCGTAGAAGCCCGGCACCATCGGTTCGATCCCGAGCGAGCGCATCCGCGCGATCATCCTTTTCTGCATGTCGCTCCGGTCCTGGATCATTCCCGTCGTCATGGGACCCCCGACGCCCTCGAGGTTTCCCATGAGCCACCACGCGGTGTAGCCGGGGCCGGGGATGAACCGGGAGATTTCGTCCTCCGAATACCCCAGCCGCAGCAGGGTGTTCCTCCATACGGCCTCCTCGCCGTTCGCGACCAGCATCAGGTTCACGCCGTTGAGCGCCATCCAGTCGAGCTCATGCTCCCAGTCCTGCCATGAGTAGAAGCTCATGGTGTAGTTGAAGGTGCAGTAGTTGAGGGCGTACCGGTGCCGCGCCCACGACTCGATGCTCACCGGCGCTTCCAGCGCGGGGAGGGGAGCGACGGCGGATAGATTGTCCCCCATGTGGGACATGGAGCGGTGGCAGGAATACTTGAGATACCACCCCAGGCCCTCGGCGGCCGCGCTGGGATCCGTGGCCTGCACGACCAGCTCGCCGCCCTCCGTCCGGATCCGGAACGCGTCGCCCGCGGCCCCGGCCAGTTTCTCGAACCGCACGTGGTCCCTGAGCCACGGCACCCGCCGGGCAACCAGGTCCTCGGCGCCGCGAAATTCGCCTGCGCCGAGCGCGGGAGCCGCGGCTAGAAGGAGGGCGATCAGGGGCCTTCGCATGGCATCGTCGAACGGCCGTGGGCTGCGCTAATGGGGCGGCGGCAGGCTCGACCAGTGCGCGTCGCGGAGCTTCCAGCCTGAGGGCGTCTCCACGGCGGTCCCGGTGAAGTAGCCGTTGAACCGGGTGGTGTGCCCCTTCGGATCCGTGAACACCTCGCCGTAGGACGAGGCCATGGCGGCCAGCCCTGGGGCCAACGGGTCTATCCGGATGGCGTCCCACGTGAGCTCCAGGTGCGCGACCCCGCGCGAGAACGCCCTCAGGACGGCGTCGGCGTCGCCAAAGTTGGAGAACTGGAGCTTTCCGTCGCTCGCCATGAAGAATTCGGGACCCTCCACGAAATAGCGAAGCCACGCGTCCGGACCCTCCCTTCCCACGTCGCGGGAAATGGAGGACGCCATGTCGCGCACGCCGTGCTGGATCGCCGCGATCGCCGCGGCATCGAGCGCGCCCGGCCCGGGGCCCGTGCATGAGGTCAGGAGGGATGAAAGGGTCCCCAGGAGGACCAGGCCTGCGGTGCGGGGGATTCGGCTCATGTTTCGGCGGGGTTCAATGATCCGGCGCGGACCAGTGGCGCGCGGTGCCCACCGCGCGGGACCAGGAGGCGCGAAGTCCCTTGAGCGCGGCGCGGCTGCGCCTGGGGTGGAACGTGCGGTCCTTCCCCGCCAGGCCGCCGATTTCGGAAAGGTTCCTCCAGAACCCGACGGCGAGGCCCGCCAGCGCGGCCGCGCCGAGCGCCGTCGTCTCCGTCAGCCTCGGGCGGACGACCGCGGCGCCGATGAGGTCGCTTTGGAACTGCATCAGGGCGTCATTCACGGAGGCGCCGCCGTCGACGCGCAGTTCGCGGATCCGCCGGCCCGAGTCGGCCTCCATCGCCCCGATCAGGTCGGCCGTCTGGAACGCGATGCTCTCCAGCGCGGCGCGCGCGAGGTGTGCCGCCGTCGTGCCCCGGGTGACGCCGACAATCGCCCCCCTCGCCGCCGGATCCCAGTGTGGGGCCCCGAGGCCCGCGAAAGCGGGCACGATGGTGACGCCGCCGTTGTCGGGGACCCTGGCCGCGAGAGCCTCGACGTCCGATGACTTGGAGATGAGCCCGAGGCCGTCGCGCAGCCATTGGACCACGGCTCCCCCGACGAACACGCTTCCCTCGAGTGCATACTCCGTGCGCCCCGCGATCCGCCACGCGATCGTCGAGAGGAGCCGGTTGCGCGAGGCGACGGGACGGCTGCCGGTGTTCATGAGCATGAAGCAACCTGTCCCGTAGGTGTTCTTGGCCATGCCGGGCCTGAAGCATCCCTGCCCGAAAAGCGCGGCCTGCTGGTCGCCCGCGATTCCCGCGACGGGCACGCCCCTAAGGGCCGCGATCCCCTCGATCTCCCCGAAGACGCCGCTGGTCGGCCGCACCTCGGGAAGGACCTCCAGGGGAATCCTCAGGGCGCCGGCCAGCTCGGGATCCCAGTCGCCCGTGCGCAGGCCCGCGAGGAGCGTTCGGGACGCGTTCGACACGTCGGTGGCGTGAACGCGGCCGCCCGTGAGCTTCCAGAGGAGCCACGTGTCGACGGTGCCGAACGCAAGCTCGCCGCGGGAGGCGCGGCGCCGTGCGCCGGGAACGTGGTCCAGGAGCCATGCGAGCTTGGTCCCCGAGAAATACGGGTCCAGCAGGAGGCCTGTCCTCCTCCTGAACAGCGGCCCGAGGCCCCTGCGCTCGAGCGCCGCGCAGGCGGCGGCGGTGCGCCTGTCCTGCCATACGATGGCGTGGTGCAGCGGCCGGCCGGTCGCCCGGTCCCACAGGAGCGTCGTCTCCCTCTGGTTCGCGATCCCGACGGCGGCGACGTCCCTGCCGCCGATTCCCGACTTCTCGAGGACGGCGAGCGCGACTCTGCGCGTCGTCTCCCAAAGGTCGCCCGGATCGTGCTCCACCCATCCCGGGCGGGGATAGTGCTGGCGGAACTCCTCCTGGGCGGAGGCGACGTTGCGGCCGCGCCTGTCGAACAGGATCGCGCGGGAGGAGGTCGTTCCCTGGTCAAGGGCGAGGACGCAGCGGGTCATGGCGGGGCCTTTCGAACGTCGCAGGCCGGCCCTTCCGGCGCAAGCACCGCGGGTGGGCTGGCGCGGAGCGAACCCGCGAGAAAACTGGCTGAACATGCTCGCGCCGGCGCAGTCTCACCACAACCTACCTGACGACGATGACCACAAGGCACGCCCTTTCCACCCTGGCGGCATGCTGCGCCCTGGCGCTGCTGCCCGGGTGCGCCAGCGTCCCGGCGCCGCAGGCGCCGCAGGACACGACCAAGTTCACGGTGGAGAACACCGTGCGCTTCGTCGCGCTGGACGCCTCGACGGAGGCCGTGATCAGCTGCACGGGGCTTCAGGAGCGCGCGCTTGCGGATGGCCGGCTCGAGGTCGTGGCGAACCTGAAGAACAGCGACACCAAGCCCGTCCGCGTGAACGTCCAGTGCGTGTTCCTTGACGAGCAGGGCCTGCCGGTCGCCGGCGATTCCCCATGGGAGGTCGTCGCGCTGTCCGCGGACTCGACGGAGGTCGTGCGGTTCACGGCCCCGGTCCTCACCGCGAGGAAATACTCGATCCGCGTCCGCCGCGCGCACTGAGGCGCCGGCCTACTTCTTCGGCGGCGGATCGGCGGGAAACGTCACGCCCTTCGAGGCCGCGTCCATCGCCTTGACCGCGGCATCCATGGCGGCCTTGTCGGCCGCCCCGTCCTTCACGGCGGGCGCCCCGCCCGAGAAATCGATCGTCTTGCCGTCCTGGATCGGGACCACGCCATGGCCGGCGGGAACCGTCCTCGGCTGCGACACGTAGGACCAGAGGGCCGCGGCGGTGACGATCGCGCTCACCAGGAGGCAAAGGGCTCGGCGGCTCTTCATTGTCCGGTATCGTTGGACTTCGCCGGGCCGTCCGCAATAACACTCGGGCCATGCACGCCGTCTACAAGGAGGCCCGGGGGACGCTGCTCCTGGCGATCCCGATCGCCATAGGGCAGGTAAGCCAGGTGCTGATGGGGATCACCGACAGCGTCATGATCGGGCGCGCGGGGACGGTCCCGCTTGCCGCGTCGGCCTTTGGCGCGGGCGTCTTCAACATTTTCTTCATCATCGGCATCGGGCTCCTGACCCCGGTGGCGATATTTGCGTCGCGGGCCAGGGGGGCGGGCCGACATGACGAGGCCGGCGAGTACCTGAGGCACGGGCTCGTGCTGGCCTTCGTTTCCGGTTCGGCCGAGATCGCGCTGATCATTTTCCTGGGACGGCGCCTGGAATGGTTCGGGCAGCCGCCCGAGGTCCTTGCGGCCGTCAATCCCTTCTTCGTGCTGATCGGGTTCTCGCTCCTGCCCTCGCTCGCCTTCCTGGCGCTGCGCCAGTTCGCGGAGTCGATGGGCAGGCCCTGGGTGCCCGTGCTGATCATCCTCGGCGGCGTGCTCCTCAACATCGTGCTCAACTGGGTCTTCATCTACGGCCACCTCGGGATGCCGCGCCTCGGGCTGACGGGTGCCGGGATAGCCACGCTGATCGCGCGCACGCTCGGGTCCGCCCTGATCTTTGCCTGGCTTCACATGGACCCCAAGATGGCCAGCGCGTGGCCGCGCCACTGGTTCGCGCCGGTCTCCCGCGGCCGGCTGCGGCGGATGCTCTCGATCGGGCTTCCCACGTCGGGGAGCCTTCTCTTCGAGGGCGGCGCGTTCGCGTCGGCGACCGTCATGATGGGATGGCTTGGCGCGATTTCCCTCGCGGCCCACCAGATCGCCCTCTCGTGCGCGGCGCTGACCTTCATGCTGTCGCTCGGCATCTCCATGGCGGTGGGCATGCGGACGAGCGCGGCCGTCGGCGCCGGGGAGCATTCGAGGCTCAGGCCGATCTGGGTGGGGGGCGCGGCGGTGGGAGCGGCCCTCGGCATTTCGCTGACGTTCGTCTTCCTCGCCTGCGGACGCGCCATCGCTTCCTGCTTCATCAGCGACCCGCAGGTCATCTCGACTGCGACCACGCTTCTCGTCGTCGCCGGGATCTTCCAGATCTTCGACGGCAACCAGGTGATCAACTCGGCGTCCCTGCGGGGGCTGACCGACGTGAGGGTGCCCGCGGTGATCACGTTCGTCGCCTACTGGCTGATCGCGCTTCCGGTCGGCTACCTTCTGGGGATCCGATGGGGATACGGGCCCGTCGGGATCTGGAGCGGGCTCGCCGCGGGACTGGCCGCCGCGGCCGTCATGCTCGGGCTTCGTTTCCTGCGCCTCACCTCGGGCGAGGCCGGGCGCTAGCCTGAGCCCGGGGAGGCTGCCCCATCGACGGCGCCGAGCGCCTCCCCCAGCGCGTCGATGATTTCGCCGGCCGGCTCCGTCCCGACGCTGAGACGCAGGAGGTCGGGGTCCAGCCCGTTTGCCCGGAGCTCGGCGCGCCCCTGCGGCGTCGTCACGAGGTCATAGTGCGCAAGGTACATGAAGGGGCAGATGAGCGTCGTCCGCATCCCGAAGCTCGGCCCCTTGGGCAGCCGCAGCCTGTCGTAGAACGCATCCAGCTTTCCGCGGAGCGTGAAGGAGATCATCCCGCCGGTCGCCCCCGGCGACCGCGCGATCCTCAGGTAGTTGGCCCGCGAGGCGGGCTCGAGGGCCCAGTGCGTCGTGCGGACCGCCGGGTGGGAGGCCAGAAACGCAGCGACCTTCGGCGTGCTTTCCTCGATCCTTCCCAGGACCTCGCGGGTGTTCCGGATCTGCGCCGCCAGCCGCGCCAGGTCGCGGGGGTAGGGCGGTTCGATGATGATGCCGACCCGGCGGCGCAGAAAATCCGCGTCCGGGCCGGCCGGGTTGACCGCGACCAGGCCGGCGATGACATCGCCCTCGTTGCCCGTGTACTTGGTCAGGCTTGTCACGACGAGATCGGCATGCGGCAGGCAGTCGACGCTGAACGCGGAGGAGAGCGACGGGTCCAGGATGAGCCTGACCGAGTGCCTGCGGCAGAGCGCCGCGAGCTGGGCCACGTCGGGGGTCTCGACGAGCGGGTTTGTGGGCACCTCCGCCACGAGGCCCGCGATGCGCGAGCCGCGCTCGGCGAAGAGGCTCTCGAGCGCGGCGAGGTTCATCACCTCCCTGACGTGGATGTAATCCTCCCGTGACGCCGTGAATTTCTTCAGGATCGCGATGGTGTCCAGGTAGAGCCAGCCGAGCTGCACCCAGCCGGTGCGGCCCCGCGATCCCTGGAGCTCGCTGACCGCGCGAAACGCCGCGTGGATGGCGTTCATGCCGCTGTTCGCGAGGAAAAGGTCCGTGTCGACCGTGCCCGCGAACATGGGCTTCAGGACCCGCAGGACCTCCCCCTTTGCGTCCCCCTTGAATTCCTCCTCGGCGCCCGGCACCGGCCCGGCGCCGAGCGCCGCGAGCCGGTCCTCGGCCTCGCGCGACGAGATGAAGCCGCCGATGTTCTGGAGGTAGAGCCTCGCGATGAGCGCGAGGTCCCTCGATTCCGGGTGGGAAACGCCGAAGACTCCCTCGCCGGCGAAGGATGCCGCGGCGGTGCCCGCCGGGCCGGCCGATTGGATGTGGGCCAGCAGCCTCCCGGCCATGCGGCGCGACGAGGCGAGCCACAGCGTCCTTGATCCGAGCCCGTGCCGCTCCGCGAGCACCGAGGCGAGGCGCCGCGCGAACGGATGGACCACGAACCGCGGATAGCCGCTCTGCAGGCTGGCCGTGATTGCCGGGTCCTTCTCCTCAT
>Ga0302326_10025551_pt1 | contig 11972 bp, 14 predicted proteins | sample Palsa_T0_3_FD_202264 | JGI IMG/M metagenome (GOLD analysis project Ga0302326, IMG submission 202264) | Peat permafrost microbial communities from Stordalen Mire near Abisko, Sweden - Palsa_T0_3 | ecosystem: Environmental > Terrestrial > Soil > Palsa > Peat permafrost | place: Sweden: Abisko... | reverse complement strand
GACGCCCTATCAAGGACTACTGGACTTAACCAATCCCACGGTAGAACACACGATTTTAGGGATGCACCGCGTTGTAAGCGCACGGCCTTCGCGGTAGGCAACGCTCGCCATGCGAACGGTACAAAAGATAGCGGCGGCCTCCGTGCTCGGGCTCATGGGTTGCGCGACGGGCGTCGCCGATCCGGAGCTTGCGAATCAGGGCGATGCGGGTGGCAACGGCAACCTCTTCGCGCACGATTCCGGGGCGAACAACAACACCAAAACGTACGACAGCGGCAACAACCAGCAACCCCAGCAAGACAGCGGGACGAACACCAACACCTGCGCGGGCACGATGTGCGGGTCGAACTGCGTCGACACGACGAGCGACTCGAACAACTGCGGCGCGTGCAGCAACGCGTGCCCGACGAGCGCGACGTGCATCAGCAGCGTGTGCACGTGCAGCACCGGCACGCTCTGTAGCTCGGCCTGCGTCGACACCCAGACTGACATGTCGAACTGCGGCTCCTGCGGGAACGCCTGCTCGACGTCCGAGACGTGCTCGGCCGGCACATGCACGGCAACCAGCGATGCCCCACCCCAAGGGACGTGCTCTCACTCGCTCTGCACGAAGGGCAAGTACCTCGACGACTCCTGCGACACCGAAGGCTGCGCGTACGACATCTGCGACATCGTAGGCGACTACTACTGCTGCTCGGTCTCGTGGGATGCGACATGCATCAGCGAGGTCACAGAGTACTGCTCGCCGTATTCGTGCCCCTGAGACGACCATCAATTAAGTGCCCTTCGGGCTGTCGTCCCGCCTGCGGCGGATCCTCAATTGAGTGCCCTTCGGGCTGTCGTCCCGCCTGCGGCGGATCCTCAATTGAGTGCCCTTCGGGCTGTCGTCCCGCCTGCGGCGGATCCTCAATTGACCGTGCTTGGCACGGTCAATTCGGCTAATCTGCAGGGCGAGGGTCTCCATGCGGGTCGTTCGGACGATGTTCGCTGCGGGGTTTGCGGGTTTGATCGCATGCGCGACCGGCACGGCCGCGAATGACGACGACTCCACCACCGACTCGGGGGGCAACAAGGACTCGAGCGCCAGCAAGGACACGAGCACCCCCATGAAGGACACGGGCGGGCCGGGCCAAGACGTCTACGTGCAGCCCGAGACCGGCGGCAATTGCGGCGGCTCGTGCCTCGGCGTCGACAACACGTGCTGCGACAACCAGTGCGTCGACACGACGAGCGACCAGAACAACTGCGGCGGCTGCAGCATGCCGTGCAACTCGCTCACGTGTTGCAGCAGCAGCTGCGTCGACACGATGGGGAGCGACGACAGCAACTGCGGCGGCTGCGGCGTCATCTGCGCCGGAACGTGCAACAGCGGCGTGTGCACCTCGTCGGGTTGCACGAACGACATCGGCACGTGCGCCCACTCGCCTTGCGTGACGGGCGTCGCGCTCACGGAGGGTTGCGATCCGGACGAAGACACGCTCTTCGAGTGCGTCTACTTCGACCCCAGCTGTTGCACCTCGGCGTGGACGGCGTCGTGCGTGAGCGACATCATCAACGAGTTGGGCGAGGACTGCACCGGTTGCTGAGAGTGTGGTAATTCCGGTCGCGTATGCCGCGCGACAAAGAAGAGACACTCGAGGCGGCGCTCGAGCGCGTCTCGAAGGGCGGGGCACCGAAGTACCACCAGAAGAACGCGGAGGCCGGAAAGCTCTTCGCGCGTGAGCGCATCACGCGGTTGATAGACGCGGCGAGCTTTCGTGAGGACGCCGCGCTGGCGAACGCCCTCGAGGACGATCTGCCCGCCGATGGCGTCATCACGGGGACGGCGACGATCGGCGGTCGCACCGTCGCCATCATGGCCAACGACTCCACCGTGAAGGCGGGTTCGTGGGGTAGGCGCACCGTCGAGAAGATCCTCCGCATCCAGGAGACGGCGCGCGATCTCCGCGTTCCCATGCTCTACCTCGTCGACTCGGCGGGCGCGCGCATCACCGACCAGATCGAGATGTTCCCCGGGCGCCGAGGCGCAGGCCGCATCTTCTACAACCAGGTGCAGCTCAGCGGGCAAGTGCCGCAAGTCTGTTTGCTGTTCGGCCCCAGCGCTGCGGGCGGCGCGTACATCCCCGCGTTCTGCGACATCGTCGTGATGGTCGACGGCAACGCGAGCATGTACCTCGGCTCGCCGCGCATGGCGGAGATGGTCATCGGCGAGAAGGTCACCCTCGAGGAGATGGGCGGCGCGAAGATGCACTGCTCCGTCTCCGGCTGCGGCGACGTGCTCGTGAAGACCGAGGACGAGGCGATCGCCTTCTGCAAGCGTTACCTCTCCTACCTGCCATCGAGCGAGCGAGACGCTCCGCCTCCCGCGTCGCCTCGCCCGCCGAAGAAGAGCGGCAAGACCATCGAGGAGATGATCCCTCCCGACGAGAACAAGTACTTCGACATGATGGACGTCATCCACGAGCTCATCGACGAGGGCTCGTGGCTGGAGATCAAGAAGCTCTTCGCCAAAGAAATCCTCACGGGCTTCGCGCGCATCGACGGGCGGGCCATCGGCATCGTCGCCAATCAGCCCAAGCACATCGGCGGCGTGCTCTTCGTCGACTCCGCCGACAAGGCCGCCCGCTTCATCTGGCTCTGCGACGCCTTCAACGTCCCTCTCTTGTACTTGGCCGACGTGCCCGGGTTCATGATCGGGACGAAGGTCGAGCGGCAAGGGATCATCCGGGCTGGCGCGAAGATGATCGCCGCGGTGAGCGAAGCAACGGTGCCGAAGATCTCGGTCGTCGTGCGCAAGGCCTACGGTGCGGGCCTCTACGCGATGTGTGGGCCGGCGTTCGAGCCCGACGCGTGCCTCGCGTTGCGAACGGCCTCGATCGCGGTGATGGGCCCGAGCGCTGCGGTCAACGCCGTGTACTACAACAAGATTCAAGACGTGCCCGCGGGCAAGGAACGGGACGCGTTCGTCGCCAAGCTGCGCGACGAGTATCGGAACGACATCGACATCATGAAGCTCGCGAGTGAGCTCGTGGTCGACGCCGTCGTGCCGGGCCACGCGCTGCGCGACGAGATCAGCGCACGCTTCGCGCGCTATGCCAGCAAGGTCGAGCCCCGCCCCAAGCGCAAGCACATGGTGCCGCCCGTTTGAAGCGTGGAGTCTTGCGCCTCGTTCGCAGCGATCCGAGCCGCGCGAGGTTCGACGCGCGCTTCTTCGAACGGGACGCCCGCTTCGAGCCCATCGCCGAGGCTGCACGGGCGTTCGCCGAGCTCACGGACTGGCCCACGGCCGGCGAGATCGATCGCGCGCTCGGTGCGAGGGCAGGCATCCGTTTCGTCATCGCTGCCCGCCGACCACGACGAAAGCGCGGGCCCGTCGATCTCGATAGCCTTTACGATGCTCATATCGTGCGCGGCGAAGTCCCCACACGCGAGCGCCACTGGCACGACTTCCTCAACGCGCTCGTGTGGGCGACGTTTCCTCGCGCGAAGGCAGCCCTTCATGCGCGTCAGCATCGTGCGCTCGTCGCCTGGGCCCGGGGTGGAGCCCCGCGAGAGTCGATTGTCGAGAAGCTGCCGAATGCCCGCACCCGCGAGCTCGATGCCCTCGCCCTCATCGACGAGGGTGGCGTCCTCGACTGTGGCACGAACAAAATGATCTTCGGCCATGCCCTCTACGAGGGCTTGGTGCTGGGAACTCCCGCGATGGTCGCTCGCGCAGTCGTGCTTTCGGGTCAGCCCCAGCACGCCGATGACCTGCTCGCCGCCCGCCTCGGCGAACCGCTCGCCCCCGAGCACCTACCCCGCACGACCCTCGCCCCCATTCAGTATTTCAAGCACGATTGACCGAGCTCAAGTACGTTGGTGGCCATGTTAAACATTCGCAGCCTCGCTTTCGCAACATTGCTGCTCGCCCCTATCGCTGCCTCGACGGGTTGTTACGGAGAAGCCGACGAACCGGGCGTACAAGTTGGCTATGAGCCGCAGTACTACGATGGTCGCGTCGTCTACTTCAACGAGGGCCGGCCCTACTACTACAACGGTGGTGCCCAGGTGTTCATCCCCGAGGGGTCGCCCTACTACGCCGGTTACGTCAACCACTGGCGCACATACGGCCCAGCGTACAATCGCTGGTACGCGGGCTACGGGTACCGATACCGGGGTTGGCGTGGGCGCGGCGGTTACTACGGCGGCCACGCTGGCTACCGTGTCTACCGTCACCGGTAACACGCTCCGCTCAGCCGCTCTTCCGGAACGGGCTCAATGACCTTTCGTACGAGCTACATCACGCACGACGAGATTGAGCGCACCATGCGCGGGTGGGCCGAGCGCCATTCGGCGGTCGTCGAGCTCACGAGCATCGGCAAGTCACTCGAGGGTCGAGACCTACTGCTTCTGATCATCGGACATGACCGTGATCGCGTCCGGCCCGCGGCATGGATCGACGGCAACATGCACGCGACCGAGCTCTGCGGGTCGAGCGTCGCGCTCGCGATCGCCGAGGACGTGATCGCCCTCCACACGGATCAGAAGACCGTACGCGATCTGCCGCTCCACGTCTGTGACCGCCTCCGAGAGATCCTCTTTTACGTGTTGCCGCGCATGTCGCCGGATGGTGCGGAAGCCGTGCTCCGCGAGGGTCGTTACGTGCGCTCGAATCCACGCGATCGCCGCGCTCATGTGCCGGTCCCGCGCTGGATCGTGTCGGACGTCGATGGCGACGGCCTCGCGCTATTGATGCGAAAGCGCGACCCCGTCGGCGACTACGTCGAGGCGCCCGACATGCCCGGCATTCTCTTGCCGCGCACGCTCGAGGACGAGGGGCCCTTCTACAAAGTCTATCCCGAGGGTCGCATCGAGAACTTCGATGGGCACACGATCCCGAACCCGCACTACCTCTCCGACAACGACACCGACGCGAACCGCAACTTCCCATTCGGGTGGGCGCCCGAGCACGAGCAGACGGGAGCTGGAAGCCACCCGCTGAGCGAGCCGGAGACGCGGGCCGTCGTCGAGTTCACGAGCGCGCGCCCCCACATCGTGACGTGGTTGAACCTCCACACGTTCGGCGGTGTCTACATTCGCCCGCTCGGCCACGCTCCCGACTCGAAGATGGATCCAGCCGATCTCAGCCTCTACAACCAAATCGAGGCGTGGGGCACGCAGTACACTGGCTACCCGACGGTGAGCGGCTACGCCGAGTTTCTCTACGAGCCAGACAAGCCGCTGCACGGTGACGTCGTCGACTACGCGTACCACCAGCGCGGTGTGCTCGCGTACACGTGCGAGCTCTGGGACCTCTTCGCGCAGCTCGGCGTGGCGCGCAAGAAGCCGTTCGTGGATCACTACCGCATGCTCACGCGGGACGATCTCCGCAAGCTCGCGGTGTGGGACACGGACAAGAACGCATCGCGGCTCTTTCGCCCGTGGAAGAAGGTGCAGCACGGCCAGCTTGGCGAGGTCGAGGTGGGCGGCATGGACTCGCGCGTGGGCATCTCCAATCCGCCGTACGAGATGATCGACGCCATCTGCGAGGCTCAGAGCAAGATGTTCCTCCGCGTCGCCGCGATGGCGCCGGCGGTCGTCGTCGAGCACGTCGAGACCAAGCGGCTCGGTGAGAACGCGTGGCAGCTCGACGTGCTCGTCGAGAACCGCGGCTACCTCCCGACGAACATCCTCGGGTCGGCGACGGCGCTTTCGATCGACGCCCGTGTGTTCGTCGAGGCTCTGCCAGCCGCAAGCAGCACCTGCAAGCTCGCGAGCGAGCCGCGCATCGAAGTCGGTCACCTCGCAGGTTGGGGGCGAGGCCTCTTCGACGCGAGCAGCTCGATCTTCCATACACGTAGCCGCGGGTCCGGCACCCGGAGGGTCGTCAGCTTCACAGGGGAGGGACACGGTCTGCTCCACGTGACCGCTCGGGGGCTCCGCTTCGGCGAGGCACACTTGTCCGTCGAGGTGTGAGCGTGGGTTGCTCCGCATCGCCCGGTCTGAAGCACCAGACGAGCGAACAGGAAGGCTGTGATCTGGGATCCCCATGTAGCTGGGGTGCGATCCCCACGCAGCTCGGGTGCGATCCCTCCATGGAGGTAGTGCGATCCCCACGTTGCTCGGTGCGATCCCCATGCAGCTCGGGTGCGATCCCTCCATGGAGGTAGTGCGATCCCTCCATGGAGGTAGTGCGATCCCCATATGGAGGTAGTGCGATCCCCATGTGGAGGTAGTGCGATCCCCATGTGGATGTAGTGCGATCCCCATGTGGAGGTAGTGCGATCCCGATGTGGAGGTAGTGCGATCCCCATATGGAGGTGGTGCGATCCCCACGTTGCTCGGTGCGATCCCCATGTAGCTCGGGTGCGATCCCCATGCAGCTTGGGTCCACTCCCCCCATGTAGGGATCGCACCCGAGCCACGAACATGATCGACCTACCCTCGTAGGACATGTACCCGAGCCACAAGGTGGCCGAGTTGCCGCGATCTCACCCTCGGTCTATAGGTCACACGTGCGCGCGGTCATCCTCCTTCTGATCGTCGTGGCGCTTCCGATGGCGCTCGGCCCCGCGGCCAGCATGGTCACGCGATGGCTCGCTGGCGAGCCGGATCATCACTGCATGTGCGGCATGAAGCCGGGCACGTGTGGTTGCCCCGAGTGCGAGCGGCTCGAGCAGATGCGAAAGCATGATCGAGAGCACGCCCCGACGTATCCCGTCGTGAAGGCCGCGTGTGACACGGAGGTCGGCGCGGTTCCAACCTTCGCATCGCCGACGGTGCTGGCTGCGATGCTCGACGTCCACAAAGCCGCGCGGCTCGAACCCACGCCCTCGTTGGTGTCGTCACAGCTCGAGTCTGCCGATCAGAATCCGCCACCCACACCACCTCCTCGCATCGCGTTCGCATCGGTCTAAGCGTCGTCTCGCGTGTCCGCGAGATGGCGCCCCATGTGTTGCGACTGAAAGGAGGACGTCATGAGAGCTACTAGAAGAGCGTTCGTGGGCCGGCTTGCCGTGCTTACCAGCAGCGTGATCGCGGTCGCGTGCTCGAATTCGGGCCCGGCGACCGACGCAGGCGCCGATGGCCCAGCCATGTGTGCTTCACCGGGGGAGGCCACCCCGGGCCCCGCCGACAATCATTGCCAGGGACAGCCCGTGCAGGTCGTGAATCCAGCGAGCTGCTCTCCCGACGCGGGTGCGGGCGATGCGGGTGGCGACGCAGGTGACGCGGGACCTGTCGCCACGTGCGAATACGGCGCCACGATGTTCGGCATGGAGGGCGACGACGATGACTGCAAGTACCACGTGAGCTGGACGTCGACGCCGATCTGCGAAGGCGCGGCCGGCGTAATCTTCACCGTGACCGCCGTGAATCTGACCGACAACTCCCCAGTGGCCAACATCCCCAGCGGCATCCTCCTCGAGCCGTTCATCCCGACTGTCGCGGACGCGGCGTGCGACAACCACTCCACGCACCCGAGCCCCAGCGATGGTTCGTATCTCATCGAGACACCCGTGGGCTCGGGCATCTATGTAGGGCCGGTCGTGTTCGACGCGCCCGGCGATTGGACGTTGCGATTCCACCTCCACGAGGAGTGCTCCGATCTCCTCGACGACTCACCCCATGGGCATGCAGCCTTCCACATCACCGTCCCCTGAGGGTCGACGGCTCCACGCGACACCGTGGCGAGCGCTCATTGCGAGCGCCGCTACGGTGCTCCTCGCCGTCTACGTTGGAGGGTGCTTCGACACACCCGGGAATGATGTCGACGCCGGCGTGACATGCTCCAAGGTTCTCCCCACCGATTGCGGAGCTGTCCCGAGCTATCAGACGACCATCGCTCCGCTCGTCGGCAGCGCCTGCCTTCCCTGTCATGCACCCGGAGGCGTCGCTGATCTCGACCTCACGACGTACCAGAACATCGAGCAGATCGAGTCGACGGTGCTGACCGAGGTCTATGGATGCCTGATGCCACCCGCCGATGCGGGGACCACGCTCACGCCGTCCGAGAGGAACGAGCTCCTCACATGGCTCGTCTGCCAGTCGCCAGAAAACTAACGCCAGAAAACAACGCCAGAAAACAACAACAGGTAATTTGGCAGTTTCGGTTTGGCCCTCGTAGAAGGCGATCATGGTGCGCGTACGTATCCTTGTTCCGCTCTCCGTGGTCGCAGGCCTCGCCGTTGCCGTTTTTGCGTGCGAGCCGCCGATGCCCGGCACGAACCTCGGCATCTTCGCGGTCGCAGGAACACCCCTGTCGAACACGTGTGGTGCGGGCCTCGACGCGCCGAACCCGTGGAACTTCAACGTCTCGCTTTCGGTCAGCGGCTCCGTTCTCTATTGGAACTGGCTCGATGGCAGCGCCGTCCTCTCCACCAATATCCAAGACGCCTCCGCGAACCTGACGTTGAGCCAAGTCGGCAATGTCGACGGCACCGCCGACGGTGGGCTCGGCCCATGCGACATGGAGCGCGACGACGCAATCGATCTCGTGATGGGTGGAGGCGCGCTGCCCTCGAGCTTCACCGGCACCATCACGTATAACTTCTCGGTCACGAGCGGCGCCACGTGCACCGACCAGCTGGTGAGCTCAGGCGGCCTCTACGACACGCTCCCATGCACGATCAGCTACGCCGTCACCGGAAATCAAACGCAATGAGGCTCGCGACCTCCTGCGTGTTCGGGTTGGCGCTGGCGGTGACGGTGGCTCCCTTCGCTGCTGCCGACACGCCGATGCCGATCGCCGTGCGCGTCAAGGTCGTCGGGCAAGGGGAGATCCGTCTGATCGTCGCGGACGGCGTGACGAAGCCTTGTGAATCCTCCGACAACCACATCCTCTTTCAGGGGCGACCGCGGGCTGGCGACGAAATCAAGCTCGAATCAATCACCGGGAGCGTCTGCGTCGACCACACGTACGGTTCGCTTCGCGAGTCGCAGTGGGCAGGCCCGTCGATTTGGTCGGGCAGCAACGTCGGCGCGTTTGGCGGTCCGCGGGAAGCCGTTCTCAGCGGCGCGGTCTCGACCGACAATCCGTGACGTGCAAGTCTTCGTGACACCAATCCATGACTTCACGCATTGCTTTGTCTTGCCTTCTCGCCGCTGCGCTCCTCGTCATCATTTGCTGCGGCGGGCAGATCGAATGCACCACCAACTCCGACTGCACGAACGGCAACGTCTGCTCGATATCGAACACGTGCCAGCCACCTCCTCCCGTGACTTGCCCGGCGGGTCAGACCTCGTGCAACGGCACCTGCGTCGACGTCGAGAACGACGGACAGAACTGCGGCTCGTGCGCGCACGCGTGCGGCGCGGGTCTCACGTGTGCGAACGGCCAATGCCAGGCGGCGTGCGCGATAGGGCTGACCGAATGCGGGACGACGTGCATCGACACGACGAACGACCCGAAGAACTGCGGCGCATGCGGAATGGCGTGTCCCACCGGCGAGACGTGCACCGCGAGCCAGTGTGCTTGCCCCCAAAACACCGAGTCGTGTAGCGGCACGTGCAGCGAGACGGGCACCGACCCGAACAACTGCGGTGGATGCGGCATCGTCTGCAGCGACCAGACGAGCTTCTGTCAATCGGGCATGTGCGTCGGGAGCTGCTCGTCGCCGTTCACCACGTGCGGCCAGAGCTGCGTCGACGAGTCGGCGGATCCGCTCAACTGCGGCGCTTGCGCGAACGCCTGCGTGAGCACCCAAGCGTGCGAGAGCGGCAAGTGCGCGTGCCCGGGCGGCACGGCCCTCTGCGGTGATCACTGCGCGTACCTCAACGACGATCCGCTCAACTGCGGCACGTGCGGGAACGCGTGCGGCTCTGGAGAGCCGTGCGTCTCAGGGGTGTGCGCGTGCTCGGGCGGTCTCACGGCGTGCACCAACGGATGCTCCGACCTCGAGAACGACACGCAGAACTGCGGTGCATGTGGGCGTCCTTGTGGCGCCGGGCAACTGTGCATGTCGGGCGCGTGCGCGTGCCCCGTCTCGGAGACCTTCTGCGGCACGTCGTGCTCGCAGCTCGGCTCCGATCATGAAAACTGTGGCGCATGCGGTAACGCGTGCTCGTCGACGGACGTATGCAATCACGGCTTCTGCACCGATGGGTGTACGTTTCGTGGCGAGACGACGTGCAACGGCGCGTGCGTGACCCTCCGCAATAACCCCCAAGACTGCGGCTCTTGCGGCAATGTCTGCGGCAGCGGCGAGAGCTGTCGATTCGACACCTGCATCTGCGAAGCGGGCCTCATCGAGTGCAGCGGTGCATGCGTCGACCCCCTCAACGATCCGGCCAACTGCGGCACGTGCGGCGACGCTTGCCCAGGCAGCCAAGTGTGCGCGGGTGGCACGTGTGCGTGCCTCGGTGGGGAGACGACGTGCAGCGGCGTGTGCTCGGATACGAACACCGATCCCACCAATTGCGGCACGTGCGGCACCGTGTGCGGCACGGGCGCGATCTGCGAAGGCGGCGCATGTGTCTGCGGCCCAGGCACCAACCTGTGCAGCGGGCAATGCGTCGACGTGCTCACGAGCACGAGCAACTGCGGTGGATGTAGCAAGGCGTGCCCGATGTACGACTTTTGCGTGAACGGCACGTGCAGCTTGTAGTAAGCGGTGTGGTCCTTGCAAAGTAGCTCGGTCGGAAGGAAACTACGGTTGATTTGCCCCGTTTTGGGGTACCCGTAAAAAGAGGTTCACATGCGTTGCGGGACGGTTGTCATCGGGTTGGGGTTGGGTGTCATGCTGTCGGGTTGTTGGGACAGCTACGGCTATCGCCACCGCTACGGCTATGGCTACTACGGTGGGTACGGAACGACGGGGGTTGTCTACAACCAACCACAGCCCGTTCCTGTCCAAGGGCAAGTCGTCGTACAGGGCGGAGCGGTACAGGGTGGGGTACAGGGTGGACCTGTTGCGCCTGTAGCGACCGTGCAAGGAGAGGGAATCGCCGGCTCGGACGGCACACGTGGCTGGCGGATAGTCTCACAGACCCCGGATCAGGAGTTCCGCCGCATCACGCAGCTTGCAGGACGCGCGAGCTGCCAGGTGGAGGCATCGACGCAAGGCGAGCTTCGCGCCGTGTGCAACAACGTACATCTCATCCTTCGGTTCGATCAGCAGAACGTCTACAAGCTCTGCGCGGCGAACACCGATCCAGGTGTGTGTGCGCAGGTCTGGACGACGATCGCACCCTAGCTTCTTCGTTCCGCTATAGTGCGACGTCAGATGCGCCGCACGCTCTCGCGCTTCGCGCCCATGGCTTGCGCGCTGGGCGCGGTCTTGACCGTGCGTTCGTCTGATGCGAGGCCCCCGAACGGGCTCGGCGTCATCCGTATTCTCGGCAATCGCGCCGAGGCTACGCTCGCACCGAATTCTGGAAGCATTGGGGCACTCGTCGCCATTCCGAGCGGACAGACGGCGAGCGGCCTCGGCGTCATCGAGGTCGTGCCGGGCATCGGTCGCATCAGCGGGAGCGCCGCGACGCTCCTGGCGTTCGGCGGCGCCCACCCGACCATCCCGCTCGAGGTGACCCCGCCGCTGCACACGCTCCTCGCAAACGCGCAGTTCATCACGCACGCTGCTCTCGCGCGGGAGACGCGGGGCGCGAATGGACAAGGCGCGGCTGTCGGGATCGTCGACACGGGCATCGACCCGACGCTGCCTGACTTTCGCGACCCAGTGACCCAGAATTCGCGCATCGCTTGGATGCTCGACTTGTCGATGCCGCCGCTCAACTTGCACCCCGATCTCGAGAAGCAATTCGGCATTCTCGATTCGAACGGCAACGTCGTGCAAGGCGCAGTGCTGACGGGCAGCGACATCGATACGCTCATTGCCCAAGGCCTCCCCCAGCCCAACCTGCCGACTGACGTGAACGGCCACGGAACGCACGTCGCGTCGATCGCAGCGGGCAACGGCGGCGGCACGAGCTACATCGGGATGGCGCCTTCGGCGGCGCTCGTCATCGTGCGGGCCACGCGCGACACCACGGGC
>Ga0302326_10025550_pt1 | contig 11972 bp, 10 predicted proteins | sample Palsa_T0_3_FD_202264 | JGI IMG/M metagenome (GOLD analysis project Ga0302326, IMG submission 202264) | Peat permafrost microbial communities from Stordalen Mire near Abisko, Sweden - Palsa_T0_3 | ecosystem: Environmental > Terrestrial > Soil > Palsa > Peat permafrost | place: Sweden: Abisko... | reverse complement strand
ACCGGCGAGAATCCCGCTTCGAATCAATGCGGCCATGGGGCGGGAATCTGGATGTCAGGCCGTGGGCCGGCATTGGATCCGACGGGAATCTACACGGCGACAGCCAACGGCGGATACGGGGGAGCCGGCACCGGCAATTGGGGCGAATCGATTTTGCGGCTGAACGGCAGCGGGGCCGTCGTGGATTCCTTCACGTCGTCCAACTACGGCGTGCTGAACCGTGACGACCTGGATCTCTGCGAAGGCGGTGTGATCCTGTTCACTAGCACCAACGCAACAGTTCCGAACCTGGCGCTGGTGGGCGGCAAGTCCGGACTGGTAATCGTCATGAACCGGGCGAGCCTCGGCGGACTCAGTTCGGGGAACACGGGTGCGCTGCAGACCTTCACTGGCACCACTTTGGGTTGTGGAACGGGCCCCGGCTTGGCCGGCTGCTATGAGATCCACAGTCAGGCTCTTTGGAACCGCACAAGCGGCAACTCAGCGTATTATATTTGGGCATGGGGCGATGTTCTGCGGCAGTGGGACTTCAATCCCACAACCAACCATTTCCAGGCGAACCCCAACCAAGGCACGCTGGCCGCGGTGAATTTCCCCGGAGGCGGTCTGTCGCTTTCCGCCAACGGGAACGGCGACGGAATCGTATGGGCCATCGTACCCACGACCGCTTCGAATTCGCAGGTTCAGGGAACCTTGTACGCCTTTAGCGCCGCCAATATCGGCACGCAGTTGTGGGCGAGTACGGACTATTGGTTTCCGACCAAGTTCTCGATTCCGACGATTGTGAACGGCAAAGTATACGTGCCTACATCGACGATATCTACGGCGAGTCCCGCATACACGCCTGCACTTCGCGTTTACGGACTGTGCGCAAACTGTCCGCAGGCTTCGCCCTTGACGGCGGGTCCGGAACTGTCCGACGCGAAGAAGTAATGGGCGCGCGCGAAACTGAAGTCTCTCGCGCCAAAACGATACGTTCGACTCGGGCCGGAAGGTAGGTCGGGCATTGGGACAAAACACCCATCCGCTCGGCAAACCCGTTGTATACTGGCGGGAACCCAGAGACACTTCACATTACGTTTATGCGGCATGCTGAGGAATAATGAGAGAACGGGAATAAGAATGAAGCGAACAATGGAGATCTATGCCCGCTGCGGCGTTGCAATTTGTCTGACATTGATTTTGCAGTGCGCAGCGGGGGCGCAGAGTTCCACCTCGGTGCTGATGGGGCAATATAACAATTCCCGCACGGGCGCCAATCTTTCCGAAGCGACGCTGACGCCCTCCAACGTAACGGCCGGCACGTTTGGATTACTATTCACCCAACCTTTGGACGCGGATATTTTCGCGCAGCCGCTTTACGTTCCGGGCCTGGCCATCAATGGCGCCGTGCACAATACGACGTTTGTCGCGACGTTGAACAACTCGGTCTACGCCTTCGACGCAGACACCGCTCAGCCCGCCTTGTGGCATACATCGCTCGGGACTCCGGTCGCGGTGGGAACTGCTTCGGAGCCGACAGTCGGGATTTTGAGCACACCGGTGATCGACCTCAGCTCGAAAACGATTTTTGTGGTGACATTTACCAGCGAGAACAGGGCGCCGGTGTACCGGCTGCACGCGCTCAATCTCCTGACCGGGTCCGAGATTACCAATATCGTGGTGCAGGGCGCGGTGCCGGGAACAGGCGACGATTCTCAGGGCACGCCTTGCGCCGCATGGAACGGCGGATCGGTACCGCCGCCGTGCATTCCTTTCAAGGCAGGCGAAGTGTTGCAGCGCACCGCGCTCCTGGAAGGCGCTGCCAGCGGGACGATCTACATGGGGTTCGGCACTCTGAGCGGACAGGAAATAACCAGCCCCTACCACGGTTGGATAATCGGCTACGAATACGCGGCTGGCGCCTTCACGCAGAAGATGATTTTTATCAGTTCACAATCGGCGGCACAGGCGGGGCCGGCGTGTTCCGGCAGCGAGACAGGCATGAATCAATGCGGCCACGGCGCGGGGATCTGGATGTCGGGCCGCGGCCCGGCCTTGGATGCGACGGGAATTTACGTTGCAACGGGTAACGGCGGATACGGGGGACCGGGCACCGGAAATTGGGGAGAATCGGTATTGCGGCTGTCGGGTGCCGGAGTAGTGGAAGATTTTTTCACCCCGTCCTCCTTCCTGGAGTTGAACTCCGCCGACCTGGATCTATGCGACGGCGGCGCGATTCTGTTTACCAGTACCAACGCGACGGCGCAGAACCTGTTGCTGGCGGCCGGCAAGAGTGGGTTCGTGTACGTCATGAACCGGGCGAGCCTGGGCGGAATGACCGCCGGAAACGCCGGTGCGCTGCAGACCTTCGTCGCCACTACCCAAGCCTGCGGAGACGGGCCCGGTAGCGGCGGCTGCTATGAGATCCACAATCCGGCTTTGTGGAACCGCCCCAACGGAGCCTCGATACTCTATGTTTGGGCGTACGGCGATGTGCTGCGGGTGTGGGACTTCAATGCCACAACCAACACTTTCCGGCTGGACGCCAACCAAGGCACGCTTACCGCGCTGGATTATCCGGGAGGGGGTTTGGCGGTTTCAGCAAGTGGGAACGGCAACGGAATCGTATGGGCGATCGTGCCGACGACCGTAGGCTCACAGGTTCAGGGGACCCTCTACGCTTTCAACGCGACTAATGTCAGCGCGCCGCTGTGGGCGAGTACGGACTATTGGTTTCCGACCAAGTTCACGATTCCAACGATTGTTAACGGGAAAGTCTATGTGCCTACATCGGCTTCGCCGGCTGGGGCGAGTTCCGCATCCCCGGCCCAGCTTTTGGTTTACGGACTGTGCGCAAACTGTCCGCAGGCTTCGCCCTTGACGGCGGGTCCGCAACTGTCCGGCGCGAAGAAGTAACGGGGTTGCGCGAAGCTCTTGAATTTCCAGCCCGTCATAGTCTTTGCGGAACTATATGCGGCGCTCACCTGCTCGGCACACCTGTTGTATAATGGCGGGAAACCCAAAGACACTTCGCATGACGTTTATGCGGCATGCCGAGAAATTGAGAAAACGAGAACAAGAATGAAGCGACTAATGGACAGCCCCGCCCGCTGCGGCGCCGCGATTTTTCTGACGTTGGCTGTCCCGTTCGCCGCGCGGGCACAGAGCTCAACCGCGGTGCTGATGGGGCAATATAACAATTCCCGGACGGGCGCCAACCTTCAGGAAACGACGCTGGCGCCGTCGAGCGTAACAGCCGGCACGTTCGGGTTACTGTTCACTCAACCGGTGGACGCAAACATCTTCGCGCAGCCGCTTTACGTTCCGGGCCTGACCATCAATGGGACGCTGCATAACGTCACCTTCGTCGCAACACTGAACAACTCTGTCTACGCTTTCGACGCGGACACGTCTCAGCCCGCGTTGTGGTTCACATCGCTCGGCACTCCGGTCGCGGTGGGAACCTCATCGGAGCCGACAGTCGGCATTCTGAGCACACCCGTGATCGACGTCAGCTTGAAGACGATTTTCGTAGTGACGTTTGGCGTGGAAAGCGGCGCATCGGTGTACCGGCTGCGCGCGCTCAACCTCCTCACCGGGGCCGAGATTACGAATATTTTGGTGCGGGGAGCGGTGGCGGGAACAGGCGACGATTCTCAGAGCACGCCTTGCGTTTCATGGAACGGAGGAAGCGTGCCGCCACCCTGCATCCCTTTCAAGGCCAGTGAACAGTTGCAGCGCCCGGCCCTATTGGAGGGCCCTTCCAGCGCGACGATCTACCTGGCGTTCGGCGCCTTAAGCGGAGAGGAAATAAACACCCCTTACCACGGCTGGATGCTCGGTTACACATACACGGCCGGCGTGTTCGCGCAGAGGATGATCTTCACGACGACACAATCGGCCACCCAGACGGGGCCGGCATGTTCCGGCAAGGACGAACCCATGAATCAATGCGGCCATGGCGCGGGAATCTGGATGTCAGGCCGCGGTCCGGCGCTGGATGCGACGGGAGTCTACGCAGTTACGGGCAACGGCGGGTACGGCGGCCCCGGCACCGGTAACTGGGGCGAATCTGTATTGCGGTTGACGGGCGCCGGGGTGGTTGCCGATTCCTTCACGCCGTCCGCCTTCCTGGATCTGAACGGTGGGGACTTGGACCTCTGTGACGGCGGCGCGATTCTGTTCACCAGCTCCAACCCGACGGCTCCTAACCTGGTGCTGGCAGCCGGCAAGACCGGATTCGTATACGTTATGAACCGGGCGAGCATGGGCGGAATGACCGCGTCGAACGCAGGTGCGCTGCAGGCCTTCGTGGCCACCTCCGCTGGTTGCGGCGACGGGCCCGGCAGAGACGGCTGCTATGAAATCCACAATCCGGCTTTGTGGAACCGCACCAGCGCGGCCTCGATCCTCTATGTTTGGGCGCAAGGCGATGTACTGCGGGTTTGGGACTTCAATGCCACAACCAACAATTTCCGGCTGGACGCCAACCAAGGCACGGTGACCGCGCAGAATTATCCGGGAGCGGGTCTGGCGGTTTCGGCAAATGGAGCCAACGGCGGAATCGTATGGGCGATCGTACCGACGACCGTTACGAGCCCCCTGGATGAGGGGACCTCGCAGGTTGAGGGGACGTTATATGCTTTTGACGCAACTAATGTCACCTCGCAACTGTGGATGAGCACGGACTATTGGTTTTCGACCAAGTTCTCGATTCCTACGGTTGTTAACGGAAAGGTCTACGTGCCCACATCGGCTTCGCCGGCTGCGGCGAGTCCCGCGTACTCGCCAGCGCTCCGAGTTTACGGACTGTGCGCCAACTGCGCGCAGGCTCGCACTTAGCGGCCGGTCCGCAAAGTGCGCACAGAGGCGCGACACTCATTGCATCGCCGGCGGCTTGACTCCCTTGCGATAGCCGCCAAAGCCGAACGGGAGCGGCTGGTACTCGCCCACCAGGTCCACATTGGATCTCGCGGGGATATGCGCCTCCATTCCGAGGGCCCAGTAGCAGGCATTCACGATCATGCGGCGCACGCCTTCGTTCAGCAAATCCTGCGAGGCTCCCATGGTAGTGGTGAATATACGCGCAGCCTTCCCTTGCGCTCCGGTATACGTCTTCACCCAGGCTATGGGTAGCATGGGATCGTTGGGCTTCCCAGGCGCGGGCGGATCGTCCGGGTGCATGCCGTCGAGCACCTGGCCGAGCACCAGGGCACGGCTGTCGCCAGACAGCGGCAGGCGTACCTCATACACATCGGTCGGACCCCAGATGTCGCCGTCGCGAATGCCGCGCAAGATAGGATGGTCCTCCGCGCCCTTGACAAGTCTGCCGCGCGTGCTCTGCACGCCGTGGCGGCCATGGTGATCGATCCAGGTCTCGCCTAATACCTGTCGTCCGAAGCCGCCGTCCCATTCCTTACTGTTCCAACTGTACCGCCGGTAGGTGGGGCTGCTCTTCAGGTCAAAGGCGTGTGTGGCGGTGCGCAGCCCGACGATAGGGCGGCCGGATTCCACGTAATCCACAATGTGCTTCATCTGCCTGTCGGGCAGGTCGCGGAAGCGCAGCAGCATAACCATCAGGTCCGCCGAATCCAAAGCGCCCAGCCCCGGAATGTTGGTGCGCAGATCCGGTTTGATAGCGCCATCGGCCGGATCGATGGCATAGAGCACGGTGCAATGGAAACCATGGCGCAAGGATAGGATTTTCGCCAACTGCGGCAACCCTTCTTCCGAGCGGTACTCCTCGTCTCCGCTCACCAGGACGACGTGTTTGCCGTCGCCGGGCCCAGTGGGCGCCCCGGCCGCGCGCAATTGGCTCGCGAGCAGCGAAGCCAGCAGGCCGCGCCGGGTCATCGTACGAATACCAGGTAAATCGTCATTGCCACTCCGGTCACCGCCAGAATCAAAGCAATCGCCACCGCCATGGTCACTGGCCTATCCACTACGCTCTGGCCGCGCTTTACCGCACGCACGAAATGTATGTGCTGCAGCGCCGAGAACAAGTTCACGATAACGCCAATCAGGATCAGCGCGGTGCCCACCCACAGCGTAAATCTCGCGGAATGCAGACTGAGCGGGTGTTGACTGAATTCTATTTCACGCAGGAACAAGCCAAAGCGGGCCACCACGAAGCCGAACCCCATCATGGCCAGGCCGGTTCGGATCCACGCCAGAAAGGTGCGCTCGGCGGCCAGGTAGACACGCGGATCTTCGGTCGCGGTGGCGTGTGTCGGAACTATTTGCGGTTCGCTCGGGTGCATCCCGGACCTATCTAACCTAGCCAGGGGGATCTACCGGCGCCGCGCCCAAAGGCTCGTGGGCCAGGTCGATCCACCGGTTCCCAGTCGTATTGCGCACGAACACGGTCCCCTCGGCATGAAATCGGCGGGGTCCTTGGAATTCGCGCCAACGGCGCGCGGCCAGTTCGACCAGCCGTTCCACTTCGCCCGCCTCGATCTCCTGCGCCAGAGTCACATGCGGGTGATACGCGAAGGATTCCTCGTGCGCCAGCGCACCGCGATTCAAGCTCTGGTGCATCTGGCGCAACTGGCCGGCGCCGCCTTCCACGCTGATGTAGACGACATCGGTGAAGTCGAATTTCTCGATTCGGCCCAATTCGATGTCGAAGGGCTCAAAACCGCTCACGATGCCGCGAGCCACCTCAATGGCGGCCTCCGGAGCCACCGGCAGCGGCCGTGGCGGAAGCACGCTGATGTGCGCGTGCGGATTGCAACCGGGCACCATTTCCCGCCGCAGATCGTCCAGAAAGGCGCCTAGCGGATCCGGCAGATACATTACCAGCGCGTAGAGGCTTTGCAGAGGAATCCCATCTTGTTCTGAATCCATCTTGTGTCGGCTGTACTGTCGATTATGCCACATGCGCGGGTGCCAGAACCCGGCACCCAGCACCCGGGACCCCTGCCCCCTGTTATTCTCTAGTTGGAAATGTCAGATACCGCGCCCCGCAATCCTCTGTTGAACCTGTCCTTCAGAATCCCGTTCGACCAGATCCGCGCCGAGCATGTCCAACCAGCCGTGGCCGAACTGCTGCGCGATGCGCGGCAACGCATCGATGCGCTGGCGGCCGACCCGCAACCGCGCACATTCGACAACACATTAATGGCGCTGGATGCCATCACCGAGCCGCTGGACGATGCCATGGCGGTGGTGCGACACCTGGAATCCGTGGCCACTTACCCGGAATTGCGCGAAGCGTACAACGCGGTGCAGCCGGAGGTCAGCGCATTTTATTCAGGTATTCCCCTGCACGCGGGCTTATGGCAGGCCATCCGATCGTACGCGGCGACGGACGCGGCGCGGGCGTTGGCCGGCACCCGGCGCCGCTATCTGACCAAGACCATCGACACATTCCGGCGGCACGGCGCGGACCTCGATTCCGACGGCAAAGCCCGCCTGGAAGCCATCGACATCGAGCTGGCCACGGTCACCACTAAGTTCTCCCAGAACGTCCTGGACTCCACCAACGCCTTCGAACTGTTGATCGCGGACGAAGCCCGGCTGGCCGGACTGCCGCCATCGGCTGTGGCCGCGGCCCGTGCCAGCGCCGAGCAAAAGGGCCTTGACGGGTGGCGATTCACTTTGCAAGCGCCCAGCTATACCCCCGTAATGACGTACCTGGACGATGCCGGAATTCGTCAGAGGATGTACCACGCTTATGCGGTCCGGGCCAGCCAGGGCGAGCACGACAATCGTGCGCTGCTGAGCCGCATTCTGGAATTGCGCCGGGCCAGGGCGGAACTGCTGGGTTTCCGCAATTTCGCGGACCTGGTGCTGCACGATCGCATGGCCCACACCGGCGAGCGTGCCGAGGAATTCCTGAAAGACCTCAAGCGCAAGACCGAGGCGCAATTCGCGCGCGAGAACCGCGATCTGCTCGAATTCCGGCGCAGCCTGGAGGGTCGCGACGCACCCGAGCTACAGCCCTGGGACGTGTCCTATTACGCCGAAAAACAGCGCGCCGCGCTTTACGATTTCGACGAGGAGGAATTGCGCCCGTATTTCCCGCTCGAGCACGTGGTGGATGGACTCTTCCAGACCGTACACCGGCTCTACGGCATTCGCGTGGCGCCGGAGTCCGGCGTTCCCGTGTGGGACCCCCAGGCGCGTTACTACGCCGTGCAAGACCGGGATGGCAGTTTCATCGGCGGGTTTTACGCGGACTGGTATCCGCGCGAGAATAAGCGCGGCGGCGCGTGGATGGATGCACTGATCACCGGCTATCCGGCCCCGAACGGCTTCAAGCCCCACCTGGGCCTGATCTGCGGCAACCTGACTCCGCCCCTGGCGGACCGGCCTGCGCTGCTGACACACTACGAAGTGACCACTATCTTCCACGAATTCGGGCACTTGCTGCATCACCTGTTGAGCCGCGTTGAGGTGCGCGGCCTGGCGGGCACCAGCGTAGCCTGGGATTTCGTGGAGTTGCCCTCACAGATCATGGAAAATTGGACCTGGGAACGCGAGCCGCTGGACCTGTTCGCGCGCCACTACCAAACCGGCGAGCCGATCCCCGAAGAGTTATTCGAAAAGATGCTGCGCGCCCGCAACTTCCGCAGCGCCAATACGCAGATGCGGCAACTCGGTTTCGGCTTGGTGGACCTGGCGCTGCACATCGATTACGCGCCCGCGCGGGATGGCGATGCGGTCGCCTACGCGCGCGCGATCCTGCAGCAATACTCGCCCGCGCCGCTGCCGCCGGACCACGCCATGGTGGCTGCGTTCACGCACCTGTTCTCGAGCCCAGTGGGTTACGGCGCCGGCTATTACTCGTACAAATGGGCGGAGGTGCTGGACGCGGACGCCTTCACGCGCTTCCGCACGCATGGCATCTTCAGCCCGGAAGTGGGCGCCGATTTCCGCGACACGATCCTGGCGCGCGGCGACAGCGAAGATCCCGCCGAATTGTACAGGAAGTTCATGGGGCGCGAGCCGGACCCGAACGCGCTGCTGGAGCGGTCGGGCCTGCTGGCGAGGTGATTCGTTCTAACTCACACACTTGCGCACCGCTTGCCCCCGAAGTTCCTCCAGCAATGCGCGCACGGTCTTGCGGGTGACCGGGTCGCGCAGTTCCGGAGCGAGATCCGCCAGCGGCGCCAGCACGAAGCGGCGGCCGCGAAAACGCGGATGCGGAAGCTCGAGCGCCGCCGTCGTCACCACCGCATTCCCGTACAATAGGATGTCGATGTCGATGTTGCGCGGCCCCTTGGGCGCCAGGCGCCGGCGGCCAAGCTGGGTTTCGATCTTACTGGTGCGCTGCAGCAACTGTAACGGGAACAGATCCGTTTCGGCTTCCGCCACCAGATTCAGAAACCAATGCTGGCCGGGCACATCCATGGGCTCGGTTTCGTAAATCGGCGAGACCCGCCGGACGTGCAGTCGCGGCGATTCGAGCGCGCGCAAGGCCGCCTGCAACATCGCCTCGCGGTCGCCCAGGTTCGAACCCAGTCCCAGGTAGACCGTCTTCATAAGTTAGTAGCCCCCTAGAACAGCGCGGGGTGATCGCTCCGAAAGCGCCGCTGAATGTTGAAATATTCGTACGCCGCATCCGTGGCCACCCGCCCGCGCGGCGTGCGGTTCAGGAAGCCGAGCTGAATCAGATAGGGCTCGTAAACTTCTTCGATGGTATCGGCCTCCTCGGAAATGGAGGCGGCTATGGTGTTCAGCCCGACCGGCCCGCCGCGGTATTTTTCGAGGATCGTCAGCATGATTTTCTGATCGATTTCGTCAAGGCCGAAGCGGTCCACTTCCAGCAGGTTCAGCGCGGTCTGCGCCACGGCCTGCGTGATGCGGCCGTCGGCGCGCACTTGCGCGTAGTCGCGCACGCGGCGCAGCAGCCGATTGGCTATGCGCGGCGTTCCCCGGCAGCGGCGCGCCAACTCTTTGGCGGCATCGTCGTCGATGCCCACGCCCAGCAGGCGGGCCGAGCGTTCCACGATAATTGTCAACTCGTCCACCGCGTAGGGATCGAGCCGCAGGACCAGGCCGAAGCGGCCTCGCAATGGCGCGCTGATCAGCCCTTGCCGCGTAGTCGCCCCAATGGCCGTGAAGCGCGGCATGGGCAGCGAATGCGTACGCGCGCCCGGACCAGCGCCCACCAGGATGTCCACCCGGAAGTCCTCCAGCGCGGAATACAGCATCTCCTCCACGTCGGGCATCAGTCGGTGGATCTCATCGATAAAGAAAACCTGCCGCGCGCGGATGTTGCTCAGGATGCCGGTGAGATCCAGTTTCTTTTGCAGTACCGGACCAGACGTGGTGGTGATGGGGACTTGCAGTTCTTCGGCGATGATGCAGGCGAGCGTGGTTTTGCCCAGCCCCGGCGGACCGTATAGCAGCACGTGATCCATGGCTTCGCCACGCAGGCGGGCGGCCTCGATGGCGATGCTCAGGTTCTCCTTCAGCTTTTTCTGGCCGGCGAAATCGGCGAGGCTGCGCGGGCGGAGTCCAGCTTCGAACTGCGCATCCTCGGGCTGCCGCGCGCCGGAAACAAGTTCCCGATCGGGCATTACGCTTCAGCTTACCGTACCAGTTCCAAGGCGCGCCGGAAGAGCGGCTCGAAGTCCGTTTCGGGCGGGGGTGGCGCGCCCGCAACGCGCGCCTTGCGCACGGCAGCTTCGGCGGCGGGACGCGCGCAGCCCAGGTTGAGCAGCGCCGAAAGGACGTCCTGCTCAACGGCTGTCAATACCCCGCTGGGCGCGCCGGACCCGCCGGATGAAGCCGCGGATTCGTCGCCGGAGGGCGCCGGCATCTTGTCGCGCAGCTCCAGAATCATGCGCTCGGCCGTCTTTTTGCCTACGCCGGGAATCCGTACCAGCCGGTCGACTTCGCCGCGCCGGATGTTGGCGATCAGGTCCAGCGCGGGAATGCCGGAAAGCACCGCCATCGCCATTTTCGGACCGATGCCGCTCACCGAGATGAGCTTTTCGAACAGCGCCTTCTCGTCCTGCGTGAGAAAACCGTACAGCGCCAGGACGTCTTCGCGAACGTGCGTGTAGATGCGCAGACGCACCTCCGCGCCCGATTCGGGCAGATGCGCATACGTGGAGACTGGAATGGTTACTTCGTAGCCTACGCCGCCCACATCTACTACTGCCTGGTTCGGATGCTTTTCGAGCAGCACGCCGCGCAACAGAGCAATCATAAGATTGTATTGTACAGTGGGGCTAATAGCCTCTCCGTTGGCGGCGCCCCCGAACGGGTGCGATCAACCCAGGTTCAATACCAGTTTCAACGCGCGGTCCACTTCAGCCTTGCGCGGGCGTCTGATCATCCCGCGGGGGGTGGCTGGTGGCCGGTTTTTGCCGCGTGACCTCCCGTTCTGAGTGGGGCAGGCTCGGAGCCTGCGGCGGCCTCGTAGGCCGCCCGACGCGCGGGCACGCCGATAGTTGGTCTTGCCATCATTAGATTGGCGCGAGGTGGGGCAGCCCGTCACCTTCGGCGGCGGCGAACTTCCGGGCGATCGCCGCATTCTCCGCTTGAATGGCCGGGTCGGAAGCCATCGCCGCCATGGCCCTCCGGAATGCCCTGGCTTTGCGGCGCTCCACTAACTCACGCAGGGCAACTGGTAAGAGCCGGTTCAGGTTCCCCTGGAGATCGGCGGGGGCGACCACCGCCGCTTCCTCTACCAAGGTGCGCGGCAGGGCCACGCTACGACGCACAGTTCTGGTTACCACTCGAGCTTTCATGATGAACACATCTTATGACACCCTTTGTCACCCCATCCACACGCCCGGCATCGCGCCGGCGAGGCTGCGCAGGCGCATTCCGGCCTCGATTATGAAGCCAACTAGACTGCCGATTCGTCACCGCGCCGCGCGCGGGAACTACCTGCCGCGCCTCCGCGCCGTGCGAACATCGTCACATGGCCCGCCGCCGCTTTCTGGTCGAATATATCCGCGACAGCTCGGCCGAATTGCGGGGCGAGGATGCCCGCCACTTGGCCAGAGTTTTGCGCGCCGAACCCGGACAAC
>Ga0302326_10025549_pt1 | contig 11973 bp, 12 predicted proteins | sample Palsa_T0_3_FD_202264 | JGI IMG/M metagenome (GOLD analysis project Ga0302326, IMG submission 202264) | Peat permafrost microbial communities from Stordalen Mire near Abisko, Sweden - Palsa_T0_3 | ecosystem: Environmental > Terrestrial > Soil > Palsa > Peat permafrost | place: Sweden: Abisko... | reverse complement strand
CGCGCGCCCTGGCAATCCGGCTTTTTACTGTCCCGATGGAGATGCCGAGGATGGCGGCAATCTCCTCATAGGACTGGTTCTTTACGTTGCGCAGGATGAGGATCTCGCGGTGTTTGGCGCCGAGGCGGTCCATACCGCTGCCGATGCGCGTGACGAATTCGCGGGTCACGGTGATGTCGTCGGGGGTCTCGACCTCGGCCGCGATCACATCGGCCAGCGTGATGCTGTTGTCGGGGCCAAGCGGGGCGTCGAAGGACACGGACTTGTCCCGCTTGCGGCGCCACCAGTACCAGTAGCGGTTGCGCGCAAGGTTGGTCGCAATCTGGTAGAGCCAAGTCGAAAAAGCCGACTCCCCGCGGAAGTTGGCGAGGCCGCGATGGGCGCGTATAAAGGCATCCTGGGTAACCTCTTCGGCATCCTGGGAATTGCGCAGGAGCTGGTTCACCATCGAGAAGATGCGGTCCCAGTACCGGGACACCATTTCGTCGAATGCCGCGGCGTCCCCGCTCTTGAAACGGTCAACAAGAACGCGGTCCAGGGTCACCTCTTGAGCTTTGGTCGACATACGGTCTTCCGAGCTCTGACGGGCATATTTGTGAATTGTTCCCAATGATTGAAAAACCGGGCCCATGAATCAAATAGGCTCCTGGGTCAGGGTCAACGCCGCCGGCCATTTCCCCGGCCGAATCCTCCCCTGGCCCGGCGTGAAATGACGCGGGCGGGTCGCCTGCGGGGGCCGCGGGCCGATTCTTGAAAAATATGTCAAGAATTGGACTTGCGAAATCAATCCCCGGGACCCTTAAACGCTGCGGTTTGGCTTCCGGCAATGCTTCCCAAAGTCGATTTTGACGACCCCTCCGCGGTGTCCGTTTTCGTCAGGGCAAAGTTTGGGGAGCTCTATCCGGCTGCGGACCAGGCGTTGCTGCAGAAGCTCTTTGGGGACATCGACGCCTTTTTCGGGGGCCGGGCGCCGGGCTATGCCGCGATCGACCTGAAGTACCACAACCTGCGGCACACGCTGATGGCAACGGTGTGCATGGCGCTCCTCCTGGAGGGCCAGCGCGCGGCGGCGGCAGGAGGCGGCCTCGGGCCGCGGGACTTCGAGCTGGCGATCGCGGCCGTGCTGCTCCACGACACCGGGTACCTGAAGACGAGGGCGGACACCGCGGGCACAGGCGCCAAGTACACCTTCTGCCACATCGAGAGGAGCTGTGCGTTTGCCGCCGCCTACCTCGCCGGGATCGGGGCCACGGACGCCGAGAGTGAGAACGTCATCAGCGCGATCAACTGCACGGGCCCCAATTCGGAGATCAGCCGCATGCTCTTCCGCGATCCGGTCAGCCGAGCCGTGGGCTGCTCGCTGGCAACGGCCGATTACGTGGCGCAGCTGGCCGACCCGAATTATCCCGACAAGCTGGGCGAGCTCTATGCCGAGTTCCGCGAGTCCGACGATTTCGCGAACGTGCCCCCGGAACAGCGCGCGTTCAAGTCCGAGGAGGATCTCATCCGCCGCACGCCCGGCTTCTGGACTCACTTCGTGAAACCGAAGCTGGAGAACGATTTTCAGAGCGTCTACCGGTTCCTCGAGAGGCCCCTCGGCTCCGGCAAGAACGATTATTTCGCCGCCATCGACGAAAACCTGTCCCGGATCAACCGGAAGATCGCCGCGATCAAGCCCGCCGGCCCGTAGCGGGCGCCGTCGCCGCGCGGGTCCATTTGTCCTTGCGGCTGCCGGGTGACCGCAGGTACAACCTCCCTCTCAACACGCTCTTTAGGAGACTTGATTCTTGCGCGGCGCGATAGGTCCTCGCGGGTTCAACGGTTCGCTTTTCGTGGGGAGGTCGATGCTGGCGAAGTATTCCACAAAACAATTTTCGGGTTGGTAGCTCAATGGTAGAGCAGTTGCCTTTTAAGCAATTGGTTCTGGGTTCGAATCCCAGCCAGCCCACCACCTTTCAAGGCTTACAGGACCCAAAAAAAAACGACCCGCATGCATCGACTTGTCATCATCGAGGACCAGACAGCCATCCGCGAAATGCTGGTCGAGATCCTCGCGCTCGACAAGAACTACAAGCTGGTCGGCCAGTGCGGCGAGGGCCAGGCAGGGCTCCAGATGTGCCTCGAGCTCAAGCCCGACCTGGTCGTCCTCGACGCCAAGCTGCCGGGGCTGAACGGGGTCGAGCTCCTACGCAGGCTGACCAAGAAGCTGCCGAACCTGCGGGTGCTCGTCTTCTCGGGCCATGAGAACCCCGTGGTCGTCCGGCAGATGCTGGAGGCGGGGGCGCACGGCTTCGTCGAGAAGACGGCGGGCTTCACCGAGTTCAAGAAGGGGCTGGCCACCATTGCATTGGGAGGCACGTACTTCGGGCCTGCGATCGCGAGCGTCCTCAGGAACGTCGTGGCCAACCCCGAATCGGGCGGTTCGCCCGATTTTCTCACCGAGCGCGAGAGGGAGATCCTGCAGCTTGTCGCCGAGGGGCACAGCACGAAGGAAATCGCCGCGAAGCTCGGGATCAGCGCCAAGACCGTGGACAACCACCGCACAAACCTGATGCGCAAGCTCAACATCCACGACGTCGCGAGCCTCACCCGCCACGCCCTGGAGCACGGACTCCTCGACGACAAGGGCCGCACCTGAGATTCTCACTCTTAAGTTCTTGCCGCAGCCGAAAGGCTGGGCCAAGATGTCCCTTCAATCTGGAAATTCAATCACCCGCATGAAACTAGCCACCACGAAGCTCTGCATCATCGCCGCCAGTGCTGCCGCCATTTTTGCCGGATGCGCGAAAAAGCCGATACGCCCGGACCCGAGCTCAACGGCACTCGGACCGCAGAGCGGCGGGGGAAGCAATCTGGCGCCCACGGCCGTCGAGGTCGCTCCCGACACCACCCTCCAGGCGCGCGACCCGAACATCCTCGAGGACGCGAACACGATTCGCGGCATGCTCCAGCCGGTCTACTTTGCCTTTGACCGCGACACGATCACGGAGGCCGAACGCCCGAAGCTGCAGGCCGCAAAGGACTACCTGGACAAGAACCCCCAGTACCGCCTGCTCCTCGAGGGGCACTGCGACTGGCGCGGAACCTCGGAGTACAACCTGGGCCTCGGCGACCACCGCGCGAGCGGCGCGAAGAAATACCTGATCTCGATCGGGGTCTCGCCGGACAAGCTCGAGACACTCTCTAAGGGCAGCGAAGAGGCAAAGAAGAACGCCGACGACGCGACGATGGCCAAGGACCGCCGCGACGAGCTGGTGATCCTCAAGAAGTAGTAATACCGGATAGGATACGCTTAGCGGTCTCGGTTCCCTTCCTCATCACGTCGAGGTTGAAGCTCTCGTTGGGGGCGTGAAGGTTGTCCTCGGGCAGGAAAAGCCCGAGCATGACGGAGTCGAGCCCCGTGACCTTCTTGATGTCCGCGATGATGGGGACGCTCCCGCCCTCGCGAAGGAAGAGGGGCGGGCGGCCCCAGACCGCCGTGACGGCGGCCTCGGTCGCCCGGAACGCCCTGGCGAGCACGGGGGACTGGTCCTTCGGGGTGTTCGGCCGGCCGGGGGGCACGACCACGTAGGGGTCTCCCTTGTGCTGGTCCACGAATTCGATTCTCACCCCCTTGGGGACCCTGTCGCGGATCGCGTCCCTCACGAGCTTCTTGATCCTGTCGGGCTCCTGCTGCGGCACGAGCCTGCAGCTGATCTTCACGAAGGCCTTGCTCGGGATCACCGTCTTCGTGCCCTCGCCCTGGTAGCCGCCTCCGATCCCGTTGAATTCCAGCGTCGGCTGGAAGCGGATCGCCTCGAAAGGCGAGTAGCCGGGCGCCGTGTAGAAGGCGTCGATCCCGAGGAAGTCCATGTAGGCCTTGCCGTCGCCGGCGAGCTTGGCGAGCTCGGCCCTCTCCCACGGCTCCACGTCCAGGACGCCGTCATAGAATCCGGGCACGTTGACCGCTCCCTCCGGGGTGTGGAGGGTGGCGCAGATCTCCGACAGCGCCTGGATCGGGTTGCGCAGGACGCCGCCGTGGAGTCCCGAGTGCAGGTCGACCTTGGCGCCCGTCACGATCAGGTCCAGGAGCGCCAGGCCCCGGAGGCCGCAGGTGATCACCACCTGGTTCTCGTTCGGCAGGGCCGTGTCGGAGAGGTAGACGAAATCGGCCGACCGGAGCCGGTCGGCATGGGTCTCCAGGAACGCCGGAAAGCTCGGGCTTCCCATCTCCTCCTCGCCCTCGACGAGGAAGGTGATCCTCAGGGGAATCTTCGGGTTCTCCTCGAGCAGCTGGCCCACCGCCGCAATGTTGGTCATGAGCGGCCCCTTGTTGTCGGCGGCCCCCCTGCCGTAGATCCGGTTTCCGATGATCGTCGGCTCGAACGGCGGCGTCTTCCAGAGGCTGATGGGGTCGGCCGGCTGCACGTCGTAGTGGCCGTAGATGATGACGTGGGGCCATGCGGGATCCCCTCCCCGGCTGGCGAGGACGATGGGATGGATGGCTGTCTTCACGACCTCGACCTCGAAGCCCATGGACCCGAGAAGGTCGGCGACAAACGTCTGCGAACCCTGCATGCCCTCCTTGAATTTCGAGTCGGTCGAGACGCTCGGGAATCGGATGAACTCCTTCAGTTTTTCAACGGGATCAAACATGGCCGCAGACTGCCGGGCGCCCCGGCGCCTGCCAATCCCGAACCGGGAGCCGGCCGGTCAGTGCCTGAAGTGGCGAATCCCCGTGAACACCATCGCCATCCCCCGCTCGTCCGCCGCCCGGATGACCTCGGCGTCGCGGACAGACCCGCCCGGCTGGATGGCGGCCGTGGCCCCGGCATCCGCGGCCGCGATGAGGCCGTCCGGAAATGGGAAGAGCGCCTCGCTGACGACCACCGAGCCCCTGAGGTCGAGGCCCGCCTCGCCCGCCTTCCAGACCGCGATCTTGGAGCTGTCGACCCGCGCCATCTGACCGGCCCCTATCCCGAGCGTCTGCTCGGCGCGGCAGTAGACGATCGCATTCGACTTCACGTGCTTGCAGACCTTCCAGCCGAAGATCATCGCCTCCCACTCCAGCGCCGTCGGCTGGCGCTGCGTCACCACCTTGAACGCGGACCGGTCGCCCAGCGTCCGGTCGCGGTCCTGGACCAGGACGCCCCCGACCACGGAGCGGATCTCCGTGAGGGCGTCCGCCCCCAGTCCCGCCTTCGCCACCATCAGGCGCAGGTTCTTCTTCTTGCCGAGGAAGCCGAGAGCCTCGCCGCTGAACCTCGGCGCGATGATGACCTCCGTGAAGATGTCCGCTATCAACGCCGCAAGCGCCCCTTCCAGCGTCCGGTTGACGATGACGATCCCGCCGAACGGGGCCTGCCGGTCCGTCGCGTAGGCCTTCTCCCAGGCCTCGACGAGGGTGTCGGCGCTCCCCACGCCGCACGGGTTGGTGTGCTTGAGGATCGCGACCGTCGGCCTCTCGAATTCGCCGATCAGGAAGGTGGCCGACGTGATGTCGAGGATGTTGTTATAGCTGAGTTCCTTCCCCTGGAGCTGCTCGTAGTGCTCGTGGAAGGTGCCGTAGAGGGCGGCTTTCTGGTGCGGGTTCTCACCGTACCGGAGGGTCTGGGCCCTTTTCCACGACAGGCTCAGCCGCGCCCCGAATCCCCCGAGGGCGTCCAGATCCGGGCCGGCTTCCTGCTGCGCGAGATACCGCGCGATGGCGGCGTCGTAGGCCGCCGTCGTCTGGAACACCTTGAGCGCGAGCCGGCGCCGCAGCTCCGAGAGCGGGGCGCCCCCGTTCTTCAGCGCCGCCAGAACGCCGTCGTAGTCCGAGGGATCGCAGACAACGGTCACGCTCGCGTGGTTCTTGGCGGCGCTCCGGAGCATCGACGGGCCGCCGATGTCGATGTTCTCGATCGCCTCCTCGAACTCCACGCCCGGCCTGGCGACGGTCTCCTCGAAGGGGTACAGGTTGACGACGACCAGGTCGATCAGCTCGATTCCGTTCTCCTCGGCCTGCGCCAGGTGCTCCCGCTTGTCCCGGCGGGCGAGGAGCCCGCCATGGATCTTCGGGTGGAGGGTCTTGACGCGCCCCTCCATGATCTCGGGGAAGCCCGTGTGGCTTCCGACCTCCGTGACCGGCAGGCCCTTCTCCTGCAGCATCCGCGCCGTGCCGCCCGTGGAAAGGAGCGTGTACCCGAGCTCCCTGACAAGCGCCGCGGCAAATCCGGCCAGACCCCGCTTGTCGCTGACCGAAAGAAGGGCGAGTTTTCGCATGGCTCAGCGCGTTTGTGCGGCCCCTCGCGCCGGGCATCAAGCGGAAAGCCGCTTGCGGACACACCCAAGGGGGACTCCTTATGTCTCGTGTCCTGCGGCTCCTCACTCGAACTCCCCGGCCTGACGGCCCGGCTGGACAAGTTGGTCCACCACGACGGGGGCGTGAGCCTGCCCGAGGACAAGCCCCATGCATTCGTCTATTACATTACGATCCGGAACGCCTCGGACCGCACGGTCACCCTCCTCGGTCGAAAATGGGTGATCGATTACGGCGCCGGCAACCGGCAGGTGATCGAGGGCGACAAGATCGTCGGCGAGACGCCGCGCCTCGCCCCGGGCGAGGAGTTCTCGTACAACAGCCACCACGTCACGGGCTGCGACGCGCACGTGAAGGGCGGCTTCCACGGAGTCGACGAGTCGGGGGCCAAGGTGCACGTGCTGCTGGCGCCGTTCGACCTCATCGTCCCGCGCTGATCATCTTTTTCCGGCGGCGCGGTGACCGACGCTTGAAAAGTTCGGGCGCAGCCCCTTGAATCCGGGCAACTGATGAAGCTAACTGATTTGAACCGCGATGGCGGCATTGGCGCCAATTCGCTGTTCGTCCAGCTCGGTGACCTGAACATCCTGATCGATTCGGGGCTGCATCCGAAGAAGGTGGGGCGGCGCGCGACGCCCGACCACGCGCCGCTCAGGGGCAAGAACCTGGACCTGATCATCATCACCCATTGCCACCTGGACCACATCGGCAGCCTGCCGGTCACGATGAGGGAGCATCCCAACGCCACGGTTGTCATGACGACCTCCAGCCGGATGCTGATCGAGCGCATGCTTCACAACTCGGCCAGCGTCATGCTGCGCCAGCGCGAGGACCAGGACATCCCCGACTACCCGCTGTTCACGCACGAGGAGATTGACCGGCTCTCCAGACGGCTGACGGGAATCGGCTTCGGCATGGTGAAGAGGTTCAAGGCCGGCCGGGACGAGATCGAGTTCGTCCTGCATCCGGCGGGGCATGTCGCGGGCGCCGCCGCCGTCGAGATCCGGCACAAGCACCGCGCGATCTTCTTCACCGGCGACGTCCTGTTCGAGAACCAGCGCACCCTCGGGGGCGCCAAATTCCCGGCCGGGCACTTTGACACGCTCATCACCGAGACGACCCGCGGGACCACCGAGCGCACCGCGGAGAAGACCCGGGGCAACGAGATGGCGCGCCTTGTCGAATCCATCAATGACACGATCAAGAAGGGCGGCTCGTTCCTGATCCCGGTGTTCGCCCTGGGCCGCATGCAGGAGGTCCTCTCGATCATCCACGATGCCCGGAAGTTCCGGCGGCTCGTCGAGTGCCCCATTTTTGGGTCTGGCCTCGGCATGGACCTGGTCGACTATTTCGACGAGATCAGCCGCAAGACGAAGCACATCCAGTTCAACCGCGGGATCGTCAAGGAGCTGAAGATCCGGCCCCTTCCCCGCGTGCTGACGCCCGGCGTGGACCCGAAGCAGAACGCGCTCTACATCATCAGCTCGGGGATGCTCGTCGAGCGCACGCCGAGCTACACCCTCGCGTCGGGACTGCTCGGGAACGCCGGCAACACGATCGGCTTCGTCGGTTACTGTGATCCCGACACGCCCGGCGGCAAGCTGATGGCCTCCAAGCCGGGCGAGACATTCCTGTTCGAGACGGCTCACGTGAAGGCCAAGATCAAGGCGCGCGTCGAGCGGTTCGAGCTGAGCGGCCACGCCGACCGCGAGGAGCTCCTGCAGTTCGCCGTCCAGACCGGCGCGCGCAGCATCGTGCTCACCCACGGCGACCCGGCCGCCCGCGAATGGTTCGCGCAGCAGCTCGCCGTCCTTCTGCCCTCGGCGAAGGTCATCGATCCCGTCCCGCTCAAGACATACCTGGTCTGATTTCGGGGGTTGCGGCCCCGTTTTCGCGGTGATTTCTTGGGTCCGGGCGCATGGCGCGCCCAGGTCGGAAATATGAACCCCGGACACACCACGACGATGAAGACTGCAAGAATGCTCACGGGCGTCGCCGCAGGCTGCCTCCTGGCCGGCGCCACGCTGGCCGCGCCGGCCGCGGATGACGCGGCGGCCGTCGCCGCCCTGGACACCCAGTTCCAGGCCGCGGTAAAGGCGAACGACGCCGACACGATCGACCGGATCATGGCGGACGACCAGATCCTGGTCACGGGACGCGGGCACACCTTCGACAAGGCCGACGCGCTCGCGGAGGCCAGGCAGAAGCAGACGGTCTATGAGCACCAGGAGGAGGCGGAGGGAACGCAGAAGGTCCGCGTGTGGGGCGACACCGCCGCCGTCACGGCGCTTCTCTGGATCAAGGGCGTGAGGGACGGCAAGCCGATCGACTACAGGCTCTGGTTCAGCGACATTTATGTCCGCACGCAGAACGGCTGGAAATATGCGTTTGGGCAGGCCTCTCTGCCCCTGCCCAACGCATGAGCGGATCCTCCGTCGCGGACAAACCCCGTCGCCCCTTGACCGCGGCCGGCGAGCGGTAGGCGGCCGGGGACACTTCGAACCGCACCCGCAGCCCAAGGAAAACCCACGTGTCGCTCATCTGCAAGATTGACGAGTGCTCCGTCCATGGCGGACGAATCCGCCTGCGCGGGTGGTGCTTCGACAGGAGGCAGCCGATCAGGAGTGTGGAAGCCGTGTTTCCGGATCCGCTCTGCGTCGTGCCGCTCCAGGGGTTCGGATTGCCGAGTCCCGACGTGGCGGCCTCGGTGTCCGCCGAGGCGGCGCACAACCGGTTTGACGAATCCATCAGCGTGCCGCCGTTGACGGCAGCCCGCGAATTCAGGCTGCAGTTCACCCTCGGCGACGGCACGATCGTCCTCGGCGATCCCCTGCGGGGAACCCCGGGCAGCGGGGATACCGAAACGGGTGGCGAGGCCGGGCCCGGGATCTCCGCGGAGCCCGGCGCGATCCAGCCGCAGATCGACGCCGTGAACAGGCGCGAGGCCGACTTTCGGGCCAAGATGGTCCAGGAATTTCTCGACCGCGGCGAGGGCAACACCTACCTCCACACCCTCCGGACCGAGAGGGCCGCCCTCATCAAGCGCGAGCAGGAGGCCAATGCGCAGATCGAGTCCCTCGTCCGCAGGCTGGAGAAGGAGGAGGAGAGGGCGGCAAGTCTGGAATACGAGCTCGAGGGAATCCGAAGCTCAAGGTCCTGGCGCATCTTCGCGCCGCTGAGGCGGGCGGGCGGGGCCCCCTTGTGCGACCCGGGAAAAACGCCATGAGCGACGCCGACGCCAATCTGCGCTGGCAGGACAGCATGTCCTCCCTGGGCGAGCGCTCGGATTACAAGAGCGTGTGGAACAGGCAGACGCAGAATCTCGACATCGCCTCGCTGGCCGTGGCCGGCTTCGCGGACGAGGAGTCCCTGGAGCTCACCGCGCGCTTCTCCGTCGACATGCTCAAGTCGACGGTGGGCGTCTGCAGGGACGACGTCGTTCTCGAGATCGGCTGCGGAATCGGACGGGTCGGCAGGGCCCTGAGCGGGGAGTGCCTGCAATGGTTCGGCGCCGACATTTCCGGCGGGATGCTCGGGCACGCCGCCTCCAGGCTGCGCGAACGCCCCAACACGACGCTCGTGGAGCTGGCGACCGTCGGCCTGCAGGAGTTCCCCCGGGATTCGTTCGACCTGGTCTACTGCACGATCGTGTTCATGCACCTGCTGGAATGGGACCGCTACCGCTATGTCGAGGAGGCCTTCCGCGTCCTTCGGCCCGGCGGCCGGTGCTATTTCGACAATTTCCAACTGAACTGCGAATCCGGCTGGAAACTCTTCCTCGAGGGCACCCACCACCCGCTGGACCGCCGACCGGCCCACATCAGCATGGCATCGAGCCGCGAGGAGCTGCGCACGTACCTGAGGAAGGCGGGATTCGAGGACATCCGAGTCTACGAGCTCCCCAACGAGCTGCTGGCGGCGATCGGGCGCAAGCCCGACTGAGCGCGGGACCCGCGCGCGCCGCGCGGCCGCTAGGCCGCGGACACGAGCGCCGCCAGCCTCAGGGCCATCGCCGGTGCGCCGGCGACGTACATGATCCGGCCCATCCTCAGGTCGAACACCTTCAGGGGAAGCTGCTCGCCGTTGATGAAGAGGATGCGCCCGCCCGCCGCGCGCAGGAGCGCGATGCCCGCGGCCAGGTCCCATATCTTCACATTGAAGTCGACTGCGCCTCCAAACATGCCGGCCGCGACGTAGGCGAGGTGGAGCGTCGCGCTGCCGAGGCCCCGGATCTTGAAATGCATGAGCACGGCGTCCGCCGCGGGCACCATCTTCTTGTCGGAGGGGCTGTGGAAGCCGATCAGGCTCTCGGGACTCGGGTTCTCTTGCGAAACGCGCCTCTCCTGGTCCCCGTCGTGCATCCCGAAGCCTGGGCCGCCGTGCATCAGGACGCGGCGGCCGAGGTCGTAGATGACGCCGTAGACGGGCTCCCCGTGCTCCATCAGCGCGAGCGAGATGGCGCAGTACGGAATTCCGAGCGCGAAATTGTTGGTCCCGTCGATCGGGTCCATCACCCAGCAGAAGCGCGACGTGACCGCGATCGGGCCGCCGCCCTCCGGGAGTTCCTCGCTGAACATCTGGTCCCCCGGGAAACTTGCCCCGAGCGCCCGGAATATGTTTTCGGAGATCGCTATGTCGATCGCCGTGACCCGCGTCCCGTCGCTCTTCCAGCGGCTCTCGGCGCGCCCGAACTCCCGGTGAAGAAGCGCCGTCTCGGCCTGCACGGCGTTTTTCGCCGCCTCAATGCGCCGGGTGAGCTCGGTCGGGGTGCCGGTCATGGATAGTCATAGAGCCTCGGGTCCCGGGTGGGCGCGGGCCGGCGCGCGCCGGGGCGCCGGCGCGCCTCGCCGGACCCGGCCGGCGGGGTTTCGGCCGCGCCCTGCGCCGGGTCGGCGACGAGCTGATCCTCGAGCGAGTCCGGGTCGGCCCCCTCTTCGAGCTTGCGGACGACCTCCTCCATGTCCCCGCCGATCTTCTCGCCGGTCAGCTCGGCCATCCGCCGCATCATCCGGCCCATCGCCCTGGGGTCGTTTTCGTCGACGCTTGAGAATTCGCGCTCCATCGCCCCCATGGCCGCCTCCATCCGGGCTTCGGCCGGCGGGCCCGCGCCCCCCTCCCCGGGGCCCCTGCGGGCCGCACCGCCCACCGCAAACGCCGACAGCGCCTTCTGCATGCGGAATCTGGGATTGTCGGGGCACGGGGGCACCGCGCTGCCCTGCGCGAGGGTCCTCGCGTAGAATTGGTAGATCCGGTTGTTGTCCGGACAAAAAAACTCATAAATCGGCATGGCCGGTTCTTTTCCGATGGTTGAACGTCAGGCTGCCATGGAGCTCACCGATCAGTCAAACTTGGACACGGCACAGGCGGCCTCGGCCGCGCAATTCGACCGCCAGAGCGACCGGTATGGGAAATCCCACATCCTCGCCGACACGAGCGACGTCGCCGAGGCGCTCGCGGGCATCGCCGCCACCTCGGGGGGCCGCGCCCTGGACGTCGCCACGGGAGGCGGCCATACCGCGCTGTGCGTCGCGAGGATGGGCTGGAGGGTGACGGCGGGCGACATCTCGGCCAAGATGCTCGAGGGCGCCCGGGGGCTGCTGCGCGACGAGGGCCTCCCGCTCGAGACCCGGCTCTTCCCGGCCGAAAAGATCCCCTTCGCCGACGGCACGTTTGAGCTCGTGACGACGCGCGTC
>Ga0302326_10025548_pt1 | contig 11973 bp, 7 predicted proteins | sample Palsa_T0_3_FD_202264 | JGI IMG/M metagenome (GOLD analysis project Ga0302326, IMG submission 202264) | Peat permafrost microbial communities from Stordalen Mire near Abisko, Sweden - Palsa_T0_3 | ecosystem: Environmental > Terrestrial > Soil > Palsa > Peat permafrost | place: Sweden: Abisko... | reverse complement strand
GGAACAGCAAGTCAGGGCCCTCTTCCGGCTCCTTTTCAGGATTACGGGCTCGACGAAGCGTACGACGAGATGGTCGCACCGGATGGAACAGCTCGTCCGCAGTACGAACATCTTTATCAGACGCTGCGCGAATTGCCGGTGAGCGAATTCCGGCGCCGCCAGCAAATCTCCGATCTCTCCTTTTTGCACCAGGGCATCACCTTCACCGTTTATGGGCGCAAAGAAGGCACGGAACGCATTTTTCCCAATGACCTGCTGCCGCGGATCATCACCAACGACGAGTGGTCGCGAATCGAGAGGGGACTGATTCAGCGCATCACCGCGCTGAACCTTTTTCTAAGGGACCTCTATCACGAGGGGCGCATTCTGAACGACGGCGTGGTGCCGCGCGAACTGGTTTACAGCTGCAAGCATTTTCGACGCCAGATGCGAGGCCTGTATGTTCGCAAGGACGTCTATGTCACGGTCGCGGGCAGCGATTTGATCCGCACGCCTTCGGGCGAATTCGTGGTGCTTGAAGATAATCTGCGCGTCCCCAGCGGAGTCAGCTACATGCTGGTGAGCCGCCAGGTCATGAAACGTATCTTCCCCGATTTGTTCCGCCAATGCGGCGTTCAAGGAATCGAACATTATAGCCAGGCGCTGCTCGCCACCCTACGCTCGCTCGCGCCCCAGGGAGTCGCGGAACCGACCATTGTTTTGCTCACGCCTGGCGTATACAACTCGGCATATTTCGAGCACGCTTTCCTCGCGCGGCAAATGGGAATCGAACTGGTGGAAGGCCGCGATCTGGTGGCGCATGACAATTTCATTTACATGCGCACCACCGAGGGACTGCGCCGGGTCGACGTGATTTATCGCCGCATCGACGACGATTTTATCGATCCTCTCGCCTTCCGTCCGGACTCGTCCCTGGGCGCGCCCGGTTTGTTCAACGCGTATCGCGCGGGAAATATCAGCCTTGCCAATGCCCTGGGGACCGGTGTCGCGGACGATAAAGCGGTCTATGCTTACGTCCCCGCCATCATCAAATATTATTTGAACGAAGATCCGGTGCTTAACAACGTCGAGACATTTCAGATGTCGAATCCCGCGGAGCGTCATCACGTGCTCGATCAGCTCGAAAAATTCGTCGTCAAAGCCGTGGGCGAATCGGGTGGGTACGGAATGCTGATCGGACCGCAAAGCACCTCCGCCGAACGGGACGAATTTCGGCGGCGCGTGGAGGCGGATCCGCGCAACTATATCGCGCAGCCGACGATCATGCTCTCGCGCGCGCCCTGCATCATCGATGGCAAGGTTCAGCCCCGCCACGTCGATTTGCGTCCGTACGTTTTGTACGGCGAGAAGGTCACGGTTGTGCCGGGCGCGCTGACCCGCGTCGCGCTCAAGAAAGGTTCGCTGGTAGTCAATTCGTCGCAAGGCGGCGGCAGTAAGGATACCTGGGTGCTGCACTAATGCTCTCTCGCGTAGCTGAAAGTTTATATTGGATGAGCCGCTATCTGGAGCGCGCCGAGCATACCGCGCGCGTGGTCAAGGTCCAGTTGAATTTGATGCTGGAACGCGAAACCGAAGACGACGACCGGCATTGGCGGCGCATGCTGAAATCGCTCGGCGTCGAGATGACCGAGGTTAAAGAAGGCGAGGCGCAGGCGGTCGCGAAGGCTCTGATTCATTCCACCGGCAGCCGGTCTTCCATCGTTTCCTGCATCATGGCGGCCCGCGAAAATTCGCGCCAGGTACGCGAGCAGATCAGCTCCGAGATGTGGGAGCAGTTGAACCGGATGTACATCGAAGTGCAGCGCACCAATTCGGACGAGACGTGGGACGTCGACGATTTTTTATACGAAATTAAGGATGGCACCTATCTTTTTCAAGGCATCACGGATTCGACCATGGCGCACGGCGAAGGCTGGCAATTCATCCAAGCCGGCCGCTCGCTCGAACGCGCCTCCGCGATCGCGACCCTGATGGGCGTGCATTTCCGGGAGTTTCATCGTCACGGAGCGGAGCCCGAGCCGCTCGAATGGATCGGCCTGCTGCGCTCCTGCACGGCTTTCGAAGCGTATTGCAAAGCCTACACCGCGGATCTGCGCCCGGATCGCATCGCGGAATTTCTGGTGCTCAATTCGACTTTTCCACACTCCATCCGCTTCTCCGCCGATGCGCTTGAAACCGCGATGAAGCAGATCGGCGCCGAAGTGTCCAGCCGTCGATCGGCGCGCGTCGAAAGAATCGCCGGGCGCATGCAAGCGACCCTCGCCTTTGGACAGATCGACGAAATCATGAGCGGCGGATTGCATGCGTATCTCGAAACCATTCTCCGCCAATGTTCGCAGGCGCACAGCGCGCTCTATCAGACTTACATTACGTATCCCATTGAAGCCGCGCTTCAGGCATCCTGACATGTTCTATTCCATTCGCCATCTCACCCAATTCCGCTACGACTCCGCCGTCAGCGAGAGCCTGATGGAAGCGCGCATGCACCCGCGCACCGAGGGCCCGCAGCGATGTCTTTCCTTTCAGCTGTCGGTCGACCCGCGTGCGATGGTCTATCAGTATCGCGACTATTTGGGCAACAGCGTGCATCATTTTGATGTTCCCGGGAAGCATATTCAACTGCGAATCATCGCGGAGGCGCTGGTCGAAGTGCAGGTTCCGCCGGAGCTGCCCAAGCGCCTGGGCGCGGACGCGTGGACGCAGCTCGATGCGCTGGTCGCGTCCGGAGATTATTGGGAAATGCTCATGCCCAGCCAATTCGCGCAGCCGACTGAAGCTCTGCTGGGGCTGAGCGAGGAGCTGAGTGTATCTCGCCGCGACGACCCGCTCATGTTTTTGCGCGAGTTGAACGAGAGCATCTTCACGTGGTTCGATTATGTTCCCAAAGCCACGCATGTCGATTCGCCCATCGATCACGCGATCGAGACGCGGCGCGGCGTGTGTCAGGATTTTGCGCATATCATGACCGCGCTGGTGCGCCACGTGAAAATTCCGTGCCGCTATGTCAGCGGATACTTATATCCGCGGGCGATGCATCCGGATCGTTCGTCGGAAGGCGCCACGCATGCCTGGGTGGAAGCATTGCTGCCGGGGCTCGGTTGGATCGGCTTCGATCCCACCAATAATCTGCTGGCCGGGGAACGCCACATTCGAACCGCCATCGGCAGGGACTACACCGATGTCCCTCCCACGCGCGGTATTTTTAAAGGGAAAGCGGCGAGCGAGCTGACGGTATCGGTCCGCGTCGCGCCGTCCGATGCGCCGCCTCCGCCCGAAGCAGAGTTGAGCTCTCCGCCGCAGTGGGAGCCGGCGGAAGTCGAACAGATCGACGTCCAGGAGCAGCAACAGCAGCAATAAATTAAGCTGGAATTATGATTGCCGGCCCGCCTCTCAATAAAGGACTTCCCATTGTGGGCATGTGGCCGCAATTCCGCAAAAATCCACCAGAGTTTCTGCGCGGCCTGCAACGCGATTTCGGCGACCTGGTGCATTATCGTTTGGGCTCGCAGGACATCTACATGGTGAGCAACCCCGAATGGATCAAGGACATTCTGGTTACCAATCAGACCAATTTCACCAAGAGCCGTTTTCTCGAACGCGCCAAAGTTCTGTTTGGCGACGGACTGCTGACCAGCGAAGGCGAGTTTCATCGGCGCCAGCGCCGCCTGGTGCAGCCCGCATTTCATCGCGACCGCCTGATCGGTTACGCCTCGGCGATGGTCGAATGCACTGCGAGAACACGCGAAGAATGGACTGATGGCGCTCAGGTGGATGTGTCGCGGGAAATGATGCGGCTCACTCTGGCCGTGGTCGCGAAAACATTGTTCAGCGCCAACGTGACCTCCGAAGCCGATAACATCGGCGCTGCTCTGACCCAGATCATGCTGATGTTCGACATGGTCCTGATGCCTTTTTCCGAGTGGCTCGAAAAGCTCCCTCTTCCGTCCATTCGGCGCTTCGAAAAAGCGCGCGATTTTTTGGACAAAACGATTTACGGAATCATCGCTGAGCGCCGAGCCAGTAAAGAGGATAAGGGCGACCTTCTCTCCATGCTGCTTTTAACGCAGGACGAAGACGGATCCGCCGGAATGACCGATAAACAGATTCGCGACGAAGCTCTCACGCTGTTTCTTGCCGGCCACGAAACCACCGCGAACGCGCTGATGTGGTCCTGGTATCTGCTTTCAGAAAACCCGTCAGCCGCCGCGAAATTTTACGAAGAGGCCGACCGCGTGCTCGGCGAACGCTTGCCTACCTTCGACGATCTTCCGCAGCTGAAATACACGGAGGGCGTATTCGCCGAATCCATGCGCCTTTATCCGCCGGCGTGGGCCATCGGCAGGCGCGTCAAAACCGATTACCCGATCGGCGATTTCACTGTTCCGGCGCGATCGATATTGATGATGAGCCCGTATGTCGTGCATCACGACGCGCGCTGGTTCCCGGAACCGAATCAATTTAAACCGGAGCGTTGGTTGTCGCCGGACGAGCGCCCGAAATTTTCTTATTTCCCCTTCGGCGGAGGCATGCGGGTCTGCATCGGCGAACGATTCGCGTGGATGGAAGGCGTCCTGCTCCTGGCCACCGTGGCTCAAAAATGGCGTTTCAAACTGGTGGCCGGCCATCCTGTCGAGACCAACGCGCTGATCACTCTACGCGCGAAACACGGGATGAAGATGGTCGCCGAACGGAGGGGTCCGGGCGCGATGTCGCCGTCGTCGTCCATGCGATCTCACCCAGTCCAAGCGTGAGCACCGCCGGGTCCGCCGCGTCATCGAAGATCAGCGAAACTCCCACAGCGTCCGCTCTGCGGCGCCACCACTCGAAGCCGCCGAATAGAATCGCGACGAGGAGATAGAACGGAATCAGCCGCCGCGGCCGCTTCACCATCCAGGATTCCAAATTCGCCATTGAGAACGCGTACAACAAAAATCCGACCCAGTAGCCTACCCACAAAATCGTCACGTTCGCTTTCCCCGGCGGATAGGAACAGGTGAATGGAATTTTGCGCAACTCCATGGTCAGCGTTTCGATCAACAAGGCCGAGATCGTAACGCTGAACGCGAGGTTCGCCAGAGCCACGCCCGGACTCCACCACACGAAATAAAACGGCGACAATGCGAGGAAGAGAGGCAGGACGCCAAACCACAGCATCGCCGTCCGGGTTCCATTCAGGGCCGCGCGCTGTCGATTCGTGTCGCTGACGCGGAACTGCCAGTTTGCGGGAAGCTCCGATGGAATGGTGAAAATAAATCGCATCCCGCTTAATAGAAAAAAACCCACCACCAGCGGCAAGGATAACCAAGCGTCACGATTCCTGACGGCCGGCATCACCTGCGCCGCCAGGGCGAATCCCACGCCTGCGTAGGCTGCGAGAAACAAACGGTGCTTCGCGCTGCGCGCCATGGTCTTGCCGATGAACGCCAAAGTTCCGCGCTCCACGGAATCGGGTGCGACGCGATCCGCGACGAGTCCGATTCGCTCATGCATGGCGTTACGCGTCGCATCGCCGCCCTCTGTCGATTCGAGCGTTCTCCGCACATGCCTGCGGTAGGCGACCGTGTAGGATAGCCCCGCCACCAGCAACACCAGCGCCAGCGCGATCTCCGCGCGGTGCGCCAATGCTACAAACACAGCATCCTTCGATCCGGTGAGGACTTCGTTCATTCCCAAGAACCAGGCCGGAGGAAACGCGCGCAACACCCACGAATTCTGTGCCTTCAATTGCGCCACTGAGGACGCGATGTTCGGGAACAGAAGGAACAGCCACAGCAAAACGAAGACCATCGCACCCTGCACGTAGGCCGACGTCTTACGAAACCACCGCACACTCAATATGTTCAGCAGCAGGCCTTCGAGCGCGACCAGAAACAAAAACGCAAACGCACTGGACGCGAGGATCGAAATTGCATGAGCCGCCATCGTCCAGACCAATCCTGGCCAGGCTCCCCGATAAGAGACGGCGGGAAACGTCACCGTGGAAACCAGATTCACGGACGCGGTGAAGGCAATCAAAAAGAGCGCCAGCGCGCCCACCTTGCCCAGAAAAATCGTCCGCGAATGAATCGGCAGAGACATCAATGTCGCGTAATCGCGCCGATCCGGAAACAGCGCGTCCCATTCGATCACGGTTACCGCGCCCATCACCAGCATCGAGAACGAAAGGTACAAGCACCGGTCCGACCACAACATGGGATACCGCATCTCCGGAGGCATCGCGTCCAAGCCCAGGTAAGTGGTGTAGCGCAGGAACGGCAGAATAATCCCGGGCGAAGCCAGCAGCGCCAGCATTTTCGTTACGGTGACCTGAATCTCGGTATTCTGGGCGACGAATTCGTTGTCGAAAAATCGTCCGAAGAAATGCCGGACCAGCGCGCCGAGCTGGCTCAAATCAGGTTGATTCACAGCGGTGCCTCATGCGCTCTTCATCACCTCGACAATGGAGTTCGCGGTGGTTTCCGTATCCTGCTCCAGCACCAGTTCGGAAAAAATATCCTCGAGCGAAGGAAGGTGCATCAGGTTGCGCAGCGCCTCCACCGTGTCGTTCGCCGCGATGCGACCCTTGCGCAGAATCATCACGTGGGTGCAAACTTTTTCGACCACCTCCAGCACGTGGGAGCTGTAAAGAATGATCTTTCCTTCTCGCGCCAGCGATTTCACGAGATCGCGAAACACCAGTCCCGTGGTCACATCGAGCCCGGATAGAGGCTCGTCGAATACTAAGATGTCGGGATTATGGAGCAGTGCCGCGGAAATGAGAACTTTCTGGCGCATGCCTTTCGAATACGACGCGATCGGCGAATGCCGCGCCGCGCCTAGCGAAAAAAGCTGGAGCAAATCGTCAATTTTCCGGTCCAGCGATTTTTTCGCTAGCCCGCGCAGCCGTCCGACGAGTTGCAAATACTCGCGACCGGTCAGGTGAGGATAAAGATGCGCCTGCTCCGGGACATATCCCAGCCGGCGCTTGTATTCGATTAATTGCGACTGGATGCTGCGCCCCTCGAAAAGCACTTCGCCGCGAGTGGGTTCGAGCAGAGCGGTAATGACATTGACGGTGGTGCTTTTCCCCGACCCGTTGGGGCCCAGGTAACCGAGCACCTCATAAGGCTTGACCGTAAAGCTCACATCATCGACCGCCGTCGTGGTGGTGTACCGCTTGGTCAACGAACGAGCTTCGAGCATTGCCTATAGACTCCTGTGACTGGACGTTTGTTCCCGGGAGGTGAGGGGATTGTATTGACCTACGCCGGTGCATTCCACACACAGGATAAGCGTGGAGGGCGGGTGGGATGCACGGGTGAAAACGCTATGGATGTGATAGCGGGGGAGTTAGGTGTGATAGATTTGGCGCTTTTCGATTTACCCGCACGCTTACCAGGCTGCAGAAAAACGCGCTGGCAGGCGAAACCGCCTGCCCCACCCCTTGCAAGTTGCCGATTGTGCTCGGTTTTTGCGTGCGGATCTTTTTGTGGACAATGCTGCGCATGGCGGCCGGAGGTCGACATGACTGTCGACGCGGCACGCGTTGGACGCGCGCGCCACCAGTTGCATTACTGCACCGCGACTGTCACTCCTGCCTGACTGGTGGCACTCCCTACTGTCACGGTGATTGGAACGTTGCCCGTGGTGGAGCCTGACGGTATTGTCACGTTGATCTGCAGCACTCCGGCGACTATGCCTGGCGCTTCACCGATGAACTGATAGGAAGTTGCGGGCACTCCTCCGAAGCTCACCGTTACGGGAAGCTTCGGAGTGATTTGACTCCCGGTGACGCTGCCATCGATCCCACCCGGCATGGTTTGCCCTTCGCCGGTAACGTACAGCACCACGGTCGAGCCTCGCGCAGCCGCATTGGGCGGCCCGTTGTATGACAAGTTCTGGTTGAAGATCGCACCTTCGCCGGTCCCCGACGAATTTGCCGTAAAGATTCCCGGCAGCGACGGCACCACCGGAACCGTGAACGCCGGGGATTGCACTCCATTGACCACGGCGACAATCTGCGCGCTGGTTGCACCGGCAAGCTCATAAGGGACAATCACTGAGCTCTGCGTTGCGCTCACATATACGATCGGCGCGGCCACTCCGTTGAACATAAACTGCGTCCCCCCGACCGACGTGGCCAAGTTGCCGCTGGCATTCAGCGCTGCGCCCGCAAGCGTCGCCGGCCCAATGCCGATTCCCGCGATGAACAGAGCCTCGCCCGGTGCGATGGATCCGCCCACATAGCTGGCGGCATTCGAGACGCCCTCGATCACCACGGACGAGCTGACGCTTCCGCCGAACCGGGCGATGAAGGCGTCGCCGATCGGCATGCCTGGGAAACTCACCGTGTCAATGCCGGCATATTTCGCCTGGTAAGCGCCGGTGGTTACAGGAAGATCAGGCGAACTGGTGGTCCCCGCGATGACGATTCCTCCTTGCCCGTCGATCGCGATGCCACCCGCAAAGTCCCCGCCCGAGCCGCCAAAATAAGTGGACAAGGTAAGCGTGTGGGAGGTGCTGATTTCCGCCAGAAACGCATCGCCCGTGCGCGCCGCCGTCGAGTTGTCGCCCGCATATCCCGGCTGCGCCTGTTGGCCCGCGGTGGGAAAATCCGAGGACAATGTGTGACCAGTAAGGTAGATGGTTCCAGCGGTATCGAGAGCGACTCCAAGTACGCGATCATCCATCGCCCCACCGATATAGCTCGAAAACAGAATCTGACTTCCTGTCGGATTCAGCTCGGTAATGAAGCCGTCCCCGCCGAGTGCGAAGCTGCCGCCACCCGACCCGTGATTCGTGCTTTGAAAGGCATTCTGCAGCGGAAAATTCGTGGAAAGCGTCGACCCGCCGATATAGGCGTCGCCCTTCGCGTCAATCGCAATTCCTACTCCGGCGTCGTCTTTTGTTCCACCCAAATACGTGGAGTAAGACATCTGTCCTGAAGGAGTCAGCTTCACAACGAAGGCGTCGCCGGTGGCAAAAATAGAATAGTTTTGGCCGCCTGCGCCCCCGAATGCCGGCTGCACCGCGTTGGACGAAACCGGAAAGGTGGTGCTGGTAGTGAATCCTGTGAAATACGTATTGCCGAGGCTATCCACCGCCAGACAAAGCGGCACGTTATTTCCCGGACCGCCGAAATAGGTGGAGTACAGCAGGCTTGTCCCAGCAGGATTCAACTTAGCGATGAACGCCGCAACCGATGGAACTCCGAACACCGCGGACGGCGGAAGGGACGTCTGGATCGCGTTCACGGTCTTCAGATCGGTGGAGTTTGTTACTCCGGTCACGTAGGCGTTGCCCGCGGCATCCACGCCGATGCTGGTGCATCCGTCACCGTTGCTGCCGCCCATGATCATCGAATAAACCAAGCCGTTTCCCGCGGGGTTCAGCTTCGTAACGAAACAATTGTTGGGATCCGTCGGATTGTTGGTGGATTGATTGTTCGATGCAGGGACCTGAGGAAAATCCGAACTGTCGGTTATTCCGGCCACGTACACGTTCCCGGAGGCATCGAGCGCGATTCCAAACCCCAGATCGCCGTTCGATCCGCCCAGGTGCGTTTCCCAAACCATGGATCCAGTCGCGCTCAACTTGGCGACGACCACCGTACCCTGCTGCCCGCTGGACTGGTTGAAAAAGGAGCCGGGTGTGACGGGGAACCCTTGGTCGTCGGAGCTGCCCACCATGTAAGCGTTTCCCGAACTGTCCGCTACCACGCGGGCGGCGCCGTCGCTGGCAGCGGTCCCGAAATAGGTGACGTACACGGGATCGATCACCAGCGGCCGAGTTACATCGTAAACGCCTACTTCAAATCCCACCGCACCGCCGCTCGCCAGCTTGAAGCGTCCTTCCACCGGGGTTGCCGCGCCATGAGCGCCGATTTGATACAGCACCGGTTTCTTCCAACTCACCGTACGCTTGTCCGCGACCGCGGATAAGGATCCGTCGCTCTCCAATCGAACTCCGTCCGCGCCGACGAACCGGACCCGGATTGTATCGGGGTCAGCGCCCGGCTGGACGACGAAATCGGTCTCCAGGTTCCCGCCGTTTCCGTGGTAGACCACGTCGATGCCCTTATAAACACTCTCGTAACGTACTCGGGCGAAGGTCGGGATGTCGGTCTGCCATTTTTGGGGATCCTCGCCGATCAGATAGTTGACATGGCCGCTCAGGGGCAGCTCAGCCTTCGGTTCGAGGCCTGTCCGCGCGCCTTCAATGGAGGCCTTCACAATGCGGGCGGTCGTCGATTTCAACCCATTCAACTGGAATACGGCCTCGGCTGAGGAAACCAAAATTGCTTGCTTCCGGCCGTGCGCGACGAAGTTATAGCTGGAATCCGCCTGCCCCACGTTCCACTCGAAGCGAAGCCGACTCGCGTCGTGCGCGGAACTGCGTGTGTCGTCCGCATAATCCATGACGCATTCCACGCCCAAGCTAAGCATGGCCTTTTCGTCCTCATCCGCTCCGTGGCATATTCCGCCTGGCCCCGTAAGTATCGATACAATCCCGCTGGGAGAAGACCCCTTCGGCCTAGGCGATGCCGACGGAGTTTGACTGCGGCTTTCGTAGCTGGAAAACAACAAGACACAGATGCCCAGCCACAGCACCATCGAAAACTTATTTTTCCTGATGAACTCAGCGAATCTGCGGGTCACACCACCTCCGGCGAAGTCATTATACTAACCTGGGCGCGCTCCAGTCGCATCAGTTCGAGAATCGTGATCACGCCGCCCGCGAGCAATATGCTCGCCGCGATTTGATCGACTGTCCATCCGCCGTAGCGTGGCGGATCCACATGCAAGCGGTCCAACAGAAAGCGAAACGAGCCGTACGAGAACATAAAGGCGACGTAATAAAAACCACGGGGCCGCGGCTTTCGATCCAGCAGGAGGAACACGGCGGCTAGCGTCAGGAGAAATAGCACTTCCAGCAAGCCGAGATCGTAGCGCGTGCCTCCCGGATAGCGAACTCCCAGCCAACTGGAGGTGCGTATCCCGGGATGATCGTGCACCAGGTAACAGCCCACGCGTCCCAGCCACCAGGAAAACGGCACCGCAAAACAAGCGGCATCGGCGTACAGGTACCAATCGCGATAAGGGGTCGCGCTCCAAAACAGGAAAATCAGCGCGCCGAGGTATCCGCCGAGGAAGGCTCCGAAGGACGCTTGTCCTTGAAAAACATTCAACAGGACCGCGGGTTCTATCGCGATGATGCGCCACGAGCTTGGCGAATAGATGAATTTCGCCAGGTGACCGCCCATGAAAGCAGCAACGATCACGCACAGGCCGAGCTTGGTGAAGTGCTCCTGCTCGATACCGCTGCGTTTCGCCCGCTGAAGCGCGATCAGGTATCCGACCGCCAGAGCAATCGCGATCAAGACCGTGAACGGCTGAAGATGCCACCCGGTGACATCGAGATACGGGAACACCCGCAGATTATATCAGGGCACTGTGGCGGGCGCACTTCCACGACGTCCCAATCAACTGCCACGAGGCTTTTCGCCGAACCAATACCAGCTAGGGTCCGCGACACTTCCATGCCGGGCAAGCCACGCGTCGACCGGCGCATTCACCGGTGTATGCCGCTCCGCGATTTTCGCCCCTGCGGCGGCCAGCGCCTCCAGAATCGCGATGTAGGTATCGGGATCTCCTCCATGCGCCGCCGACCACAGAGTCTGCCCCAGCACCGTGCCTTCGTAGATGTTCTTCACCTCGAGCGGAGCCATGTGTTGCAACAACAGCTTCACGGTGTCTATATGTCCGCCGATGACCGCCATGTGCAATCCGGTTTGACCTTGCTTGTTCCGCGCCGCGACGTCCACCTGCTTTTGAAGCAGAAACTCGACCACGTTGTTCCGACCGTAGGCACAGGCGTAAACCAATCCTGCCTGCCGTTGTTCGACGCTGGCGCCGTCAAAACAAACGCTGACAATATCGAGGCGCCCGACCCCCGCGGCTCCCTCCAACTCCAGCTGTCTCACGTGAGGCACGA
>Ga0302326_10025547_pt1 | contig 11973 bp, 12 predicted proteins | sample Palsa_T0_3_FD_202264 | JGI IMG/M metagenome (GOLD analysis project Ga0302326, IMG submission 202264) | Peat permafrost microbial communities from Stordalen Mire near Abisko, Sweden - Palsa_T0_3 | ecosystem: Environmental > Terrestrial > Soil > Palsa > Peat permafrost | place: Sweden: Abisko... | reverse complement strand
TACGGCGGCTCTCCGTACGACCTCAGCGCCGCCAGCGTTCTGCCCAAGTTCGTCGAATACGAGCAGCGTTTCGGCAGCGTGGTGGTGGGCACGCTGCGCGATAAACGCAAGCCCACAGGCCAATCCATCTTCAAATCCCTGCGCGGCGGCGTGGGAACCCTCATTGACGCTCTCGTGTCGCGGGTGAACGTGGTGCGGGCGCCGGTGGAAGCCATCGCCCCCGGCTGGAGTGTGTTCGCGGAGGGAGGCTGGCAGAACTTCGACCATGTGGTAGTGGCCTGCGGCGCCAATCGCGCGGCGCCACTGACCGCTGCCGTCGATCCGGTGCTGAGCGAACTCCTGGGAGCCATTCCCCATTCCGGCAGTTCCATCTGGACCTTCGGGTACCACCGCGAGGACATCCGCCACCCCCTCGATGCCTTCGGCTTTCTGGTTCCCAAACCGGAACGCGGGGCGATTATGGCCTGCACCTGGCTGCAGACGAAATGGCTGGGCCGCGTGCCTCCCGATAAGGCCGTCTTCCGCTGCTTTTCTACCGATCAGGATGTCACGCGCGAGGCGTCCGAGACGGAACTCCGGCGCTTAATGGGAATCGATGCCGAGCCTATTTTTGCCGTCAATCACCGCTGGCCCGCTTCGATGCCCCAATATACCGTGGGACATACCGAACGGATCCGAGCCGTCCAGGCCAGGATCGCGGACATTCCGGGATTGCATCTGGCCGGTAACGCTTACAACGGAATCGGTATTCCGGACTGTGTCCGCAGCGCGAAGCAGGCTGCGGACGCGATTACCGCGGGATAGTTCGGGCGGCCAATTTAAGCCATTCAGTATCCTGAATGCTGGATGGCGGTCAGCATCAAAGATGTCGCGGCGAAGGCGGGCGTATCCATCGCCACGGTGTCGCACGTTCTGAACGGAACGCGGGGCACGCGTCCGGCTACGAGGGATCGCGTTCTCGAAGCCATTCGTGAGCTCGGCTACGCGCAGAATCAGTCGGCGCGAAATCTGGCCCGCGGACGCAGTTCGCTGCTGGGGCTGATTATTTCTGACATCCGCAATCCTTTTTTTCCAGAAGTCACCTCGGCTTTTCAGGATCAGGCGCTGGCGCACAACATGGATGCGGTGGTACTGAATACCAACTACGACTCTCAGCGTACGATGAACGCCGTGCGGCGGCTGGCGGGGCTGCAGGTGCCAGGCGTCGCCATTCTCACCTCGCAGATCGACCCAGCCGTGGCGGACCTGCTCCCGCAGGCCGGTGTTGCTTCGGTTTTTCTCGATCTGGGGCGCGTCAGCCGTAATATCAGCAACATTGTGGTGGATTACGCGCACGGCATTTCCGAGGCGTTGGGACATCTGGCGAACCTGGGACACAAGCGCATCGGCTACATCGGCGGGCCTCTGGAACTTCCCTCCGCTCAGGTCAGGAAAAAGGCGTTTATGGATAGCGCCATCCACGCCGGTCTGGAGCCGGACCGCACCATCGATTCGGATTTCACTGTCAAGGGCGGCTACTCGGCCTGCGCCCGGATGCTGAACGGATCGCGGCCCACGGCTATCGTCACGGGTAACGATCTCACTGCCATCGGCGTTCTGCACGGAGCCTTCGACCAGGGTCTCAAAGTGCCGGACGATCTCTCGGTAGTGGGTTTCGACGACATCGTATTTTCCGAATACACGCAGCCCGCGCTCACTACCGTCGCCGTGCCTCGAACCGAAATCGGCAAAGTCGCGTTCCAGGCGCTTTGGGCGATGATGAACCATCCGGACCAGCAGGGCCGGGAATATCGCGTGGATACGCACCTGGTGGTACGGCAGTCCACCCTGCCGGTGGCCGGCGCATTTGTGGCACACTGAAGAAAATCCCATGCGGCGAAGTCTGTTGGTCGTTTTCGTAGCCTCTTTGGTGGCCGCGCAGGAAGCCCCGGTCGAAATCGTCCCGCGTACCCGTCCGAAAGCAGCCCCCGCCGTTCCCGAGCCGAAAGCAAATATCCGCATCGACACCAACGTGGTGCTCGTGCCTGTGACGGTTACCGATCCGCTGAACCGCTTCGTCGGCGGCCTCGAACAAACCGATTTTAAGGTGTTCGAAGACGAAGTCGAGCAGAAGATCACTTCCTTCGGCGGCGAAGATACGCCCCTTTCCATCGGCATCGTGTTCGATACCAGCGGCAGCATGGGGAATAAACTGCAGATGTCGCGTGTCGCAGTCGCGGAGTTTTTCAAGCTCGCGAATCCGGAAGACGAAGGATTTCTGGTGGAATTCAGAGACCGGCCGGAACTGGTGGTCCCCTTTACGCACAATCCCGGCGAAATTCAGAACCGGCTGCTCATCACGCAATCCAAAGGTTCCACCGCACTGCTGGACGGCGTGACCATGGCGATGAGCGCCATGAAGAAGGCAACGAATCCGCGCAAAGCGCTCATCGTCATTACCGACGGCGGCGATAACCACAGCCGCTACACCGCGTCCGAAGTTCGGAACCGCGTGAAAGAAGCCGATGTGCAGATTTACGCCATGGGCATCTACGGCGGCGCCAACTCGCCCGAGGAACTGGCTGGCCCCAGCCTTCTGCGCGATCTTGCCGAACCAACCGGTGGCCGCCATTTCTTCACCAATCTCCACGATCTGCCGGATATTGCCGAGAAAATCGGCATCGAACTGCGTAACGAGTATCTCATCGGCTACAGCCCCAGCAACGGCGCGCGCGATGGCAAGTACCGCAAGATCACAGTGAAGGTGATTCAGCCGCCGGGCCTGCCCAAACTGCGCAGCTACTGGCGCAAAGGTTACGTAGCGCCAACACAATAGGCACCCCCAACCTCAACGGGTGCTATTCTCATGGCAGGTCGAAACCATGTCGTGGAGCGTAATGGGGAACAAGGCGCTTTGGTTCTCGGGCGGTCTCTTCGCGCTGGCGATGCTTTATGCCGGCGCGCAGTCCGGACCTCGCCCTTTCCGCGTTTACCGTAGCCTGGAAGCTTACGACGATGTGGAACTCCCGGCCGACTACGGTGAAAAAACCGAATGGGTCCAGGCGCGTCTGATGTATCCGCCTCATCCGTTCGGGCGCTTTTCAAGGCCCCGCGGCTTCGGCGGCTTTCGCGACTGGCGCGAAGGCGGCACCAGTTGGTCGCAGGATTATCCTCGCGCCGACCGGCATTTCGCCGCCGCCCTGCGCCGTCTTACGCTCGTTCACTCCCGCTCCGTCGAGCAGCCCGTCAATCCCGATGACGGCGACGACATCTACAACTGGCCATGGATGGTCGCGGGCGAGATGGGTGACTGGAAGCTCACCGATTTTCAGATCGCCAAGCTGCGCGAATATCTACTGCGCGGCGGCTTTCTGATGCTCGACGATTTCTGGGGCACTCCCGAATGGAACCGTTTCATGGACACCATGGCGCTGGTTTTTCCCAGCCGCCCCATCGTCGAAATCGAGGACAGCGATCCGATCTTTCACATCGTCTACGATCTCGATAACCGATATCAGATTCCCGGCCAGTGGGCGCTCCGCCAGGGCACTACTTACCGCAACGACGGCGAAACGGCCCACTGGCGCGGCATTTATGACGACACCGGCCGTCTCATGGTGGCCATGTCCTTCAATTCCGATATCGGAGATGCGTGGGAGTGGGCCGATGACGCCGGTTATCCCGAGAGATACGCCGCGCTGGGCATCCGCATTGGCGTAAACGACGTGATCTACTCGATGACGCATTGAGCGCCGCGGCCACTCGAAGAGAATGATCTTAAAAATCTTCCAGGCCGGCGAACTCGCCCTGCGCCAAACCGCCAGACCTTTGACCTCCGACGAAATTCTTTCCGAAAGCGTGCAGCGTCTTATCGAAGACATGCGGGACACCATGCGCGATGCGCCCGGCGTGGGTCTCGCCGCGCCACAGATCGGACTCGCCATCCAACTCGCGGTCATTGAAGACAGTCAGGACCTGATCGATCGCATGCCGCCCGGCCAGGCTGTGGAACACGAACGCCGGGGGGTCCCGTTCCACGTCATCGTGAATCCCGAACTCACGCTTGAAAACATTGCCGAGCCTGTTGAACTTTACGAAGGCTGTCTGAGCGTTGCGGGCTTCCGGGCCGTGGTCCCCCGGGTGCGGACAGTCCGGGTGGATTGCCTCAACGAGCGCGCCGAGCCGGTCACGATTCACGCGCAGGGCTGGTACGCACGAATCCTGCAACACGAAATCGACCACCTGCACGGGAAACTATACATCGATAAAATGCACTCGCGCTCCTTCATGACGATGGAGAACTTCAACCGGTACTGGAAAGACATCCCGGCCAGCGGCGCGAAATGACGGAGTCCTCTTACCGGCAGAACATTCGCGAGTACATCGAACGCGAAGCGATCCCGCGGGAAAAGCTCGGCCATCAGCCCCGGCTCTATGCGCTGACGAAGGAAATCGGCGCGGGGCAGACTTACGACGACGACATCGTCTTTGCCGCCGTCTGGCTGCACGATCTTGGTGTATTCACCGGCCATCGCCCCGAAGATCCCGCCGTTCTCGCGCGATGGAACCACGTGCCTTACACGATGGAACGTGCGCAAGAGATTCTCCGCGCGTATGGCTTTCCCGAAGCGAAGATTCCCGCGGTAGTGGAAGCCATCCGCACACACCAGCCGGCTTTCGAGCCGGAAACCATTGAGGGCACAATCGTCAGGGACGCCGATATTCTGGAGCAACTCGGCGCGGTCGCCGTCTTGCGAACCGTCTGCAAGGTGGGGCGCGACACCAGGTTCACGCTTTTCACCGAATCCGTGAACTCCTTGCGGCATAGCTTGGATACGTTGCCGGATCAGATCCGCCTGGAGAGCACGAAGAAACTGGCAAAACCCAAAATCGACGCCCTGCGCGCCTTCCTCGAAGCAGTCGATGCCGAGAGCTACGACGCGCTCTGGTAGGACAGGCGGTTTCGCCTGTCGGCATTCCTTCGAAGAGCGACAGGCCAAACGGCCTGTCCTACCTGGCCAGTTCTTTGCGGCCGCTCGCAAACGGATTGAAATTCGTGTGCCGGTCGAAGTAATCCACACCTTCCCGGCGCTTCAGAAAATTGACGATCAGATAAGTCAGCGGAGTCGCCAGCACCTCGTACACCACTTTGAAAAGATACCCCGAAAAAATCAGCCGATACATTACTCCCAGCGGCTGTCCCCAGAAAATAAACACCACCACGATCGTTGTATCCACCAACTGTCCCACTACCGTGGAACCCACCGTGCGCGTCCACAGATAGCGGCCATTCGTCCAGATCTTCATCTTCGCGACTGTCAGAGAATTGGCAAATTCACCCGCCCAGTAAGCCAGCAGACTGCCCGCCACAATGCGCGGTATGCCCCCGAAAATCGTCTCGAACGCCTGCTGATCCTTGAACTCCGGCGCGGGTGGCAGCCAGATCGCAAACAGGCCAAACGCGGTCATAATGCCGCTCGCCATGAAGCCTGTCCAGATCGCTTTCCGTGAAGCGCCGTAACCGTACACTTCCGTGAAGATGTCGCCGAAAATGTACGTGATCGGAAATAGTAGCTGAGCCGCGCTAAAGCGGAACCAGCCCACCGCGGAAAACTTCGCCGCAATCAGGTTCGAAACCAGCAGAATCACAACGAAGATATTGATGAGAATGTCCAGATACTTATACTGTCTGGTCAACTATCGGCCCTCCCAAGGGATGGAATGATCGCCCACCACGGCCAGCGTCTGCGCCGGCGAATCGATGCGGAAAAACGACCACGGCCCTGGAATCCACGGATATTTATCGATCACGCCTTCGTTGACATCAATGCCCAGCCCCGGCCCGCGAGGCACAACTAACTCGCCGCGCTCAATCTCTAGAGGCTGCCCCAGAATCTCCGATGCGATGGGGAACGGATACATCCCCGGCTTGCCCCCATGCGAGTAACACGGATATTCCAGCCACTCCACCACAGTGTCCGGCCAGCACACACCCAGATGCGCTGCCGCCAGCACCTCGAGATCCGTGCCCCAGCTATGGAAGGCAAAACGAAGCTCCTGGCGGGCGATGGCGCCGAACAGCCGCCGCCCCAAAGCGAATCCGCCCTGGCAACAAACGTCCATCTGCACATAATCCACACAGTCCGAATCGATCAGATCGACGTAGCCCGCCTCATCCTGCTCATGCTCGCCGCTGGCCAGTGGGATCAGGTCTTTGGCGTGTAAATCGGCATAGGCATCGTGGTCCGCCGGAGGAAGCGGCTCTTCCAGCCACAGAGGATCGAACTCCCCCATCGCCTCGGCCAGACGCTCCACCGTGGCAGGAGAATAGCTGCGATCGCCCATACGCCACCAGGTATGCGCGTCGATCATCAGATCCACTGCGGGACCGACCGCTTTGCGCATCAACTCCACGGTGCGCAGATCTTCATCCGGTCCGAGCCCCGGCCGCATCTTGTACGCCCGGAACCCCAGACCCGCGATAGCCGCCGCCTCCTCGGCATATTTCTCCGGCGGCCGGTACATTCCCGCGCTGCCATACAGCTTGATGCGCTCGCGTCCGCGTCCGCCAATTACTTCCGAAAGCGGCACGCCCCGCGACTTCGCGACGATATCCCAGAGCGCAACCTCGACCGCGCAGTAAGCCTTCACGAGTTCCGTGTCGGCAGCCCCCGGGCCCACTTCGAATTTCACCCGCAAAGCGTCGGGATCGGCAATCTTCATGCCTTCGAGGAACGGCGCCACGGAATCCTGAATCAGGCGGTGAACGCGCTCGCTGCCCGGACCGGGTGCGTATCCCACCACGCCGCCGGAGGTCTCCACACGTATGAGCATGGCGTCGCGTTTCACTACGGTACGCTCTCCTCCGTGGAAGGGAAGGTGTAGGGGGGCGTCAAGCGGATAGCTGAGCAGGAAGGACTCGACTCGGGTGACTTTCATAATGCTTCGGGCGACAGGAAACCGACAGCGATAAGCTCAACAATAACAGCATGCCGCAACTTCCTATCGATGGGCACATACTCCTGGTCACAGCCGGGAAGATCGGTGCCGCCTACGCTCTGTCTCTGCCCACCGGATGGTGGAGTGAAAAGCAGGGCCACGCCGTGGGTATCCGAACTTTCCCCATCGTGGCCATGGCGAGTTGCGGATACCTGTTGACTTTGAGCGGCATCGGCGGATCTGACGGTCTGTCGGCGAATTCCCGGGTCCTGCAAGGTCTTGTGGCAGGTATCGGATTTGTCGGCGGCGGGGCGATCGTCAAAGAGGGCGTAAGCGTTCGGGGAACCGCGACTGCGGCCAGTATCTGGAATATGGGCGCTATCGGCGCAGCCATCGCTTTCGGGCGCTACGAAGTGGCGATCGTGCTGGCCCTGCTGAACCTTCTCACGCTCGAAGGCCTCGTGCCGCTGAAGAAGAGGCTCGATCGGGAAGAGGAGAAGAAGGAGGAGGCGGAGAAGAAAGAGGACGGCCTGAACGCTCCGAGACACGACTGAATTTCATGAACCGCCCTCAACACTCTTTGTTGAGGTATACTCAAGTCATGCAGCAACTCCTCAATCGCCGCCCCTGGATACCCGTAGTCGCAAGAGTTTCGTTCCGGCCTGCAGCGGGAACGTTGGCGGACGTCAGCCCTCTGCTCACGCGGCTTCTGGAAGCTCTCGGAACCAATGCTGCCGCGCGTCTGCTGGGTGCGGATCGCGCGCAGGTGTCGCGCTGGGCCGCGGGCACTGAAGCTGTGGGGCAGGAAATGGGCCGCCGCATCGTGGATTTGCACGATGTCCTCACCCGAATCATGCGCGTCTATAGCAGAGAGGCCGCCGCTATGTGGCTGGTTGGTTCCGAGCCCCTTCTTGGCGGCGCACGTCCCATCGACGTTCTGGTCACCGAAGGTGCTGCGCCGGTCGTCCGCGCCATCGATGGAATCGCTCAGGGCGCCTTCGCCTGACTGCGTGCCCGACCTTTTTCGGGTTTTTCCCTACGTCGCCGGTGCGGACGGCTATGCGCCCGGCGGAGCGCTCTACGTTCCTTCGCTGGGCGGCGGTCGGATCGACAACCCCGGCATATACCCGGTTCTCTACCTTGGCGATTCGGCTCCGGGCGCTATCGCGGAGGCCTTCGGCCGATTCGCGGAATGGACGCCAGCCATCCTCGAAAGTGCGCCCGGCGCACCGCGAAGTGTCCGCGCCGTGGCCCACTATCGCTTGCCCGATGACGCACCGGTCTGCAATCTCGATGACCCCGAGCGATTGCTGTCGTTGAAGCTTCGCCCTTCCGATATTGTGACCAGAGACTATGCGCGCAGTCGCGCCTGGTCGCGCCTTATCTATGACCAGAAAATCTGGATCGGCATCCGCTGGTGGTCTTATTACAATCCCACGTGGTACAGCTTCGGACTTTGGGATACCAGCCGCCTCGTCCTGGTGACGGTGACTCCTCTGCGGCTGGACAATCCGGACCTGCTGGAGGCTGGCCGTGCAATCATACGGCGCGTCATTGCCTCTCCAAGAAAATAGTTGCCGCAAGCCGTGTGGCGCAATGGCAACATATAATTATCATATAATTGATTGATGAGGACTCCCATGCTCCACGCCAGTGAAATCCACTCCCTGACCGATTTCCTGCGCAACCATAAGGCGCACGTCTCCCGGCTCAAAGAGACGCACGCCCCGGAAGTGTTAACGGTGAACGGCAAGGCCGAAGTGGTCGTGCAGGACGCGGCCAGCTACCAGATAATGCTCGACCGCCTGCACCACATGGAAACCCTTGCGGCCATTCAGGAAGGCATGTCAAGCGCGGAACGCGGCGAACTGAAACCCGCCGCGCAGGTGCTTGACGAGATGCGGGCCAAATATGGCCTATCGCGTTAGTCTCACCGTCCCCGCCTAAACCGATGCATATGCGGCGTTTGAACGTATTCGCGAAGCGGCTCCCGTGCGCGCGGGAAAGTGGCTCACGGGGCTATTCAGGGCCATTTTGAGTCTGGAGGCGCTTCCGGCCCGCTGCCCGGTCATTGACGAAGCTCAGGAGCTTGGCTTTCCCGCCAGGCATTTGCTGTACGGCAAGCGCAGGGGCATTTAACGTATCATCTTTCATATCCGGGAGGACGAGCAGCACGTGCGGGTGTTGCGACATCTGGCAAGGCTTCCGCGATGCCAACACCGCCGCCGACGTGGAGGAATAACACATGGGCGGTGTTGTAAACGTTCAAACGGTCCTCGACGACCAGTAGCACCTGATTTTACTCATCATGGTGGCCCGAAATTAACTTTAACATCCGCACGCACCCAAAGAACCGCGCCCCACGCCAAAAATAGTAGTACAGGGACGCCAAGTAAAGATACATCTCCACACGTCGATGTCCACCAGAGCTTTCCGCGTGACTTACCGCTTCCGAGAATCGGCAACTCTAGATCTGAAGTCAATTTTTGCAACTTGGCTTCAATGGATGCGCGTGGTGTCGAAAGCGCTCTCATTACGGCGCGTGCGGCCCACAAACTGGGCAACACGAAAACCACGAGGAGCACTCCCAAAAAGGGAAGGAGTACAAGGAGCCTTGTAGCGGTCGGAGAGACTTGCACGCCGGGTTGCGAGGTAACTGCATTGGTGGCAGCCGCGGCTGCGTTGGCGCTATGGGTAAGGATAGCTGCGAAGGCCCCGAACAAAAAGGATGCCGAAACCACAAGCCACGTCATCCGATGCCGTATAAGGCTGATTTCATGGGCTACCTTTGATTCGATTAATTCGCCTAAATAGCACAACTCTATAACGCCAGGGTTCCACGACTGCGACGCAGACAATGGCGGAGTGGGCGCGGAAGACATAATCCCAAATACTACCACCCGCCTGCTCAAATCTTCGGCCGCTGAATCTCGCTGAAAATCACCTCATCGTTACCCCGGTCATTAGACCTCCGTAGGTTTTGACGTGAGCACGTAGAGCGCGGAGTTCCTTTCGTGCAGAGCGAGCCAGCGTAACGGCATATCCCGTCACTTCAACTTGCCGAGCACTCGTGTGACTCGGGTCGGAGATCGCGATCAACACATTCACATCGAAGAGCAGATCAACGCACCAACTGGTCGCTGTCGGCCCCGGTCGAGAAGCTCGGCGACGTGCTCCGGCGTGACGCGACCTGCGCCAGGCGGAACCGGCAGCACCGGAAAGCCGTTTCTGGTGCTGAAGTCGGGAGTACGTCAATCACGATCAGAAGCCTCTGTCAGCACCTATTCATCGTATCCGTAAAGCACGATCACACGACGCGAGCCAACGTCTTCAACAGCACTTCGCCCGCGAATACTTCGCCCGAAACCTCTCATCGCTGAACCGCCGCCATTCCCTCCCCGAATCCGCCACGCCATGCACCGCCAAATGCCGCGCATAGGCGTTCTGATCCCCGATCTCCCGCAGCAACGACATGAATCCCCGCCAGAAACCCCGCATCTAAATCTCCTCCGTGCTCAGCCGCGACACCACAAACGGCGATTCCACCACCCGGCTCTCGCGTGTCCCACGCAGGATGCCGTACCAGACCCGCAGCGAATCCGCCAGCACAATCGCCACCAGCACCATAAAAGTCCCGCAAACCACCGCATCCAGCCGCGCATTGAACACTACCGGACCCGTTCGAACCTGATCCGCCTGCGCCAAAAACCCAATCCGCGGCAGCGGCGACCAGATCTTCTCCCATCCCGCGCTGAACGTCACTAACACCAGCCACACCAGCGGAACGCAGGTGATCCACAGGTATTTCACCCCGTGCATCTTTAGCAGAATCGTCGTCGCCACCGAAAGCGCAATTGCGGCCAGCAGCTGATTGGCAATTCCAAATAGCGGCCAGAGCGAATTGATGCCGCCCATCGGATCCCGCACGCCCTGAATCAGGAAGTAACCCCAGGAACCCACCACCGCCGCGCTCGTCCCGATCACTCCCGGCATCCAGCTCGTCCGCCCCAGCGGCTTCGAAACATGGCCGAGCAGATCCTGCAGCATGAACCGCCCCACGCGCGTCCCGGCATCGATAATCGTCAGAATAAACAGCGCCTCGAACATGATCGCGAAGTGATACCAGAACCCGAGCACCGCATCGCCCCCGCCGCCGCGCGCAAAAATATGCGCCATCCCCAGCGCCAGCGACGGAGCGCCGCCGGTCCGGTTGAACAGCGTAACTTCGCCCACGCTTTGCGCCAGCGCCTGCATCTGAACGGTCGTCACCGGAAAACCCCATCCGGATATCGTCGTCACCGCGGCCTGCGCCGTCTTGCCCACCACGCCCGCGGGTGAATTCACCGCGAAATAAACGCCCGGCTGCAGCGCGCAGGATGCAATCATCGCCATAATCGCCACCAGACTCTCCAGCAGCATCGATCCATACCCCACTGGCAGTGCATGCGTCTCTCTTGCAATCATCTTCGGCGTCGTGCCCGAAGAAATCAGCGCATGAAAGCCCGAAACCGCGCCGCAGGCGATGGTAATGAAGCAGAACGGAAACACCTTGCCCGCGAACACCGGCCCGGTGCCATCCACAAACCGCGTCAGCGCAGGCATTTCCAGCTGCGGATGCACCGCCAGAATTCCAACCGCCAGCATCGCAATCACGCCCAGCTTCACGAACGTGCTCAGATAATCGCGCGGGGCGAGCAGCAGCCACACCGGCAGCGAGCTCGCCAGAAACCCATAGATAATGATGGCCACCGCAATCGTCATCGACGAAAGCGTGAACAACGGCGCGAGGGACGACGATCCCGAAACCCACTGGCCGCCTAACACCGCCGCCACCACCAGCGCAAACCCGATTGCGGAGCACTCCAGCACCTTGCCCGGCCTCCAGTACCGCAGGTAGAGTCCCATGAACAGCGCCACCGGCATGGTTGCGGCGATCGTGAAGGTTCCCCACGGGCTGCCCGCCAGCGCATTCACCCCCACCCCCCCCCCCACCCCCCCCAGAAAAACCCAAAAAACCAGCCCCCGGATACACCCCCCCAAGCCCCCCCCATTTAC
>Ga0302326_10025546_pt1 | contig 11973 bp, 10 predicted proteins | sample Palsa_T0_3_FD_202264 | JGI IMG/M metagenome (GOLD analysis project Ga0302326, IMG submission 202264) | Peat permafrost microbial communities from Stordalen Mire near Abisko, Sweden - Palsa_T0_3 | ecosystem: Environmental > Terrestrial > Soil > Palsa > Peat permafrost | place: Sweden: Abisko... | reverse complement strand
CAGCGCTCTAATCAAAGACCGGATACATTGATGCAAGCCCGCTCACCACCAACTCGTCAAAACTTCTTGCAACGCACGGCCGGACCATACATTTGGGTCAGCCTCGACCCGTTCACGATGTCCGCGAAATGTCCGCTTCGCCCCCAACACCGGTCGAATTGATGCGCCGCGGACCGCCTAAGCCTGCACCTTGACGTAACTTCCCGGCGCGTCCTCGATGGCTTTAAGCGCGCCGTCGCCCGGCACGCGCGCGGGCACTTGCGGTGAGGGACGCTTGGTGAGCCAGGCGAACCAATCCGGCCACCACGAGCCCGGATGCTGCGTCGCTTTGGCGGCCCAACCGTCGAGGTTGGCGCTGCGCGGCCGGCGCCCGGTCCAGTACTGATATTTGTGCTTGTCCGGCGGATTGACGATACCGGCGATGTGGCCGGAGGCCGCAAGCACGAAGCGCACCGGACCGCCGAAGAATTTGGAGCCGAGCATCACCGATTTCGCCGGCGCGATATGGTCCTCGCGCGCAGCGAGAGCGTAAACCGGGATCTTGATGTTTTTTAGATCGACCGGGGTGTTGCCGATGGTCAACTGGCCCTTGGCCAGCTTGTTGTCGAGGTAGCAATTGCGCATGTAATCCGACTGGTTGGTGGCCGGCAGCCGCGTCGCGTCGGAATTCCAATAGAGCAGGTCGAACGGAAACGGCGCCTTGCCGCGAAGGTAATTGTTGATGATGTAGGGCCAGATCAGATCGTTGGAGCGCAGAAGGTTAAAGACGGTGACCATCGACATGCCCGGCAAGTAACCGCGGTCGGCCATGCGCGCTTCGATGGCCTTGACCTGGTCCTCGTCGATGAAGACTTTCAGGTCGCCGGCGTAAGTGAAATCGACTTGCGCGGCCATGAATGTCGCCGAAGCGACGCGCTCGTCATGCCAAACCGCCATGGCCGCGAGCACCGAGGCGAACATGGTGCCGCCGACGCAATAGCCGATGACGTCGACCTCGTCCTCGCCGGTCGCCTGCTTGATGGCGTCGAGCGCCGCCAGCGGGCCTTCGCGCGCGTAGTCCTCGAACGACTTCTGCGCCAAACTGGAATCCGGATTGACCCAGGAGATGCAGAACACCGTCAGTTCGTGGTCGACGCACCACTTGATGAAGGATTTTTCCGGCGTGAGATCGAGAATGTAGAATTTGTTGATCCATGGCGGAACCAGCAACAACGGCCGCTGGCGCACGGTCTCGGTCGACGGCGCGTATTGCAAGAGCTGCATCACGTCGTTCTGGAAGATCACCTTGCCGGGCGTGACCGCGAGATTGCGGCCGACCTCGAACATCGAGGCATCGGACTGGCGGATTTTCAGCACGCCGCCGCCGGCCTCGATGTCTTCGGCGAGCATGTGCATGCCGCGCGCCAGATTCTCGGCGTTGCTGGTCAGCGTCTCGCGCAGGAGTTCCGGATTGGTCAGGACGAAGTTAGAAGGGGAAAGCGCATTGACGATCTGCCGCATGTAAAATTCGGCTTTGTGCCGGGTGTGCGGATCGAGGTTGGCGGCGTCGCTGACCAAATCGTTCGCCCAGCGGGTGGTGAGCAGATAAGCCTGCTTGAGGAAATCGAACAGCTGGTTCGAGGTCCATTCCGGATCGGCAAAACGCTTGTCGTTAGGGGAGGGTATCGCCACCGGGGGCGGCAGCTCGCCGGTCAGCCGTTTCGAGGCTGCGGCCCAAAGCTCGAGATAGGCGTTGCCGAGCCGGGTTTGCAGTTCGAGCGCGCGCTTGGGATCGGCCAGCCAATATTGCGCGACCCGTGAGAAGGTTTTGACCGCGTCGGTGATCTCGTCAGCCAAGGCTTGGTCGCCACGGCCCTCTTGGCGCGGCTTGAGATAGGCGGCAAGCGCGCGCCCGCCTTGCTCGACCGCGCGGGCAAGGTTGCGCGAAAACTCTTCGACGTCGACGCTGCCGATTTCTGCCGGAGTTTGCGACGGAGCCCGCACCGGCGTTCCCTCCACATGCGCAGCCGACGAATCCGGCCGCTTCACTCAGAGATGGCCTGCATCAATCTGGCACGCAAGGCACGACATTGTGCAGGGCGCGCAACAAGGGTTCACAATACCCGCCGCGCTGCGCTACCTTGCCGTGTGCGGACCTTGTTTCGACCATAATAGCGGGTTATCGGGTGCCGCGCATGCCCGGCGGTTGATATTTGTAAACCTTTGAGGCGTTAGCCTATTTCGAGCCAGCCCAGACGGGGGCCGGGCCGGCCAGGGAAACGAGGCCTGAGACGCGGTTGGGGGTTGCGTGAGCGATCACGTTTGTCCAGAAAGCATTAAACGCGCGATGGCGGCGGCGGCCGTTATCGGAGCCCTCACGCTTGCCGGCTGTGCGGTGGAGACCGGCTTTCCCGCCGTGCACGACATGCCCGCGCCACGCGCTGAAACCACGCTGACCCCCGATCAAGTCAAAGAAGCAACGGATTCGCTGATTTCCCAGCGTGAGCATTTGAGTACCGAAGCGCAAAGCGCTCAGCCGCTCCAAACGGCCGCCACGCCGGCTCCCCCAGCTGCCGCGGCGCAGCAAAAGCAGCCCGCGACGCCTGCCAAAGCTACCGCCGCCGCTCCGACGGATGACGCGACTGGCGCAACGTCCATCGGCGCCTACGCCAAGCCGTGATAAAAGGTTGGACCGTCAATCGCCCGCGTTAGTGACATGGAAGACTTTTACCGCATCCGCCGGCTGCCGCCCTATGTGTTCGAAGAGGTCAATCGCGCGAAAGCGACGGCGCGCAACGGCGGCGCCGATATCGTCGACCTTGGCATGGGCAATCCGGACCTGCCGGCGCCCGCGCACGTCATCGAGAAGCTGAAGGAAACGCTCGGCAAGCCGCGCACCGACCGTTATTCGGCGTCCCGCGGCATTCCGGGTCTGCGCCGCGCCCAGGCCGGTTACTACGCGCGGCGTTTCGGCGTGAAGCTCAATCCGGAAACGCAGATCGTCACCACGCTCGGGTCGAAGGAGGGTTTCGCCAACGTCGCGCAAGCCATCACCGCGCCGGGCGACGTAATTGTCGTTCCCAATCCGACCTATCCGATCCACGCCTTCGGCTTTCTGATGGCGGGCGGCACCCTCCGGTCGGTGCCGGTCGCGGCCAACTCGGCGTTTTTCAGCGCGCTCGAACGCGCGGTGATGCATTCGATTCCGAGGCCGATTGCGGTGGTGACCTGCTATCCGTCAAACCCGACGGCGTCTGTCGCCGACCTGGATTTTTATCGCGACCTGGTCGCGTTCGCGAAAAAGCACGACCTCCTCGTTCTTTCCGATCTCGCCTATGGCGAAGTTTACTTTGATGACAATCCGCCGCCGTCGATCCTGCAGGTGCCTGGCGCCATGGAGGTCGCGGTCGAATTCACCTCGCTGTCCAAGACCTATTCCATGCCCGGCTGGCGCATGGGATTTGCCGTCGGCAACGAACGCGTCATTGCCGCGCTGGCGCGGGTGAAGTCCTATCTCGATTACGGCGCGTTCACGCCGATCCAGGTGGCGGCAACCGCGGCGCTGAACGGCCCGGATGACTGTATTGCCGAGATGCGCGGAATTTACCGCCGCCGCCGCGATGCCTTGGTTGAATCGTTCGGCCGCGCCGGCTGGCAAGTGCCGGCGCCGGCGGCCTCGATGTTCGCGTGGGCGCCGATCCCCGAACCATTCGCCTCCCTCGGTAGCGTCGAATTCGCGACGCTCCTGGTCGAGAAGGCGAGCGTCGCCGTTGCTCCCGGAGCCGGCTTCGGCGAGCACGGCGAGGGCCATGTCCGCATTGCGCTGGTCGAGAACGAACAGCGCATCCGTCAGGCGGCGCGCAACATCCGGCGCTTTCTTGAAACCGGCCCGGAAATGCTGCACAACGTCGTTCCCTTGGCGACGCGGCGTTAGCCGATCCTCGCGCTTTTCCAGATTAGGTTAGCGGGCTTATGGCCGAACCGTTGAAAGTCGGTCTTGCCGGATTAGGAACGGTCGGCACGGCCGTGGTCGAGCTCTTGGACCGCGGGCGCGACAAGCTTGCGGCGCGCTGCGGCCGCGCCATCGAAGTCGTTGCCGTAAGCGCCCGCTCGCGCGGCAAGAAGCGCGGCGTCGATCTGAAGAAATTTCGCTGGTTTGTTGATCCGGCGAAACTTGCTGCCGATCGGGCGATCGACGTGTTGGTCGAAGTGATCGGCGGGGAGGGCGATCCCGCCAAGCACGTGGTCGAAATCGCGCTCGCCGCCGGCAAGCCGGTCGTGACCGCCAACAAGGCGTTGGTTGCGCGGCACGGTTACCGTCTCGCCGTCCTCGCCGAACGCCACCGCGTCGCGCTAAATTTCGAAGCTTCGGTCGCCGGCGGCATCCCGATCGTCAAGACATTGCGTGATGGGCTTAACGGCAGTTCGTTCACGCGCGTCTACGGCATCCTGAACGGCACCTGTAACTACATCCTCTCGCGCATGGAGCAGGATCGCCTCGCATTCGGCCAGTGCCTGCGCGACGCGCAGCGGCTAGGCTATGCCGAAGCGGATCCGTCCTTCGACGTCGAAGGCCACGACACCGCGCAAAAGCTTGCGATCCTCTCGAGCCTCGCCTTTGGCACCAGAGTCGATCCGGCGGCGGTTTACGTCGAAGGCATTTCGTCCATCACGCTTGCCGACCTCGACGCCGCGGCGGAGCTTGGCTACCGCGTCAAACTCCTGGGCGTGGCAGTGAAAACCGACGCCGGCATTGAGCAGCGCGTGCATCCGACCATGGTGCCGCGCGAATCCGCGATTGCTCAGGTGATGGGGGTGACCAATGCGGTGACCGTCGATGCGGACGGCCTTGCCCCGATTACCCTTGTCGGGCCGGGCGCCGGCGGAGCGGCGACTGCCTCGGCCATTGTTTCCGACCTCGCCGACATCGCCCGGGGAGTCCGTACGCCGCCGTTTGGCAGCCCCGCCAGCCGCATGACCGCCGTTCGCAGGGCGCCGATGCAGCGCCATGAGGGTGGCTATTATATCCGCCTTCTTGCCCGCGACCGGCCGGGCAGCGCCGCGACCATTGCGCGGCGCTTGGCGCAACAGCAGATTTCGCTGGAGTCGATTGTGCAGCGCCACGAAATCTCGGGGCTGGCGACCGACCAGCGCGGACGCTCGTGGGAGCCGGTCCCGGTTATTCTCATTACTTATGCGACCACTGAGGATGCGGTGCGAAAGGCACTCGCCGCGGTGCGCCGCGACCGTGTAATCTCCGGGCGGCCGCAAGTCATCCGCATCGAAAAGAATTAGCCGCAACCCCCACATTAAACTCAAGCAAAGATGGAAATGGCGTCAATCACGGTTCCCCATGGGCTCATTCTGGAGCGCGTTCTCGCGCTGGAAATCGTGCGCGTCACCGAACGCGCTGCGGTGAACGCGGCACGGCTGCGCGGCCGCGGCGACGAGAAAGCGGCCGACCAGGCCGCGGTCGACGCCATGCGCCGCGAGCTCAACAAGCTGCCGATCGACGGCACCGTCGTCATCGGTGAAGGCGAAATGGACGAAGCGCCGATGCTGTTCATCGGCGAGAAAGTCGGGAGCAAAGGCGGCTTCAAAGTGGATATTGCCGTCGACCCGGTCGAAGGTACCACCCTATGCGCCAAAAACATGCCGGGCTCGATCGCCACGCTGGCGCTGGCCGAGCATGGCACGCTTCTGCACGCGCCCGACATTTATATGGACAAGATCGCGGTCGGCCCCGGCTACCCCAAAGGCGTGGTCGACCTTGACGCACCGGCGGAAGAAAACATCCGCAATCTTGCCAAAGCCAAAGGCGTCAAGCCGGAATCCATCACCGCGATGATCCTGGATCGCCCGCGGCATGCCGAGCTGATTGCCGGCGTACGCAAGGCCGGCGGTGCGGTGAGCTTGATCAGCGACGGCGACGTCGCCTCGGTCATTCACACCGCCGATCCCGAAAAGACCGGCATCGACATTGCGATGGGTATCGGCGGCGCACCCGAGGGCGTGCTCGCGGCGGCGGCTTTGCGCTGCATCGGCGGCCAGATGCAATGCCGGCTCGTGGTCGACACCGAGGAAAAGCGGACACGCGCCGCCAAAATGGGCATCAAGGATCCGCGCAAGAAATACCAGATCGAGGACATGGTGCGCGGCGACTGCCTGTTTGCCGCCACCGGCATCACCGACGGCCGCATGCTGCGAGGCGTGAGATTCGACGGCCCAGTGGTGAGAACGCATACCGTGGTCATGCGCTCGATCAGCGGCACGGTGCGCTGGATCACCGCCGAACACCGCCAGCTCGATAAGTTTTAGGTCACGGGGTAGTCGCGCCGTTATGGCTCAGGGCGCGTCGTTACAACCCCCAGCATTTGCACGCCCCGTAACGGCGGACGAATTTCCAACGACCGTTTGTGGATTCGGTCCTGGAACTGATGAACCAACTTAGTCGTACCGGGGCATTCCGAGCGCGCCTCCCGGCCAACTCTCGAACCTAGGAGACTCATCATGGATACGACCAAAACGTCAGAGCAAATCAACCAACCTCGCCGCGACTTTGTTGGCGGTGTGGCCGTGACCATCGCGGCCGCGGGTGCTGCCAGCCTGCTTGACACGAAAGCAGGCGCAACAACCCAAGATAAGCCAATCCGCCCGTTCCACGTCAGCGTTCCAGACGAGCAACTCGTCGACCTTCGCCGACGCGTGAAAGCGACGCTGTGGCCCGACAAGGAAACGGTCACGGATGCATCGCAAGGCGTCCAGCTCGCAACCATGCAAAAGCTCGCGCAGTACTGGGCGAATGAGCATGATTGGCGAAAGTGCGAGGCGAAGATCAACGCCGTGCCGAACTTCATCACCGAGATTGACGGGCTCGACATTCATTTCATTCACGTGCGCTCAAAGCATGACAATGCGCTACCGATGATTGTCACCCACGGCTGGCCTGGCTCGATCATCGAGCAGATGAAGATCATCGATCCGCTGACCGATCCCACCGCGCATGGCGGGACCGCAGCCGACGCCTTCCATCTCGTAATTCCGTCGCTGCCGGGCTACGGCTTCTCCGACAAACCTCCGGCGCCTGGATGGAACCCCGTTAGCATCGCGAAAGCGTGGGCGACGCTCATGCAACGCCTCGGCTACACAAAATACGTGGCGCAGGGTGGCGACTGGGGCAATGCCGTTTCGGAAGTGATGGCTTTGCAGCAGCCTCCAGGATTGCTCGGCATTCACACTAACATGGCCGCGACGGTTCCGCCGGATGTTTCGAAGGCACTCTCCGCGGGCGGCCCGCCACCTGCCGGCCTTTCGCCGGAGGAAAAGTTCGCGTGGGACGGGCTCGACGATTTCTATAAGAACGGGCTGGGCTACGCCAACGAGATGGCGCTTCGTCCGCAGAGCCTTTACGGAATCGTCGATTCGCCGGTTGGTCTTGCCGGCTGGATACTCGATCACGACATTCGCAGCTACCAGATGATTGCCCGCGTTTTCGACGGCAAGACTGAAGGGCTGAGTCGCGACGATGTGCTCGACAACATCACGCTCTATTGGGTGACGAATACCGCGGTCTCTTCGGCGCGTCTCTACTGGGACACGAAGCATAATTTGCCGCCGGGCGGCTTCTTCGACGTGAGAGGCGTCGAGCTCCCGGTCGCCGTGAGCGCGTTTGCGGAGGAAATTTATCAAGCGCCGAAGAGCTGGGCAGAGAAGGCGTATCCGAAGTTGATCCACTACAACAAGTTCCCCAAGGGCGGGCACTTTGCCGCCTGGGAGCAGCCGGCGATTTTCGTCTCGGAGATGCGGGCGTCGTTCAAATCGTTCCATTAATCCATCGGAACCTAACGGGCCGAAATGCCTTTCGCAAAAAGCCTGGTGTCGGTGCTTGGGTTCATCCTGATGCTGGCGCCGGCGGTCCGCGCGCCCGCAGCTGATTATGAGGTCAATGTTCGGCGCCGCCTCGCCTACGCCGAACACGATGGTGTCAAGCTTGTCGGCGATCTCTATCTGCCCACACATCGTCCGAGCGTGCCGGTATTGGTCGCGATCCACGGAGGTGGTTGGCAAGCTGGCGACCGCGGCTTCTATCAAAACTGGGGGCCAATGCTCGCGCGCAATGGCTATGGACTTTTTTCCATTGAATATCGGTTGGGAAAGCCGGGCGTGTATCCGGTTGCGGTCTATGATGCGAGAGCGGCGATCCAATTCATCCGGGCAAAAGCCGTCGAATTCAACATCGACGCAAGCCGCATCGGCCTTGTCGGCGATTCCGCGGGAGCATGCCTTGCCGCGCTCCTGGCGCTTGGCGGTGACCACTTCACATCGCAGTATCGCGACGATCCATACGCTACAACTCAGATCGACGTGAAGGTCGTCATCGGCTTTTACGGCATCTACGACATGCCGGCACAGTGGCGCCACGACTTTCAGGCGCAATCGAAGCGCGAGGACTTGGCCGAGCGCAACGGCGATCGCATCGTCCGTCCGCCCGACAACATCACGCAGGCATTTCTCGGCGTCGCCCCGGGGCAGGACCGCGCGCGCTATCTCGAATCGTCGCCGATCAGCTATGCCGCCTTGGATCGAAGCGGTGATCGGTCGCCGCCGCGCTTTTTGATCATCACCGGCGATCGCGATCCGCTCGTCGACGCTGAAAGTCAGTCCGACGCCTTTTTAGCGTCGCTGACGCAAGCAGGCTTTGTCGCAAAGCGAGTTGCGGTCCCGGGAGCAGGCCATTTCTGGGTGTCCGATCCGCTGATCGGTCGTCATAGTTTTCCGGCAATAGCGGCGCCACAGGTGCTGCGTTTTCTGGAAAATTATTTGTGACGGAAGCGACGCAGCCTTGTACCAACTCGGTTCACGGATGCGCGCGCGCGCTCCTGCGGTCAACACTTTGTAGAAACGGACATGGCGCGTTTTAGAGATTGTCGCGATGCGGGGTGTCCGTTCAACGGGAATATTTGAAGGGGTGTCTGCCATGCAAAAGAACCCCGACGCCAGGGAAAGTCGTCGGGGCTCTTCAACGATCGGCCACCCTGGGCTCTTCAACGATCGGCCACCCTAGAGCGATGGGGCGAGCCGAGTTGCCTCAACACGGCGGACGGGTTTTGCGATAAATTGGCCCGCCTCGAACTGGAATTGAAATGCCGCTTAGTTCGGCATCAAAACCTTGTCGACGACCATGATGACGCCGTTGCTCTGCATCACATCGGCAATCGTCACGCTCGCGCTATCACCTTTTTCGTCCATAATCGTTAGGTTCTTACCGCTCCCGGTGACAGTTAGCTTTCCGCCCTCGACGGTATTGAGTTCGGCCTTACCGCCGCCCTTTTTGATGTCCTGATCAAGCACCGCAGAGTCCAGCCTACCGGGGACGACGTGATAGGTCAGAATCTTGTCGAGCATCTTTTTGTTCTCGGGCTTGAGCAGAGTATCCACGGTTCCCGCCGGCAACGCCGAGAAAGCCTCGTTGGTCGGGGCGAAGACAGTGAAAGGACCCTTTCCTTCCAGCGTGTCGACCAAGCCGCCGGCTTTGACCGCGGCGACAAGCGTGGTGTGGTCCTTAGAGTTCACCGCGTTCTGGATGATGTTCTTGCTGGAATACATCGCGGCGCCGCCGACCATAGGATCTGCCGCCAAAGCGGTACCGGCGAATGCCACTGCTAGGATCGCAGTAGCAGTGAATAGTTTGCTCTTATTCATGTGGATCTTACTCCTTGGCGCCACGGGCTTCGGTTTGTCCTCCGCCTGCGAAGCGCACGCCTCCAATATCGGCTAGGCGCCGGATGGATGCTTCAGATACGGTTTGCGGTGGCCGTTGGTTTCGTGGATCACGGCCATTTGAGCAAAGATAATAATTTGGAGCAATTTGCCCTCGTAACTTCGCAACAGTCTCGACAAGATTTTTATATTTGTCAGAAAGCGAAATCCGGCTGAGGGTCGGCTTGTTGCTAGTTGGCATTGACCGAGCTCCGTCACTTGGACGCCCAGGTCGACATGACCAATACTCTAAACGCCCCGGCCCAATGCTTGCACGCGTTAGCGGAAAAGGACCTTGAGGGTACACTTGGCGCGCGGGCCGGCGCTGTTTCAGACGGCTGGCGATGGCGAATGATGGGTTGCTGGACCCCGCCAGGTCAGTCAGGCCTGGGCGCTGTGGGTCACTGCAAAGGCAGCCCAATTTCGCAGATAAGCCCTTGGTTGCGCCAATGGAAACGCACCTCACCGCCAAGTTGTCCGCCAATTATCTTTTCCATGATTCGCGTGCCGAACCCGCTGTGTGTAGGCGGGGCGACGGCCGGGCCGCCTGACTCGGTCCAACGCAAATTGAGCCATCCGTCTGCCGTGCAGAACCACGCGATTTCAATGCAACCATCTATTGCCGATAGTGATCCATATTTTGCCGCGTTGGTGGTGAGCTCGTGCAAGGCGATCGCGGTGATCTGGGCCCTATTCGGCTCCAGCGTTAATTCGGGGCCGTCAATTCGCACGCGGGCTACTCCGTCCGCGCCGTAAGGTAAAAGCTCTTGCGTCACCAGACTGTGAAGTTCGGCTCCCGTCCAGCCTGATTGCACGAAAAGGGTATGGACCTTCGCGAGCGCATTAATCCGCCCTTCGATCAGGTCCTTGAGATCATCAGGCGAATTGGAATGAGAAAGACGCACAGTCGCTTGCACCGTAGCCAGGATGTTCTTTGTTCGATGCTCGGCCTCGCGCGCGAGATTGACGATCTGATCCTCGGTTCGTTTGCGGTCTGTTACATCCTGGAAGCAGTTGACGGCACCGATAATGTTGCCATCACCATCGGTGAGTGCCTCGATGTCGACGAGCGCGATGCCGCGCGCGCCGTTCGGTCGCTCAATATGGACTTCCTGTTGGCGCACGGAGACACCGGTCCACAGCACGTCGGCCATCGGGCATTTATGGTGCGGGAGCAGACTGCCGTCGGGGCGGAACATCCTATAGGATCCGCAAAACCGCTCATTGGGATCGCCGAGTTTCGGCGTTCGGCCCCAAAGTTCGGCAGCGCGGCGGTTGTAGCGAACAACGAGACCGTCCGAGTCACAAACATACATGGCAAACGGGAGTTGTTCAAAAAGCCGCGCGGGCAATTCGAGAGGCTGTTCCTCACGCAGATCGAAAGCGAAATCGGGCTCAGTGACGGCTTGTTGTTCGTTGACATTGAGCGAGCGGCCTTGCTCGGAATCCCACGTCGACATGGCCAATATTCCCGAATGCCCCTCCGGCCCAATGCTCGGACGTGTTAGCGGAAAAGAACCTTGAAAATACACTTCGCGCGCGGGCCGGCGCTGTTCCAAACGGAACGGTCATAGTTGTTTTCCCTCCTTCTTCCGGCTGGCCTGTGGTTGTCGAAGTTGACGAAGGGAACCCACATACGAAGAGCTAGAATGAAACCTCGATGTCCGTCGCATTGGCGATGGGATTGGCTACCACCGCTTGGGCCGCCGAAGGTGCGGGTAGCGGAACCTCGGGGGGAACCTCCGGAACCGGTAGCATGGAGTCTGGAAGCGGGACCGGCAACAGCGGTATGAATTCAAACCGCAGCGGGATGAAATCAAACCGGAACGGCATGAAGACGAATGGGATGAACTCGACCGGCAACGGCATGAATAAAGGCAATATGAACGGCCAAAACTAGTTTTGTCCGGAATAAACACGCGCGAGGGGCGGTCGAGCGGCTCTGGGCGCGTTCTTATGTGGCTTGAGCGCCGGATCGGGAGACTGCACGCAGGCGCTTGCTCACAGAGCGGCCGGATTCCTGATCATTTGCCGGTCTCGTCCCGCCTGAGATGCGGGTTGTCGTGCAGGACGACATTCAGCAACGAATTGTGGACTTCCAAGACTCCGTTGTAATTGATGAAACCCAGCTCGCGAAATTTATTCATGAACGTGCTCACGCGCGACCGCGTGGTGCCGATAATCTCGGCAAGTGTTTCCTGGCTGATTTTCGCTATAACCGGCTCCGGTCTGCCT
>Ga0302326_10025545_pt1 | contig 11973 bp, 10 predicted proteins | sample Palsa_T0_3_FD_202264 | JGI IMG/M metagenome (GOLD analysis project Ga0302326, IMG submission 202264) | Peat permafrost microbial communities from Stordalen Mire near Abisko, Sweden - Palsa_T0_3 | ecosystem: Environmental > Terrestrial > Soil > Palsa > Peat permafrost | place: Sweden: Abisko... | reverse complement strand
GGGGAGCCGGGAGACCCGGCGGAACCATGTCAGGTGCAGCGAACCGTGCCCGCGGCCCTGATCACGGGCCCGCGGCCCTGATCAGAAGCCCGTCAGCCCGACACGTCGAAGGCCGCGATCACCTTGGTCGGCCGCACCCGCACGATCAGCTCGCCGGGCACCCCGTTGCGCTTGCCGTATTCCGCCGCGCGATCGTGCCCCATGTACCGCGCCCCGATCGCGGTGGCGGTCCGGAGCAGCTCCGCCGGGTCCTCCGACAGTTCGGCCTCGCCCTGGACCTGGACGAACGCGTACGGCGGCTCCTCTAGGTCTACGCACAGGCTGACCCGCGGGTCGCGGGCCAGCGAGCGGCCCTTGGCGGTGTCCTTGCCGGTGTTGAAGACAATGCTGTCGTCTTCGACGATGAACCAGACGGGCGCTACCAGCGGGCGCCCGCTGGCCGCCAGGTAACTCAGCTTGCCGGTTCGCGTGCCCTGCTGCAGGAACTCCCGAACCTCGTGATCCTTAAGAGAAGCCACATGAACCACCTAATCACGCCTGCCACCAAGTCCCCACGCAACCCAAGCGTCACACTGCGCTGAGCGGCTTGCGGAAGGCCCCGAGGTTTTCCGTCCTACTCGCTAGGAGCAGGCGCGTTACCTTTTGGCACGGCTGCTCTTTCCCCTGCGCCAGCAGAGAGACGCTCCCTGCGGCGCAATTCGTACTCATGCACTATGGCGCTCGCGTAACCGCGAGAGAGCCCGTGCTCGTCGGACAGCCAATCTGTCTGCTCGTCTAGTCGCAAAAAGCCGGGGCCAGACTCTAGGCGCGTAAACCAGTCAGCGAGGCCACGGCCGGTGACAAGTGGGATGCGTGCCAGTAGAGCCCGGTGCCCTTCTGGCGAATGTAGAAAGCCCGAGGCGCGGGCAGACCAAGATGATGGACGGGCCGTACTCCCTCGTGCAGCTGGGGCCGGGCTAGCTAGGGCAGCGCGCTCTTCGGCGGGCATCTGCGAGTGCGGCTGGAAACCGTTGTTCCTGTCTATCAGCGTGGCATTAATGAAGACGCTTTCCTCGCGCGTAGGCCTAGCCGCCTGGTCATCGAGACCCAGTGGTTTGAGCCACTCGTTGACGTCAGCCCACTGCCAGACCAGGGACCGTCCAGCGCTCCCCTCGGGCGGCGGAAACGGGCGTTCAGCATTGCGTTCCCCAGCAACCCACTGCTGAACGTTCTGCCTGCTGTGGCCGGTGCGCTCCGCGATATCCGAGATGCCCACAAGATCGGGATCCAGCCGAAGTATCCGCAAGGCGGGAATCGCCGCAGCAAGGTGGCGCAGCAATCCTTGGAAGGCATCCCAAGCGTCTACACCATTGCTCGAGACCGCAAGCCGGTGTAGTCCGCGGTTCCACGACAAGAGTCCATCGAAGATGTCCGTAATGATGGTGACGGTGCTGTCGTCATCGACGGAGATGCCGTCCACCACAAACAAGAATTCGTACTCTGGCTGACTGCCCATGCGCCTACGCGCCTGCCTCGTCCGCTACTGCCATCTTCGCTCCCCAGTTCAGGATGCCGCCCCGAGTTGCCGTTGTCAAACGCCAACGGCACCATGCGGGCGGCGAGGATCTTCCGGTGGTAGCGGGCATCGCCGTGCCTCATTAGCGATTCTGCGGGCCGCGCGCCCCGCGTTCTGCGGGGTACCCCCTACTGCGATACGCGTGCAAGTGGGCTGGCAGGGACAACACAGAGTGCCCCAGTGACCAGCCTCGCGGATGGTCCAGCCGTCCTTAACGAGTCGCACGAGGACGGCGCGAACTTCCTTCTTCGGATGCTCGGCAGGATCCCGAAGACCTTTTCCCATGACCACCGCTCATTAGGCCCTCGGTACGTCAGCGACTGAGCTAGCAGCCAAGATCGCTTCGTACCGCTTCAACCGGAATCCTAGGATGCCAGGATCTTCTCCCAGGTCCCGTCGGCTGACCGCTCTAGGCGCGCACCGAATTGCGGAAGCCGAACACCCGCCGTTCCCGCCGCAGCGCCGAGGCCACCACCCGGTCGCGCCACGGCGTGCTGATCGCCGCCCGGAAGCCGGGTTCATCCAGCACCTCGGGGCCGGCCAGCTCGTGCACGGACAGGAATTCCGGTCCGGGCGCGTCCAGGCTGTGGCTCAGCCGGAACCTGCGGATTCGCTGCCATCCAGGCACCTCGAGCAGCATCGGGATGTGCTCGTCGGTGTACCAGGCGGCGAGATCGTCCTCGGCGCCCGCGGGCACGGACATCGCCACCGCCAGGATCACCGGGGCCGGATCATCGAGGGAGCCGTCCACGCTGATCTGCTCGTAGACCCGGCGGTCCAAGGCGGCTAGCCCGGCGCCGACGGACTTGTCCCGGTCGCTCGCCCGCGCGCCGAGCGCCTTGTATTCGGCGCTGTCGATGACCTCCGGGCTGTCCAGGTCGTACAGCGCGAGCCACGGCGGCTTCAGGTCATCAAGCGCGCCGTACCGCAGAGCACTGCGGATCCCGGGCACGGCCAGCCGGGCCGGGCCGTGCTCGTGGTCATACCAGTCGTGGAATTCCGCCTCCTCGACAGAACCCGGATCGGTGTAGACGTAGAAGAGTCCCGCGGCCATCGCGTGCAATCCTCCTCATTTAGGCGACAAGCCGATCGTATGCCAAGGGCCCCGCGACGCCAGCGCGGCGTCGCGGGGCCCTTGGACAGACCAGCGAAGGGTGTCAGTCGACCGGCGCCGCCATCGGGTTGATGCCGGCCAGGTCCGAGCGCTTGACCCGGATCGTGATGATCGTGATGATCAGCCCGAGCAGCGCGATCCCGGCGGAGACCTCATATCCCTTGGCGAAGCCGACCGATATGGCGTGGTCGGTCACCGCCTTGACCGCCGCGGCCTGCTGGGCCGCGGACAGGTGCGCCGACACGTGCTTGGCCGCCGCGGCCGCCGCGGCGGTCTGCGACCGGATGCTGTTCGACACCGCGCTCCACGCCACCGTGCCCAGGATCGCCAGCCCGATCGAGCCGCCGACCTGCTGGCCCGTGTTCAGCAGCGAAGAGGCCACGCCCGCGTCGCTGTCGGCCACCTTGGCCAGCGCGACCAGCGACAGCGGCACGAAGATCAGCCCCATCCCGAGCGCGGTGACCATCATCGGCCCCATCAGCCCGGAGACGTAGTGGCTCTGCTCGTTCAGCCGGGACAGCCAGAACAGCCCTCCGGTCGAGATCACGCTGCCCGCCAGCATCAACGGCCGGGCGCCGATCCGGGCCACCAGCTGCGAGGCGATCCCGGACGCCACCATGATCGTGACGACCATCGGCAGGTACGCGATACCGGTCCGGAGCGGACTGTACCCCCACACCTCCTGCACGAAGACGGTGAGGAAGAAGAACATGCCGAACAGCGCGGTCCCGACGCACAAACTGATCAGGTAGGCGCCGGTACGGTCGCGGCTGCGCAGCACCCGCATCGGCACCAGCGCGTGCTTGCTCCGTGCCTCGATGATCCCGAACGCCACCAATAGCACCACTGAGGCCACCAGCGACACGATCACCTTGGTGTCACCCCAGTGCGACACGCCGTTCTGGCTGGTGGCCGCGTTGGACAGCCCGTAGACGAGCAGCCCGAGGCCGAGACTGCCGGTGATGGCACCCGGCAGGTCGAAGTTTCCGCGCCGCCTGGCTGATTCCGGCAGCACCCGGGCCGCGAGGGCCGCGACGACCAGGCCGATCGGCACGTTCACGAACAGCACCCAGCGCCAGTCGGCGTACTGGACGAGCAGTCCGCCCGCGATCAGGCCGACCGCCGCGCCGGAGACGCTCATCGCGGCGTACACGCCCATGGCGCGGTTGCGCTGCTTTCCCTCGGGGAACGTGACCGCGATCAGCGACAGGGCCGTGGGCGCGGCGAACGCGCCGCCGATGCCCTGCACCACGCGCGCGGTGAGCAGCCATGCCTGGTCGGTGGCGAACCCGCCGAGCAGCGAGGCCAGCGAGAACAGCAAGATGCCGGCGATGAAGATCCGGCGGCGCCCCAGTAGGTCGCCGGATCGCCCGCCGAGCAGCAGCAGCCCGCCGAACGCCAGCGCGTACGCGTTGACGACCCACTCCAGGTTGGTGCCGGAGAAGTGCAGCGCGGTCTGGATGTGCGGCAGGGCGACGTTGACGATGGTCGCGTCGAGCACGACCATCAGCTGTGCCGTCGCGATGACGGCGAGGGCGAGGCCGAGCCGCCGCGACGGAGCCCCGGAAGCCCCGGCCTGGGCGGCGTCAGACGTCGCCGCGGTACCGACCCCCCGGGTCGGCTGGCCGATGTCTGGTGGTGTGGCGGACAAAACAATCTCCCTAGATTGAGGGCGTACCGAACAAACGCCGTGACCAGCAAGATCACGCGCTGTGGTTCCGTTTTTAAGATCTTGAGAGGCCGAACGGACCGTGGTAGGAGTTGCCCGTCGGTCTCTTCCTTCCCCGTGTGACCGTCATCCGCAGTTATGACGATGGTTCACCATCGCTCTCATCTGTCATGACGAGACAGCCGCCGCGAATGTGACGCCATCACCTCCCGAAGCGGGATCTGAGCATCTTGCGCATCAGCCCGAGCAGGCAGCGGCGCTCGCTCATGTCCAGCGTGGTGCACCACGGCGCCTGCGCCATGAGCTCGTCGCAGACCCGTTCCCTGACACTCACGCCTTCCGGCGTGAGCACGATGTTCTTGCTGCGCCGATCCTTGACGGAAGGTTCCCGCCGGGCCAGCCCGTGCTTCTCGAGCGCGTCCGCGACCGTGGTGACAAAAGAGGGATCGCAGCCCATCCGCAGGCCGAGTTCCTTCATCGTCATCGGAGTCTCGAGCTTGAACAGGGCCATGGCGTCGCTGCCGGTCAGCCCGTTTTCGGTCGCGATCTTCTGCCCGAGGTCGTGAGCGTGCTTGATGAGATCGGTGAACACGTCACTGATCTGCTTGTTCAGCTGGTCGTCAGTCAGCGGTTCCGCGTGCGGTACCGGTTCTGCGTCCAGTGCGGGTACCGCATGCGGTACGGGCTCTGCGTCCAGGGCCGTCGCCGTGCCTGGCTGCGCTTCCATGTGTGCTCACCTCCGTCCGGCTGTTCCTGAGCCTTCAACTATTAGCTGAGTTACTCAACGATTGAGTATCTTAACTATATTTCCGCTTGCTGCAGCAAGCAAGTAAATATCGCGTTAACTCCGCGAGCCGGGCCTGGACCAACGGCTGGCCCGGACCAACGGCCAGCCTGGACCAACTGTTTGCCGCTTGGCAGCGTCTTTACTGCTGGCGCTCCCACTGGGAAGCTCGCTAGCAAGCACCGAGCGCGGCGAAGGGAAGGCTGACCGCGATGGCCCAAGCCGGAAGCGAAGGCGGGGACTCGAAGGATCGCTGGACGAGGGCCTGGCCGCCGCCGAGCCGGCCGCCCGGACGCCGTGCGTTCCTGCGGTTGGCCGCGGCGGCCGGAGGCGCCGGGCTGCTCGCCTCTTGCAGCGGGAGCGGCGGATCGAGCGCCGCGAGCGGAACCGCGAGCCCGGCCGGCTCGCCGGCGGGCAGCGCGGTCCGGACGGTCGGTGCCTCGTCCTCTCCTCCTGCCTCGGCCTCTCCTCCCCCCTCGTCCGCGGACTGGACGGCCCTGGGTCACGACCTGTCCGGAACCCTGGTGCGACCCGGCGAGGCCGCCTATACCGTCGCCAAACGGCAATTCGACCCGCGCTTCGACTCGCTCCACCCGGCCGGGATCGCCTACTGCCGTGATCCTCATGACGTGTCGACCTGCCTGGCGTTCGTGCGCAAGTACGGTGTGCCGGTCGCGGCCAGGTCCGGGGGGCACAGCTACGCGGGCTGGTCGTCGAGCAGCGGCCTGATCGTGGACGTGACACCGATGGCCGGGGTGAACGTCAGCGGCACCGTGGCGACCGTCGGGGCCGGCACGCACCTGGTCGACTTCTACAACGGGCTGTCGGCACACGGCCGCGTGGTGCCGGGCGGGTCGTGCCCCACGGTCGGCATCGCCGGGCTCACCCTGGGAGGCGGGGTCGGGGTGGTCTCCCGCGCTTACGGTCTGACCAGCGACAACGTGACCTCCCTGCAGATCGTCACCGCCGACGGTCTCCTTCGCACGTGCAGCGCGAGCAGCAACCCCGACTTGTTCTGGGCCTGCCGCGGCGGCGGTGGCGGCAACTTCGGCGTGGTGACCTCGTTCACGTTCGCTACCCACCCCGCGAGCGAGATCATCCTGTTCTTCCTGTCCTGGCCGTGGTCCCAGGCCGCCCGGGTGATCTCGGCCTGGCAGTCGTGGGCTCCGAACGCCCCGGACGAGCTCTGGTCGAACCTGCACCTGGCCGCGACGCCGGGCGGGTCGACCCCGACGATCCAGGTGGGCGGCACCTACCTGGGCAGCACGAGCGCCGCGTCCGCGCTGCTGGAGAAGCTGTACGCCGCCGCGGGTTCGGATCCGTCTGCACCGTTCCTGGAGGTGAGCCCGTCCTGGCTGCACGCGATGCTGGTCGAGGCGGGCTGTGCGAGCCTGACCGTGAACGAGTGCCACCTGCCCACCCAGAACCCGGCCGGCCAGCTGTCGCGAGCCTCGGAATACGCTAAGTCTGACTTCTTCACCAAGCCGCTGAGCAGCCAGGGGATCGGCACCCTGTTGGCCGGCGTCGAGAGCCTGCAGCGGGTAAGCGGCGCGTCAGGCGGGGACGGCGGGATAGCCTTTGACGCGCTCGGCGGCGCCGTCAACCGCATCGCGCCGGGCGCGACCGCGTTCGTGCACCGCGACGCGCTGTTTCAGGCTCAGTACACGACCACCTGGCCGGTAGGTTCGGCGTCCGCCGGGGTGGCGCGCCAGCACGCGTGGCAGCAGTCGTTCTGGCAGTCGATGCGCCCGTACGTGAGCGGCCAGGCCTACCAGAACTACATCGACCCCGCCCTGGCCAACTGGCGGCAGGCCTACTACGGTGCTAATTTCAGTCGGCTCACCCAGGTCAAGGGCACTTATGACCCAGATCGCGTGTTCACCTTCCCGCAGGCGATCTAGGCCATTTCGTAATGTCGAGGCCAGGGTGACCGGACCATGGCCGGGAAGTGTCTGCGTTGTGCGATGGGACGTGCATGATGGTTATCCCCACAATTGTGGCTATCCGACGCCCCCCGCGGCGGCTACACATATGTAGGTCGTGATGACTAGTAGTGCTGAGCTTGAGGCTGCGGCCTCGTCGATCAGCCATGACCATATCCTGCTCGTCGAGGATGACGACGGCGACGCCCTGCTGGTCGAGGAGCTCTTGCTTGAGGTAGGCGCCCCGGTCGTGGTTCGGCGGGCGCGCTCCCTCAACCAGGCCAAGACCCTGCTGGCCGGGGCGGCCTGCGTGCTCCTCGATCTGGGCCTGCCGGATTCGCAGGGCCTGAACGGACTGCGGCAATTGCTCGAGGTCGAGCCGGATGCCGCCGTGGTCGTGCTGACCGGCGACACCAACGAGCATCTAGGGGAGCAGGCGGTCCGGGCCGGAGCGCAGGATTATCTGGTCAAGGGCGAGGTCGCCGGGCACATGCTGCACCGGGTCATCCGGTACGCGATGGAGCGGCGGCGCGCGGAGGAAGCTCAGCGGGAGCTCCAGGCGGCGCAGATCCACGCCCAGGAGAACGACAGGCTCGAGCGGGGGCTGCTGCCATCGCCGCTGCTGGGCGACCCGCGGCTGCGGGTGTCGGCGCGCTGCCTGGCCGGCGGCCAGCACATGCTGCTCGGCGGGGATTTCTACGATGTGGTCGAGGTGGCGGACGGCTGGGTGCACGCCCTCATCGGCGATGTCTGCGGCCGCGGGCCGGCCGAAGCCGCGCTCGGCGTCTGCCTGCGCGTGGCCTGGCGTGCGCTGGTGCTGGCCGGCCGGCCTGCCGATGAGATCCTTTTCACCCTCAGCCAGCTGCTCGGGCATGAGCGGCAGGATGACACCATGTTCGCCACGATGTGCATGGTGTCGGTGGCCCCGGAGCGAAGCGTCGGCTGGGTCCGCATGGCCGGTCACCTGCCGCCGCTGCTGGTGACCCGCAACGGTGTCCGCGAGCTGCCGACCCTGTCTGCTCCGCCGCTGGGACTCAGCGATGTCCGGGACTGGCCGGGCACCCACGTGCGGCTGGAGGGCAGCTGGTCGATCCTGCTGTACACCGACGGGCTGATCGAGGGCCGGATCGGCCGCGGCTCCGAGCGGCTGGGCAGCGAAGGCCTGATGGACCTGATCAGGGACATCCAACGGCAAGGGCCGCTCGCCGGGAACGCGGACGGGCACCAGCCGGCCGACGATCGGCTGCTTGACCAGGTCATCGACCGCGTCCGCCAGCTGAACGGCAAAGAACTCGACGACGACCTGGCCATCCTCGCCCTCGGCTTCTCGTCCCCGGACGGCCGATGAGCCCTGCGCCAGACCCCGCGGCCCCCGGCCCCGCGGCCCCCGGCCCCGCGGCCCCCGGCCCCGCGGCGCCAGACTCGGCGGCCCCCGACGCCGCGGCCCCCGACTCGGCGGGCCCGGACCATGCGCGCCCGGGCCCCGCGCGCCGCTCGACGGACGCGGCGAAACGGTGGCCGCTGAGCCGGATCGTAGGCGTCGCGGTCGTGGCCCTGCTCCTTTTCTCGGCGGCCGCCGTGACAGCCGGCGGGATCGCCTTGCTCAACTTGCATCATGATCGCGCCCGGGTGCTGAACACGTTCGATCCCGCGGTCCTTCAGGCTCAGCAGCTCGACATCGCGTTGCTCAACCAGGAGACCGGCGTCCGCGGTTACGCGCTCAGCGCCAACCAGAGCTTCCTGACCCCGTACACCGACGGTTATGCCGCGGAGAAGGCCGCGATCGCCAAGCTGAAAGGCGAGTACGGCCAGCTGTCCCCCGCTACCCGGGCCGACCTGACCAGCGTGGCCAACCAGGCGCACTACTGGCGCAACCACTACGCGGAACCGGCCATCGCTGAGATCCGCCGCACCGGCAAGCCGGTGATCAGTCCCGACATCACGGCCGGGAAGGCGGATTTTGACGCCCTCCGCGCCAAGATCGCCGTGCTGGAGACGACGATCGAGACCGCCAGGAACCAGGCGATCGCGGCCCTGAACGATGCCTCCGACGTCCTTAACATCATTTTCATCGCGATCGCGATCGGCCTGGCCATCATTGTGGTCCTTCTCGCGCTCGGCCTGCGGGCGGCCGCGATCAGGCCGCTGCACACGCTGGCCGCGGAGGCCCGGCAGGTGGCCGACGGCGATTTCGGGCACGACGTGAGCCTGCGCGGCCCGCGCGAGGTGACCAACCTGGCCGCGGACGTGAACACCATGCGCCAGCGCATCCTGCAGGAGCTGTCCGCGACCCAGGCCGCCAATGACGTCCTGCAGGCCCACTCCGAGGAACTCCAGCGCTCGAACTCCGAGCTCGAGCAGTTCGCCTACATCGCGTCGCATGACCTGCAGGAGCCGCTCAGGAAGGTCGCGAGCTTCACTCAGCTGCTGCAGCGCCGCTACGCCGGGCAAATCGACGCCCGGGCTGATCAGTACATCGAGTTCGCGGTCGACGGGGCCAAGCGGATGCAGGCCCTGATCAACGACCTGCTCTCCTACAGCCGGGTCGGCCGGTCCGCCCGGGAGCCGGCCTTGGTCTCAAGCGACGCCGCGCTGGCTCAGGCCCGGACCAACCTGGCCGCGCTGATGGAAGAGTCGGACGCCACCATCGAGACCGGCCACCTGCCGCTGGTCCTGGGTGAGCTGCCGTTGCTCACCGCGGTGTTCCAGAACCTGCTCAGCAACGCGCTGAAGTTCCGCGGCACCAAGCCGCCGCGGGTTGTGATCACAGTCAGCCGGGACGGGGATTTCTGGCTGTTCTCGTTCACCGACAACGGCATCGGGATCGAGCCGGACTACGCCGACCGGATCTTCGTCATCTTCCAGCGCCTGCACGAACGGACCGCCTACCCGGGCACTGGCATCGGCCTGTCCATGACCAGGAAGATCATCGAGTACTTTGGCGGCAGGATCTGGCTTGACACGACCTACACCGACGGCGCGCGCTTTCTGTTCACCCTGCCGATGCCCCCCGAGACCCTGGACCCCGAGCGCCCTGAAATGCAGCGCCCGGAGACGCTCGACCCCGGCCGTGCTGACGTGCTAGGCCCCCCAAGCCCCGAGACGCCGCTTCTCCTACCTCAGGGAGCGTCCGGGGACCGCGAAGACGAGGAAACCGATGCCTGATAGCGGTGGTTCTAAAGTGATCGACGTGCTGCTGGTGGAGGACGACGAGGGCGACGTTCTCATGACCAAAGAGGCCTTTGAGTACTACAAGATACGCAACCGCCTGCACGTGGTCAGCGACGGCGATCAGGCCCTGCAGTTCCTGCGCCGCACCGGCCCGTTCGCGGACGCGCCGCGTCCCGGGTTGATCCTGCTCGACGTCAACCTGCCCCGCCGCAGCGGTCTGGAAGTGCTCGCCGACCTGAAGCAGGACCCGGAACTGCTCGTCATCCCGGTGGTCATGCTGACCACCTCCCGGGCCGAGGAAGACATCTTGCGCAGCTACTCGCTGCACGCCAACGCGTTCGTCACCAAGCCGGTCGACTTCGAGCATTTCATCGACGCGATCCGGCAGATAGACAACTTCTTCCTGACCCTGGTCTGCCTGCCCACCTGACCGTGCCCTGCCCGGCCCGGTTGTAGGATCTGAGCGCCAGAAATGAGGACACGAAGGGAAGCTGATGTACGACGCGACACTGGCTGAGACCATCACGATCCGCGGCCACGGCGGAGACGAGATCGAGGCCTACCTGGCCAGGCCGATGGACTCCGGGCCGTTCGGCGGCGTGGTGGTGATCCATCACATGCCCGGCTACGACGCGGCGACCAAGGAGATCGCGCGGACGTTCGCCGTGCACGGCTACAACGCGCTCATGCCGAACCTCTACTATCGTGACGCCCCGGGCGCCAGCCCGGACGACGCCGCCGCGGCTGCGCGCGCCAAGGGCGGCGTCCCCGACGACCGGCTGATCGGTGACGTGGCCGGGGCAGCGGCCCACCTGCGCGGACTGACCTCGTCCAACGGCAAGACCGGGGTGATCGGCTACTGCTCGGGTGGCCGCCAGTCCTTCCTGGCCGCCTGCAGCCTGCCGCTCGACGCCGCCGTCGACTGCTACGGCGCGTTCGTGGTCGGCACTCCGCCGGAGGGGATGCCGCTGAAGGTCGGCCCCATCAAGCACCTGACCAAGGACCTGTCCTGCCCGCTGCTCGGCCTGTTCGGCGCCGATGACCAGCACCCCTCGCCCGAGCAGGTCAAGGAGCTCGAGGAGGAGCTCAAGGACCAGGGCAAGACCTATGAGTTCCATAGCTACGAGGGCGCCGGCCACGCGTTCTTCTCCGTCAACCGCACCGCCTACCGCCCCGAAGCCGCCGTCGACGGCTGGAACAAGATCTTCACCTGGTTCGGCCGCTACCTCTCCGCCTAACCAGCCCCACACCCCCACCAGCCCGCGGCCGCCGAGGCCCGCGACTTATCGTGGATCGGCACCGTCTTGTGAAGATGGTGCCGATCCACAATGATGCTGTCCCCGCTTCCGTTGCCCGAATCGCCCGGTTTGGCACCACGGCGGCAACGACTGATCGCCCCCCTAATCGGCAGCCGGCCCGAAAGAAACCTTTTGCCCGGCTTGAAGCGAACCGGGATGGTTATCGTCACCAGCTCCATCCCCGGGGTTGTGTTGACACACAATCAGCGGGAGCCCGGCGCGCGAAGGTAAAATGCACCTTTTGTCCGTGCGGCGGTGCGGCCGTGGGGCGGCAGTGGCCGTACGGCCCTGCGCCGCGGGCCCGGCGCGGGGCATCGGAGTTAGTGGGCGCTGGAGGCCGCCCAGATGTTGATGCCAGCGTCGACGGCGTCGCGGTCGATGGCGGCCAGTTCTTCCTCGGTGAAGTCGCTGTGGCGGGCCGCGGCGAGGTTCTCCTCCAGCTGCGCCACGCTGCTGGCGC
>Ga0302326_10025544_pt1 | contig 11974 bp, 10 predicted proteins | sample Palsa_T0_3_FD_202264 | JGI IMG/M metagenome (GOLD analysis project Ga0302326, IMG submission 202264) | Peat permafrost microbial communities from Stordalen Mire near Abisko, Sweden - Palsa_T0_3 | ecosystem: Environmental > Terrestrial > Soil > Palsa > Peat permafrost | place: Sweden: Abisko... | reverse complement strand
TGCACCGGTGCTGCGAGGCCATCCGCAAGCTTCCGGTGCCGGTGATCGCCCGTATCCAGGGCTATTGCTTCGGCGCCGGGCTTGAGATCGCGACGGCATGCGACGCGCGCATCGCGTCCGACGCGGCGCTGTTCGGCATGCCCGAGGTCAAGCTCGGCATTCCTTCGGTGATCGAGGCCGCGCTGCTGCCGACACTGGTCGGCTGGGGCCGGGCGCGCGAAATCATGCTGCTCGGCGAAACCTTCACCGCCGGCGAAGCGCTCGCCTGGCACCTGGTCGAGCACGTCGTGTCGCCCGCATTGCTCGACCAGGCAGTCGAGGCCTGGATCGGCAGGCTGTTGACCTCCAAGCCGCACGCGGTGCGGCTGCAAAAGCGGCTGATGCGGCAATGGGAGGACCTGCCGCTCGCCGCGGCAGTGGCGGCGGGCATCGACGCCTTCGCGGCGGCCTACGAGACCGACGAGCCGACCGTCGCCATGCGCGAATTTCTCGCTGCACAAAAGGCGCGAAAGCGCGGCGAGTAGTCCGGCGCCGCGGCGATGTTTGGATCAAACATCTTTCCGCACCCGGAACACGAAGAAGTGCGAGAGCGAAAAGTTCACCACAAAGCTCGCCAGGATGGCGACCGCTTTCGCCAGCCAGACCGGCAACAGCAGCACTTCGGCGGCAACCAGAAGGGTTGCCGTATTGGCGAGCCATCCGGCGACGCCGGAAGCGACGAAAGCGACATAGGCGCGCCATTTCAGCTGCCGGCCCGATTCCGCGGCAAAGGTGATCGAGGAGTTCATGACGTAGGAGCCGCTGACGGCAACGATCCACGACACTGTGTTCGCGGCAATCAAAGAAACGGTCGCGGCATCGCCGCACCGGCAGAAATCGGAGACCGAGTGAAACGCAGCGAGCGCGCCGGGCCACCGTTCGAAAGCGGCGCGCGCCAGCAGAAACACGCAATAATCGATCGCCGTATTGACGACGCCGACAAGACCGAAGGCGATCGCCTTGAAGCTGAGCGCGCGATTGCGCCAGCCGGCGAGGAGCTTTGCGCGAGCCTGTCCGTAGCGCGAAACGCGAGTCATTTGGCCTTTCGCATATCACGTTCGCCGCCATCCGCCAGCCCCGGCGATAGCTGCGACCACGGCTGCGCGACAGCGCCAAATGTTTGCGCTATAGATCGGCGGCAAAGGGACAGGCCAATTGGTTAACGCGATAAGCGAGCCGAGATCGGCGGCAGGCACGCGCGCGGCAAGCGCGGGCACGCGGAACTTTGGCGCCAACCCTGGCGTTTCGATCGTGGTTCCGCTGCACAACGAGGCGGCTTCGCTCGCGCGCATGCACGCACAACTCGTCGAAGTCGCGCAAACACTCGGCTCAAGCCGCTCGCTCGCCTGCGAAGTGGTCTATGTCGACGACGGCAGCAGCGACGATACGCTCGCCATCGCCCGGCAACTACCGGCAAGTGCACTCGACGTCCAGGTGGTGTCGCTGTCGCGCAACTTCGGCAAAGAGGCGGCGCTGCTTGCCGGGCTCGACCATACCCGGCTCGGCGCGGTGCTGTTCATCGACGGCGACGGCCAGCATCCGACAGCGCTGATCGAGACGCTGGTCGGCCACTGGCTCGATGACGGTTACGACGTGGTCTACACCGCCAAGGCGCACCGCGCCAACGAATCGGTGATGCGACGCATTTTGGTGAAAGGTTTCTACCTGCTCATCAATTGGGGCGCGCGCAGCAAAATCCCGGAAGACGCGGGCGACTTCCGGCTGTTATCGCCGCGCGCGGCCAACGCGCTGCGCCACTTGCCCGAGCGCAACCGCTTCTTCAAGGGACTGTCGAGCTGGATTGGCTTTCGCCAAATCCGCATCGCGTACAAGCCGGAGCAGCGCGCGGATGGCCGTACCAGCTGGAATCTGCGCTCGCTGATCGGCTTGTCGATCGACGGGTTGACCGCATTTTCCGTGGCACCTTTGCGGGTCGCCACCATGCTCGGCCTCGTCATCGCCTTGGTGGCCTTTATCTATGGCGGACAGATCGTCTACGAGACCCTGGTCTACGGCGAAAGGGTCCCCGGCTATCCGTCGTTATTCGTCGGCGTGATGGTGCTCGGCGGCGTGCAGCTCATCATGCTCGGCGTCCTCGGCGAGTATATCGCCAAGATCCTGTACGAGATCAAAGGCCGGCCGGTCTATTTCGTCGCGGAGCACGCGGTCAAGCTGCGCGAGCAAGAACAGCGGCCCGGACGTGACGCCCGCACCGCCGCCGAATAATCCTCAAATCACCACGACCTTGTTGCCGACCTTGACGCGCCCGTAAAGGTCGATGACGTCGGCATTGCGCAAACGGATGCAGCCCGACGACACCGGCGTGCCGATCGTCCACGGTTCGTTGGAGCCGTGGATGCGATAGAGCGTCGAGCCGAGATAGAGGGCGCGCGCGCCAAGAGGGTTACCCGGCCCGCCGGCCATGTAACGCGGCAAATCCGGGTGCCGGTGGATCATGTCGGCCGGCGGTATCCAATCGGGCCACTCGCGCATGGCCGAAATTTCCTTTACGCCTGCCCAGGTGAAGCCTGGACGGCCGACGCCGATGCCGTAGCGCATCGCCTTGCCGCCTTCCATCACCAGATAGAGAAAATAATGAGGGGTATCGATGACGATCGTGCCCGGCTGCTCGTCGCCGCGATAGTCGACAACCTGACGATCGTATATCGGATCGACCATCGGCTGCGCCACGTCGCCGTACTCTGACGGTGGGTAGCTCGGCGCCGGCTGAGCGTAGGCGACGGCCTGCGGTGGCGGCGGCGTGAGCTGAAAGAAGCTCCGATGCGGCGGCGGCGGAGGCTGCTCGGGTTGAGGCGGCGGTTGAGCCGCGCTCTGTTGTGGCGCCGGTGCCGGAGCGGGCGTCAGCTGAGCCGCACTCTGCTGCGGCGGCGGCTGGGCCGTCGCCTGCTGTTGAGGCGGCGTGAGCTGAAAGAAGCTGTGCTGCGGTGTCGGCGAGGACTGCGGAGCGTTCTGAGGCGGCAGGACCGATCCAGTATATTGCGGCGCGGCCTGGTAAGCGGGTGGCTGCGGCGCCGGTACCTGCTGATAGGACACCGGCGCAGGCTGATAGGCCCGCGGCTGCGGCGCTGGCATTTGCCGGTAATACACCTGCGCAGGGTGATAGGCGCGCGGCTGCGGCACCGGCACTTGTTGGTAGTATACGGGCGCGGGCTGATAGGCGCGCGGCTGCCGGGCCGGCACTTGTTGATAGTATACGGGCGCGGGCTGATAGGCGCGCATCTGCGGCGCCGGCACTTGCTGATAATATGCGGGCGCCGCCTGGTAGCCGCGCATTTGCGGCGCCGGCGGATAGTACATCGGCGCCGGCTGGTAGGCGACGACGGGCTGCCCGGGTCCGTCGCCGAACATGGACTCGATCAAACCGCCGCCGCCGCTGTAACTGGGCTGACCCGCATAAACGATCTGCCAGCCCGGATCGAGGAGCTGACCGGCCGCCGACGCGTCGGTGATCAGAAGAGGAAGGGCGCAAGCCGCGATGGAAAACGCCACGGGGGCCGAAGCACAAATTCGCTGCATCAGTGGACTCTGTACTCTTTACACAACCAAACGCCGGGCGAACGCACCTTCACCGGCAGGACGAGTACAGGCGCAAACCTCGACTGTTTGGTAAATTTTTTTCCGCGCGGCTCCGCCGACGCGTTCTTCGCACATCGTTCATCAAGTTACAGTTTATTTTGAGTGAACGGCGCGGCGTTATGGTTCACCGCCCGTATGGCAATCCCGGTTGGGCGTCCCGTTTGGCCGCCGCCGTCACGGCGGCCTTACGTGAACGCGGCATTAAGCGGCAAACCCCTAATCTTGCCCGAGATTTTTGATCGGCGAGATTTGGTCGGTAAGAGATTTGGTCGGTAAGACATGGCCGAGCCCCGCAAGATCTTTCGCATCGAAGAGATGGCTGCGCTTGGCGTGCAATCGCCGATCGAGGGCGCGCCGACGCCGCAGCTTGTCGAAATCATGCAGGAGTTGAGCGCGCTTCGTGCGCTGCTTGCCCAATCGCCCATCGACGCCTCGGCGTCGCAGCAGGACGAGATCCAACGCCTTACATCCGAGCTGCGCCGCGTTCATTCCGCCATCAGCGGAACGGTGCAAGAGCATGCCGGCGGCAACGGCTCGCGCGCGCCGGCGGCAACAGCTCGCGTCGCCGATGAATTTGAAGCGGTGATGGCGGGCAGCGAGCAGGCGACGCAGAAAATCCTGGCGGCGGCCGAAGACATCGATCAGGCCGCCAACAATTTATCGGCGGCGCTCAAGAGCGACATCGAGCAAGGGCTCGCCCAGGACATTCGGGATCGCGTCATTCAAATTTTCGAGGCCTGCAATTATCAGGATCTCACCGGCCAGCGCGTGGCCAAAGTGAGAGGATGCTGGGCCGCATCGAGCGCCACATCGCCCGCGCGCTCAACGAACGCATTGGCAGCGACGCCGCACCGTCCGCGCATGGCCCGCGGCTGCCGAACGATCGCGGTCACGTCTCGCAGAGCGACGTCGACTCGATGTTCGAAGCCGACGTCAGATCTGCCTAAGAGTTCAAGCCGCGACGACGATTAACGCGGCCGGCGCGTCATGCCTTCCGGCGCGCACCGCACGTAAACCCCGGTGCCGTAACGGGCGGCGACGTCCGGATCCACCCAGCGCAGCACCAGAGCGCGGCCATCGAACGACACGATCTCGCGATCCTGCATGCCGCCAGCCGGGCCCGGCGGACCGATATAGTTCTTGCCGCTGGGGCTGCCTTTGAGATTGAGCTCACGCAATTGGGCGCTGTCGGCAAGGTACATCAACACGCCGCCGTTCGGGCCGCGATTGATAACCACCGGCTGGCCGCACTGGCTGCGCGCGGCGGCTTCCGTGCGCGCCCGGTCCGCGTCGTTGTGATAGGCGCCATAGCCCCAGCGGCCGACGATTTCTTGGGGCCTGATCGAGGCTGGCATCTCCGGAACCGAGGGGGGCGCCGCCATCGGCGGCGGCGTCTCGACCGCCGGCGGATTGGTAGCGCAAGCGCAAACCGCGAGCACCGATGCCAAAACGCCAACCCATCGCAGACCGCGCAGCGACGCGCTCATGCAGGCTCTCCCTCAAACCCAGGTCGCGAGGCGTATCGCCTCAATCGACCGCAAGGCCGTCGCCGCCGTTTTGGCCGAACATTTGGCCGGCATGGTGACGAATTTTCGAACCGAGAGCTAGGCCCGCGCGGTGGCGCCGCGATCTTCGCGGCGCCAAGCGCTGTCGCGGATTTGCCGCGCGCTTCACAGTCGCCGCTTGACAGTCTCCGTGCCAGACCTTATGTGCCGCTTATTGGCACTCGAATCTAAGAGTGCCAAGCATCTTAAATCCAAAGGCTTTTTCTCCAACGCTGGGCCGCTCGGCGAGCGGCGATGAGGTGATCATGGCGAAGCTCAAGTTCCGTCCCCTGCATGACCGTGTTGTCGTCAAGCGCATCGACGCCGAGGAAAAATCCAAGGGCGGCATCATCATTCCCGATACCGTCAAGGAGAAGCCGCAGGAGGGCGAAATCGTCGCCGTCGGTCCCGGCGGCCGCGACGAGAACGGCAAGCTCGTCGTCATGGGCGTCAAGGCCGGCGACCGCGTGCTGTTCGGCAAATGGTCCGGCACCGAGGTCAAGCTCGATGGCGATGAACTCCTCATCATGAAGGAGTCCGACATCATGGGCGTGATTTCCTGAGCTTCGCATCAGGACGGCGCCCAAAATGCAAAACCCAGGAGTGAATTGATATGGCTGCGAAAGACGTAAGATTTTCCACCGATGCTCGCGACAAGATGCTGCGTGGCGTCGACATTCTCGCCAATGCCGTGAAGGTGACGCTCGGCCCCAAGGGCCGCAACGTCATCCTCGATAAATCGTTCGGTGCACCCCGCATCACCAAGGACGGCGTCACCGTCGCCAAGGAGATCGAGCTCGACGACAAGTTCGAGAATATGGGGGCCCAGATGGTGCGCGAGGTGGCGCAGAAGACCAATGACCAGGCCGGCGACGGCACCACGACCGCGACCGTGCTCGCGGCCACCATCGTCAAGGAAGGCGTCAAGTCGGTGGCTGCCGGCATGAATCCGATGGACCTCAAGCGCGGCATCGACATCGCGGTCAAGGCCGTGGTCGAGGACATCAAGAAGCGCGCGAAGAAGGTGGGCTCCTCGGCCGAAATCGCGCAGGTCGGCACCATCTCCTCGAACGGCGACGCCGCTGTCGGCAAGATGATCGCCGAGGCGATGCAGAAGGTCGGAAACGAGGGCGTGATCACGGTCGAGGAAGCCAAGGCGCTCGACACCGACGTCGAAATCGTCGAGGGCATGCAGTTCGACCGCGGCTATCTCTCGCCCTACTTCATTACCAATGCTGAGAAGATGCTGGCCGAGCTCGAAGACGCTTACGTGCTGCTGCACGAGAAAAAGCTGCCGGGGCTACAGGCACTGCTGCCTGTGCTGGAAGCAGTAGTGCAGTCGGGCAAGCCACTCCTGATCGTCGCCGAAGACGTCGAGGGTGAAGCGCTCGCCACGCTTGTGGTCAACAAGCTGCGCGGCGGCCTCAAGATCGCGGCGGTCAAGGCGCCGGGCTTCGGCGACCGCCGCAAGGCCATGCTCGAGGATATCGCGATCCTCACCGGCGGCCAGCTCATCTCCGAGGACCTCGGCATCAAGCTTGAGAGCGTGACGCCGGCGATGCTCGGCCGCGCCAAGAAGATCGTGATCGAGAAGGAGAAGACCACGGTCATCGACGGCGCCGGCAAGAAGAAGGACATCGAGGCGCGCGTCAATCAGATCAAGGCACAGATCGAGGAGACGACCTCCGACTACGACCGCGAGAAGCTGCAAGAGCGCCTCGCCAAGCTCGCCGGCGGCGTCGCGGTGATCCGCGTCGGCGGCGCTACTGAAATCGAGGTGAAGGAGAAGAAGGATCGCGTCGAGGATGCGCTGAACGCTACCCGCGCCGCGGTCGAGGAAGGCATCGTGCCTGGCGGCGGCGTGGCGCTTCTGCGCGCCAAGAAGGCGATCGGCAAGCTGCACAACGACAATGCCGATGTACAGGCCGGGATCAACATCGTGCTCAAGGCGCTGGAGACCCCGCTGCGCCAGATCGCCGAGAATTCTGGCGTTGAGGGCTCGATCGTCGTCAATAAGATCCTCGAAAACAAGTCGGAGACGTTCGGCTTCGATGCGCAGACCGAGGAGTATGTCGACATGGTCGAGAAGGGCATCGTCGACCCAGCCAAGGTGGTGCGCGCGGCGCTGCAGGATGCGGCCTCCGTCGCCGGTCTCCTGGTCACGACCGAAGCCATGATCGCCGAGACGCCGAAGGAAAGCCCTGCCATGCCGGCGATGCCCGGCGGCGGCGGCATGGGCGGGATGGGTTTCTAACTTCTCTATCTATCGTCGAAACGAAAAGGGGCGCGGTGTAAATCGCGCTCTTTTGCTACATCCTGCGAAGCGATCACCGAGACTGGTGGGGGCAAACCATGACAGAAGCAGGCGCCGACCCGTTCGTGAAATTCAAGGAGGTCCAGCGCGAAGGCTGGTCGTCGTTCGTTCCGGTTGAAATTATGACCACGCCGCCCGCCGCGAAGCTGGTGAACTTCGCGCAGGTGAGGCCGGGACAGCGCGTCCTCGATGTCGGCTGCGGAACCGGCGTCGTCGCCGTCACGGCCGCCTCCCGTGGCGCAAAGGCTTCTGGGCTTGATCTTACGCCCGTGCTTCTCGAGCGCGCGCGCGAGAACGCGAGCATTGCCGGCGTCGACGTGCAGTTCATCGAAGGGGACGCCGAGGCGCTGCCCTACCCCGACGGTTCGTTCGACGTCGTGCTGAGCCAATTCGGTCATATCTTCGCGCCACGCCCCGCCGTGGTGACGCGAGAGATGCTGCGCGTGCTCAAGAGCGGCGGGCGCATCGCATTTTCGACCTGGCCGCCCGAGCATTTCATCGGCCGCATGTTTGCGTTTATCGCGCGGAACATGCCGCCGCCTCCGCCGGGCGTCGATCCGCCGGCGCCGCCGCCGCTGTGGGGCGACCCGAATGTCATTCGCGAGCGGCTTGGCGAATCGGTGACAGATCTCCAATTCGCACGCGATACCATGGTGGTATCAGCACTAAGTCTTCACCACTTCCGCGCGGCGCAAGAGAAGACCATCGGCCCGCTGACCAAGCTCGTTGCCTCGCTGCAAAACGATCCGGCCAAGCTTGCGAAGCTACGTGCGGAATTCGAGGTCATGGCCAGCGATGTCTACGAAGACAATGCGATCCATGCGCCCTTCCTGATGACGCGAGCGACCAAGTTGTAATCGCCAAAGCGGGGCGAAGTCGTCAATTGGTCAGCAAGAGGAAGTGCAAAGTCGTCGCGCCGCGGAGCTCAATGACATCGCCGCGGCGCCGCCAGTTCGTCATCTGCGCGAGCGCGGCCAAGAGTTTCTCGTCGCCGCTCTGCCGATCCGGTGTGCACCGCGCCGGCGCGGCGGGGCCGGGAACGATGCTGATGGAATCCTCGCCGACATTGGCCTGACCGCGCAGCCGCGCGCACCAAAGCTCGATCGAGACGGCCCCGTTGGCGTCAATCTCCAGCGTCGGGACGCGCTTGGCGCCGGGTATGGGCAGCGCGTCGAGCATCAGCTCGCGATCGAAAGGAAACGCATGATCGCTCGCCAGAGCCGAGCCGGCGGAACTCGCGAGGACCACAAAGAGACAGCAGGCAAGGCGCCGGCGTAGGCGGAGCATTTTGTTTTCCCGGTTCGGTGAATAGAGAGGAGAGAGCGAGGGAGCCGCCGGCGGCGGCCCCCTGCAACTTACATGCGGAACGCGTGCTGCTAGCGGTGCAGCACGGCGATGCTAGGGAAGAACAGATAGCAGGCCACGCCGATGATAACGAGATAGCCGAGCAGCACGAGGCACCAACCGAAGTTGTGCCGAATCACCGCCCCTTCGTTGCGCACAAACTTACTGGTCGAGACACCGACGCTCGCGGTCTGCGGCGCGATCGGCTTGCCGATCTCGGCGCCCACCGAGTTCAGCGTCGGCAGCAGCAGCAACGGAAAGCCAAGCACCTTGCCGACCAAGGCCTGGAATGTGCCGAACATGGCATTCGTTGAGGTGTTGCTCCCCGACAAAGCCACGCCGATGAAGCCCAGGATCGGCGCCACGATGATGAAGGCCGCCCCGAGCTTGGAGAAGGCGCTGGCAAGCGAGCCCGCCATGCCGGAGTAGTTGAAGACATAAGCGAGGCCGAAGATGAACACGCCGACCAGGCAGGCGCCCCACATCTGCGACCAGGTCTTGGCGAAGATCGCGCCGATCTGCGCGAGACTGACGCGCAGCAGGATCACGGTAATGATCCACGACGCTAGAATCGCCGAGCCGGCGACGAAAGGCGTCCAGTTGAACACCGCGCTGATGGTCGCTCCCGGCGTGATCGCCGAATTGGCGGCCACGACATAATGCAGCACCACGATCGAGGGCAAACGCGACCAGGGTCCGGTCCAGGCGACAACCACCGCGATCAGTATTGCGATCGGCAGCCAAGCCATGCCGACGTCGCCGACCGACAAGCCGTGTGCCTCCGCCCGCGTATCGCCAGTGGCCGGTTGACCGCCATAGGCCAGGACTTGCGCCGGCCGCCAGATCTTAAGCAGCGCAAGCAGCGCCACGAAGCACACGATCGAGCCGAGAACGTCGGGCAGATAGGGTCCAAGATAGATGGCGGTCGGCAGCTGGCCGGCGATGTAGCCGAGCGAGCCGACGATGGCGAGCGGCCACGCCGACCACATGCCTTTGCTGCCCGAGACCAAATAGAGCAGAATCCAGGGCGGCAGCAGAGCAAGGATGGCGACGATCTTGCCGATCGAGGCGGAGTAAATCGGCAGCAGCTCGACGAAAGGCACGCCGAGCGTGCCGGCGGTCACGGTCGCGAGCGCGATGATCGGCGCGCCCAAGGCGCCGTAGGAAACCGGCGCGTTGTTGGCGATGGCCGCGACGCGGATAGCGTCGAGATCGGGAATTCCGAGCGCGATCAGGATCGGCGCGACGAACGCCCAAGGATAGCCGAAACCCACCAGCCCTTCGAGCAGCGCGCCGAAGGCCCAGGCAAACAGGATGGTTTGTACCCGCACGTCGCGCGTGCCTAGCTGCACGAGCCAGCGCCGCAATTTGTCCATCCCGCCAGTGGTCACCAGCGTGTTGAACAACATTACTCCCCAAAACGTGATCCAATCGACGTTCCATACACCGGTGGAGGAACCGTAAAGATAGGCGCGCACGCCATCGCCGAGCGGCATCTTCCAGACCCAGAGACCGAGCAGGAAAGTGACGATCGAGCCGATCAGCGTGGCGAGCCAGGCCGACATGCGCAGGCCCGCCAGCAGGAACAACAGCAGGACGACCGGAATGAGCGCGACTAGCCAGGTCACAAACAGATTTCCAGTCGGATCGAGAATTTGCGTGAACATTGACGGCTCCCCCTGGCGCCTTGGAGCGACGCCTATTGATTCGACGTCTCGGCTTGGCGCCGAAGGTCGGACCCTACTCCCCCTCGGACATCAAACGACCGAGATTTTTTGTCACGCCCCGCGCAGACCAGACCTACGACAACCCGCTCATGCTAGAGCGCCGTAGGTGCTGCTGCAAAGGAAAGACTCGCTATACTGCAACGCACAATCAAGCCGTGCCCACCTTGCAGCCGGCAGGAACATCCGTGGCATTGCCTTTGCTGTGAGCGCTTTGTGCTAGTCCAGATTCCGCGCCGCGATATCGGAGGTCTTTCGTGAAAAGCCTTGCCTCGACGGTCGCCACGATCTGGCGGCTGTCCATACCCTATTTCCGCTCGGAGGACCGCTGGCCGGGCCGCATTTTACTTGCTTCGGTGATTGCGATCGAGCTTTCGCTCGTGGCGCTCCAGGTCATCCTCAACCAGTGGTACAATCGCTTCTACAACACGCTGCAAGACCACGACTGGAACGCCTTCGTCAGCGCCATCCTGTTCTTCTGCGTGATTGCCGCCATCTACACCGTGCTCGCGGTCTACCAGCTCTACCTCAATCAGTGGCTGCAAATCCGCTGGCGGCGGTGGCTGACGCAGACCTATCTGCGCCAATGGCTTCATTCCGCCAACCACTACCGCATGCAGCTTCTCGGCGACACCGCCGATAACCCGGATCAGCGCATCGCCGATGACTTGCAGATGTTCGTGCAATACACACTCACAATCGGCATCGGCTTGCTCAGCTCCATCGTGACGCTGTGCTCGTTTGTCGTGATTCTGTGGACCTTGTCCGCGCAAGCGCCGCTCACCCTGTTCGGCGCAAGGTTTGACATTCCGGGTTACCTGGTGTGGGCCGCGCTGATCTACGCCGTGATCGGCACGCTGCTCACCCATCTGATCGGCTGGCGACTCATTCCGCTCAATTTCCAGCAGCAGCGCTTCGAGGCCGATTTCCGCTTCAATCTCGTGCGCACACGCGAAAACGCCGAACAGATCGCAGCACTCGGCGGCGAGGCGGCCGAGCGTGAGCGCCACCTCAACCGCTTCGGCTTCGTGGTCGCCAACTGGCTTGCCCTCATGCAGCGTCAGAAGCAGCTCACCTTCTTCACCCAAAGCTACTCGCAGGCCTCGGTGATCTTTCCCTACATCATGGTGAGCCCGGCCTATTTCTCCGGCGCGATGCAGCTCGGCGGCTTGATGCAGACCGCATCCGCCTTCAACAGCGTGCAGAATGCGCTGTCTTACTTCATCACCGCGTATCGGCAGATCGCGGAATGGCGCGCGGTCATCGCCCGTTTGACCGGGTTCGAAGAGGCGATCGCGGCCGGGCAGGCAGCCGCGGTGACGCCGCCTGCCGTCGAGGTCGTCCGCTGCGGGAGGGGAGCTGTGTTCGCGGTCGATCGGCTCAACGTCCAGCTGCCCGGCAGCGAACCGATC
>Ga0302326_10025537_pt1 | contig 11977 bp, 12 predicted proteins | sample Palsa_T0_3_FD_202264 | JGI IMG/M metagenome (GOLD analysis project Ga0302326, IMG submission 202264) | Peat permafrost microbial communities from Stordalen Mire near Abisko, Sweden - Palsa_T0_3 | ecosystem: Environmental > Terrestrial > Soil > Palsa > Peat permafrost | place: Sweden: Abisko... | reverse complement strand
GTAGGCGAGAGCGACCGCGACGTGGGTCGGATTGCAGACGACGAACGCTGCCTCTTTGAGGCGCGCAATCGACCCGCGCGCAAGCGCGCGGTGCGCGCGGCGGCGCTTGCCGCGCACGGCCGGATCGCCTTCGCTCTGCTTGTGCTCGCGTTTGAGTTCGTCGAATGACATCCGCAGACGGCGCCGCCACTTTGCCCGTTCGAGCATGACGTCGGCAATCGAAAACATCGCGGCGACGGCGATCGCGGCAAACAGGATCTGCCCGATCGCGCGCAGCGCAAGCGCGCCGGTTTCCCCGGGCGCGGTTGAGCCGATCCCGGCCACAAATGCGGCGGCGAGCGGACCGTAGGCCGCGGCCGCGACGGCGAACGCGACCAGTACTGCCCTCAGCCCCGCAACGAAGGCGTCGCGCGAGAGCATACGCTTGAGACCGCCGGCCGGGTTCAACTTCGAGAATTTCGGCGCCGGAAAGCGCGCGGAGAAACGCCCCGATTGGCCGTAGCTTGCGATCAACGCGCCGGCGATCGCGCCGCAAAGAACGGCGACCGCGCACGTGCCAAACGTGAGGTACGTCGCCGCCGACACTTGCCGGCGCGCCGCATCCTCGAGCGCGAGGCGGCTCGCGCTCGCGAGCGCATTCAGCAGCGCGAACAGCGTCAACGAGGCACCGGCCAGGGATGCGACCACACCTAGCGCCTGCGACTGCGGTACGTCGCCCTCGCGGCGAGCCCGCGCGAGCCGGGCGGGAGTCGGATCGAACGGCTTCTCCGCGTCCATCGAGCTAGCGGGGGCGCAACTGTCCGAGGTCCCACCAAGGCGCGGCGGCGGCCTGGAGCACGAACGGCAACGCAGCGATCGTCGCTAGGACGACGCAGCCGAATACGACCGGGAACGCGAGCGTGAACGTCGAGAAGCGCGGCACGACCCGCGCGACGACCGCGAGCGCGAACTGCGCGACGAGTGCGATCCCGATTGCGGGAGCCGCAACGTACAGCGCTGCGCGCAACAGCGTCTGCGGTAGCGCGACCCCGAAGGTCTGCAAATGAGCGGGCGCCACGAGCGCCGCGGGCGGGAGCGTGCGGAACGTATCGGCGAAAGCCTCGAGCGCCACGCGGTACCCGCCAAGCTCGAAGAACGCAGCGGCGAACGCGAGCGACCAGAGCCGCCCGAAGCCGGCTCCCGCCGATACGTTCGCGCTCGGAACGCTCGCCCGAATGCCCACGTAATCGTCGAGCGCGCGACCACCGGCGTAGGCTCCGTCGTAGAGCATCGAGGCAGCGGTGCCGATCGCGGCACCGATCAGTGTTTCACCCGCTACGGCGAACACGATGCCGCTGCCAAGACGAACGTTCGCTGCAAGCGCGTGTGCGAGCGCGAGCGAGAGCACGTAGGCAAATCCGGCGCGAACCGGAGCGGGGACGTCGGGATGCGAGAAGCCGGGCGCGCGAAACACGAACCCCGCGCAGCGCGCGAATACGAGCAACTGCGCGTCGTCCATCCCGCGATCACGCGCCGCGAACGATACGAGGCAGGTTCGCAACGCTATCGCGAAACAGCGACGCGCACAATCCCATCGCAAACGCACCGAACAGCGCGACCATCGCCGCGACCGCGAGCATTTTCGGCAGCAGCGTCAGCGTTTGTTCCTGGATCTGGGTCGCGGCCTGAAGGACGGCCACCGCCGTGCCGACCGTCGTCGCAACCACGAGCACGGGAAAGCACAGAACCGCTGTGAGGATCAGCGCTTCACGGATCGTTCCGGCAAGTGCATCCATGCCCGCAGCGTAGCGGCGTTCGATGAACGCCGTGCTGCCGTGCGGTTACGAGATGTCGCGAAGCCGCCTAGGCGAGAGCGACGACATCGGCGTTGAGGGCGAGCGTCGCCGTGAGCGCCGAAACCACCGCGCGCGTCGCGGGCGACCGATTCAGCGTGTAGAAGTGCAGTCCCGGCGCACCGCGGGCGAGCAAATCGCGGCACTGCAACGCGGCAAATGCGACGCCGAGTTCGGCGACCGCCTCGGGCTCGTCCTTGCGCATCTCGAGTTCGGAAAGCAGCCGTTGTGGAATGCGAGCTCCACTCATTTTCGTCATCCGCGCGATCGACTCGTAATTCGTAATCGGCATGATGCCCGGAATGACCGGCACCGTGATGCCCGCGTCGCGCAAGTGTTTGACGTACGCGAAGTATTGATCGTTGTCGAAGAAAAGTTGGGTCACCAGAAACTCCGCGCCATTGCGCACCTTGCGAACCGCGTTTTCAATATCCGCATCGAAGCTCTTCGCCTCGGGATGGGTCTCGGGGTACCCCGCGGCCCCGACCGAAAACGAAAACTCCGCGGCCAGCATCGCAATGAGATCGCTTGCGTAGTGGAAGCCGCCGGCGGCAGCGACAAAGCTCTCTTGTCCGGCCGGCGGATCGCCCCGCAACGCCATGATGTTTTCGATTCCGGCTGCCGACAGCTCGAGAAACAGCGCGCGCAGTTCGTCTTGCGAGTGGCCCACACAGGTCACGTGCGCCATCGCCTCGACACCGAGCTCGGTCTTGATGCGCTTCGTTACCTCGACCGTGCGAGCGCGGCTCGACCCGCCCGCGCCGTACGTCACGGAAACGAAGCCGGGGTTGAGTGCCCGCAGCGACGTCACCGTCGCCATGAGCTTCTCGACGCCTTCGTCCGTCTTGGGGGGAAAGAACTCAAACGAGATACAGGGGCGCAGGTGACCGAGCAGGTGTCCGATTCGCATTCGCGGTGCCGTTCGGCGCCCGCTCTAGGGTCTCCACTTCAACGGGTTCGGCCGCCGGACTGTGTCCTGGGTCACATTTTGCCGAAGATAACGAGTAGAGCACCTTGCTCTCTAGAACTTTGTCCATTCGTCAGGCGCTCGGGCGCCGGCCGAGAGCCCGCGGGACGCGGGTTCGGGACGGTTACATGGTCGAATCCCCACAGCCAAAGGCACCTCTCGACGTCGCAACGAGGTCGCTGCCCCGCGTCGCGCTCGCGATCGTCGCCGGACTCACGCCGATCGCCGTGCTGGCCGCCACCCTGGGGCGCGAGCCCGCGATCCGGGTGCCTTCGTTCCTGGCCTCGTTCGTCGGCGCGATCGTCGTCACGGAACTGATCTCGAGCTACGTCTTCGCCGGTTACTACCAGACGCGCCGCGACCTACGATACCTGTTCCTAGCAAGCGCATATGCGTGTTCGGGCTGCCTCGCGGTTCCGTATTTCCTGACGTTCCCCGGCATCTTCGCGCCGCTCGGGCTTTTTGGAGCAACCGAGCAGACGGCGCTCTACCTCTGGCTGAGCTGGCACGCGTTCTTTCCGCTCCTGATCCTTGCGAGCGCCGTCACGCCACCCCGCATGGCAATCGCCACGGAACGTCTCGCGCTCTGGTCGCTTGCTGCCTACGCCCTCGCGATCGGCCTCGCTGCGGTGGCTACGTTGACGCTGCTCCGGATCGGACCGGCGCTCCCCGTCCTCGTCTCTGGGAGCACGTTTACGGCGGTGACGCGGCACGTGATTGCTCCGTGCATTTGCGCCTTGAGCGCGCTTGCACTCACGGCGCTGCTGCGCAGCCGCAAGCCGTATCCGGCCATGACGGTGTGGATCGTCGTGTCCCTGACGGCCTCGTGCCTCGACACCGCGATGGGACTGCTGAGCGCTCGCTATTCCTACGGCTGGTACGCGGGCGAACTTTTTGGCGTGATCTCCTCATCGATCATCCTTGCGGCCTACGTGTTCGAGATGCGGCAACTGCAGGCGAAGCTCTCGGACGAAACCGACGAACTGCGGCTGATCAACGAGAGCGAGCGGCGTGAATCGCAAGAACGCCTGCGCTATCTCGCGTACCACGACCACTTGACCGGGCTGCTAAATCGAACGCGCTGGCGCGATCTGTTTAGATTTCGCATCGAGAGCCATTCCGGGGCGAGCGATCCATCAGCCGCGGTGTTCCTCGTCAATCTCGACGGCTTCCGCGACGTCAACGACAGGCTCGGCGAGGCTTTCGGCGATGCGCTGTTGATCCAAGTCTCACGCCGCATCGAGCAAACTCTTGGGAGCCAGACCGTCCTCGGAAGGCTCAACGGCGATGAGTTCGCTATCCTCGCGCCCGCGTACGAAAGCGCGCAAGAACTCGACGCGATGGCTCATCGTATTCTCGACGCCATTATGCTCCCGCCGTACGTCGTGAGCGAGCGTGAGATCGATCTGACCGGCAGCATCGGCCTCGCCCGTTTTCCCGAGCACGGCGGAACGACCGAGATTCTGCTCCAGCACGCCGACATCGCGCTCTGTCACGCGAAGCAAGCCGGTGGCAATCGCCTGCGCGAGTACGACGCGCGCATGAGCGAAGAGATCGAGCGCGAGCGCAAGTTCCGCGACGCGCTCCTGCGCGCCGTTCGCCGCTCCGATTTCGTCATGCACTATCAACCTCTCGTTGACTTAAAGAGCGGCCGGATGCAAGGCGTCGAGGCGCTCGTACGCTGGACGGACCCGGACCTTGGTTTGATCCCGCCCGCCGAGTTCATCCCGGTCGCAGAGGAAAGCGGCCTCATGGAAGCGATCGGGCGCTGGACGATCGAAGCCGCTGTCGCTCAGGCGCGCGTTTGGAACGATCTCGGTTGCCCGCTCAGAATGTCGATCAACGCATCGGTTGTGCAGCTGCAAGATCATCGCTTCTTCGATCACTTGCACGGCGTACTGCGGCTCAACGACGTCGCACCGGCGCAAATCGAACTCGAGGTAACGGAGACCGCCGCGATTATGAACTCCAAAGACATCACGGACGTGCTCTCCCGTTGCCGAGCACGCGGAATCAGCATCGCACTCGACGACTACGGCACGCACTACTCGTCGCTGACCTATTTGCGGCGCCTTCCGATCGACACGATCAAGATCGACCAGTCGTTCGTCAAGGAAGTTCCCACAAGCGGCAGCGACTCCGCGATCATTCGCAGCGTCATCGCTCTGGGTCACGACCTGGGGAAGGCGATCGTCGCGGAAGGCATCGAAACGCCCGATCAACTCGCGTGGCTCCGCACCACGGCTTGCGACATCGGCCAAGGCTACCTCTTCGCCCGGCCCATGCCTCCAAACGAAATCACCCCCTGGAAGCGCAAACAAACCGTTTAGCGAAAGCTGGTGACGACGCCGCTGCAGACGAGCGCCCAGCCGTCGACCATGACGAAGAGGAGCAGTTTGCAGGGCAACGAGACGATCGGAGGGCTCAGCATGAACATGCCGAGGCCCATGAGGATCGAGGCGACGGCGAGGTCGATCGCGACGAAGGGGAGATAAAGCGCGAACCCTATCGCGAAAGCGCTGCGCAGTTCGCCGACGACGAAGGCGGGCAACAAAACGGCGGGCGGCGTGCGCTCGAGGCTCGTTTCGGGCTCGCGGGCGATGTGGGTAAAAAGTGCGAGATCTTTCTCGTGGATCTGGCGCAGCATGAATTCACGCAGCGGGTTGAAGGCGCGAGCCAGCATAACTTTCTGCGAGATTTGGCCGCGCGAATAGGGATCGAGGGCATCGCGGGAGATGCGGTCGATCGTCGGCGTCATGATGACGAACGTGAGGACCAGGGCGAGGCCGGTCAAAACCGCGTTCGGCGGAAGCGACGATGCGCCGATCGCCGAGCGTACGAGCGAGAGGACCACGGCGATCCGCACGAACGACGTCGTCATCACGAGCACGAACGGCGCCATTGCGAGCAGCGTGAGACCCGCGAGGACGTCGAGCGGCAGCCCCGCGCGCGCGCCATGCGATCCGATGGTCACCAATTGGTCGATCACGTGCGCGGCGACTTTCTCGAAACGACCTCGGTGATGCGAACGCCGAAACGCTCGTCGACCGCGACGACCTCGCCGCGCGCGACGAGACGGTTGTTCACGTACACGTCGACCGGGTCGGATGCGAGCCGGTCGAGCTCGACGATCGAGCCCTTTCCGAGCTTGAGCACGTCGCTCACACGCATCGTGCAGCGGCCGAGTTCCGCACTGACGCCGAGCGAGACGTTCATCAGCAGGTCGACGTTGCGGCCGTCGCCGGTCACGCGGCGCTCCGATGCCCCTCGGCCTCGAAACTGATCGCTCGGCGTCCGTTGTTGAGGCCGCATTGCCCGCGTACGATCGGGACGTTCCCGAGCCGCAGGGTGCCCTCCGCACCGAGCGGCGTGTCGAGCACCAGCGTGACGCCCGGCGCGAGCCGCGAGAACGCCGGGACGCCGAGCGCGCCGCGTCCGAATTCTACGATGCCCTCGACCTCGATCTCCGCAAGATCGTCGAGGGTGAATTGTCCCGAGACTTCTTCCGCCGGGTCGCGTGAGAGCCCGAAGCCGATGACGACACCCGCCGCACCCGTCGTGCGAACCTCGAAGTACGTCGCGAGATCCACACCTGCGCGCTCCGAGGTTTCGCGCGTCTGTGGCCCAAGCGTGCCGCACAACGTGTTGCACAGAGGAAGCAGCGCGGCCACGATCCGATCGAGCGTCGAGCGTTCGATTTCCGATAGCGAATGATGCTGCGGGCGCTCGTCTTCGCCGAACGCAAGCGCAACGAGCTTGCGCGCGTCGGCCGGGCGGACGATCACGAAACCGTCGCACAAACGGCCGCGAACGCGCACGATCGTCGCGCCGTCGAGAACGACGCGCCGTTCGCGCGCACCTAAAATCGCGGGCTCCGCAAGTTCCACCTCGAACTCCGTCGCGAGCAGTCGTGAGAGCAACTCGCGGACGCCGTTGGCGACCAAGCACGCAGCCGACACCGGCAGCGTCGAGCGGGTCGCAAACGCGATGTCGCGTACCGCGCGGCCGCTTTCCCCGTGCGGAGAGCCGAACGCGAGCGCCGCGATCACTTGACCAGGTCCAGGGCGGCCTTTTCGACCGTTCCGCGCGCGTGATGCGCGGCTCGCAACGCATCGAACGACTCGTAGGCTTCTTTCACCTTTTGCAAGCCGGCGACGATGTCGATGCCGCCGAGATCGCGCGCGTGCGGAACGAGGGCCGCGAAGTCACCCTCACCCGGCGCGCCGACGCGAGCCTTGACGCCGGCCGGCGGAACCACACGAACGCCATCGAGACGCACGGGCTGCGTGCCGGCGGGAAAGCGCGCGAGCGCGAGCTTGCCGGCGACGATGCGATCGCTGCGGCGCTCGCCGCTCCGCGGATCGATCGTCGTTCGTTCGTAACTGACGCTGCCGTCGGCCTCGATGCGCGCACCATTCATACGACCGAGCGCGCGATCGTAGGGGTCGACTTGGAGCGGGCCGAGCGCTCCGCGGTGGCCAAGGGCAAAGCCGAGGACGGAGCTGCCGTCGGACGCGCGCAGTTCACCGTCGATAAGCACGAAGCCGCCGTCACGCGAGAACGCGATTCGGCCGGCGGCATCTTTGGTCAGAAAATAGGTGCCCTGCGGCGCGGCCACCGACAGCGGATCTTGGGTCGCGACGACGCGCGGCGCGCGGGCGACATCGTTCGTTTCGGGAACGAAGCCGGGCTGATAAGCGTTTCGGACGTCGCGCTCGCGCGCCGCGATATTCGCGAGACCCGCGGACGTGCCGGGGTCGATCATGCCGCACCCGCGGGCGACACCGTGCTGACGCTGGCGCGCACCGACTCGCCGCGCACCCGCAGGTAGAGGTCGACGCACGCAAGCGCGCGGCGCACGATGGCCTCGACCTCCGGCCGGCACACCGCCACGACGTGCAACGTCGAACCTTCGCGACGCAGCGAGAGCGCAACGCGTTCGCCGTGCACGCCGAATGTCAGCGACGTACGAAACGGCGGATAGCTCCGCGCCACGGCCACCGCTTCGGGTACGCTTCCGCCGCGCGACGGCGACGGCGGCAACGCAGCATTCGGCGCCTGCGTCCGCGACGAGCGTGGCCCGCCAGTTTCTGTCGCAAAGCGCTGTGCCTGCGCCGCCTCGCCGCGTGGACTGTTGTCCGATCCGAGCCGCCGGCCGGCGGGTCGCTGCGCTTCGGCGACGCCGCGTCGCGGGGTGGCCTGCCGCTGCGGCGGTCCATCGGAGGCGAGGTGGAGCGCCGAGAACCACGCTTCGGAGAGCGAACGGCGATCGATATAGGGCAAGCGCGTCGCGATGACGGCGATCTTCTCTGTGTCGGCGATCATAGCGCCACGATACCGGCCAAACGCGACCGTCACGTGAGCGTTGTGTTACGGGCCCTCGAGTTTAGTTTCTCGCTCTTCCGTCGTCGAAGTTCTGGCCGCGTTGCAAGTACATCGCAGCGTTTGCGACGTCGAAGGTTACGACGAAATTCTTTAAGAGACCGAGGCCTACGTTGCCCGCATCAAAACGGTCCGCGAATGCACCACTCGTTGCGAGCATCACGTCGGTGTCGGAGTGGTAGAGCGGCACGCTTCCGAGCTCGATGCGGTCGAGCGACGTGCGATACGACGGGGTCGTACCGCCGATACCGTAACTGCGACGGCCGGTTGTCGAGAACGGAACGATGCCGGCGTGCTTATCTAGAAACGGCTTATACAGGAGCACCTCACCCGCGTTCCCGGTATCGATGATGAACGGTGCATCGGTCTGGCCGTCGAGCCGCAACGTCGCTTCGGGAAACGAACGGTCGACTTGGACGGCGAGCTTCTCGCCAAGCGGCGTGACGGTTCCGGGTGGGCCGAACGTCATCGTTTTCGCTGCGTAGTCGAGCTGGACCGTCGCCGCTGCGAAAAACGGATAGCCGAGAACCCCGTCGATGCGAAACGCGCCATCCGTCGCCGCGCCGAGGTCGATCGTCGACGCAACGATGTCGGTGAGCTTGCCCAACCCGACGTCGATCTCGTCGACCTTGACGATTTGCAGGCCGCCGGTTCGCGTTGCTCCGCTCGCCTCGAACGCGCCGATCGGCGCGAGCCCGAGGTCGGCTGCAACGTGTTTGTCGAGCACGATGTCCTGCGCACCGGTATCGAGCAAGAACGTGTAATGGCGGCCGGCGATCGTGACCGGTGCGTAGAGGTGGCCTTGGTCGACCTGCAGCGGCACCGTTTGCGATCCGGTCATTTCGATGCGGCGCGGCACGAGCGGCGCGAAGATTTTGTCGGAGATGGGCCCGGCGAGCGCGACGGACGTCGTGATTTGCGTGGTATCGAAGGCGTGGTCGCCGTTGGAAACGATGCTCTTGAACGGGAAGTGATGACCGCTCACGTCGCGCCAATCGGTGAAATCGATCGTCGTGCGGCCGTCGTCGTCGTCGTACGCGAGCCGGTCGGGAAGCGTGGTTTGCACGTCGAGGTAGAGCGTTTCCGTTTCGCCGCCGGCAGCCGTGACGTCGAGCGCGAATGTATCGAGCGCGCCGATCCGCATGCGGCCGCGAAAGACGCAGCACTGCGGCGACTTTGCAAAATCGCCCGAGTCGATGAAGTGCTGCGTGCGCGCGCGCCGGCCGAGGACGCCCGTGAGTTCGCGGACGTCTCCGTTGGAATCGGAGTCCCAATAGCGATCGCCGATGCGTAGCGACGTATCCGTACGCGGCCCGAGGCTCTCGTCGGTACGCTCGCGATCGCCCTGCGACCAGCTATGGAACGCGCCCGTCAGTCCCGCTCCGCTCAAGGTTCCGGAGCTTTCGAACTGCACGATGTCGCCCGCGCCCGCATCGGTTGAAGCGCTGGTATAGTGCGCGAGCAACGCCGTCATGTCGGGGGCGGGTTCCGCGGCGCGAGCCGGAGTCGCACCTGCGAGCATCACCACGAGGCTGCCCGCTGTTGCAAGCGCCGCCATCGCGAACGGCAAGCGGCACGTCGCTTCCAAAGCGAACCAAGGGTTCCGAAGGAGTTTTGGCACCGCCGCGACCCTTCGCGACCGGGGCCTTGGGGTCCGCGAAACTCAAGGCCTGGGCTCGAGCAGCGAAGCGAGCGACTGCAGCGATCGTAACGTATACTCGGGTGCGCAGGGCTCCGTCTGGCGCAGAAACGCTTCGAACGCGGGCTCCGCGGCGATGGCCGCGCGCAACGCGAAACCCTCGTTTGCCAAACCGACCGCGCGCGCGTCTGCCGTCTGCGCGAGGAGCGCGAGCGCCGCGCGGACCGCTCGCGCGTCGCGCGCGTGATCGTTCGAGACCACGGAAAGCATCGTGCGACTCGTACTCGCGAGGACGTCGATTGCCGGAAAGTGTCCCGCACCGGCGAGAGCGTTCGAGAGCGCGACGTGGCCGTCCAGCAACGATCGCGCCGCATCGCTCACGGGCTCGCGCTCGTCGGCTCCGTCGGAGAGGACGGTGGCGAAAAGCGTGATCGAGCCGTGCGTGCCGTTTCCGGCGCGTTCGAGGTATCGCGCCAACGCGCTCCACACGGCGGGCGGATAGCCGCCGCGGCCGACGTGTTCGCCGAGCGCGACGCGCTGCTCGCGAAGCGCCGCCGCGTAGCGTGCCAGGCTATCCAAGATCATCACGACGTGGAGTCCGGCGGCGCGCAAATGCTCCGCCTGCGCCATCGCGGCGCCCGCCGCGCGCACGCGCTCGGCGGCGCTGCGGTCGCTCGTCGCGCAGACGATCGTGGTCCGGCGGTCCAAACGTCCGCACCACGTCTGCGCCTCCCGGCCGCGTTCGCCGACGAGCGCGATAACGACGGCATCGGCGCGCGCAGCCGCCGCGATCGACTCCAGCAACGTCGTCTTCCCGGCACCGGGTGCGCCGAAGAGTCCGATGCGCGCACCGCGACCGAGCGTGAGGAGACCATCGATTGCGCGCACGCCCGTCCACAGCGGCGCCGAGATAGGCTCGCGCTCTACCGGCGCCGGAGCCGCGCCGCGCTCGATTCGGACGCGCAAAGCACGCAGGGGCGGCCTTGTGTCGAGCGCCTCGCCCGCTGCGTCGAGCGCGCGTCCGAGCGCCGCAAATCCCACCGGAAAGAAGAGCGCATCCGGCGCGATCTCAACCCGGTCGCCGACCGCGACGCCGGCAACCGCGCCGAAGGGCACGATCGACACCCGGGATCGCTCGAGCGCGGCAACTTCGCCGCGCAGCGTCGCCGTTGCGCTTCGTATGAGGACGCCGTCGCCGATACGTGCACCGGGCAACGCTGCAAGAACGGTTTCGCCGTGCGTACGCACGACGCAGCCGGAACCGCGCGCGATCACGCGCGACCGGCAGCGCGCGCGAGTGCGTCCTCCAAACGCTGCGCGAAGCGCGATTCGAGCGCACCGTCTCGAACTACGACGATGAGATCGCCGCTACCGAGCGACGGATCGACGCGGATCGCAAGCCCGGCTTGCACGCGACCGGCGTCCGCCGCCGAAACGCGCAGCGCCACCGGATCGCGCACGGGAAAGGTCGCGAGCACGCGTTGGACGAGCGCGTCGACATCGGCCGGCGCGAGCAGCAACTCGCGCGCGAGAACGTCGTCCGCAAGCGAACGCAAGAGCGATTCGACGGCGCGTCCGTAGGCTTCCATCGTGGCCAGCCGCATGAGCGCGAGCTCGTGAACTACATCGGCGTGCGCGAAGTCGAGCACGCCGGGCGTCACGCCCGGTGCGGCGGCCTCGCTCTCGGCGGCGGTTCCGGCACTCTGAACGGGCGCGATCGCAGTGTGAGCGTTGCCGCGTACGAACGCTGCGAGCGGGATAAAGCGCTCATCCACGCCGTACGATCGTTTCGTAGTCTGGGACGACGGGCGCGGCCGCTCGCGACATCCGCCGAACGATCGCCGCGCGTTCCTCCGGTGCGTACAACTCGAGGACGGCCGTCGCCGTCGCTGCGGGCAACGCGCTGATGATCGCGGCCGCGGTATGGGGCGGTTCATCCCGCAGCGCTCCGCGGACTTGCGCGGGTGCGAACGCCGTCACCGCGCGCGCGGTTCGAAACATTGCGAACTTCGCGATCGCCGCCTCGCAGGCAGCACCGAGTGGCCTCGCTCCGGCGCGAACCGTCGCGACCAGCACGATGCCCGCGATGAGCGCAGGCCCGAGAGCCCCGATCAGACCGACGACGATCGCCGCGAGGTTACGTTGCGCCGGATCCGG
>Ga0302326_10025535_pt1 | contig 11978 bp, 11 predicted proteins | sample Palsa_T0_3_FD_202264 | JGI IMG/M metagenome (GOLD analysis project Ga0302326, IMG submission 202264) | Peat permafrost microbial communities from Stordalen Mire near Abisko, Sweden - Palsa_T0_3 | ecosystem: Environmental > Terrestrial > Soil > Palsa > Peat permafrost | place: Sweden: Abisko... | reverse complement strand
CGGCGGGGGGTTGCGTAAGCAGATCGTCCGCGCTCACGTTCATGTCGGCAACCACGGGAGCTTGCCCCTGTTGTCCCGCGGCGGAACCTACAGACAAGAAAACTCCCAATGCAAGTACGGTGACCTGTTTACAAAATAATTTCATGTCAGTGAGTTTCGCCCGAGCCGACTGAAACTTCCTGAAGAGAACCGCGATCCAGTCCGTTGCCGTCTTCCAGATGAAGTGAAATCCTGGCGGGCTTTGCAGAAGGTGTTAACTCTGTCTCCAGTTCGACGAGGGTGGTTGGGTCTACTTCGGTTAGAGGCATGGTTGCGACGCTGCCACCGTGTTCGTCGTAGAAGTGCGCGACCAAACGTCCTGCGAAAAACACTCCGAAGGAACCGGACAGCCGAATCCCACCTTTCTCCAATCGGATTGCTCGAAGCGGACGTACGACAATGCCAGCCTCTTCCGCGCCGTGGAATCCGTCGCCAGTGCGGGTAGGAAACCACTCCGTATCGAGATCGCGAGTTTCGCCCGGCTGCAACCGCACCAGAGGGCTGTTGATCTCGGCCTCCAGATAACGCGGGACTCCGTCGCCTCCAGAAGTCAGCGAAGGCTCACCCTCGGGACTCAATCTCGCCTCGGGGCCATTCATCCAAAAAATAACCGATGCCTTGCCCGGATAGGTTTCGTTCTTTTCGTAGCGGAAACGTTCGACCATGGCATAGCGGCTTTCTCCATCCACCACCGCCAGCCAGCCGGGCTTCGAGTCGAGCCACAATTCGGCGGCCATGTGCGCGTAGTGCAGCGCGAAGAGACCGTCGTCCCGGACCGAAACGGCTGGATTCTCTGCCGGACCAAACCGAACGTGGTAGCGGTTGAGATAGCTGCTGAATGGATTCGCCGGAGTGAAGGTCCAGAAATTGCTGTTGCTGCGCGAGGGATTCGTCGGGTCCGCAGTGTTGTACTGCGAAACAGATTGCATCGACCACTCGATAACGTGTCCCGTTTTGTTTTGCATGGTTGCGTGAAAGCGGATTCGCGGTGAATCGGCGTCCAGGTGAATCGTGCGCCGGATCTGAATCCCGGTCTGAGGATCGGCGGGGCCAGTCAGTTCAATTTCGCATTCGCGCCCTTCCGAAACCTTTCGAAAGGCGTAGGGCCCGTCATCGATCAAATCGGAATTACCCACCCAGTGCTGCTCATCGTCGTTTCCTTCTGGCAACAGCCAGAGCTTGTCGCCGCCGTAGTTGAACCATCGGGATGGGTCGGGCGGCAGGTATTTTCCTTCGTACTTAGGATTCACGAAAAGGAAAGAGTGTCCCGCGAAAATCACCTGCATGAGCCGTCCGCCATTTTGCGGCACGATTTCCAGCTGTACCCAGCGGTTGGAAAGTTGTTGGGCGCTCCAACCCTTGTAATTCGTGGCCTCGACGCGGCAAGACGAAGCGGGCTGATTCGGCTGACCTGCTGCCTGGGCAAGAGCAAGGTTCAGGTTCAAGAAGCAGGAAAGCAAAACGATTGCGAAAGACCGCATCATGTTCTCACCCCGGGATACGACACCCCATGATACCCCGCCGTCAACGATAGTATTTTCCCATCTGCCGGCGAATATTCCTGAAATCCTCTCCCGCTGAATGCCAATCGCGACGAGGTTTCAAGAACGAAATGAAAACCAATGAAACGAAATAATTTGATTTGCGTCAAGCAGATTCTGTGATATATCAAGTTTTCGGTTATGAGAAGCGCGACATGACTTGGCGAGTCGTCCCGAGGGTTGGATTGGTGCTGATGTTTTTCGCTGCAGTCGGCACGGCCCTGTGCCAAGTATCGAACACCGAACAGTTCTCTCCCACCTCTAAACAGGAAAGCAGAGGAAAAAGTGTTTTCGAAGTGACATGTGCGACATGCCATGGGCTCGACGCGCGCGGGGGTGAACATGCCCCTGACATAGTCCGCCGGACCGAGGTGAAGACGCTGTCAGATCAGGCGCTGCTCAACCTGATTCACGACGGCATTCCGCAGCGTGGAATGCCCGGATTCAGCGATATGGGTGCGGAAGACAGCCGAGCCGTGGTTGCATACTTGCGCTTCTTGCGAGGAACTCCACAAGGCGACTCCCAAGGCCCCGCCGGGACTATGCAAGGAGATCCAATTCGCGGCCGGAATATCTTCTTCGGAAAGGCCGGCTGCTCAGCTTGTCATCAAATCGCGCGCCACGGAGAATTCACCACCGAAGACCTCGCCGAATTCGCGCGAGGTCATCAAGTCAATGAGATTCGTGAAGCGATTCTCAATCCAACCGGAAGCCCGCAGGAGGCGGCAACTGCCGTTGCGCGTGATGGTCGAAAGTTCTCTGGCATGATCCGCAACGAAGACAACGCCTCTCTGCAGTTGCAGGATGGAGATGGCCGCCTTTACCTGCTCATGAAATCGTGCCTCGTGTCTGTCGAGCGGAAAACCGCAGAGCCCATGCCGGTCGACTACGGCCAGCGACTCGACGCGACCGAACTCGACGATCTGGTCGGTTACATCCTGCGCGAGGCTGGCGCCCCGAACGTTCCCTCATCTACCACTGGAAAGGATGAGGAGCCTCATGTTCAGAATTGAATCGCGAGCAACAAACGTGAAAAGGCTACTGCTGTTCTCAGTGTTGCTGGCACATGGGCTCTGCGCGCAAGACCGGCAAACAGATCCCACATGGCTGCATCGCTACGTTCCAGACCTATCCGAGAGCAATGCAGGCCTTACTTCACCAACTTGCCACTACCAGGCTGTTGTCGGGGAAGGTGACAAACAGAGCCAGTCCCTCCAAACCGTAACTCGCTTCGGGGAAGTCACTCTGGATCCGAATGGTAGTTGCAAAAGCGTAAGCTACGACCGCCAGGAGGAAATTTATTTCGTCGTCGAGGGCGGAGGCGTCCTGCACTACATTCTGCACGATGACGATCAGGTGCAAGCGTTGCGCAAGCACGACTTCACGTACCTGCCTCCGGGCGTGAAACATTCACTTTTCAACAATACAGAGCAGCCGCTGCGCGTGCTGGTTATGGGGTTCAAGATTCCGTCATCAATTTCAATTGCGGCGCCCTCGCCACGTCCGAAGGTCGCAAACCTTGAGGAATCTAAGGAGGAGACCGTCAGCGGTCATCCCAACTCAGTCCTGTATAAACTTCTGATCGGACTGCACACCGGCAAGCGAGACTTGATTGATCAGGCCTACGTGATGGACAGTTTCTTCTGGATGGATTTCGCTCCAGGCGGCACGAACTGGCCTCACCACCACGAGGCAGCGGAAGAAATCTACCTGGTGATAGATGGCCAGGGAGAAATGGTAGCGGGCAGTGGCACGGACGGCATCGAAGGCCGTTATCCCGCGAAGGCGGGAGACGCTTATTATTTTCGTCCCAATTGTACAGTCGGCTTCTACAACCAGAACAAACCGGGGGCCAATGCCTATATCCTGGCCGTTCGAGCACGCGTCCCATTGCATGAAGATGAAGAGTAGGTAGTCAATCCTTAGTTAGGTCAACCCTGGAGGTGTCGAAAATGCATTCCTTGAATTCGAGCCGGCGGTCGTTCATGAAATATGTAGCGGCCGCCCCGCTGCTCAGCCAGATCGCGATGTCTGACCTTTACGCGAAGGCAGCCAGCGCCGTGGGCAGAGACCTTCGGCAAAATGTCTATACACGCCTTGGGGTAAAAACTGTCATCAATTGCCGAGGCACGTGGACCTATCTCAGTGGGTCTCTGGAGTTTCCTGAGGTTCGTGAAGCCATGATCGAAGCGGGCCAGTATTTCGTAAATATGCTCGATTTGCAGCATGCGATTGGCCGCCGCTTGGCCGAACTCACAGGCGCCGAGTCCGGGATGATCACCTCCGGTGCCGCTGGCGCCATGGCGGTCTCAACCGCGGGATGCATGGCCGGCACCGATGACAAGCTCGTCTGGCAGCTTCCCGATACCACCGGCCTCAAGAACGAGGTGGTCATGTCCGGCGGCCGCAGCGCTTTCGATAGCGCGATCCGTCTGACCGGCGCGAAACTGGTGCTTGCCTATTCGCCAGAAGAACTAGCCAACGCCATCAACCAAAACACGGCCATGATCTACACCACTCACCTGGGCGATGAACTGCAAAAAGAACTCGCGATCGCGAAGCATCATAAGGTTCCGCTGCTCCTCGACGATGCTGCGGGCATTCCTCCTGCGGACAACGCCAAGCTCTACGCCCGGATGGGAATTGACCTCTACACGTTTTCCGGCGGGAAAGGCCTGCGCGGGCCGCAATGCAGCGGCGTACTTCTCGGCCGAAAGGATCTGATCGAAGCTGCCATCATGAACGCCAGCCCGCGCGAGGGAGCCGTGTGCCGCCCCATGAAGGTTGGAAAAGAAGAAATGATAGGCTGCCTCACCGCTCTTGAAACCTGGCTGAAGATGGACGATAAGAAACTCTACCGCGAGTGGAATGATCGCGTGGACAGCATCAGAAAGCTGGTCGAGACCGTGCCGGGGGTGAAAACAGAGATCTACATTCCCGATGATGGGAACCGCTATCCCACTCTGAAAATCTCCTGGGATCAGCACGCCTGGGGATTTACCATCGCCGACTGCGTGCAGGCTTTACGTGCCGGCGACCCGGTCATCGAAGCGCTCGGTGCCGATAATCCTAGCCTGGTAAAGACGGTTCGCGAAGGCAAACCGAATCCGACCCGTAAGGAGCGGCCGGAAGCCACCCACATCGAATTAGTTTCCATGACCATTCAGCCAGGCGAAGAAGTGATCGTGGGACAAAGATTGCGCAGCATTTTGGGAGCAGCGCAAAAGAAAGCGCCCGCAGCCTAGAATTAAGGTCTGGCTACGCGTTTCGCCTTTCAATAACCGAGGGTCGGCTCAAATGAAATCACTGTTGGTTGGGTTGTTGCTATGGTCCGCCGTCGGCGCTCAAGCACAGGCGGGCGCGAAAGTCCTTTCCTCGGAAACCTCCGCGGCGCATGGTGCTGCTCCGTCAAGTGTGGATGCCGGAGACTACGTCTACGTCTCCGGTCAGGGCCCGCGCAGCACGGATGGTTCATTGCCCCCAACTTTCGCGGCCCAGGTCCGGCAGGCACTCACGAACTTGAAATCGGTAGTTGAGGCCGAAGGCTTGACGATGGATCACGTCGTCTACACCACGGTATACCTTACCGACATCCGCCAGTACGAAGAGATGAATCGCGTCTATGGAGAGTTCTTCGGGAAGATTCCGCCAGCTCGCGCTGTTCTGGGCGTTGCCGGACTTCCTGATCCCCCCATTCAGATCAACGCTGTCGCAGTGCGCAATCTCTCCGAGAGGCGAGCAGTCTATCCACCGAACTACAAGTCAGACGAGCCTTTTTCGCCGGGCATTCTCACTCGGGATCGCCTGTTCGTTTCTGCGATGCCCGGCCGCAAGACTTCAGATGATCCGGCAGCCCAGGTCGACTTCGCACTCGACCAAATGAAAGCAGTCGTCGAGGCGGCCGGTTTGAGCCTCGGCCACATGGTTTTTGTGAACCCCTACCTGACGACGCAGTTCCCGTCACGGATCATGAACCAGCATTATGCCCAACGATTCGAGTTCGGCAACACCCCAGCGCGGGCTACGATCGAAGTGTCGAGCCTGCCCCACGGCGCGCAGATCGAATACACGGGCGTTGCCGTCCGAGACCTGAAGGAACGTCGTGCCATCCGTCCCAAGAACATGCCGCCCAGCCCGACGGCAAGTCCCTGTGTCTTCGCCGGCGATACGTTATATTGTTCCGCGAAGAGCGGCTTCATCCCCGGACCGAACGGCGGAGTCTACACTTCGACGACAGCCGTGCAGCTCCGTCAGACCATGCGCAACCTTTTGGACAATCTTGAGGAAGCCGATATGGATTTCTGCCAGGTTGTGTCCACGAATGTCTACCTCGACGATATGGCCGACATGCCGGAGTTCGACGAAGTGTATGGGAAATATTTCCGCGCTGAGTTACCTGCACGAACCACCATCCAGCAGATTGCGCCTGCCGAACGCAGCCCCGACAAAGATGGACATTACCCCGACCTGGAGCAGATCTCCCTCATCGCTGTCCGACGCGACTGCCATCGCTGACGGAATTCGAGCACACAAACATAGGGCCTGGAGAAGTCGTTTAATTCTCATGACGCCCAGCGGGAGACCGGTGAAGCCTGGGCGTCATGCAACTTGTGGGCTCAATTGTTCCACCGGCGGTCTTGGAGGGATTCGCGGCGCTGAGCCAATTGGCGGAACCCACTCTTCTCGGCGCGATTTTGCGTGCTTCTGGGGGCTTGACTGCTTATTTTTGATTGCTGATTGTGCTTCGGGCGAATGGGCCAACAGCTCCCGAAATCGCAGTCTGGCTTTGTACAGTTGTGATTTCGAATTGCCCACAGAGCAACTGAGCATCTCCGCGATTTCCTGGTGCTCGTAGCCCTCAATTTCGTGGAGCAGGAAGATGGTCCTGTATCCGGGCGGAAGCTGTTGCATGGCGCGGGCCAAGGCAACCCGGTCGATGCAGCCGGCCAGCGATTTATCTCGGGTTCCGTATTCGCGTCTTTTTTTGGCGCCGTGCATGTCGCTCTGCGGTTCGTCCAGCGAAACCAGGTTCAGCGAATTCTTGCGAAAATGCATCAGCACAGTGTTGACCGCAATCCGGTGAAGCCAGGTGGAGAACGCCGAATCTCCGCGAAATTTCGCGATCTTGCGAAACACTTGCAAGAATGTGTCCTGGGTGAGATCTTCCGCTTCCGCGGCATTGCTGGTCATGCGCAGACACACAGAGTATATCCGCGATCTGTGCGCCTGAAATAGCGCGCCAAATGCGTCCGAATCTCCCTCTTGCGCAAGCTTGACCAAATCAGATCTCAGAGCCGCAGTCGCAGAGTCGTGGTTCACGACGGTCTCCTTTGAAGAAGTCCAATGGAGGGCTGACATGACGAAGTGAAGGTTGTCGGAATCATGCTTGAGAGTAGCGGTGGAAGCAAGGAATGATCTATCCTGTGCAGTCAGTATCGGATTCCAGTTGTTGCAGTACCGGGCGTACGACGGGAATTTACCTTCAATCATTAAGACTGAGATCGCGTCACGCTCTCAGAAAACGTAGTGAAACGCTTTCGGATAAATACCCACTCAGCACGATAGACCGCACCGGCGCTAGTGCTTTATTCCTTCAGTAGCCCCAACGCGAGGGGCGGAAGGTAAGCGTTGGCCTCGAACCTCCCTGTTTGTTGCCAGCGCTTGCCTCCTTCACTACTGCAGTAAGCGATACGTTCGTCGATACGACAGTCGTTCAACGCGCCGGTCAGCGCAATCAAGATTGTCACGAAACTCGCCTGGGTCCCCTTGAGCTGCAGCCTTCAAAGGAGCTACCGGCGCGGCTTTTCCCTCGCGCTTGCCTTGCGGAGATAGAGGAAGAACTGACCAATTCTGCTCAGACAGCGACTCCTGGAACTTGATAAGTTGGCTGGAGTATCAGGGGGGTTCTCATGAGCGCATTTCGTATTCTGCTGGCAGATGATCATCCAATATTCCGGTTCGGTTTGTCCTCGCTGCTTGGATCTCACGAAAACTGGGCGGTGTGTGGAGAAGCCGCGGACGGAAGGGATGCGGTCGAAAAGTGCAGGCTATTGAAGCCTGATGTGCTTATTCTGGACATTTGCCTTCCGATGTTGAATGGCTTGGAAGCGGCCCGGCAGGTCCTGAAACACGATCCGGCCCAGGCGATCCTGATCCTGACCGCGGTGGACTCCGAACAGGTGATCCGGGATTGCCTGGAAGCGGGCGTTCGCGGTTGGGTCTGTAAGTCCGACGGGACTGCGGATTTGACGACCGCAGTCGAGGCCATTCAACGGCGTAAGAGCATTTTCAGTTCGCGAGTGTCCAATCTGATCATGGACGGATACAAACGCCATCGCGTGGATCCGGACGCGGCCAGGATGCCAAAATTATCGCCACGGGAACGCGAAGTTGTGCAATTGGTGAGTGAGGGCAAGGCCTCCAAAGAAGTCGCCGCAATCCTGCACGTGACTTTGACAACGGCGGAAACACATCGAAGCAACATCATGCGCAAGCTGGATCTCCATTCGATCGCGGAGTTGGTGCTGTATGCGGTGAGAAACGAAATTGTGCACGTGCACTCTGCGTCGGTTCTGCGCTTCCCCACTCCGCCAGCGGAGCCCAGCCGACCCCGCGCAACTTCGGAGTACGAGGCGCTTCCAGTCGCTGTCAACGGCCGCAGGGACGTTGGGCGCAGCTTTAACTGAGACCGGAGCTTTACCTGAGACCGGAGCTTTAACTGAGAATCGAGAGCGTGCCTCGATTCGGGCGGAAGGCGATGAGTCCGTGTTGCGTCCGCCCGGCTCTCCACCTCGACCTGGAACGGCAGTAGCACCGTCCCAGAAGGGCGAGCTAAACGGGCCGAAAGTAGTGCTTGGGTCTTGCTGAAAAACTCGTTTCTATGTCTCTAATTCCCGCGGCGGCTAAGGCCGGGGTTGATTTTGCACGACTCACGGCGCGGCTTGAAGGCGCGCCCTTGCAAAGCATCAGCACCCGAACTTGAGTCTTCACAACCTGCTAAACGATCTTGACGCTGGATGCACGGTGGCTCAAACTCGTAGTCGATTTCAACCCCTACTGCCAGGCGGTAATCTTGTGGAAAGTGATCAATTTTGAACAGACAGGTAGTTCTCGGCCTGCTTAAACTCTCCTGATCATGGTTGCGGCGTCGCAGACGATGCCTGGTCTCCGATGGGACGTCCGAGCCGCGGTGGGTTTGCAGTGCGTTGAGCGTCGCTCCACGTCGAGCCAGAGCCAACTTGCAACCGTTGAGGAGATGTGGGCATGGACTCCCCCACTGTGTTGTGCGTCGACGATCTGATCGAGGTCCTGGAGCTGCGCAAAGCGGTTCTGGAAGCTCGTGGTTATCGCGTCAAGATCGCAACCAGCAGCTACGCCGCGATGAAGCTATTGGAGGACGCCCCAGTGGCCGCGGTTCTGCTGGAGTACAAGCATGAAGGCATGGACGCAGAAGCTGTGGCCTGCCATATCAAGCAACGGTTCCCTAGCCTGCCCATCATCCTGCTTTCAGCGTATTCCGAGATGCCAGAGCGGATCCTTTGGCTGGTGGACGAATATGTGATGAAGAGTGAACTGCCGGAACGGCTGGTGCCCATCATCGAACGGGTGAATGCCCACGCACAACAATCAAACCAACGCCGCCACCATGGCGGGGAAGCTGCATAAAGTCTTTTCCCGGAATCACCTTTGTTTCCGGGCCACCGCATTTCAGCATTCCCTCGTGTGAGCGATCTTGCTCAGACTTCTCTCTGCCCATCTGGCATCCTTCACTTAGCTGAGTTCTGGACCGAACGTTCCGAGTATGTTGCTCAGCTGGGATCGCTGGCGCGACCGGCGATAGCTATGTCGGTGCAGTAAAGAGGTCACAGTTGGGATCACAAAGGTCGTACGCGGTCGGGGAAGTCTGGGGTCAATACAACAATTACCGGGCGGACGGTTTGCTGGGGTCAGCGATCGTTCACGTTGTACTGTTGGGACTCATCGCTGCAAGCGCCGTCATGGGGCATCAGGTCGTCGTCCAAGCGGCCAAGCGGAGAGAGGTTGTAATCCTCACTGCACCTGCTCCTGACTCCTACATTTTTCAGACATCGAAGAAAGTGGTCGGAGGGGGTGGGGGTGGAGGAGATCACGATCCTCTGCCCGCGTCCAAAGGAAGGCTCCCCAAATTCGCGAAGACGCAGATCACGCCGCCACAGATCGTAGTTCGCAATATGGCGCCGAAGCTGGCAGTGGAGCCCACGGTCATGGTGCCGCCACAAGTGCTACTTGCCGAGAATCACATGCCCAACCTCGGGATTCCATCGGCTGCAGTTCTACCAGGAGCTCCACCTTCTAACGGCACCGGAACTGGAGGGGGTATTGGATCCGGTTCTGGCGGCGGTGCAGGGGTTGGACACGGCGCGGGCGTTGGAGCCGGCAGCGGTGGTGGCATGGGGGGCGGCGTGTTTAAGGTCGGCGGCGGAATATCGGCTCCGCAACCAGTGTCGACGCCCGATCCTGAATACACGGACGAGGCCCGCACTGCGAAAAGGCAGGGTGTTTGCACGCTGTGGTTAATCGTCGATGCAGCCGGTCGTCCGCGCGACATTCGGGTTGTGCATGGGCTTGGGTTCGGACTGGATGCCAAGGCGATGGAGGCCGTGCAGCGATGGCGCTTTGATCCTGCCATGAAAGACGGAAAGCCAGTGACCGTACAAATGAGTATCGAAGTCGAATTCAAGCTTGACTAAGAAAAAACGAGACCTCCTACACGTGTGCAGAGCTCGATCAGAAGGCGATATGGTGGGAACCTGCAAAAACTGAGAGCAATGGCGGGCCGGGCGGACGGGGGATTGTTGATGGTAAGCATCCGGCCGCGCCATGGGAGCAAAACGACCGTTGAGGCCGCTTCACCGCTTGTTCAAACGACCCTACAACCGTGGCATATGTGGCGATGTTCAAAATTGCTCAGTTCCTGAAATAAGGCTCTGCGCGCCCTGTTGCGATTCTCTTTTATGTATTCGCACAGGCCAGGACTCTGCAATCCAGTCGGGGCAACCCAGACCCTGCTGCCACCATCGAACCCGTGCCCAGTTAATGAAAAGAATAGTTGGTCTTATGTTCAACCTGAGAAACGGTATCGCCTTTTGCTGTTTGAGTTCACTCTCCCTTGTTCTTGGCGGTTGTGGTGGAGGGTCGAGCATGGGATCCGGTTCCGGGCAGGGTACTGTTCAGCTCGCTATCGAAATGGCCGGTGCTGGCGGAGGCACGATCAGCAGCACTCCTGTGGGCATCAACTGCGGGCAAGTGTGCAGCGCGAGCTTTACCAGCGGGACTCAGGTAACACTCACGGAGACTGCCGGTACTGGTTCATCTTTCGTCGGATGGACAGGAGGCGGCTGTAGCGGCAGCAAACCGAGTTGTGCGTTGACGCTCAGCGCGAGCCAGCAGGTCACTGGCACCTTCAACGCGATCCCGAACCCGGCTGTGCTGACCGTGGATGCCGCGGGAACCGGCACAGGCACGATTACGAGCAACCCAGCCGGAATCAATTGCGGCCCGACCTGCAACGCCAGTTTTGCGAGCGGGACTCAGGTAATTCTCACGGAGACCGCGGGCGCGAACTCAACCTTCGCTGGATGGTCAGGAGGCAGCTGTAGCGGTAGCAGCCCGACCTGCACATTGACGCTCAGCGCGAGCCAGGAGGTCACTGCCACCTTTAACGCGATCCCGAATCCAGATGTGCTGACGGTCAGCCTAGCGGGAACCGGCACAGGTACAGTCTCAAGCAATCCTTCGGGAATCATTTGCGCCCCCAACTGCAGCGGGAGTTTTGCGAGCGGGACTCAGGTAACTCTCACGGAGACTGCCGGCTCGAACTCAACCTTCGCTGGATGGTCAGGAGGCAGCTGTAGCGGTAGCAGCCCGACCTGCACACTAACGCTTAGCGCGAGCCAGCAGGTCACCGCCAGCTTTAACACTACTGTGGTCTTACTGACCGTGAGCCTAGCAGGAGCCGGCGCAGGCACCGTCGCAAGCAGTCCTTCTGGAATTAATTGCGCCCCTACTTGTAGTTCCAGCTTTGCGAGCGGGACTCAGGTGACTCTCACGGAGACTGCCGGCACGAACTCAACCTTCACTGGATGGACAGGTGGCGGCTGTAGCGGTAGCAGCCCAACCTGCATATTGACGCTCACCGCAAGCCAGCAGGTCACTGCCAGCTTTAGCACTACCCAAAGCGCACCCGTGCTCACTGAGATCCTGGCCGGGACTGGCACGGGTACCGTCGCAAGCAATCCCGCAGGAATCAGTTGCGCACCGACCTGCAGCGCCAGCTTTGCGAGCGGGACTCAGGTAACTCTCACCGCAACTGCCGGTGCGAACTCCACTTTCACGGGATGGACGGGAGGATGCACCGGT
>Ga0302326_10025530_pt1 | contig 11979 bp, 8 predicted proteins | sample Palsa_T0_3_FD_202264 | JGI IMG/M metagenome (GOLD analysis project Ga0302326, IMG submission 202264) | Peat permafrost microbial communities from Stordalen Mire near Abisko, Sweden - Palsa_T0_3 | ecosystem: Environmental > Terrestrial > Soil > Palsa > Peat permafrost | place: Sweden: Abisko... | reverse complement strand
CTTCCCCGGCAAGCGCGGCGTTGAACTCGGTGACGTTGCCCTCGCCCATGCCCGCCATCCAGTCCAGGCCTTGCGCGGGGTAGGGGGCGACTCCGGCGATGACCAACACGGCAGCCGCCGGGCCGAGGTGGGCGGCGCAGGCCAGCGCGTGCGGGCCGCCGCCTGACCAGCCGGCTACCAGGCAGCGGTCAGCGCCGATCTGCGCCAGGACCGCCGAGGTATCGTCCGCTGCGTCGGCGACGCTTCGGCCCGCGTGCCGGGTAGAGCCCTCGTACCCGGGCCGAGACGTCGTGACCAGCCGCAGACCTCGTGCGTGCGCCGCGCGTTCCAGCGCCCGGATCGGCGTGCCAGCCCCCGGCGTGCCGTGATGGAACACCAGGGGCAGGCCGTCAGCCGGTCCGCTGACGCGGATATCCAGACGGCGTCCATCGGGCAGCTTCAGCTGATCAGCGGGTACCATGCCGCCAATCCTGGCACACGTGCCGGCCCGGCGTTAGCGGCTGGTGACCTGGCCATCTGCCACCTCGATCTGCCGGTTGGTGGTGACTGCCTGGAGCATCCGGCGGTCGTGGGTAACCAGCAGCAGGGTGCCGGGATAGGAGGCCAGCGCCGATTCGAGCTGCTCGATGGCGGGCAGGTCGAGATGGTTGGTGGGCTCGTCGAGCACGAGCAGGTTGACGCCGCGCGCCTGCAGCAGCGCCAGCGCGGCGCGGGTGCGCTCGCCGGGGGAGAGCGTGCCGGCCGGCCGCAGAACATGCGCGGCGCGCAGGCCGAACTTGGCGAGCAGCGTCCGGACGTCGGCCGGCGTCATCTGCGGTGCCGCGGCCCCGAAGGCGTCGATCAGCGGCTCGCCGCCCAGGAACAGGCCGCGGGCCTGGTCGATCTCGCCGATAATGACGCCCGGGCCCAGCGCGGCATGACCCTCGGTGAGGGGAATCCGGCCGAGCAGCGCGCCCAGCAGCGTGGTCTTGCCGGATCCGTTGGGACCGGTGATCGCGACCCGGTCGGCCCAGTCGATCTGCAGGTCGACCGGGCCGAGGGTGAACGCGCCGCGCCGGACCACGGCGCCGCGCAGCGTGGCGACGACCGCGCCGGCCCTGGGTGCCGCGGCGATCTCCAGCCGCAGATCCCATTCCTTTCGGGGTTCCTCGACGACGTCGAGCCGTTCGATCAGCCGCTCAGTCTGGCGTGCCTTGGCGGCCTGCTTCTCCGTCGCCTCGGTGCGGAACTTGCGGCCGATCTTGTCGCCGTCCGGCTGCTTGCGGCGCGCGTTCCTGACGCCTTTTTCCATCCAGGCACGCTGTGACCGGGCCCGTTCCTGCAGGCCCGCGCGGGTATCGGCGTACTGGTCATAGTCCGCGCGGGCGTGCCGCTGGGCTACCTCGCGCTCGGCCAGGTAGGCAGCGTAGCCGCCGCCATACTCGGTAACCTGCTGCTGGGCCAGGTCAAGCTCCACGACCGCGGTGACGGTCCGGGTGAGGAACTCCCGGTCATGGCTGACCAGCACCGTCCCTGCCCGCAGGCCGGTCACGAAGGCCTCCAACCGGGCCAGCCCGTCGAGGTCAAGGTCGTTAGTGGGCTCGTCGAGGAGAAAAAATTCATACCTGCTCAAAACGAGCGATGCCAGGCCAGCCCGCGCGGCCTGCCCGCCGGACAGCCCGCTCATCACATGATCGAGATCGACGGTCAGGCCCAGCCCGGAGACCACGGTCTCGGCGCGGTCGTCCAGGTCCGCGCCACCCAGCGCGAGCCACCGCTCCAGCGCGCGGGAGTAGCTGTCGTCCGCGCCCGGCGTCCCCGCGGCGAGGGCGTCGGCGGCTGCCTGCAGTGCGCTGTCCGCCGCGGTGACGCCGGTGCGCCGGGCAAGGAACTGCCGCACCGTCTCGCCCGGACGGCGGTCGGGTTCCTGCGGCAGGTAGCCGACCCAGGCACCCGGCGGGCTGACGGTTACCGTCCCGGCATCCGCCGCGCTCACCCCCGCCAGCACCCGCAGCAGCGTCGACTTGCCAGCACCGTTCGCGCCGACTAGGCCGATCACGTCACCGGGGCCGACGACAAGATCGAGACCGGAAAACAACAGCCGGTCACCGTGCGCGGCCTCAAGGCCCTTGGCGACCAGCGTGGCATTCATGACACCGGCAGGCTACCCCGGTCCGGCAGCAGGCTATCCCGGTCCGGCGGCCCAGCGAATGGTGAAGCGGTCCAGCATGTAGCCCAGCGCATTCACCGTCGGCTGAACGAAATTGTCGCGGATAGTCTCTACCGCTTCGCTCTCGGCGGTATTTATCAGCGGGCGGGTAACCTGCGGGGCACGCTGAGACCGGTAAAAGGCGATCCGCTGGGCCTGGGAGTAGAGTGCCGACTCGGCAAACTGAGGCCGCAGCAGCACACCGCAGCCGAATCCGGGATACGTCCAGCTGTGCTGGGTGCTGATCGGTTTCGACGGCAGGTTGTCGATCGTGACGTCATGCACGGACTGCGGGAGCTGCGGTCGCGGCAGAACCATCATGACCGTCACGTGGCCGGGCTTGCCGTCCTTCGGCCGGCTCAGGACCCGCAGCCGGTAATGGCCCGATCCGGGCGTCCACCAGGCCGGGCCAGGATTCAGGTCGACGGTGGCGGAGGCGTGGCCTACGGCGTAGAAGGTGCTGGCGTACCAGCACGGCCACGGGCCAATGCTCTTGGAGACCTTGCGGGTGAACAGGAAACTGAAATTCGCCTCGCCGAGAGCTGGCCGGGAGATTCCCTCGATCTTCTGCAGGACCCACGGACCCAGGTCAGTGTTGGTAGTGGTTCCGGCGCTGATTGTCTGCCAGGGCCAGGCGAAGCTGATTTTCGGCAGCTGGACGTTAAGGCCCACAAAGTGCAGCACCGCCGAAAGCGCGGTCAGGACCACAGCTGCGATGGCCCGCCGGAATATCAGGCCGATGGCCAGCACGACGGCAGTCCTCTTGACCCAGGACCAGCCGCGGCGACGCGGCGGGCCGGGCGCACCTGGCCGGGCAGCGCCATCGGCAGGCGTGTCCGAGTACGCTGGCCGGGCTTCTGGTTTTCCTGGTTTGTAGAGTTCTGGCGCTCCGTACAAGCGAAACATGCGGCCCACCTTTTTCTGCGCTTGGCACGACTGGCTAGACGGTGGCCGGATAATTCAGGCTCAGTACCAGAGGCACCGCGCCAAACGGCATCCGGAATCTGCTGCCCGGCTTGTCGGGCAAATTCTGCGCCGCTATGCTCGGCCAGCGCATCTTGACGTGCCGGTCAGTCAGGCCCGCTACCGAGTATGGGAATTCCATCGCGGATGTGTGGTGCAGCCTCAGCAGTCCGCCCCAGCGGAACGCGGCGAAGACGTTAGCCAGGTCACGAACGGGAAGATTCGCCCGCGAGGTGAGCTCGATCCGGTAAACCGCCCAGGCCAGCTCGGCCAGATCGTCGGCGCACTGTTCCAGCGCCGCCGATTTCGTCCGGTAGATCGTGCCGTCAGGATTAGCGGTGCCGAGCTTCTCACCGTGAACGGGGGAGTGGCGCGGCTGAGCCTCGCATTGCATCCAGTCGCACGCTGCCAGCAGCTCCCAGCCGATACCACGGTGACCGGCCACGTCCCGGTACAGCTGCTCCTCACGTCGCAGCGGCACCATGGCTGTCGCGACGATGGCGTTCTGCACCGACGGCGGGATATGGGGCTGGTACTGGTTCGGGACCGCGCGAGCATTGCGAGCTGCGGACCGCTGCCGCTGGCCGCCGGCCGGCACTCGAAGCCGCGTGGCAGACTCGGCCTGCATTGACGGCATATCCCTCTCGGACGGTGTCCCGCTGGGTGTCGGAGTTGGCGCCGGTGCCGGTGTCCCGCTGGGTGTCGGAGTTGGCACGGGTGCCGGTGTCCCGCTGGGTGTCGGTGTCGGAGTTGCGGGCGCGGACGGAGCGCGAGTTACCGGCACAGACGGGGCGGGCTTGACGGCCGGGGAAGGCACGGTACGGGGAACGCCGGGGATGGTCGCACCACCGGGCGCAACTGCATGTACTGCGGCGGGTGGCGCGACCGCGTCGTACCGATACAGGTCGTACTGCCGCATGAGTTTGATGAGCGTCGATCCGTAATGCGGATCGGTTGCGTAGGTTCCGGTCAGCGCAGCCGCGAACGCATCTGGATTGTTACGGTCCGCCATAGACTCCTGGTAATACCCGCTGGTCGCGAGCAGCTTGCCGTGGTCGTCGATGCTCTCGGCGATGGTGTTGTAGACCCGGAATGGCGCGGTGTGCGTGATCCATTGGCCATTCTCGTACTCCTGCGTCGGCAATGCATCGCTGCCCGCAGGGCCGGTGCCCTTGATTCCGAACAGGTTGTGGTCTCTGCTTGCCAGGCTGCTGTGGCCCCAGCCGGATTCGTCGATGGCCTGCGCAATCGTCACCGCGGCGGGAACGCCGTATCTGTGCTGGCTGGCAACCGCTCCGGGCGCGACCTCGGCGATGAACGCTAGCTGGTCGTGGGCGTCCGACACCGGGGTGGTAGCGGGCGCCGGATGGTGCCTGCTATAGGGCGTAGCTGGCGGGGCGGCTGCTGGTGGGGCAGCAGCTAGCCGGTGCGCAGCTGGCGAGATGCCGGGAATGGCGGCTGCACCCGCAGCGGTCGCTGGCGATACCGCAGTAGGCCCTGCAAGGCCTGCCCCTGCAAGGCCTGCCCCCGCAAGGCCCGCCCCCGGCACGGCCGCGTCGTCCGCCAGGCCGGGACGATCCCCGCCATGACGATCCTGATCGGCCCGCTGGCTGCCCGGTGCCGGACTGCGGTGTCCGATGCTGGGTGGGCGCTGAGCTGCCTGCTGATCCTTGCCGGGGCTGTACGCTGGCGCCGGCATTCCGGGGATGGCCGCACCGCCGGCGGCCGCACCGCCGGCGGCCGCACCTCCGGCAGCTGCGCCGCCGGCAGGTCGCGCTGCTGCCGCGTCAGCCGTCCCGGCGGCCGAGGTGCCCGGGATGGCCGTCTGCCCCTGACCGGCCTGCCCCTGACCGGCCTGCCCCTGACCGGCCTGCCCCTGACCGGCCTGCCCCTGACCGGCCTGCCCAGGGTCCTGGGCCTGATGACTGCCTTGGGTGTCCTTACGGCCAGCTGGCGTTGTGCCCGGGGTGCCAGGTAGCCGCCCGTTATTGACGAAACCGGCGACGCCCTGCGCCTCAAGCGGGTCGCTGTACTCGTGAGCGTTGACAGAGAAGTTCGGCAGGGAATCGCCGCCGATCGTGTGCAGGACGCCATCGGCATACTTCGTGACCACCTCGACGTGGCCGTCAAACAGCACCCAGTCGCCGGGCCTCGGTTGGTAACCGTCGCCCAGCGGGTGCCAGCGATGATGCACCTCAGCGTCCTGCAGGATCGAGATGACACCGAGTGACGCCGGATTAGGGTCAACCCGGGCGTCAGCCCACTCTTGCAGCGGCCATGGATAAGAGGTACCTCCGGTTACCCAGCTTTGCTGGCCAACTGCCTGGGCTGCCAGCTCCAGTGTCAAGGAGGCAAAGGCCGCGCACGATTCGCCATGATCGACTCCATCGATGCTGTCGTGCTGCCAGATGATCTGCTCCATCTCGGCCGGAGTCTTTGCCTCGGCCATCCGGAGGTAGTAGTTGGCGACGTTGACGATAGCCGAGCGCAGCATGACGTCATCCGCGAGCGCCGGCCTGGCTGCCTGCTGCAGGGCAAGCAGGCGAATCTGCGTACTGGTTGGTGATAGCGGCTGGGCTGGCGCACTCGGGACGAAGGAGAACCCTGTTATCGCACCGCCGGCGCTGAGGCTCACCAGCGCGGACGCCTGCTGCCACCGCGGCTTGCTGGCGGAAGGCATGTTCTCGCCCCGTTTCCTGATTATCCGAGCAGGTGCGAATTTGGCAGCTGCTTAAGGATGGTCTGCACCCGCGGATCGCTTGGATTGCTTGCGTTCCCGAACAGCACGGCAGCGTCCTGGGCGGCCTCGGGCCCGGCTCCGACTACCCACTTCTGGTAGACATCCGCCACCAGGGCGGCCTGCCCGGCCGGACTCGTCACTGGCTTGGCGCACAGGCGCGGGAATCCCGCGCGCGAGGTCAGGGCTGCCGAGCCGGTATAGCGGACGCAGTTCGCAGCGTGGCCTTCAAGCCCGGACTGGACGACCGGCTTGCCATTAGCGCCGGTCACCGTTGCCCCGCCGATGATGTTGTTGATGGCTCGCGCCGCTACCTCCAGGCTGTCGATCGGATTGGCCGGGTTGTACGGATGATGGATGTTCAGGGACCAGGCCACCTCGCCGCCTTGCGCGGGGGTAATCGGCTCCAGGCCCACCCGGCCGGTCTTGATGTCAGTGAAGCTCGGGTTGTCGCTGCTTGTCAGGAGGGCGAACACCCAGAGGATCTGCCGCGTCTTCTTTGCGCAGGCAAAGTTGACCTGACCAGGCTCCGATTCCACGTCCGGATTCTGACAAGCCTTGGCAGCCTCGCTCTGCACCCTCGCCACGCTGGCCGGCCACGACGCTCCGTGCCCGGAAAAGGTCATCACCAGGCCGGCGAGGAGCGCCGCGACGACGGCCGTTCCCACCCCTGCCTTGCGGCCGGGCGACAGACCCTGGTGATAGGCGCTGCGCCGGCCGCGGTTGACCAGCACCTCGGTGCGCCCGTCAGGCGAGCGAGCCTGACCGCCGGTCGTTTCATGGTCATAGCCGAGTGGCGGAAGCACTCCGGCATAGAAATCTGACATTCCGTCGGCGTCGAGGTCGCCGCCCGCATCCACTGGCGCGTGCCGGTGTGCCCGGTGTCCCGGGGAATGCGCCGATTCCCAGCTGGGCTGGTGCGCAAGCTCACGTTCCAGCGACATGCGCGTGTCGAAAAGCCTGCGCTCGAGGTCCGCGGTCTCGCTCGTCAGGTCAGCGACGCGCTGGCTCCTCAGGCGAATGTTATCTTCCAGGTGCGTTGTCACTGTCTCACCTCTAGCGTGCGGCCTGTGCTCGGCATCCAGTCGTGTCCCTTGTGTTCATTTACCTCGTGGAGGGCAACCGCAGCTGGCGCTGCGGTTGCTGGTGTGACGTGAGGCACGTTCCATTAGAACATACGTTCGATCCAGATGTGAAGAGCTAATTTATTAGAACACACGGTCGATCCGCAGGTCAGGCTGGCTACCTGGCTCCCCGCCGCCAGCCCGACCCGCTCGCTGCCGGTGCGCGCATGCCTCCGGGGTAGTCAACAGCTCCGTGGACACCAGACCCGGATCTCTCTAAACTGCCCACGTATGGACCCGGCCGCGCCCGTCAGCCCTGGTGCGGCGCCGGATGCAGCTGCCAGGTCCGTCGGGCTGCGGCGGCTGCGTGCCGAGGTGCGGGAATTCATCGCCGAACAGCAGCCGGCTCTCCGGGTTGTGGCCCACTGCGACTCGTGGATGTCTTCGTTCTCGGCGGAGTTCAGTCGCGCACTGGGCAGGCGCGGCTGGATCGGCATGACCTGGCCAGAGCGCTACGGTGGCGGCGGGAGATCGCAGCAGGAGCGGCTGGCGGTCAGCGAGGAACTGCTGGTGGCGGGCGCTCCGGTCGCCGCGCATTGGTTCGCCGACCGGCAGGTCGGCCCGGCCCTGCTCAAGCACGGCACGGAAGATCAGCGGCTGCGGTACCTGCCGGCGATCACGCGCGGCGAATGTTTCTTCGCCATCGGCATGTCGGAACCGGACAGCGGATCGGACCTGGCGTCCGTGCGCACCAGGGCACGGCGGACGCCCGCTGGCTGGCAGCTGAGCGGCACCAAGGTGTGGACCAGCCACGCGCACCGGGCGCACTACCTGCTTGCTCTTGCGCGCACCTCGCCGGGAACCAGCCGCGCTGGCCTTTCCCAGTTCATCGTCGACCTGCGTGACCCCGCAGTCCTGATCAGGCCGATCCGCTCGCTGGATGAACAGCATCACTTCAACGAGGTGGTGCTCGACGATGTCCAGGTGGCCGAAGGGGCGCTGCTCGGCGCAGAGGGTTCCGGCTGGGCGCAGGTGACTGCCGAGCTGGCGCATGAGCGCGGCGGCCCGGAAAGATTCCTGTCCACGGCGCCTCTGCTGCTGGAGCTGATGCGCCGCCGGGCTCCCGCAGCCGACGCCGAGATCGGCGAGCTGGCGGCCGAGCTGCAGGCATTGCGGACTCTTTCGGTTCAGATCGCCGATGCGCTCCAGCGCGGTGAGGACCCTGTCATCCAGGCGGCCCTGGTCAAGGATCTCGGTACCCGGTTCGAGGGCCGGGTCGTCGACGCCGCCCGGCTGCTGCACCCCGCCGAACCCGACCCGGAGTCCGCCGACGACCTGACGCGGCTGCTGGCCGAGGCGGTGCTGCACGGTCCCGACGCGACCCTGCGTGGCGGAACCAGCGAGATCCTGCGGGGCATTGTCGCGCGGTCGCTGGTCAGCCCGTGAGCGATGAAATCCGCCAGGCGTTGGCAGACCTGCTCGGCTCGATGCCGTCCGACGACGTGCGCGCCGCCCCCCATCTGGCGGCGCGGAGGATGCTCGACCGCCTGGTCGCTGACGGCTGGACGCGGGTCGGCCTGGCCACCGCACTCGGTGGTTCCGGCGGCGGGATCCGCGAAGCGGCGTCGGTCACGGCGGCATGCGCCGCGAGCGGCCACCTGCTGCCGGTCGCCGACATGGTCGTCTGCTCGGCACGGTTGCTGGAGATCGCAGGACTGGAACTGCCTGCTGATATCCGTTGCGCCGTGCCGGTCGCCGCCCCGGGGACATGCGACCGTCGCGGGCGGATTCAGGTACGGGCGCAGCGAGTGCCGTGGGCGCGGTGGGCATCGCACTTCCTGGTCATCGCGTCCTGCGACGGGGGCGCCCAGGTCAGTCTGGTCGATGCGGCGGCGGCAGAGATCAGTGCAGGACGGAGCGTGGCCGGCGAGGCCAGGGACGGCGTAGTGCTGATGGACGCGCTCCCAGTCTGCTCAGCTTCCGCGGGCCGCGCGCTGCCCGATGTGCTGGAGCAAGTGCAGCTGGCCGGCGCTCTCGCCCGCAGCGTCCAGATGGCCGCGGGCACTGAGAAGGTCCTCCAGCTGAGCGTGCGGTACTGCTTGCAGCGGCGCCAGTTTGGCCGGAGCCTTGCCGAATTTCAGGCAGTCCAGCAGCAGCTGGCCGGTCTGGCGGGCGAGTCGGCCGCGGCGTCGGCCGCAGTGGCTCATGCGCTGGACGGCCTGCCGTCCGCCCCGGCCGACTGGCTCGTTGCGCCCGTGGCCGTGGCGAAGATCCGGACTGGAATGGCGGCGGGCGCGGCGGCAAGGGCGGCGCACCAGGTGCATGGCGCCATCGGGATCACCCAGGAGTACCCGCTACATCGGCACACCACAGCCCTGTGGTCCTGGCGGGAGGAGTACGGCGGTGAACAGCAGTGGGCGCGAGCCCTGGCCGGTGCTCTGGTCAGCGGCTCCGCTGACCCGTGGCAGGCCATAGCGCCGGCCTGAATGGCGTTCTCTGTGGTCATCCGGATCTGGGTAATCTGACGGGTGCCAGCAGGGCAGATGACTAGCCGGCTATCGGCCCCAGGAGGCGATGTGACCCACTGAGTGCTACGCGCCGGCGGAGTCCCGCGCCGAGTACCACGGCATTCGCCACCCCATGAAGTAGGCGATGCTCTCCTGGTACGGGCCCTGGCAGAACGTGGCGAAGGTGACATCGCGCGAATGCAGGTGCGACAGTTCGCTGACCAGCCCGTTGAAGAACGTGCGGCCCTCGAATACCTCCAGCAGCGGAACTGGCCCGTGCTCGCCGGTCACCGGGATCGCGGCGTCCACCTCAACCATCGGCAGCCGCCAGCGGGCCGCTGCGATGGCGTCTCCCTCCCGGGTGTGCGCCTTCTCACGGTCCAGCAGCCTGTCCAGCTCCGCCTGCCAGCTGGCCCGGCCGGTGGCCGGCGGACGCACGGTGTTCTCCGGCTCGCCTGTCATGTTCGCCTCCATGGTGCCCGCTCACCGGATCAGACCACGCGTCCCAACCGAACTGATCGCGGCAAGCTCATGTCACCCAGGCCCGCCACCCGGGCGCGGCGGGCGCCGAGTTCGCGCGGAACGTGGTTATGCACCGCCTCGGCACGCTCCGCCCTGGCCCGGTTCTGCCCGTGAGGAGCATCGGGTACCCCGTTGGCAACGCGACCGGCACCATCCCTGGCCGCTCCCGGCGCGGACGACGGGAGCGGCGGGGCAGGGCTCCGGTCAGCGGACGGTTGCGTGGATGACCGACAGGGGGGTGCCGGTCGGGAGCACGCCGATGCCGGTGAAGCCCGCGCTGGCCAGCATGTCGCGCCAGTCTTGCTCCGGGCGCTCCCGTCCGGCCAGCATGCCGAGCATGGTCAGGTCGATCATCTTGGACATGTGCGGGGTGTCGCCGGGGGGCACCACGAACTCGATCATCATGAGCTGCGCGCCGCTGCCGCCGGCCGCGGCGATGTTGGCCAGGATGTGGCGGGCGGCCTCGTCCGGCCAGTCGTGGATGACGAAGGAGAGGAGGTAGCTGTCGGCGCCGACTGGCACGGACTCGAAGAAGTCGCCTGCGATGCAATCCACCCGGTCCGCTACGCCGTGCTCGGTGAGGGTCTTGGGGGCGTCGGCGACGACATGCGGGAGGTCGAACAGGACGCCGCGCAGGCCGGGGCGCCCGTGCAGGATCGCCGCGAGCATCGTGCCGTCGGCCCCGCCGACGTCGACGACCGTCCGGGCCGCGTCCAGCGGCAGGAACGGGATGGCGGCGTTCTTGATCCCGCTGGTCAGGTTGGCCATGGCCCCGGTGAACCGGGCGACCTGGCCGGGCTGGCCGGACAGCCAGGAGAAGAACGGCTGGCCGTACAGGTGGTCGGCCGCGGGCTCGCCGGTGCGGACCGTGTGCAGCAGTTCGCCGAACGGCGCGTAGTGCGTCTCCATCCACATGATGGCTAGGTCGCGCATGGACCCGGGCTGGCTGCGGGTCAGCGTGCTCCCGAGCGGGGTCAGCGCGAAGACGCCGGGGTCGGGCTCGGTGAACACTCCGGCGCTGGCCAGCGTGCGGAGCAGGCGCAGCAGCGACGGCGGGTGTGCCCCGGCCTGCTCGCTCAGCACCCCGGCCGGGACCGGCCCGGCCATCATGAGGTCGGCGACGCCGAGCACGGCCGCGGCATACAGCGCCTGGGAGACCTGGAATCCGGCCAGCATCTGGACCATCTGGACGGGCGGCGGTGTTTCGTGGGCGGTGGACATGTGGTTCCCCTCCTTGGCTGGCGGGCCGTCACGGGCTGGCGGCTGCGATTGCTTCCCGTATCCGGGAGCGCTCATGTGCTCTCCCCTCCGGGAGCGGAGGCTGCCTGCCCCCATACCGGTGAACCTAGAGAATCGTTAATTCTGTGTCAAGATTCTTATCTCGGAAATATATATCCCTATGTAGAGATACATTTGCGGCGGTCACTGACTGGCCCTCGTGCCGATGACGGGCTCCCGGCAGGCCGGCGCCGCGCCGCCTGACACGGGGAAACGCGGGACAGCCACGTCGGCGGGCGGGTTACGCGTGGCGTCCGGGTCCAGCGGCGGCCCGAGCCGACAGGCTGCGCAGCCGGGATTCGGGTGTCTTCCGGCCGCGTCGCCGGGGTGGGGCTGTAACCGTGCCGGAGGCTAGCGATGGGCCGGGCTCGGCGTCGTGTCCGGGGTGAGCCGGCCGGGCCGGTGGCGCTGGCCGTGGAGGGGTCCGGGCGGCCCGGCGGCGGCTTCGGCGGTCCGGGCCAGGACCTTTGTGAGCAGGCCCAGCAGATGCTCCCGTTCCTCGCGGGTGAGCACGGACAGGATGCTTCGCTCGAGGGCGCGGATGCCGGGCAGCAGCGCGTCGGCGGTGGCGCGGCCCTCGGGGGTTATCTCGATCAGGACACTGCGCCGGTCGGCGGGATTGGGGACGCGGCGGATCCAGCCGCGGCGCTCTAGCAGGTCCAGCGTGGCGGTCATGGTGGCCGAGGCGACCAGGACCCGGTCGCTGACCTGGGAGGGGGT
>Ga0302326_10025528_pt1 | contig 11980 bp, 9 predicted proteins | sample Palsa_T0_3_FD_202264 | JGI IMG/M metagenome (GOLD analysis project Ga0302326, IMG submission 202264) | Peat permafrost microbial communities from Stordalen Mire near Abisko, Sweden - Palsa_T0_3 | ecosystem: Environmental > Terrestrial > Soil > Palsa > Peat permafrost | place: Sweden: Abisko... | reverse complement strand
AGGTTCCGAGGCAGGCCGGGGCATAGGAACTCAGTCCGGGATAGGGAAGCGGTTGCCCGCCGTTGCCTGGGTTCGGGGCATCGAAGCTTAACTGGTTCAGGACATAGGTGGCCGAGGAATTTCCTTTCCTCACAAAAGGCTGCGAGACGTTGGGAATTACGACTTCGCGCTGCGGGGACGTCACGAAAAAGAACGTCATGTTGTAGTGGTCATCAAAGATGCCGAAGCCAGAACGAATCACCGTGCTCTTGGTCGGCGAATAGGCGAATCCGATTCTGGGTTGAAAGCCCCGATAGTCGGAATTGATGTAGTTTGACAAACCGGCCTCAAAATCGTAGCGCAGGCCGTAGTTGATCGTGAACTTGGGAGCGACCTTCCACTGGTCCTGAATATAAGCGCCGAAGTAGCTGTGGTTGATGTTGACGTAATAGTCCTGGGGATCCACGTAGGCACTGGGCCAGGTTCCTGCACCCGTCGGAATCATTGGAGGCAGGCTGCCTTGCGTGATTGACCCAGTCCCTACGGGAGCGCCCCAAAACACGATGGGCACGCCATTGAGAGGTTGATCGTTTGGATTAGGGCCGGAATTGCTGGTGGGGAAAAAGGGAGGCGCCCCAGTTGGACAGGGTCCGTCGGCAGGATTCTCGGGCACGATCGCAGTCTGGTTTACATAGCGGGCAAAGTCCGCCAAACAGTTGAAGCCCGGCAGTACGATGCGCATCGGCGTGAACCCGGGCCAGATCACAAAATCCCATACGTGATTAAAGTCCGCGCCAAACTTCAGGTAGTGGTTGCCTTTGATCCAGGACACGCTATCTGAAAATTGCACCCGGCTTTCGTCAGTGGCATCGAACGTCCCGAAGTTGTGTCCGAACAAAAGAGTATTCGGAACATCCAGATTGGGCTGTCCGGTAACCCCCGGAAAGTTATAGTGACGGCGCGCGTACTGCGCCAGAACGGTGTTCACTAAGTCAGGCTTAAGTACGGAATTCACCGAACCGACCAACGTTTGATCGCGCAAATAGGTGTCGTGTCCGCTGCTCGGAGCTCCGATGCCGCCGCCGTCGAGAGTGTCGCCGACGAGAACATTCAAGTCGCGCGCGTCGATCACGCCATAGTGAATCGCGAGGCGATTGTTGGCATTGAATTGATGGTCAAGCCTGGCAAACCCATTGTCGTTATCGAGAGTCTTCAGAATATTCAGATTCTCAGGCGGCAATCCAAGGGCTGCTTTTGCCGCGTCCACGAGAGGCAGATTGTTAGGAATAGTGCCCGTACTATTGCCGACCAAAGTGAATGGGTAGGTGGGTGACTGCGCAAACCGCTGGCCTTCATAGTTCATGAAGAAGAACGTCTTGTCCTTGCGGACCGGACCGCCCAGCGTTCCTCCGAATTGACCGCGGCGATAGGCGTCATAGGGAGCCACGGTCAACAGGGAGTTAGAGTTCGCAACCCTGTTTTGGAGATATGCGTAGGCCGAGCCGTGCACATCGTTCGTACCCGTTTTGGTAACCACGTTGACGATGCCGCCGAGCGCCCGGCCGTACTCCGTTCCGAAACTGTTGTTTACCACGCGGAATTCGCTGACTGCTTCTTGAGAGGGCGTAGCGCGCTGCGAGCCGGTAGCTTCATTGATGTAATCGGCACCATCCACGGTCACAGCGTTGCTCAAGTCCCGCATGCCACCGAAGGAAATACGAGTGACCTCCGGCTCCGTAAAGGTAGATTGCAGGCTCGTCCTTCCGGTCGCGACCCCCGGCGTCAACAGGGCAAAGTCCACGAACTGGCGTGTCGAAGTGGGCAGCGCTTCGATCTCATGAGTGTCGATCACCTGGCTGATCTCGGTGCGGCTGGGTTCGACAGCCGGTACCTCCGTGTTGACCGTGACGACCTGGCCAACCGACGCTACTTTCAAAATGACGTTGACCGTTGCTGTCTGCCCCACGGTTAGCGCTATTCCGGTTTGCACGTATTTGCCGAAACCGGAGTATTGCACCGTAAGTTCATACTGCCCGGGGGTAAGGTTCGGGGCGACGTAGTAACCAGACGTGTTACTGACCGCGTTGTAAGCCTGGTTCGTACTCAAGTCGCGCAAGGTCACGGCGGCTCCGACCACAACCCGGCCATTGGCGTCTTGAACGGTTCCATTCAGTTGTGCAAAGCTGACCGTCGCTTGCCCCAAGGCGCGCGGAACCAAACTTACGGCGATCTCCAGAGTTACCCACAGCAGCAGCGTTGAACGTAGTCTCATGGCTATTCCCCTTTGAAACGCCAAGTTCAACAGCATCGTCCGATCAGGATCAGCCGCGGGACGACCGCCAACCCGCGCAGATCAACGGCCATGCGGGTGCAAAGACTGCGCCCGGCTAGGTCCGGAATCCCGCGCCAGCGTGAAACCACCGAATACCCCAACCAACGATTCAGGCCTCCGCTAGCGACTTGCATTTTTCCGAGAGCATGGTTGGAAACCAGGAAACTGTCCAATACATGTTTGGTCGGATTGTCATACCGACTGGGTATAAGGAGGAAATGTAGGGTCTTTCCGGTCGCGGCGAGTGCCGGAAAATGCACTCGGCAAACCAAACGAGCCGCAGCGCCTTACCGTTACGTCGTGCCGGAATGCAAAAGAAAAAACTCTTCCGAGCAGCAGACTTTTTCCCCTGCTCGAGGAGGGCTGCGATCCAACACTGTTTCGCAGCCAGCCCATTTGTTTTGTCGTGTTATACTCCCCCACCGATTCCTGGGCGGGAGGCTCCTGTTTGAAAACCCGCGACGGAGAAGGTTCGACAACCCTTGATCAGCCTGCCAGAAACATTCAATGTCGCGGCCTATTTCGTGGATCGTAACGTCCTCGAAGGCAGAGGACGCAAGATTGCGATTGAGAGCGGCGACGAGAAGATAAGCTATCAACAACTGCTCGAGAGAACCAACCGGACGGGCAACGCGCTTCGTCAAGTTGGTGTGCGGCAAGAAGAGCGGGTTGTGCTGATGCTTTTGGACACTCCTGAGTTTCTGTCTTCCTTCTTCGGCATTATCAAGATCGGCGCAGTCGCGGTGCCGACGAATACTTTTCTGAAACCGCCCGAGTACGAATATCTTCTCAACGACACGAGGGCTCGCGTCCTGTTGGTAAGCGAAGTTTTGTTGCCGGTGGTGCAACTGATACCACGGGAGCGCCTCAGATACCTGCGCGAGATCGTAGTGGTGGGTGAGCCGAAGCAAGGCTTGCTTAGCCTGGCCGAGCTGATGGCGGCGGCATCTCCGGACCTGGAGCCGCAGCCCACCAGCAGAGATGATGTAGCCTTCTGGCTTTACTCTTCCGGAAGTACGGGATCCTCCAAAGGCTGCGTACACCTTCATCGCGACATGGTGGTGTGTTCGGAGCTATACGCCAAAAACATTCTGCAAATGAGGGAGCAGGACCGCTGCTACAGCGTAGCTCGATTGTTTTTCGCTTATGGGTTGGGCAATGCCGGCTATTTTCCCTTGTCCTGCGGAGCTACCACCATCCTTTCCCCTGCCCGGCCGGCGCCAGCCGGGATCTTCGCTGACATCGAACGCTACAAGCCGACCCTGTTCTTTTCCGTACCGTCGAATTATGCGGCCTTGCTGGCGCATGCATCCGAGAACGGAGTGGAGTTTGACCTATCGAGCCTGCGGCAGGCGGTCTCGGCGGGCGAAAGCCTCCCCGCCTCGCTGTTTGAGCGCTTCAAGCGGCGCTTCGGAGTAGAAATCCTGGATGGCTTGGGCTCCACGGAAACTTTGCAGATGGTGCTCTCTAATCGGCCCGGAGAGGCGCGGCCCGGATCCAGCGGGAAAATCATCCCCGGTTACGAGGCAAAGATCGTCAACTACGAGGGGCACCCGGTGGCTCCCGGGGAAATTGGTTCCCTTCTGATCAAGGGAGACTCCACCTGTACCGGTTACTGGAACCAGCGTGAGAAAACCCAGGATACGTTTGAGGGCCACTGGTTCCGAACGGGAGACAAATACTACCAGGATGAGGATGGCTATTTCTGGTACGTCGGCCGCGCGGATGACTTGTTCAAGGTAAATGGTCGCTGGCTCAGTCCTGCCGAAGTGGAGAGCGCTTTGATTGCCCATCCCGCTATTCGGGAAGCGGCAGTCATCGCTCGCGAGGATGAAAGCAAACTTACGAAGCCGGCAGCCTACGTGGTTGTGAATCCAAGTTTCCACCCGAGCGACGAACTCGTCCGCGAGCTGCAGGATTGGGTAGTCGAAAGAATCGGCGCCTACAAACACCCGCGGTGGATCGAATTCATGTCTGAGCTTCCCAAGACTGCGACCGGTAAATTGCAGCGGTTCAAGCTACGGGAGCTGCAAGCGCAGAAGAACCCGAGCCGTCGTCCCTCGGATCGTATCGAGGAGCCCTCCAAGTAAGAAGAAAGATTTTCGAGAGTAATACTCAATGGGTATAGAATACGGCCCGGTGGAACTAAGGCACGTTCGATACTTTATCGCGGTCGCGGAGTATCTCAACTTCAGTAAGGCTGCGCAACAACTGCATATCGCGCAGCCGCCTTTAAGTCGTCAGATCCGCCAGCTTGAGGAGGATCTGGGCGTTACCCTTTTTTTGCGCAATAAGCGGAGCGTCGCGCTGACGAAGGCGGGACAGATCTTTCTCGATGAAGCGAGAAAACTCATCGTGCAAGCCGGACATGCGATGGAGGCGGCTCGGCACGCCCAGAAGGGAGAATGCGGGGTCGTCCGGATCGGCATCGCTTCAGGGCTGGGCGGCGTGGTCAGCAGAGTAGTATTCGAACACCGCAAACGGCTACCCGCGGTTGAGATCGAGTGCAGAGACGTGTTCTCCAGCTTGCAGAATGATGCGCTGCGCAAGGGCGAAATTGATATCGGCTTTTTGCGGCCTCCTTTGGACCAACTGAACCTGGACTGCGCGCGTTACTCTTCGAAGAGGAATTTGTCGTCGTCCTGGCCAGAACGCACCGCCTGGCGAAACGCAGGTTCCTTCGGTTGAAAGAGATTGCGGACGAACCCTTGATCATCTTCGACCGCAACTTTTCCACCGGCCTTTACGACAAGATCCTGGGTCTGTACAGCCGGCAAGGCATGACGCCGCACCTGACGGTAACCCACGCCGAAGCCCATGAAGAAGCTGGCGCCATCATGGTTGCATCCGGCAAGGCAATCTTCATGGGGGCGGGGGCGATCGTCAATCGCTCGGTCTCTGGCCTCGACCTGGTTTCCATCCGGCTGGATGAACCAGAAGCCAAGATCGAGGTGTACCTGGCTTGGCGGAAAAACGAACAATCCACCGCGGCGTTTTCTTTCCTCGATGCCGCGCGCCGCGTCCTCCGGCCCCTGGCGAATAAGAATATTGCATAGTTTCGGGCGCGCATAACGCTATCAGTGCCGCGCTTCTCCACTTGCGGGGAAAACAACGGGAGCTGTGCTGCGAGCGGGTTGTTCCTGAATAAAAAATGCGGCGAGAAACAGCAGCGCGCTTCCGCCCGCCGCCAGCCACATGGTCAGACCGAGACCGTGTTTTTCGGCCAGCGCTCCAGCCAGGAGTGGCGCCCCGGTCGCACCCATGATTTCTCCAACCAGAGTTGTCAGGCCGATCGATGTAGCCCGGAATTGCGGCGGGACGCTCTCGGTCGGGATCAGCACCATGATGAGGCTCGCAATGCCTTGACCAGTATTGGCCGCGAAAACTATGCTTGCCAGCAGGAGCGGATACGCATACAGCACCGGAACCAAGAACGCGAGGGGTACAATTGCCGACAGCGCGGCCATCAGCAGCAAAACCGGTTTGCGACCAACCCGGTCAGAGAGCGCAGGCAGAAGAAAGCCCAGAAAAAAGCTGCCCAATCCACTCGCGCCTAACAGGAACCCAGCGGTTGTCGGAGGCTCATGCGCCACTTCCGTGATGTAGAGCGGTGCGAATACGTTCAATGCGAACAACCACGACATGAAACCGGTCGCGCCCAGACAACATAACCAGATGTTCGGATAGCGCAGAATAGAAAAGTAATCGGCGAGAGCCGGTTTTCGGTGTGTCGTCCCGCCGCTGGCGGAAGGCTCCTTCACGAACTTCCAAATCAAGAAGCCAGCCACCAAACCCGGGATACCTGCAACAAAGAAAGCTGACCGCCAGCCCCAGCGGCTGGCCACTTGTGTCGTCAACACCGGCGCTGCCGCCAGACCAACCAGCGCAGCTGCACTGACCACGAACCCGATGTTTCGGCCGCGCCGCTGGAACGACGATGATTCCTCGATCAGGGCCGTCATGATGGACCATGTCGGTCCCTCCGCAATGCCCATCAGCGCTCGGATCAGCAGCAGTTGGTGAAAGCTATGCACCATGCCCGACATCCACGACAAAGCCGAGAAAGCGAACACTGCGGGAATCAACACTGGCCTGCGGCCCATGCGGTCTGATAGAGCCCCGAAAAAAAATGTCGAGGCGGCCCATGTGATCGCCAGAACGGAAGCCAACGTTCCAATCTGCTCACGACTGAGATGAAACTCAGGGGCGAAGTAAGGAGCGAGATACAGTTGCGACATGCGATCGAGAAAGACCGTGCCCCAGGTGAAAAACAGAATTGCGACCAGCGTGTTTTCGTAACGCTTCGTGGAGTCCATGCGGTCGCATAATAGCAAACATGCCGCCCATTCCACTCCACAGCAAGGTTTATTTTTGCTAGTCTTCTTTCCATGAAACGGCAAACCGCAAACCTGTTTTCGATTCTGCTTCTTCTCCGCGCTCTTTCAACAATGAGCTTGGCTCAGGATTTCGCGAAGGATCGCTCGATTGGCCAACTGGAAGTGGCTGCGACCTTTAGCGGCCCCGTGCCAACTGGAGTCACGGTTGCGAACGACGGGCGAATCTTCGTGAACTTTCCCAAGTGGGGCGACAATGTCGAGTACACAGTCGCAGAAGTGAAGGACGGCAAGACCGTCCCCTACCCGAGCGCGGATATCAACCTGTACAAGAATGGCGACCTTCAGTCGGACAAACTGGTCTCAGTGCAGAGTGTGGTCGTGGACCCCAGCGGAACGAGGCTGTGGATCCTTGACACCGGCAGTATTGGATTCGCAACTACCAGCATGGGCGGTCCGAAGCTGATCGCCGTGGATCTCAATACCAATCGGGTCATCAAGAAGATTGTGTTCCCGGCGGACGTGGCTCTTCCCACCACGTATCTGAATGACGTGAGGTTCGACCTGCACCGTGGCGGCGAAGGCATGGCGTTCATTACGGATTCCACCTCGAGTGGGCCGAACGGCATCATCGTGGTGGATCTGGCCACGGGTAAAAACTGGCGCCGTCTGAATGATCATCCTTCGACCAAACCTGACCCAGAGTTTGTTCCTGTAGTCGAAGGCGAAATTCTCGAAATGCGGATTCCAGGACAGCCGCCCGCGAGGTTTGCCGTTGGTTCGGACGGAATCGCAATCAGCCCAGACGGGAAAACGCTTTACTACTGCCCCCTCACCAGCCGGCATCTCTACAGCGTGAGCGTGGACGCGCTGTCGGACCAGAGCAGATCCGATGCGGAAGTCGCAGCTACCGTGAAGGATTTGGGCGAAAAAGGAGGAGCAGGCGACGGCCTCGAATCCGATGCACAGGGACGAGTCTATCTCAGCGATTACGAGCACAACGCAATTCGACGGCGAAGCTCGAATCACGAGATCGAAACGCTGGTACACGACCCGCGTGTGCTATGGCCGGACACTTTGTCGCTGGCCGCAAACGGGTATCTCTATTTCACCGCGAATCAAGTCGAACGACAGGGGGTGTTCCACAACGGTCAAGACCTGCGCCAAAAGCCGTATGTGCTGTTCCGGGTGAAGGTCGACGGGACGAGAATACACAAATAGACGGCCGCCGATCGTCTCTCTCGATGATTACACGAATAATTTCTTGTTGACGTTGATGTTGTGCTGCCGGCAATAACTCAAATAGTGATCGATGAACCAGAACACGTCCAACGTCTCCAGCAGATTCTCGTTGTCGTCGTAGAACTCCAGCGCACCATTGAGCCAGAAGATGGTCTTCATACCCTCATCTGAGACCAGGGTGTGGGTCGCGCCGGGGCTTTCCTGGACGTAGCTGCCGGGCCGCGCGATCCAGTCGTATTCCAGGTATCGCCAACTGCCTTCCACCGTGTAGCCGAACACTCTTCCGCGATGGCGATGCCGGCCGAGCATCCCGCCCTTGGTGACCCATAGAACATTCGCGTACATGTTGCTGCGGACGTCGAATGCCAAGTGCCGGATGAACGAATTCTCCTTGAACGGCACCCACGGAGACTCATCGTCTGCGGCGCCAATATGGATGTCCGGAAACGCATAATCGCGCACAACCGAATCGAGACTCGATTTCGTATCGGTGATCGACATAAACCCTCCCCGGGACAACGTTTGAAAACTATCACAAGTCCAGTTCGCCGCGCTGCAGGCGTCGCCGCTCCCGAATCTCTCGGAGGTTTCACCCCGGATCAGTCCAGGAGTGTTCGAGTCCCTTGACCAATCGCCAGATCGCACGATTCAGAGGCACGGGAACGCCGAGCTTCTCTCCCCAGTCCGCGATCGCGCCATTCAGAAAGTCCACTTCGGTGGGGCGCTTGGCCAGCACGTCCAGCAACATGCTTACGTTCCTTTTCTCGCTTGCGTTGGCGCCCTCGGCGACCATCTGCCGCGCGTCGCCATGCAGGGAAATGCCCAGCGCTTTTGCCACAGATTCTCCCTCTCGCAGCAACGCTTCATAAAGTGCGCCCGTCGGCGGGAAACGGGTAGCAGCACCATGGTGGAGCTGAGTGAGTGCATCGACGGGATTGACGGCGGCGTTGAAAATCAGCTTCGTCCACTGCGCGCCTCGCGCGTCTGGCAGCGCAACCACGCGCAGTCCGGCACGATTCAGCAATTCCGCCAACCGTTCAACGCATACATAGGGAGTGCCTGTGGGCTCGAAGGGCCCGATCCAGAGGTCACTGTAGAATTCAAACCCCACATGGCCTGGCCCGATCAGGTGCGCCGCCATCGTTGTCGCACCACGGATTACGTGCCTGACATGTTCGGCAATGATCTCCTCGTTCCCCAGTCCGTTCTGTACGGAACACACTGTGCCGGAGCTGCCAAAAATGTGCGCCGTATGTTCGATGGCGTCGCGCGTGTGCACGCTCTTAGTCGCAAAGATGCCAAAATCGCAAGGCGGAATTTCGCGAGCCTGTGAGGTGGCATGAAGCCTGGCGATCGATTCGGCAGCGCCGCTGATCTGCAATCCACGCTCGTTGATCGCGCGCGTGTGTGCCTCGGAGACGTCGTAAGCGTGAACCTCGACGTCATCGACACGCGCTAGATGGGCGGCAAAGACGCTACCCAGCGCCCCACAACCGACAATGCAAATCTTCACGGCCATACCCGTTTCGAAAGGCCTCGGCTTTGGATGGAACGGCGTTTCCTTACAAGGAGTTGCAACCACTCGCTGTCGAGAGGTGAGTGACGATACCACCCTCCTGAAGATCAATTCAACCGGTTGACTCGGCGATGAGCAAGGCAGGTGGTTTGACTCTGCTTCCGAATGAAGTGATATAACTTCGGCATCCCGACTCGATGTTGACCGCGTCGGGGACACGACGGTGAGCAGGTATGAGCACGGTAAGGGAAATCACGTATCAGCTTTTGCGCGACTTGGGAATGACCGTCATCTTTGGGAATCCGGGGTCGACGGAACTGCCCTTTCTGCGCGACTTGCCACCCGATTTCCAATATGTGCTGGCGTTGCACGAACGCTCTGCGGCGGGCATGGCCCTCGGTTATGCGATGACCCGGGGAAAAGCCGCGTTCGTAAGTCTGCATTCCATCGCAAGCGCCGGAAATGGGCTTTCTGCCCTGATTGACGCCTTCTACTGTCACGCCCCGCTCGTGGTGACCACGGGACAACAAGATCGCCGCCATGTGCTGGCAGAACCGTTTCTGGTGAGCCGCGCGGTCGAGGTGGTGAAACCCTACGTGAAATGGGCCTACGAACCGCTGCGCGCAGAGGACGTTCCGGCAGCGATTGCCCGAGGTTATTACCTTGCGATGCAACCGCCCATGGGACCTGTCTTCATCTCCATTCCGATGGACGACTGGAATCATGAATGCCCGCCCCTCACCGCCCGCGAAGTAACTCAAACTGTACTGCCCGATCCCGCGGCGTTAGATGAAGTCGTTCGAGCCCTCGACTTGAGCCGCAACCCCGCCATCGTCGCAGGTTCTCAGATTGAAGAAGACCAGGGATGGCACGAAGTCGTTGCCCTCGCCGAGCACCTCAACGCGGATGTGTATCAACAGCCGATTCCGCCACGCTGGACGTTTCCGAGAACGCACCGGCTGTTTCGCGGAGGTTTGCTGCCTGCACAACAACCACTGGCCGATCAGTTAGCCGACTACGACATGGTATTGGTATTGGGCGCGCCGGTTTTTCTTTACTACGCCTACGTGCCGGGCCCTGTAGTCAAGCCCGGAACCAAGCTTTTTCAAATCACGAACTCACCCCTGGACGCGGCCGCCGCGTTGGCGGGAAGCAGCATTGGGGGCAACCTTTCTGTCGCGGCGAAATATCTTCGCTCCCAGGCCACGGCGAGAAAACTCAGAGCCAGCCCGCGACGAATTGAGCCCGCGGAGCCAAAACCTGAGTATCCGATTACGCCGGCTTACTTGTTCAGCGTGCTGAACCGAGTGATGCCGCGCAATGCAGTCATCTCCGAAGAGTGTCCGTCCTCAAAGGGGGACCTCGACCGCTATCTCATGCTGGACGAACCCGGCTCTTTTTATTCTGTGCCGAACGGTATCCTGGGATTTGGCCTGCCGGCGGCTGTCGGCCTTCAAATGGCGCATTCCGACCGGCGAGTGGTGTGTCCCATCGGAGATGGTTCCATCCAATATTCGATCCAAACGCTTTGGACCGCCGCACAGCACAGCCTTCCCGTCGTCATCCTCGTGCTGCGCAATGGGGACTATTCTGCATTGAAGGCTTTTTGCGACTTCACTCAGGTTGGCCGCAACGTCGCCGGAATGGATTTACCCGGCATCGACGTGGTGAAGATTGCTCAGGGTTATGGCGTGAACGCGGACGAAGTAGACCGGCCCGAAGCTCTCGAACCAGCGTTGAGAGCGGCATTCGCCTCCCAGGAGCCTCGGCTGATCAGCGTGAAGGTCGCGCCCGGCGGAGAGAAGTGCATGGGTATGGACCGCTCCGTCAATCCGCCGAACTATCGCTGACAACGCCAGACTGTGAGAACAAGTCCTGAATTGCCGAGATACGATCGCAGTCGAGTCAAACAGTGTCGCGACCCTGCGTTTGGCGGCGGGTTATAATCATCGACCTGTGCGCGTGAAAAAACCATCGGTCGGAGCTCTCCTGCTCGGCCTAATTCCCTTCGTTGCGATGTGCCTCTCGGTCTCGCTCTGGGACCGCATTGAACCAATGATCTTCGGTCTCCCCTTCAATCTCTTCTGGCTCATCGCTTGGATCGTGCTCAGCAGTTTGTGCATGTGGGCGGCCTATCGAGTGGAAATCGCGCGGGATAAGAAGGACTCCGGAGTCCGATGAGCCCGAGCGCCGTTTCCCTGGCCATGATCTTCGTCATCGTCGCGATGGGCGTTGCCATCGGTTTCCTGGCTGGAGTCCACCGAAAGATGGACCTGGAGCAGTGGACGGTGGGCGGCCGCGGCTTCGGCGCTGTTCTGATATTCCTGCTGATGGCGGGCGAAGTGTACACCACGTTCGCCTTCTTGGGAGCCAGCGGCTGGGCCTATTCCCGTGGCGGCCCAACGCTATACATCCTGGCTTACCTGACCCTGGCCTACGTTGTCTCGTTTTTTATCCTGCCGCAGATCTGGGAGGTCGGCCGGAAATACGGAATGCAGACTCAATCCGACTTCTTCACCATGCGCTACGGCAACAAGTATCTAGCCGGATTTGTATGTGTCGTTGGTATCGCCTCTT
>Ga0302326_10025527_pt1 | contig 11980 bp, 7 predicted proteins | sample Palsa_T0_3_FD_202264 | JGI IMG/M metagenome (GOLD analysis project Ga0302326, IMG submission 202264) | Peat permafrost microbial communities from Stordalen Mire near Abisko, Sweden - Palsa_T0_3 | ecosystem: Environmental > Terrestrial > Soil > Palsa > Peat permafrost | place: Sweden: Abisko... | reverse complement strand
CGCACCTCGTAGACGTGTCCCATCCCCCCCTCGCCGAGCAGAGCGATCACCTCGTAGCGCGTGTCGACGAGGTTCCCGATGAAGGGGTCGGCCATCGGATCGGGCCCCGCCTTCTCCAGCTTGCTGCCGTCGAACGGACAGAACGCCGCCTCGCCGGAGAAGCGGTGGCCGCAGGAGGTGCACCGCTTCATCTCCCGGCGGATATCGACCGTCTTTCTAGTCGCCGGTGTTTCCATCCCGTGGGCTCGTGTCGCTTCCGCCGTCGGGGAGGCTAGTGTCGGGCGGGGAGCAAACGCCGCCGGCGCAGGTCAGGCCGTTCTCGCAGTCCCTCGTGCGCGTACAGGGCGCGTTCGGGCCGGCGGCGTTGGAGTCGGTCCCGCATGGATCCCGCAGCGCACCGAGCGCCACGACCAGCAGGAGCGCGTTCCGGCTCACTCCAGCAGCGTATCACCGCTCGTCACCCGGGCGGAGCAACGGGCGCCGCCGTGGTCGATGTCCCGCAGCCGGCGCAGAACTTCGCGCCGGGACCGAGCTCTGCGCCACAACCACTGCAGAACTTCTTCTGGACCACCAGGGGCGTTCCGCAGTCGGCGCAGAACTTCCCCCCGGGCTGCTTCGCGCCGCACTTGCCGCAGGTGACCTGCGTACCGCCGGGCGAGAACGTCGGCGGGGGCGCCGCGGCCACGGGAGGCTGCGGCGCGAACCCTTGCGCCATGACGTTGCCCATGCCGACCCCGACCGCCATCTGTGCGCCCATTCCAGCGATGCCGCCCCCCACGCCGTGCGCGGCCATCCCCTGGCCCGCCGAGATCACCGCTTGTCCGGCGGCATAACCCTGATAGCTCCCGGCGAGATCCTTCACGTAGCGGGCGTCCTGGCCGAACTTCTGGTCGAGCTCGAACTGCTTGGCCTGGGCGTCGGCGGCCGCGCCGGCCACGCCGATCTGCTTCACGCGGACGGCGCGCTGGGCCTTCGCGAACTCGGCATTGGCGGCGACCATGCGCTGCCGGTCTTCGTCGTTGAAGTTCAGGTTGAAGGCGCCCACTTGCAGGATGCGGATGCCGATGTCGTTGAGGTCGGGCGCGTGGGCCACGAAGGCGGCGGCGAGCTTGCTCGTCAGCGACACCGCCTGAAGGAGGCTCTTGCCCTCGTTCTCGCAGAGCTCTCCCAGCGTGGTCTTGACGCCGTTCATGAAGAGGCCCTTGATCCAGTCGAGGACCACGTTGTTGTCCCCGGTCGCGGCCTGGCCGGAATAGCCGACCACGAACTTCACCGGGTCGGTCACCACCACGCTCATCTCGCCGAAGATGCGCGGCTGAACCTGCTCGCCGGTCAAGGGATCCAGCATGTCGCCGATGGGCCCCCCGAAAGGGACGCTGCGCACGGGGACGGTCTTCACGAAGTAGATCTCCGTGATGAACACATTGCCGCCGGTGAAGCTGCCGATCAGGTGGTTCAGGAAGGGAATGTTCTGCGATTGGAGGGTGACCCGGCCCGGCGGCAGCACCCCTACGACGCGTCCGTCTTTGAAGAAGACAGCGCACTCGTCGCTGTCGACGGTGAGCTGGGAATACATGGGGACGTTCTGGTCGGGATGCTTGTAGACGATGAGCTGTTTGAGATTGTCCGGGCGCGCGATCATCAACTCTTTCACGCCGCTGCGGACGAAGTCGAAAACACCCATGGGCTCCACGATAGATGGAGGCGGTCGCCTCCGCCAGCGGCCGCCACCCCGGCGAAGATCGCCGCAGGGACTAGCGTCGTGACGGTTTAGACTCCCCTCGTGCAGCCGCCGGTCGACCTGGGCAAACTGTCCGCCCCTGCGCGCAAGCTCCTCGACCCGGCGTCAGCGGGGCCGATGCGGCAGCTGGCGGCGCGCGCGCTGGCCCCTGGAGTGCGGCCGGGCGAGGCGGTGACCATCGTCGCGCTCCTCTCGGAGTCGACCGACGCGGCGCTGTCGGCGCTGGCCAAGACCACGCTGGAGCGCCTGCCGCCGCCCATCCTGCACGGTGCTCTCGCGGGGGACTTGCCTCCGGGCGTGCTGGGACTTCTGGCCCCGCGCTACGCGCACGACGCGGCCATCATGGAGAAGGTGCTGGCCCATCCCGCCATGCCTGCGGCCGCGGTGGTGGACGTGGCGGCGGCGGCGAGCGAGGCGGTCGCCGAGCTCGTGGCCATCAACGAGGAGCGGCTGCTGGCCCATCCCGCCATCATCGAGAAGCTCTACATGAACAAGGCGACGCGCATGTCGACCGCCGACCGCATCCTCGAGCTGGCGGTGCGCGGAGGCATCGAGCTCCCGGGGATTCCGGCCTACCGGGAGGCGGCGACGGCCATCGGCATGGAGCTCATCTCCGAGCGCTCGAAGGAGCGGACGCCGGACGACGTGCTCTTCCAGGAGACGGAGATCGCCGCGCAGCAAACGGAGATCGACGCGGCGCGGGAGGACACGCATCGCCTCGACGACGAGACCGGGACCGAGGTGGTCGCCGAGAAGTTCCTGCCGCTCCACGCGCGCCTGGGATCGATGACGGTGTCCCAGAAGATCCGCGTGGCCATGCTGGGGAACGCGGCGGAGCGGCTCCTGCTGGTGCGTGATTCGAACCGCCTGGTGGCGGCGGCGGCGGTCAAGAGCCCCATGATCCAGGAGAGCGAGATCGTGCGCATCAGCGCCAGCCGCAACGTGACCGAAGACGTGCTGCGCGTCATCGCGCTCGACCGCGAGTGGACGCGCTCGCATCAGGTCAAGGTGAACCTGGTGTCGAACCCGCGGACGCCGTTCGCCTTCGCCGCCAAGCTGGTCATGCACCTGCGCGAGCACGAGCTGAAGGCGCTCGCCAGGAGCAAGAACGTCGCCGGTGCGGTGGTCCAGGCGGCAAAGCACCAGCTCTCGCGCAAGAACATCAAGGACTGAGCGCGCGGTCGACTCACGCCACTTCGACGCGCACGTCCGCGATCAACGTCTCGGTCCCTCCCCCCACGTAGAGCGTGCCCGAGGTCGGCGTGGCGTCCTGGTAGCTGCGCCCGACGGCGACCCGCACGTGGTCCGTCTGCGCCACCACGCCGTTGGTCGGGTCGAAGCCCTGCCAGCCGTGCTCCGGCAAGTAGAGCTCCACCCACGCGTGCGACGCTTCGGATTGCGCGGTGTTCTCCGCCTTGGGCCCCGTGCACAGATAGCCGCAGGTGTAGCGCGCCGGAATGGACAGAAGGCGCGCCATGCAGATAAAGAGGTTGGTGAAGTCCTGGCATACGCCGCGGCGGTTGGCGTAGACGTCGAAGGCCGTGGTCCCCAGCGTGGTCGAGCCCTGGAGGTATTTGTACTCCTTGTAGATCGACCGGTTCATGTCGAGCACGGTGCCGATGAGATCGTTGTCGTTCCGCTCCACGAAGGCATGCGCGTAATCGGCCAGCTCCTGGAGCTGCGTCTCCGGCAGCTCGGCCGGGAGCAGATACGGCGCCATCATCTCGCGCTGCCAGGGCATCCACACCAGGGGGATCACGCGGCGTGCGTCGAAGGGCTTGAAGTCCAGCGGGGGGGCCTCGAGCCGCACCGTCGACGTGGCCTCCAGCACCAGCTCCCGGTAGGGCCGCTCGATGACCACGAGCCGTGCACGATTGCCGAAGACGTCGTCGAAGTCGATGCGCTTTCCCTCGTGGGGCTCGCCGTCGAGCGTGAGCACCAGGGAGTGCTTGAGCAAGCGCTGCACGCGGTCGTGAACGGGGACGAGCTTGATGACGTGGCGACTGCGCTCCACGCGCTGCTCGTAGCGGTATAACGTGCGGTGCACGATCTTCAGCGTCTTCGGCTCCGCCGCGCGCGGCGCCGCCTGCACCGAGCGGAGCTTCCGCGCCGCCGTTCCGTGCGCGCGCACGGTCGCCCCTTCCGCGCCGATCTCGTCGATCACCGCGCCCTGCCGCACCATCAACAGGTGGCCGGGCGGTACGCGCGTCCACTCCATCGGCCGGCCGTCGCTCCGGGTGAGCGGCGACGACGACACCGCCACCCCCTTGCGGCTCACGTCTCCGCGGCTGGTGAGATCCACCATCAGGTCTTCGTCCCCGAAGGCCAGCGACTTGCCATGCGGCGGCAAGAGGTGACAGAGGTGGAGACGCCCCTCGTCGTGCGCATCGGCGTAGACCAGCAGATGTTGCCCGTCGCTCATCACGAGGCCGAGCCCGCCGTGCTTGTTGAGGTCACCGAGCTCGAGGCGGAGGCGCTCGAGATCGCAGTCGCCGAGCGATCGCCACCCGGCCTCCGCGATGCGCTCCAGCAGATCGCAGAAGATGAGCTCCGTATCCGTCGAGCCCACCGGCTCGAAGCGCCCGCCGACCACCAGCCGATCGCGGAGGCTGCCGCTGTGCGCGATGAGCCAGTCCCGGCCGCCGTGCGCGCGCGAAAAGGGCTGGGTGTTGGCGGCGCTGTTCTGTCCCCAGGTGGCGGTGCGGATGTGCACCACGAAGATCGACGAGGCCAGGTGGTCCCAGGCCTTCACCAGCTCGCTGCGGATGCTGCCGCTCTCGGGCGCGGGCTCCTTGAGCACCGACGCTGACGGCTCGCCGCCGGGGTAATACCCGATACCCCAGCCATCGGGCGGCTTGCGCCCCGGCTGCAGGCACCGCAGGTCGAACGAGGGTGCCAGCGTCCCCTCGAACGACATCGCGAACAGATTGGGCATGGACTCCCAAACCTAGCAGGAGGTGGATATGCGGCCTGCGAAACCGGCGAGAAGCGGCCTCGTGGCGGGGTCCGTCAATACTCCCGCCTGTGAATCATTTCTGCATTTGTGTTTGCGACTGCGACTGCGGCTGCGTGCTCTCGCGACCTCCCTGCTCGCGTGCTCCTCGGCCGAGCAGCTCGCTCATCACCGCGTCGCACGCCGCGTGCGCCTCGTCGACGACGTAGGTGAGAACCTCGTGCACTCGACCCCCGTGCAGCGTCTCCGGCGAGAGGTCCACCAGCCAGCGCTCGAGCGCGGCGAGACGCGCCAGCGCACGGCTGCCGGGCAGGTCGTCGCCGGCGCAGATGGCGGCCAGCCGATCCCGCGCCGAGGCCGTGCAGTACCGCACCGAACGCGGGAAGCGCGGCTCGAGGATGAGGAAGGCGGCGACGGCGGCGCCGGTGACCTTCCCCCGGTTGCGCTTCATGAACGCCTCCGACCCCGAGCATCCACGAAGGAGCGACAGCCAGAGCGCGGTCTCCAGGACGGGATGCGCCGCGCCCTCGGCGAGGAGCGCGTGATGCTCCACGTCGAGGAGGCGCGCCGTCTGGCTGACGCGCTCCAGCAAGACGCCGAGCCACACGTAATCGAGCGGGGCATCGTGCAGCATGGTGCTGCGCAAGAGGCCGAGCGCCAGCTGCGTGGAGCGCTGCACGCGCGCATAGAGTCCATCGCGGCCGTCGAGGTACATGGCCTCGGCCTCTTCGGAGCCGAGAAAGACGTGGAGCTCGTTGATGGTCTGCCACACTTCGAGGCTGACCACGTCGCGGATGGTGCGCGCGTTCTCCCGCGCGAAGGCCACCGAGCGCCGCAAGGACACCGGGTTGTCTTCGTCGCTCACCAGGTAGCGCTGGACCAGCTCCGCGTCGCCAAGCGCGGCAGCCCCGTAGCGCTCGATGAAATCGCTCTCCTGCCCGGCCACGATGACCACCGGGTGCCAGCAGCGCACCGGCGGCAGCTCGGCGTCGAGCGCCAGCGCGCCCGTCACCTGGAGCACGCGCGCGGTGCTCTCGGTCCGCTCGATGTGCCTCCCCAGCCAGAAGCAGTGATCCGCCACACGTGCGATCACGCGCCCTCCTGAAGTACCCAGGTGTCCTTCGAGCCGCCTCCCTGACTGGAGTTGACGACGTAGGATCCTTCTCGCAGGGCCACGCGCGTCAGCCCTCCGGGAAGAACCCACGAGCCATCGCGGCCGGTCAGGATGAAGGGTCGCAGATCCACCCGGCGGGGTGCGAGGACGCGCCGCGCGGGGTCCCAGGTCGGGCAGGTGGAGAGCTCGACGCGGTGCTGCGCGACGTAGCGGCGAGGCTCGGCCAGGATGCGGCGGCGGAACTCCTCGCGCTCGGCGGCGGTCGACTGAGGGCCCATGAGCATTCCGTAGCCGCCGGCTTCGTCGACGGCCTTCACCACGAGCTCGCCCAGGTGCTCGAGAACGTACTGGCGATCGTCGTCCCGGGCGCAGATGAAGGTCGGCACGTCGGCGATGATGGGCTCTTCGCCCAGGTAGAAGCGGACCATCTCCGGGACCAGGGCGCACACTGCCTTGTCGTCCGCCACGCCGTTGCCGGGCGCGTTGGTGATGGTCACGTTCCCGGCCGCCCACACGCGCATCAGCCCGGGGACGCCCAGCATGCTGTCCGGCCGGAACACCTCGGGATCGAGGAACGCGTCGTCGACGCGGCGATACACCACATGGACGCGACGGAGACCCCGGGTGGTGCGGAGAAAGAGATGGTCGCCGACGACCTGGAGATCGGGTCCCTCGACCAGCTCGACGCCCATCGTCCGCGCGAGGAAGCTGTGCTCGAAGTACGCCGAGTTGAAGGGACCGGGGGTGTGCACCACGACGAGCGGGTCGCCGTCGTCCTCCGGGGCCACACCGCGCAGCAGCTCGGCGAGCCGCGCCGGATAGTGGTCCACCCGGCGGACACGCGCCTCGGCGAACTTCGCCGGGAAGACGCGCTTGGTGACCAGCCGGTTCTCCATCACGTACGACACGCCCGACGGCGTCCGCAGGTTGTCCTCCAGCACCCGGAAGGCCCCGTCGGGACCGCGGATGAGATCCACGCCGGCGATGTGGATGCGCACGCCGTGCGGCGGCACGACGCCCCGGAGCTGCGGCAGGTAATGCTTCGAGCCGAGCACCACCTCCGCCGGAACGCGCGGCGAGGTGAAGATGCGCTGGGGGCCGTAGACGTCGTCGAGGAACGCGTGGAGCGCGCGGATGCGCTGCTCGAGGCCGGTCTCGATGCGTCGCCAGTCGGCGGCCGAGATGACGCGCGGCACCAGGCAGAACGGGAAGATCCTCTCCGAGCCGCGATCGTCGCTGTAGACCGAGAAGGTCACCCCCTCGTTGAGCAGCGATCGCTCGGCCAGGCCTTGCGCCGACGCGAGCTCGTCGGCGCCGGTCGACAGCAGCGCGCCGAGCGGGCGCCTCAGGCCGGGTCGGGCCTCGCCGGGACCGACGAAGAGCTCGTCCCACGCCCCGGGAAGCGGTTCGTAGGAACCGAAGAGGTCACGCGTGGCAGGGGGACTCACCGGCGCGGTGCGAGCCGAAATCATGACGCGGCACCTTCTTCTTCCGGCTCAGGCTCCGGCATCGGATGGTCGATGGCGAAGCGCCGAAGGTCGAGAGTATACGGGCCATCCGGGTGCGGCGGAGCCACGCGTGCGCGCGCCGGCCACGAGGAGGGACCCTCCACGGTGAAACGTTGCGCGCGGCGTGCTGCCGCCTCGAAGCGCGTGAGCGGCGGTGCGTCGTATCCGCGGCCCTCGGGATGCCACACGTGATAGGCGCAGGCGCCGAGCGACCGCTTGCCCCAGCGATCGAGGAGCTCGAAACGCAAGGGATGATGGATCCCGATGTGCGGGTGGAGGCTATGGGGCGGCGCCCAGGCGCGGAAACGCACACCCCCCACCAGTTCGCCGGCAAACCCGGTGGGGCGCAGGGGAAGGTCGAGCCCGTTCACCATGATGGCGTGCCGCTCGGGCACGAAGCCTTCCACGCGAACCTCCACGCGCTCCATCGACGAGTCGACGTAGCGCGAGGTGCCGGCGGGACCGGACTCTTCGCCGAGGACGTTCCACGGCTCGATGGCGTTGCGAAGCTCCAGCCGGACGTCGCCGACCTCCAGCTGCCCGATGACCGGGCAGCGCTGCTCCACGAAGACGCGGTACGCGGCGCGAGGCAGCGGAAGACCGGCACCCTCCAGGTAGTCGAGCACCTCGTCGAAGTCGCGCCACAGCCAGGTCGGCAAGAGGAACCGGTCGTGGAGACCCTGTCCCCAGCGGACCAGCGCGCCGCGGTACGGCTTGGTGGCGAACGACGCCACCAGCGCGCGCACCAGCGCGATCTGGGCCACCGCCATGCGGACGTGCGGAGGCATCTCGAAGGCGCGAAGCTCGACGAGACCCTGCCGCCCGTGAGGCGTTCGCGGATCGAAGAGCTTGTCGATGCAGATCTCGGTGCGGTGCGTGCTCCCGGCGACATCGGCGAGCAAGCTGCCGAAGAGGGCATCGGACAGCCAGGGCGGCGACTCCAGCGTGCGATCGTAGGCGCGCGGGAGGGCGATCTCGAGCTCGTAAAGGGTGTCGAGACGGGCTTCGTCGACGCGGGGAGCCTGCGACGTCGGGCCGACGAAGAGCCCCGTGAAGAGGTACGAAAGCGACGGGTGGTGTTGAAAGAAGGTGATGACGCTGGCCAGCAGATCCGGACGGCGGATGAAGGGGCTGCTGAGCGCCGTCTTCCCGCCCAGGGTGATGTGATTGCCGCCGCCGCTGCCCGACTCGCGGCCGTCGACCTGGTATTTCTCGGCGTGGAGACCGGAGTGGAGCGCGGCGTCGAACACCGTGTCGAGGAGCGCGGTGTGCTCCGTGGAGGTGTGCGTCGGGAAGATGTTCACTTCGACCACGCCCGGATCCGGTGTGACGGCGAGACGGATCAGGTCGGGCGATCGCGGCGGGGGATACCCCTCGATGAGGACGTCGAAGTCCAGGGCGCCCGCCGTCTCGTCGATGAGGCGAACGAGCTCGCAGAAGCGGTCGGCCGAGGGAAGCGGCGGCGCGAAGACATAGAGGTGACCGTCGCGCGGCTCGACCAGCAGCGCCACGCGAATGCCCGGCGGCGGCGGCGGGGGGACCGGGGGCGTTGGGGGGGGCGCCAGCACGGCCTCGGGACGACGCGCCTGGGCCCTGGCTTGGGCCTCGGCTTCCGCGGTGTCCGCGCGACGCGGGTCCTGAGGTCCGGGGTACGCCTCCTCCTTGGGAAGCTCGGGCGGCACGCCTTCGATCGAGCCGAGCGGCAGACGCAGGCCGGCGGGGCTGTCCCCCGGGACGAGATAGAGCCGCTCGCGACGAAAGCCCCAGCGCTCCGCGCGCCATCCACCGCCCGGCGCCGGCGCGAGAGGCAACACATAGGCGACCGGCGTGGCCAGCCCGCGGTCGAGCAGGCGCGCAAGCCGGCGTCGCTCTTCGGAAGACGTCAGGTCGGCGCGGAGGGGATCCACGCCCACCGGGACCTTGGCCTCTTCCTGCAGCTGGAACCAGGGATCCTCGTAGGAGGCCTGCACGGTCTCGGAGTCGACTCCGAGCTTCGCGGTGAGCGCGCGGGCGAAGCGCTCGGCATCGGCGACCGTCGCTCGCGGCGGTCCGGGCACCCGGTCGCGCACGAGAGGGGTTCCGTCGCGGCGACCGATGATCTCCAGCGCCCAGCGCGGGAGGCTTTCCCCCGGATACTGCTTGCCGTATCCGTGCAGCAGCAATCCCCCCGGGGCGAGACGGGCGCGCAGCGCATGGGCGAGCGCGAGACCCTGCTCCCACTTGGTGTCGCCGAGGGCGGCGGTGTTCCACTCCGGCAGCGCGGCATGCAAGCGCGACGTGAAGGTCGGCTCTCCGCCGACGGTGAGCTCCAGGCCCGCCGCCGCGAGCGCGGCATCGGTGCGCAGCCCGGCCGCGGTGAGCTCGGCCCAGACTTCCTCGGTAAACGGCGCGGTCGGGCGCGGCTCGTGACCGAGGCGCTCCACGTTCATGGAGAAGACCACGCGGTCCGCGGCGACGTCGCTCGTTCCCTCGATGGGGGAAGCCGCCGCCGGTCGCGCCGTGCTCGCCAGCGGGATGTGACCCTCGCCGCAGAGCAAGCCGCTCGTGGCGTCGAGGCCCACCCAGCCGCCGCCCGGGACGTAGACCTCGGCCCAGGCGTGGAGATCCACCACGTCCCTGTCCACGCCCTTCGGCGCGTCGGGGATCATCCCTTCGTCCTTCAGCTGCACCAGGTAGCCGCTGACGAAGCGAGCGGCGAGGCCTCGCGCGCGCAACATGGCCACCAGCAGTACCGCCGAGTCCCGACAGCTCCCGCGACCCTCCGTGAGCGTCTGCTCCGGCGTCCAGACGCCCGTCTCTTCGCGGATGACGTAGCGAAGACGTCGGTTCGCCGCCGCGCAGAGGGCCACGATCAGGTCGACCGTCGGTCCTTCGCGCGGCTGATCGTCGAGGAAGGCCTTGAGGAGCGGACCGCCGGCGAACGCCGGGTCGGTCGTATCGAGGTACGGCGAGAGGTCGGAGGCGATGGCGCTCGGGTAGGCGAAGGGAACTTCCTTGGCGAGAGGGTCGACGAAGAAGTCGAAAGGGTTATTCGGCCTCACGTCGACCGCGAGCTCCACCCGCAGATCGAGCGCCAGGGTGCGCCCGAGGGGCGGGAAGGTCAGCCGCGCGACGTAGTTGTTGGCGGGGTCTTGCTGCCAGCGCAGTTTGCACTCCGGCTCGACGCGGAGCGCATAGGTCTCTACCTTGGCCTTGGCGTGCGACGTCGGCCGGAGGCGGATGGTATGAGGGCCTAGCGCCGCGGGCTGGCCATACTCGTAGCGGCTGTGATGTTGGATGAGTAGCCGCACGCCGTGGACCTTATCGTGGCTCCGTTTCGCGGGTGTTTCGGCCTGCGGGGGTTTCGGCGACGTCGTCCTGCAAGTCGCGAAGGCTTCGTCGTGAGCGCGACGCGGGCGGCGCTGGCAGCTCGGGATCGACGGCCTGCGCCAACGGCGGAAACGCGTTTCAGGGTTGAGCCTGCGCTCTCCTCCGAGGCAGTCAGCCGCCTGCGGGTTGGCGGTGCAAGCGGTGTAAGACGCGGCCTGGAATGCAGAGAAGAACGCTTCGAGGGCGTTCTGCTAGGCAGACGTGCTAGGTTGCGCCGTTTAGGAGGGTCAAATGATAAACGTGCGCGCGGTCTGGATTCTCGGCGTGTTCGCGGTCGTGGTGAGCTGCTCCTCGAACTCTCCATCGGGGGCGGAAGGGCCGGTTCCACCGGGGCCGGATGGGTCGGTACCATCGGGGGCGGATGGGGCGGTAGCGGACGCGCGTGACGCGTCTAGCGCACCCGATGTCGTCGAAAGCGGAAGCGACGCCGTGGCCGAGGCTACCGGTGACGCAAACATGGACTCGCTCGCCCCGGAGGGCGGCAGCGAAGCCAGCGCGTGCACGCTGCCCAGCTGTCTGACGAATCTCGAGATCGGCTGCATGCCGAGCGACACGTGCACGCAGACGGTCGACCCGGCGACTGCGAACGTCTATACGTGTTACGATAACGGGGTCATCATTGGGAACGAGACCGACTCGACCACGAACATTTCGACTCTGACCGTGAAGAAGGGTGCATCCCCGGATGGGGGGGGCAAAACCTCCACCTGTTACGTGTTCACGTTCAACTATTATGATATCGGCAGCTCCGACGTCACCAACACGTCGACGGTGGATAATGGCTCCGGCGCCTCCGTGGCTTCGCTGCTCATGACCGCAGAAGACGGGGGTGCCGACGTGTGGTCCGTGACCTGTCCGGTCAAGGGGGGCAAAGCCATCGAGCTCGATGCCGCATGCCAGAATAATCAGTGGCCGATCTCCTTTCTGTTGCAGCCCGGGGTGGGTTCTCCGTGCGCGAACATGACGACGTCCACGACCTGTGCATTGTAGGAGGGCGGGCGCTGTTCGGGTTTCGCATGCCGAAGCGTTCGACTTGGTCGGCCCGCGTCACTCGCCGATGGGATACCGATCACCTCTTGGTCCGCCCCAAACGGGTCCCCGGCGTCACGGACTCACCCAGAGCGCCGTCCCAGTGGACCGTTCAGTCCCCGTCGATCGTCGCCGGTCCGTCCATGACCGCGGGGGCGTCGGTAGCCGTCTGGGCGTCCGTCGCCGCTTCGCTCTGCGCGTCCGTCCCCGCATCGAGGCTCGGGCCTGCGTCGATCGTGGCAGGGCCGTACAACGGCACGGGCGCG
>Ga0302326_10025526_pt1 | contig 11981 bp, 12 predicted proteins | sample Palsa_T0_3_FD_202264 | JGI IMG/M metagenome (GOLD analysis project Ga0302326, IMG submission 202264) | Peat permafrost microbial communities from Stordalen Mire near Abisko, Sweden - Palsa_T0_3 | ecosystem: Environmental > Terrestrial > Soil > Palsa > Peat permafrost | place: Sweden: Abisko... | reverse complement strand
CCTTGTGTAATCCTCATGGGCTACTCCGCCTTGCGAGCGCTCGTATCGAGAAAGTCTGTGCCGCCAAAGGATTTCGGCGCGGCCACCTCAACGATCGGATCGCTGTGATCGTCGAATTCCAGCCTCAATGCCTTGGTCATCACGGCGTGCATATCGTAGAGGCAGGTGATGTAGGTCAGCTCCAGTATTTCCTCGTCCGAGAGAAAGCCCTTCAGGGTCTGCATGATTTCCTCGGGCACCCGTCCGCCGGCAAGCACCAGGCAATCGGTGTACGCGAGCACCGCGCGCTCGCGCTCATTGAAAATCGGCGATACCGTCCAGAAAGGAATCGCCGCGATCTTGTCTTCCGGGACTTTGAGACCACGCAGCGATTTGCAATGCTGGGAAAAAACGAACTGGCAGGCGCGTGCCCAGCCAGCACGGGTCTGACCCAATTCTCTCAGAACCGGATCGAGCTTGCGGTCGGGTGCGCGATAGAGGCCGAAACCCGACACGCAATGTTCGAAGATGTCTGGAACAAGGGCGAATACCGTCCACCAATCCCCCCGCGTGCCAGTCGCCGTTCCCGGCTGTGTAACGGGATCGCGAGACCCGAAGAGGCGATCGTACATGGATAGCACGGTTTTGTTAGTTGCTTGCGCGCGCGTGACCTGTCTCAGCCTGGGCATTTCCATTTCCTCGTTTGTGTTCCGTCGAGATGTGTTTGGATTTATTTTTGTTACTCCCGTGAGGCGATCGACTGTCCCTCGTTCGCAATGCCCGGCAGTCCAATAACGGCCTTGCGAAATGATCGCGCGCCGGGCGTTCGCGTTGCGCTTAAAATCTCAGGACCTGAAGTGCGCCACGGCTGCGGAGTCGAAGTACTCATCCAGTCTCGAGATGCGGCCATTCTCCACAAGGCAAACGATGCAAGCCGTCAGGCTAACCTGCGCACCGTTTTTGGTTTTGGTTCCCGATAGGGTGTGCTGATGCACGAACCCTTCGGGAAAGACGTGCAGACGACGGTCTACGTAACGTCGGTCGCGGATGCGCGCAACAAAGCCTTTCAAGCTCTGCACATTGTCTTCGGGGGTCTCTTCCAGGCCATCCGTGTTGTGCCAGATTTTAGCGTTCTGCGCGTAAAACGATTTCAATGCCTCGATATCACCGCGCTCGACAGCATCGAAAAAATCTTTTGCAAGCTGCCGCATCGAGTCCATCGCAATTCCTCCCGACGAGTGTGCGTTTCACACCAATATTTGAGCGACCTTATCGTCTTATATTTTTGCGGTCCAGCTTGGAAGGTGGGGAACCGTCTGCCGATCATAGTCGACTCTTCAGCGCACGATGTATTTCGACTCCGTGATGCGGTGGGAAGCTATACTGCGGCGTTGGGCTTCGCGCTCGACCAGTCCTTGCACGGGCCTGATAGGGCCTCCAATTTGGTTTGCGTTGGCTAAAAATTTATTTGTTTAGGGTTCTATCTAGATTTGCAGCCCAAGGAGGGGATATGATAATAAAGATAACTTCCCGCGGAGGAACAAAATGCCGACCGTACAGAACAAGGAATTCGAATTTCGCGGGATCAACCATCTTGCACTTGTTTGCAAGGATATGGCGCGCACGGTGGATTTCTACAGCAATGTGCTGGGCATGCCGCTGGTCAAGACGATCGACCTTCCAAATGGAATGGGTCAGCACTTCTTCTTCGATATCGGAAATGGCGACAGTCTCGCGTTCTTCTGGTTTCCAACGGCACCAGAGGCGAACCCCGGTGTTTCGGCGGCCGCCAACTTGCCAGGCGGCGGAAGCATCGTTTCGGGTCACGGTTCGATGAACCATGTCGCCTTCAATGTGCCGGCCGACAAGGTCGACGAGTATCACGAAAAGCTGCTCGCGCGTGGCGTTGCCTGCACGCGGGTCGTCAACCACGATGATTCACCGCGGCAAATTAGCCCCGATGTGTCACCAACAACATTCGTGCGTTCGATTTATTTCTTCGACCCGGATGGAATCTGCTTGGAAATCGCAGCGTGGACGCGCGCTTTGGATCCCGCCGTCGATGCAAAGCACGAACCAGTCGGTGCAGATGGAAAAAAACGCAGTGCGGTACTAGAGCCGGCGCAATAATTGCAGGTTGGTAACGCAAGCGGCGTTGGGCCGAAGCAGATTGCGCGCGTAACCACTCACGATTCTGGTGGCCCGTTCAGATGTCTGCGGAACAGGTTTCGCGCGTTGACGCCAGCTCTTTGTGGATCCAGTTCCGAAATGCCTGCACGATAGGGGTGTCCGCTGCCGCGGGTTGTGAGACGAGCCAATAAGCAAGCGTGCTCGGAACACGCAATCTGAACGGCTCAATTAGCAGTCCGGCCTTCAGATATTGATCGCTGAGGGGGCTGCGTCCAATGACGACGCCCATCCCTTCGATTGCTGCGGTGAAGGCGAGTTGGATGGTATCGAATTTTCGTCCGTGATCCGGATCGATAGCCGACGTGCCACCGCATTCGGCATCGGCGGCTGCAAGCCATTCGCGCCAACCTTCGGCCCGGCGGGACACGATCAGCAGAGTGTGGCTGGGAAGATCGCCAGGTTCCCGCAGGGCGCGGGGTCCGCTCAGAAGAGATGGCGCGCACGCTGGAAACATCTCTTCGTGGAAAAGCTTCTCAGCGGTTAGGTCCGGCCACTGATCCGCGCTTGTACCAACTCGAATCGCAACGGCGGTAGCGGATTTCGCCACCGCCGATGGATAACCGAGATCTCCGACTGTATTCACCTCGACCTGAATACCGGGGTGTTCGGCGTAGAATGACGAAAGATGCGGTACAAGCCAGCAACTAGCAAAGCTGGGTAGGCTGTCGACTTGCAAGGTGCTTTTTTCTGCCGTCGCTCGGATCCTCCGCGCGGCCTCTTCAAGCGCGTCGAACGCGCTCATCAGTGACAAGAACAGGGCTTGTCCCGCGTCCGTCAGGCCGAACCCTGTGTTGGACCGACGAACGATTGGCGTTCGAAGGTTCTCCTCGAGCAAACGGATTTGGTGTCCGACGGCAGCGGGGGTGACGTTTAGTTCGTGCGCCGCCGCTTTGATGCTTCCAAGGCGGCCGACCGCTTCGAATGTGCGCAACGCCGTTAGAGACGGCAACTGACGCATCGCTCGCGCTCCCTACGGCCTAAAATGGTGTCCAGATGGCTTTGCAGGCGCGGACCTTGGCAGCTCAAGCGCCCGCGAACGCAGAATTTCGCGGACGAAGGGCATCGTCAATAGTGAATTTCTCACTTCGCGATGTTGCAGTGCGGCAAATCAATGAAATTCAATTTGCTCGCGACAAAAAGTTTTTAAGTTGCCTTGTGTTCCTTAGAGACCTTAGCTTTGCGACAAGCGGAAAAAAGTACCGCAAATCCGGCGGGCGCGGGATGCGCGACGATCCGGAAAAACGAACAGGGGCGAAATCGATGACAGTACGTTCAGTTTTGATGTTGGGCGTGATTTTCTGCGCACTAGAGGGGGGCGCCGGTGGCGCGGTTGCGCAAACGACTACCGCGCCGACTGCAGAGACGCAGTCGAGCGGCATCGAAACCGTGATGGTGACGGCGCGGCGTAGAACGGAGTCGATTCAGGTTGCACCAGTTGCGGTGACGGCGCTCGACGCGGAGCAAATCGAAAAACTGTTCGTGCACGATATGGCTGATCTGGACAAATTGGCGCCTAATTTGAGCATTCAGGGTGTGGGCGCAATCCACCGTGACGCCGCCGTGATGTATTCTCGTGGCATCGGCTACAACGGCGTGGATTTGGGCCAGGATCCCGCCGTCGGTTTATCCATCAACGGCGTTTTCCCGACGCAAAATATTGGCATGTTGTCAAACATGCTGGATGTCGATGAAGTGCAGATGCTGCGCGGTCCGCAGGGAACCCTATTCGGCAAGAACACGATCGGCGGCGTAATCAACATCACCACCAAACAGCCCGGTGATGTTTACGACATCGAGGCGAGCGAGCGTTATGGGAATCTTGGACGCAACGACCAGTTTGTTGCGGTCGATCTTCCTGTAGATGATACCTTCGGAATCCGCCTGTCTTTCCAAAGGCAATATTCGGAGGGCGCATTCAGGAACGAATATGTGCCTCCTCCGGGAGATCCCGCCGTACCGAAATGGCTGGGCGGTGACAATATCAAGACCGTCCGCGGCACTTTTGTTTGGAAGCCGGCGTCTGATTTCGAGTCGGTTTTCGTAGCCACTTATATGGACGATCATAGCCCCTCGGTGGGTGGCACGAACGGCTCGACGCCCACGGATTACCTTTGCGCCGTCATAGGCTACTGCGGATATGACTACGGCGGCCCGCACAATCCCTATGTGGTCTACCGTAACTTCCCGAGCGGCGACTTCATGGATTCGACAAGCCTGTCGTGGAACAACCGCTATCATGGCGACGGCTTCGATGTCGTCTCCGTTACCGGTTACATCAAGGATTCCAATTACGATTATAACGACTACGACAATACGGGCCTGAATTTCTTCCAATCAACCTTTGGGCTGAACAGCCGGCAGTTCAGCCAGGAAGTGCGTGTCGAATCGAATGGAGATTCGGCCCTCAAGTGGGTCGGAGGAGCGATCTTTACGTCCAGGATTTGGAACGGTAGCCAGGTGTTCTATTCCTTTATCCCCACGCTGGACGGCGAGGTCGACTACGCCAAGCAACTCGACGAGACCCAGGCGATGTTTGGGCAGGCTGACTATGAGGTATTTCCCGGTTTCGAGCTCACGGCAGGCATTCGGTACACGAGCGAATTCAAGGACGTTGATCGAGAGCCGTCGACCAATGCACTGACGCCATGCGGCGGCAACCCGTGCTACGGCCCGTGGTATTTCTCAAAGACATGGACAAATACGATCTTTCACTTCGGCGCCAACTATAAGATCGACGACCAAAAGATGGTGTATGCGAGCTACTCCACCGGCTTTGTCGCCGGCGGGTTCGACACACGCGTGTCTACTCAAGCGGAGACCGGTTTGCCCTATTCTCCCGAAAAGGCGAGATCGTGGGAAGTCGGGTTGAAATCCGATTGGTTAGACAATCATCTGCGGGCCAACCTGGCCGCCTTCTATGTCGATTATTCAGACGTGCAGGTGGGAGCATTCCTTCCCGGTGGAAGTTTCGATCAGGTGATCGTCAACAACGCATTTGAACGTGCCGAAGGCCTCGAAGCGGAGCTGACTGCCATACCGATTGAACACCTCGTTTTGTCGGCGTCGCTCGGTTTGGACGATGCAAATTTCACCAGCTTCAACGCTAACGTTTTCGGCACGGGCGTCGGCAACTATGCCTATCTCCGGCCAGCTTTCACGCCGAAATATTCAGGACGGTTGGAAGCCCAATACCAAATCGCGCTTGGCGGGAATGGCACGCTGACCCCCGACCTGTCGTACGCATACACTACGTCGTACTACACGGATCTGACGAATTCGCCGGTGGGTTACAACAAGCCGTTCGGCTTGCTGGACGGAAGTCTCACCTATGACGATCCAAGCGGGCGGTGGAAACTCGCGTTGTGGGGCAAGAACCTCACCGACACGCTGTATCGGCTGGCTGCTGTTCCGAGCTCCGGGTACTTCACGCAGCTCTATTTCGCGAATCCACGCACATTCGGGCTCGAATTCACGATCAACCTGCAGAAAGATCAGGTTGGGCTGTGATAAGGGTCGCGCGGCGGAGGGGCCGCGCTGTCCCGGGGGAGTTTCCGGGTGGCGCTCCCGAGTTGGCGTGGAGTCTGGCACCGCGAATTGTATAGTCGAGCGGGCTGGGATTGAGATCGGTTTTCTGAAGGAGATCGCAGCGATGGACAGAAGCCAGACACCTAACGAGAAGCCTTTTCAGTATCGTGGCGCAAACCACGTCGCCCTGGTTTGCCGGGACATGGCGGAGACCGTAGCGTTTTACGATGGGTTATTGGGGATGAAGCTCGTCAAGACGCTCGAGTTGCCGAACGGGCGTGGCCAGCACTTCTTCTTCGATTGCGGAAACGGTAATCACATCGCGTTCTTCTGGTTCCCGAACGCGCCCGAGGCGGCACCCGGCATCGCCTCCATGCACCGCGATTACGCGACCAAGGGCACACAGACCGCGCATGCTTCTATGAATCATCTGGCGATTGGCATTCCGTTGGAGAAATTCGACGAATACGCGGAGCGGCTTCAGAAGAAGGGGCTTACATTGCGCATACTGAATCACAATGATGGTCCGGAGCACTCTTCTGCCGATGTTACCAAAGACACCTGGATTCGATCGATGTATTTCGACGATCCCAATGGCATCCATCTGGAACTGGCGGCGTTTACGCGGCCGTTCAACGTGAACGACGTGCGCCATGCGCCGGTAAATTCCAAGGGCGAACACGTTCCGATGATCGGAAAAACGTTAGAAACCACAGTCTGATCTTGGTTGCGGCGCGTGACGAGATGGTAGCGTTGGCAACCTCATCCGTGGTGGCCGGTTTCCGTAACGAAGCCGCAACGCCAGCGCTCACCGTGACGGAGCCGTTTCCGGCCTCGCGGGCGGCTTGGTACGTAACGGGCGCGCTCGCCATCACGAACATGGTTTCCTACGTCGAACGACAGATTCCGACGCTGATGTTCGGGCCGATCAAGCATGACTTTCGTTTGAGCGACACAAAGGTAAGTCTGCTTGCCGGGTTCGCTTTTGTGCTGTTCTACGTGGGGTTTGGGCTGTTCATCGGACGTCTGGCCGACCGGACGAGCCGCAAACGAATTATAGCAATCGGCATTGCGCTGTGGGGTTTCGCCACGATGTCATGCGGCGTGGCCGGGAGCTTCGTCCAGCTGTTTCTGGGGCGCGTGATGGTCGGGGTGGGCGAGGCGACGCTGGGACCTTCCGCTATCTCGATGCTCAGCGACTATTTCCCAACGGGCAAGCTGGCCCGTGCAGTGAGTGTTTATACCGGTGCGCAATATCTGGGTGCGGGGTTTGCACTGGTTCTCGGTGGTCTGGCGATTCACGTAGTCGACTCTCTGCGGCAACCCGTGCTGCCGATCATCGGCGCGCTTCACCCCTGGCAGACGACGTTCCTCGTCGTCGGCGCGGTCGGCATGCTTGTAATCGTGCCGGTCCTGTTTATCGCCGAGCCTAAACGCAGAGGTCTTCTGAACGCGTCTAACGTGGTGCCATCCCGATCGCTTCCCGTTGCCGACACTGTCAAGTTTGTGCGGCAGAATTGGAAAACTTTGGGTGCACATTTTTCGGCTTTTTCAATCAGTTCGGCGATGGGGTTCGGCACGGTTGCCTGGATACCAACGTACTTCATCCGTATTCACCATTGGGCGGCTCATGATATTGGCTACGTCTATGGGTTGATGCTCGCGCTTCTGGGAGGCGCCGGAGTGCTGGCCGGAGCGCGCTTCGGGGAGTGGTTGGCGTCGCGCGGCTTCCAGGACGCCTATTTCCGGGCACCCCTGATTGCACTTTCTCTGACCGGCATTCCAGCAGCACTCGCCACCTTGATGCCGAATGCAGAAGCCTCGCTGATCCTGTTGGTGTTTTCGACGTTTCTCAGCAGTTTCCCCGTCGCGTTGATCATCGCGTCATTGCAGCTTATCGCTCCCAATCAAATGCGGGGCCAGGTCGTCTCTCTTTATTTTTTTGTGGCCAATATTTTTGGCGTAGGGCTTGGGCCGACGCTTGTCGCAATGATCACGGACTACGTTTATCATGACGAAATGGCGATCGGTTATTCCCTGGCCACGGCGACAGTCATCATTACGCCGATCGTTGCCCTCATTTTGTGGCTTGGCCTCTCGCCCTATCGCGACAGTCTGGCGCGTGCGGCCGCATGGGCCGGGCGGGGTGACGAAGGAGCACCACTATGCCGCGCATAGAAGGACTTTCACGGACCGACGCGCCGCCTGAGATCGTCCGTCGTTATGACGAAGTATTCGGTGAAGGGCGCGATCCGGTTCGCGAACCGGGCACTCCTGCGGGCACGCCCGGAAATTGGTGGACGGTTTGGGCGCGGGTGCCGGGAATATTGAGTGCCTTTAGCTCTTACAGCTACCGAACTGCTCCGATCGACCCGCAATTGCGGGAAATCGCGTTGATTCGCACCGGTTATGTGCGCCAAAGCCAGTTCGTTTTTTCGCAACACTGCAAATCGGGTCGTAAGGCGGGGTTGGTTGAGGCCAAAATAGCGGCCATTCCTTACTGGACCGTCGCCGATGTTTTTTCGCCTTTGGAACGCGCCGTCCTTGCCTATGTGGATGGGCAAATGCTGGAGAGCGGCCGGGTTCACGATAAGGTTTTCGAAGTGTTGAAACAGCATCTGAGCGACGAAGAAATCCTGATTTTCACGTATCTTATCAACGCTTATTCCTTGCATGCGACAGCGACGCGCGCGTTGCGGTTGGAATTCGACGACGTTCCCGAACGGGTCGTGGAGGTGCCCGCGCCTGGTGATGATACTTCCGATTCAAAAGGTTCCTCGGATAGAACCTCGCGTCGCGCAAACTCCACACAAGAACGGACCGTGTCATGAGCCTTGCTCGCCCCATATTGAGCATCACGACTGATGCCGCCCATGCAGCGGTCGCTGCCGGTGTGGCAAAGGCCGCCGAAATGGGGTGGCGGATGAATGTCGCGGTTGTCGACCGAGGCGGCAATCTGATCGCATTTCTCCGGAATGAAGACGCGTCGCTTCATTCGACCAGCTTGGCAATCGACAAGGCGTACACAGCTCTCAGCTTCAATATGTCGAGCAAGGACTGGAATCAGGTGCTGGGCGCTTCCAGCGACGAAGTGAGACGCGGAATTGTGACGCGCGAACGGTTGGTTGTGTTCGGCGGCGGATTGCCTATTCGAAAGAACGGCACATTGCTCGGCGCTATTGGCGCGTCCGGAGGAATGGAGGACCAAGACGAGGTCTGCATCCGTGCTGCGCTGGCACGCATCGACGCGGACATGTTGTAGTTCTTGATCATAGGCGAGACGGCACTTGGCTGATCTCTCAGCGGCAGGCACGAATGCGGGCACTTGAAGACTTATGTATTCTCGATCTCACCCACATGCTTTCGGGCCCTTATGGCACGATGTTGATGGCCGATCTCGGAGCCCGAACGATCAAGATCGAACCGCCGGATCGTGGCGAAGCGACGCGCCGGTTGTTGGAAAAATCCCAATTTTATTCGCGCCAGGGAATGGGCGCGTATTTTTTGACTCTGTGCCGCAACAAGGAAAGCGTCGCGATCGATCTAAAGTCGGAGGCTGGTCTCGAACTCTTCTACGGGCTTGTGCGGCATGCGGATGTCGTAGTGAGCAATTTTGGCGCCGGCGTTCTTGAAAGGCTCAAGGTCGACTTTGCTCATCTGAGCGCGGTCAACCCTAAAATAGTCACCTGTGCTATTTCAGGGTTCGGCGAGACCGGCCCAATGCCGGATCGTCCTGCGTTCGATCTTGTTGCGCAGGGCATGGGTGGTGGAATGATGTTAACGGGTCATGCAGATGGCGAACCGTTGCGCTCGGGAATTCCTATCGGCGATCTCGGAGGCGGTTTGTTTGGCGTGATTGGCGTACTCTCCGCAATCCATGCGCGTAACAGTACCGGTCGAGGCCAGCACGTCGACATTTCGATGTTCGATTGCCAACTATCGTTGCTGAACTACATGGCGACGATGTATTTGATGTCTGGCGTGGCACCGCAACGTTCGGGAAACGGACATTTTGTGCATGTTCCCTATAATACGTTCAGGACGAAAACTCGCTATCTGATCATCGCGGTAATAACCGACAATTTTTGGTTGAACCTCGTCGAATTGCTGGGTGACGACGAACTTCGGCGAGATGAGTTTCGAACGCAGCCAGGTCGTCTGGCCCAGAAAGCCTTTATCGAGGAGCGCGTTCAAAGGGCGTTCGAGCGGGAGACATGTGAATATTGGCTGGAGGCGCTTGCCAAGCGCAGGATCCCCGCCGCCCCGGTCAATGATCTGGAGCACGCGCTCTCCGACCCACAGGCCTTGGCGCGTAACATGACGGTCAAGGTGGCATTGGGCGATGGCTCTTTTGTCGAGGAGCCGGGTAATCCAGTCAAACTTTCCGAAACTTACGAAGACGTCTATGCTTCGCCGCCACGGGTGGGGGAGCATACACGAGCTGTGCTGCGGGAATTTCTGCAACTCGATGAATCGAAGCTGCGCCAATTGTCGGCCGATAACGTGATCGGTTTAACCTCGTAACGGATCAAATGACGTCCCACATCGAAATCATCGAGGTCGGTCCCCGCGACGGTCTGCAAAATCAGGCAGCAGCACTTTCCACGACGGACAAGGTTGCGATGATTTTAAAGACGATCGATGCGGGTGCGCGTCGGATCGAAGTCGCAAGCTTCGTCAACGCGGAGCGTGTCCCGCAAATGGCGGACGCGGAGGCGGTTGTTGCCGCGCTTCCGGTTCGGCGCGAAGTGACAACAATCGGACTTGTGCTCAACGAACGCGGACTCGAACGGGCGCTTGCGACGCGCGTCGATGAAGTGGGAATTGTGGCCGTTGCGTCGGATGCGTTCGGTCTGCGGAATCAAAAGCAAACTGCGGAGGAATCGGTTGCGATTGCATCGAACATCATTCGGAAAGCCAAGGCTGCCGGGCGGCGGGCCCAGGTAACGATTGCGGTAGCGTTCGGTTGTCCGTTTACAGGCGAAGTCCCGGTTGCACGCGTGGTTGCAATGGCGCGAAAATTGGCCGCGGCAGAACCTCTTGAGATCGCCATAGCCGATACGATCGGCGTAGGTGTTCCTGCACAGGTCAAGGCACTTGTTTCGGCGCTGCGAGAGGCGATACCCCAAATTCCGCTCCGTTGCCATTTTCATAATACGCGCAATACCGGTCTCGCCAACGTTTACGCAGCCGTGGACATGGGTGTATCGCGCCTCGACGCGAGTATCGGAGGAATCGGTGGTTGTCCCTTCGCGCCGGCAGCGACAGGCAATATCGCGACCGAAGATCTCGTCTATATGCTGAAGAGATCGGGATATACTACCGGCTACGATTTGAACGCACTGATCGACATTGCACCCTGGTTGGCAGAGCGTCTTGGTTTGCCTGAGCTGCCCGCGATGGTTAGTCGAGCGCTCGTGTTTCCCCCCGACGTTCCGGCGGCACGAGGTTCAGCACCGGGCCGTCAACATTCGACAGCGAGACGGCCAGATCCGTTGCCGATATGACGCTGGTCGAGGCCGACACGGTCGGCGGCGCCATGACCGGAACGATCACGCGTTGTAACCTTGCCGCGCCGTGTTGGCGCGGCTGCGTTCACCGGATCGCATAAAGTTCGACGCGCGTGATATGTCTTGGAGACAATAGGGAAATCGCAGTTATGTCTGCGTCGCGAAGCTTTGGGAATGCAACCGTATGAAGACGCGCATCCGGTCCTTGGCGGCACGCCAGATTTGGGATTCGCGCGGTCGGCCCACGGTCGAAGCGGAAGTCGCTCTCGAAAGCGGAGCGATCGGCCGAGGCATTGCTCCGGCCGGCGCTTCGCGGGGACGCGACGAGGCCATTGACCTCCGCGATGGCGGCATTCGTTTCGGCGGCTTCGGCGTCTCCCGCGCTGTGGCAAACGTGAACGATACAATCGCTCGCGCGCTACGGGGGCGCGATGCGGCAAACCAGGCGGATATCGACGGCCGTATCATCGAACTCGATGCTACGCCGAACCTGTCGAAGCTCGGCGGCAACGCCTGCGTCGCGGTCTCGCTCGCTGTGGCGCATGCAGCGGCTAGTGCCGAAGGCTTACCCTTGTGGCGGTACCTGGCGAAGGAAAAGACGCCGCGCTTACCCTTGCCGGAAATTCAGATATTCGGTGGAGGCGCCCACGCTGGACGGCGCATCGATATTCAGGACCTCATGGTCATGGTGCCCGATGCGAACAGCGTGCGTGAGGCTCTCGAAATCACGGGTGACATCTATCGCACGGCTGGCGATCTCATGAATGCAGTCGGCAA
>Ga0302326_10025525_pt1 | contig 11981 bp, 11 predicted proteins | sample Palsa_T0_3_FD_202264 | JGI IMG/M metagenome (GOLD analysis project Ga0302326, IMG submission 202264) | Peat permafrost microbial communities from Stordalen Mire near Abisko, Sweden - Palsa_T0_3 | ecosystem: Environmental > Terrestrial > Soil > Palsa > Peat permafrost | place: Sweden: Abisko... | reverse complement strand
GGTGAAAATGCTTTACGGACGATCAGGCCTTGTGCGCCTCGATATAGGTGACCACGTCCTTGACGGTGCGGATCTTCTCGGCGTCTTCGTCCGAGATCTCCATCCCGTACTCCTCCTCCAGCGCCATCACCAGCTCGACGATATCGAGTGAATCGGCACCGAGGTCCTCGATGAATGATGCCTCCGGTGTCACTTCGTCAGCGGACACGCCGAGCTGCTCGCTGATGATTTCGCGAACCTTGGTTTCGACTTCTCCAGCCATCGTGGTCTGATTTCCTCCTGCCGGCCTGCGCCGGGGGGTGGCGCGCCGCGTTCCATGGACGTTTCGATTACGGTTGATTCCGTTCCGCCTGCGCCGGATCGTGCTCGCACGCGCCTGGGCGGCATATCCCCCGGGCCAGCAAACGTTACAGCGCAGCTTAGGGAGTTAGCCCCAACTAGGCAAGTTGGCGACCATTGGCGGAAGATCGGGCGACAAGCTCAACTGTGGACCGCGAGGAGCCGCCCTCTTTCCGCCGCCACGCGTTCCGCATGCTACGCACCCGCGGCCGCCTCCTGGGCGAGCGCCTGCCCTGCCGCCCTCAAGGAGCCCGGATCCTCCACCGAGCGCACCTTGAAGCCCTTGTTGATACGCCGCATCAGACCGGCCAGCACACGGCCCGCGCCGAACTCGAGGGCGCTGGTGGCACCCGAGGCGCCGAGCCGCGCCATCGATTCCTCCCAACGCACCGGCGAGGTGATTTGTTCCAGGAGCAGCGGTTTGACGCGCTCGGGGTCTCGATTCACTTCGGCGGTTACGTTTGCGATCACCCCGAAGCGCAACGTGTTCACTTTAAGCGCCTCGATTACCGGCTCCATCCCGACCCGCGCTGGCTGCATCAGGGGCGAGTGGAACGGGGCGCTGACTTTTAGTTCGACCGACATCCCGGCGCCACGCTCCTTGGCAATTTCGATCGCGCGCTTTACCGCTACGGCATGTCCGGCGATTACGATCTGGCCGGGAGCGTTGAGGTTCGCGGGCACCGCGATCTGACCTTCGTGCGAAGCCTGCTCGCAAACTTCGCGCACGGCGGCGAGGTCGAGGCCGATCAACGCGGCCATCGAGCCCTCTCCTGGCGGACAAGCCTGCTGCATCAGGCGGCCACGCTCGCGTACCGCGCGCAGCGCGGCGGCGAATTCCAGGGCGCCGGCGGCGACCAGCGCCGTGTACTCGCCGAGGCTGTGGCCGGCGGCTATCTCGGCCTTTACGCCGTACTCGGCCTCGAACGCGCGCAACGCCGCGATGGAAGTCGCCAGAGTCGCCGGCTGGGTGTTCGCGGTCAGGCGCAATTCGTCTTCAGGCCCTTCGAAGCACAGCCTGGAAAGTTTGAAGCCGAGCGCCTCGTCGGCCTCGTCGAAAGTTTCGCGCGCCGCGGCAAACTCACGCGCCAGCTCGGCTCCCATGCCAACCCGCTGCGCCCCTTGCCCGGGAAAGAGGAATGCAACCTTCATCTAACGGTGACCTCGAAGCGGAGATTTCGCGCGATCGCGGATATCAGGAAGGATCGGGCTTATGCGGACCCGGTTCCAGGTGAGGTGGAGATTCGACCGCCGGCTTCTCCTCCTCGGACTTTGGCGGTTCATCATGCGACGCGTCACCAAGAACCACGAAGCCGTTACCCGACGCTATCACTTCGTGGGATCGAAGGTCGGGAGCCACCAGCTCTCCCGTTCCCGGCGCGGACGGCGCGGGCGGGCTCGCGTGCTCGGAGTTCGCAGCGTGCACTGCCGGAGGAGTCGCGGCATGGCCCGTCGCGGGAGCCGCCGCGGCGGCGGGCGTAGTTTGAGCCTGCGGAGCCGCGCCGTCGCGGGGATGGCGATGCAGCCGCTCGCGCATCCGGCCCAACAGCGCGCGGAAGCCTTTGTTCGTGGACTTGGCCGGCATCGCGGAGACGTGACGTTTGAGCATCTCGACGATCTCGGCGTTAACGCGCTCGACCAGCGCCTCGTTGGCGGCGGCGCGAATGGCGTTGCGGATCGCGCGTGGATTGGACGACCCGTGCGCGATGATCGTAACTCCGTCGAGTCCCAAAAGCGGCGCGCCACCATATTCTGACGGGTCCAGCCGCTCGCGAATCCCGCCGAGGCGCTTGCGCACCAGGAGGTAGGCGATACGGCCGAAAAAGGTGCCGAAAACGTCGCGCAGGTTGCCGAGCAGGAAAGAAGCAAAGCCCTCCATCGTCTTGAGCGCCACGTTGCCGGTAAAGCCGTCGGTTACCACCACGTCCGCCTTGCCCCGGTTGATGTCGCGGCCTTCGACGTAGCCGATGTAGTCGATGGACTCCCGCATATCGCCCAGCATCGAGGCCGCCGCGCGCGTGAGATCGGTGCCCTTGGATTCTTCCTCGCCGTTGGCCAGGATGCCGATCCGGGGATTGGGTACACCGCGCACGTGGCGGGAGTAGATGCTGCCCATCACGGCGAATTGCGCGAGATTGAGCGGCCGCACGTCGGTATTGGCACCGGCGTCGATTAGCAAAGCGAAACCGTCACTGGCGGGCACCAGCGACGCGATTGCGGGACGGTCGACTCCCGACAGCGTGCCGAGGATCATCATCGCGGCCGCCATCACGGCGCCCGAGTTACCGGCGCTGACGAAAGCGCTCGCATCGCCGCGCTTGACCATCTCGAGGCCAACGTGAATCGAAGACTGCGGCTTCTCGAGGACGGACTCCAGCGGCGAAGCGTCCATTGCCACGCTCTCGGGCGCGTGTTCCACCGTTATCTTGAGGCCGCCGATCCGATGCTCGGCAAGTTCGCGCGTCAACAACTCGCGATCACCAACTAAGATGATCTCGATGCCGAAGTCGCTCGCGGCCAGCACCGCGCCCTCGACCGTCGCCTTGGGGGCCAGGTCGCCCCCCATCGCGTCAAGCGCGATTCTCACGCGCCGCTCCGGACCACTTATTCAGCGGTCTCCACGAGTTGCCGTCCGCGATAGGCGCCGCAGTGATGGCATACGCGATGCGGCAGTGTTGGCTCGCCGCATTGGGCGCACGCGATGGGATTGACCGCGCGCAGTGCGTCATGGGCGCGGCGCTTGTTGCGCTTGGAGTGGGAAGTACGTCGCTTGGGTGCCTGCATAAATAGTTACTCTTTTCTGTTTGACATGATCCGTGAGTTTTCAAAAGACTTGAGCGGTTTCAGGACCGCTCGAGTTTGAGCGTTCGCAGAACCGCCAGGCGCGGGTCGCGCGGCGATTGTTCGCAATCACACTTGTGCAGGTTAAGATTGATCCCGCAACGCGGGCACAGCCCTTGGCAGTCCTCGCGGCATAAGGCGCGGCTGGGTAGCGCAAGGAGTAGCTGTTCGGCGACCAGCGGCGCAAGATCGATCTGGTCGCCGTCATAGAGCGAGAATTCCAGGTCCTCGGCGCGCAGCCGCCCGTCGGCATCGTCGTCCACGGCGCGCGGTGCCAGCACGAAACGAAATGGCCGCGCGTTGGAGGCGCTGAATTCTTCCGCGCAGCGCGCACACGAGGCAACCATCGGCGCGCTCAGCCGGCCTTCGAAAAATAGCTCCATGCCAGCCCGATAGTATGACAAATCGACCGCGATCGCGCCGCCCACGCGAAACTCGTGCACGGGGCCCAAGGCGAGACGCCGGTTAACTTCCTCCTCGGACTGGAGAAAGGAAACCTCTCTGGCCTCGGCGGTTATTTCGTCGATACGCAGTCTCACGGCACATCACGCTTTTAGTGTGGAGCGATTATTACATGTCGCCGAGTCAGATCAAACATGGTTTTTGCCAGTACTGTCTATGTTTTTTTCGGCTCCGTCCGCGGTTTCGACCCTGCCGCCACACCGATACGAGGGCAGTCCGCCGAAAGCGCGCAGATCTCGCACCGCGGCTTTCGCGCGAAGCATACAGTTCGCCCATGGAGTATTAGACGCATGGAAAAGGGCGTCCATTCGCCAGGTTCGAGCAGCGCCTGCAAATCGTGCTCGATTTTTTCCGGATCCGACTCGCGCGTCAGCCCAAGACGATTCGCGAGCCGACGCACATGAGTGTCGACCACCAGGCCCGGTTGGCCGAAAACGTGGCCCAGCAGGACGTTGGCGGTTTTGCGCCCGACGCCGGGCAGCGTCACCAGGTCCTCCATCCGCGAGGGTACCTCGCCGCCGAAGCGCTCCAGGATTGCGCGCGCCGCGCCCTTCAGCGAGCGCGTCTTCTGGCGGAAGAAGCCGGTATCGAGGATCAGCCGCTCGACCCGGTCGGCCGGCGCCGCGTCCATCGCGCTAAGGTCGGGGATTTCGGCGAACAGGCGCGGCGTCACCTTATTTACCCGCTTATCGGTGCACTGCGCGGAGAGAATCGTCGCGGCCAGGCATTGCCACGCGTTCGTGAAATCGAGGCTGATCCGGGCCTCGGGATAAAGGCTGGCGAGCGTGGCGGCAATCCGGACGGTTCGCTCTACGAGATTAGCGCGGAGATCTTTGCGTGACTCACGCATCATCTGGATTACAACTACGTCATTTGCATTATGACTTCACTATCTAATCCGATACTGCGGACTCGCAGGCGCTGACTTCCGCCTGCTCGCGCTCCCGGTCCCATCCAAGTTCTCCCGCCATCAGGCGCGCCGCCGCCTCGGCCGCCGCCGATGCGCGTCGCGGATGACGCCACGAGAGCGCGGTGCGGCGCCGGATGAAATCCGCGACCGACGCCGCCATCTCGTAGCGCACCGCGTAGAGCACCTCCACCGCCGCGACCGGGCATCCGGCGGCGAGCGGCCGTGCCAGCGCGGGCGACTGGCGGACTAGATCTGCCGCCACGATCGCCCGAGTCCCGTAACGCGCGGTCATCGCCTCGCGCAAATCCGTCGGCAGCGCGGCGAGCGCCTGAGCGGCACCGTTCATATCTTCGATCTCCACCGGGCGCGCGCCCGGCAGCGGCGTATCGAGCGTCGGCGAACGCTCCTGGCCTCGACCCAGGATCGATAAAGCGCGATTAACGATCCGCTCGGCGATCTCGCGATGAGTCGTCAGCTTCCCACCGGCGATTGAGATCAGCCCGGAGCGGCTCTCGACAATGACTTCCTCGCGGGAGACCGACGACGGTGCACTCGCGCCGCCTGCCGCCAGCGCTCGCAACCCGGCAAAGCTTGCGGCGACGTCGGCGACGATTAGCGCCGCGCCCGGAAGGCTTTGCGAAACCACCCCGAGAAGATAGTCGATGTCCTCCGGTTCGGCGGCCGGCCGTTCGCGGTCGCCGTGGAAGTCGGTGTCGGTGGTGCCAACCAGCATCTCCTCGCCATGCGGGATCACGAAGACTATTCGGCCGCGCGCGTCGCCCAGCACCAGCGCTTCGCGGACGGGCAGCCGCTCGCGGTCGATCATGAGATGCACGCCCTTGGTCAGGCGGACTGAGGGCGTGACGCCCGGGTCGTCAAGCCTGCGGACGTCATCGATCCATGGTCCCGCGGCGTTGATGAACAGGCGCGCGCGCAACTCGAAGCGCCTCCCAGTCGGTCGGTCGCGTACCGCGGCCGCCGCAATCCGTCCCTCGGCGCGCGAGAAGCCCTCGAGTTCGACGTAGTTGGCAATCGCGCCACCGTGATAGGCCGCGTCGAGCGCGTTCTCGATCGTCAGCCGCGCGTCATCGCCGCCGGCATCGTAATAGAAGGCTCCGCCCGCCAACGCTTCGGGATTGAGCATCGGCTCTGCCGCGAGCGCGCCTGCGCGGTTGACCCGGCGATGGCGCTCAGTGCGGGGTGTGCGGGCGAACAAATCGTAGAGCCAGAGTCCCACACCAAGCTCGATCCGTCCCGGACCTCGTCCGCGATAGACCGGGAATAGAAAGCGCAGCGCCTTGACCAGATGCGGCGCGGTCACCCGGCGCAGGCGTTCGCGCTCGGCAAGCGCCGTGCGCACCAGGCGAAGCTCACCCTGCGGCAGATAACGCAAGCCGCCATGGATCAACTTCGAGGAGCGGGAGGAAGTGGCACCGGCGAAGTCCTGGCGCTCGACCAGGGCGACGTTCAGGCCGCGCATCGCGGCGTCGCGCGCGATCGCGGCGCCGTTGATTCCGCCGCCGATGACCGCGAGATCGAAGCTTTCGCAGGAAAGCCGAACGATTTGCTCGCCGCGGTCCAGTGGAGATATTCGTCGTCCGCTAATCGTCTCTTTCCTAGGTGCAAGCGCGGCGCCCGCCAGCTCGGGCGTAGCGCGTGCGCGAGCGGAGCCGCCAACTCGGAAATGATCGGCGAAGCGCTACTTAAAGCGCTCGAATAACCGCCGCGGTCATATCCGCGGTACCGGCCTTGCCGCCGATGTCCGGTGTCACCACACGGCCCGCGCTCAGGACCGCGTTGACGGCGGCGCGGATCCGATTGCCGGCGCGCTCGTGGCCAAGATAGTCGAGCAGCAGCGCCCCGGTCTTGATCGCCGCCACCGGGTTGACGATACCTTTGCCGGCGATGTCGGGTGCGGTGCCGTGAACGGTCTCGAAAATCGCGCCATGCCTGCCATAGTTGGCGCCGGGCACGAAGCCCAGGCCGCCGACCAGCCCCGCGCAAAGGTCGGAAACGATATCGCCGTAAAGGTTTTCCAGCAGTAGGACGTCGAACGCCTGCGGATCGGTCACGAGCCGCATACATGCGGCGTCGACGATCTGCTCCTTGTACGCGATATCGTGATACTCGCGAGCCACGCGCTGCGCGCATTTGAGGAAAAGCCCGTCCGAGAGCTTCATGATGTTGGCCTTGTGAATCGCGGTCACCAGGCGCCGATGGTTGGTGCGCGCGTATTCGAAGGCAAACCGCGCGATCCGCGTCGAGGCGCGCGCGGTTATGATCTTGACGCTCTCGACCACTCCCGGCGCGACCTCGTGCTCGATGCCCGCGTAGAGGTCCTCGGTGTTCTCGCGGATAACGACCAAATCGACGCCGGCAAATGGCGTATGCACTCCGGCCTGCGTTCGAACCGGGCGCACGTTCGCGTAGAGTTCGAAATGTTTGCGCAGGTAAACGTTGATCGAACGGTAACCCTCTCCAACGCGCGTCTCCAGCGGTCCCTTGAGTGCCACACTGGTGGACTTGAGCGAATCGATAAGCTGATCGGGCACCGGGGTTCCGAATCTCCGAAGCGCGGCAGCCCCGGCCATTTGCTGGTCCCAATCGATCTTTACTCCAACGGCCTCGATCACCTTGACCGCCGCGCCGATTACCTCCGGCCCCACTCCGTCGCCGGGAATGAGCGTGACGCGCGGCGTCCCCGCGGCCTTGCCGCTCTTGCCACGCCGTCCATCGGTGTTCACCGCGCTCTCGTGCCTGGCGCCGCTCCTGACTCCCGCCTTTACTGCCGGCCTCGCCATCCTGCCTCTTATTTCCTCTCGTTCAGCTCGAAACGAACGCGATCCCTGAACCAGCGCGGTTCAGGATCAGTAGTTGACCAATCCCATGAATATATCCGAGACGTTGGTGCCCGTCGGCCCCGTCATCAGCAGATCGCCGAGCGCGGCAAAGAGCGGATAGGCGTCGTTGCGCTTCAGCGCCGCTCCAGGATCCAGGCCGGCTTCCCGCGCGCGCTCGGCGGTGCGTGGCGATACAAAGGCGCCGGCCGCCTCGGTGGGGCCATCGATACCGTCGGTGCCGGCGAACAGCGCCATGATGCGGCGGTCGCGGCCGAGCCGATCCAGTTCGAGCGCCATCGCCAGCGCCGCCTGCTGCGCGCGCCCGCCGCGCCCGCGGCCGCGTACCGTGACCACCGGTTCGCCGCCGGCGATCACGCAGACGCGAGCGCTTTCGATCGCCGCGAGATGGGCGCTGAGCGCGCGGGCCACGTCGTCGGCCTCGCCATGAAGGTCGCGCCATCGGTCGACCACGTAACCGGCCGCGACGGCTGCGCCGATAGCGGCCTCCAGGGCGGTACGGTTGTCACCGATCACAAAGTTGTCGGCGCGTTGCAGCAGTGGGTCTTCCGGCTTGACGGTTTCGGCGACCTCTCCAGCCGCCCCTCGTTCGAGCCGGTCGCGGATCGTTTCCGGCGCGCGGCCCCAGAGTCCGCGGCGTTTAAGTACCGCTACTGCGTCGGCGAAAGTCGTCGGGTCGGCAGCGGCCGGTCCCGAGCCGATCGTGGCGAGATCGTTTTGCGCGACGTCCGACAGGATGAGGCTCAGCACGCGCCCGCCGCCACAGGCCCGCAACAATCCTCCGCCCTTGATGGTCGAAAGATGACGGCGCACGATATTCAGCTCGCGAATAGACGCTCCCGAACCGAGCAGCGCGGCGTTGATCGCAATCTTGTCCGCCAGCGTCACCGACGTGGCGGGGGCGACCATCAGCGAGGACGCACCGCCGCTGAGCGCGAACAGCAACAAGTCGCCTGGTCCGGCCTGGCTTGCGATTTCGAGCGCGGCGACAGCCGCCTGATGCGATGACGCGTCGGGCAGCGGATGGGCCGCCGCGACGATCCGGATCGCTTCACGCGCCGCACCGAACGTCCCGCCCCGCGATTCGGGAACACTCCCCCCAGACGGCGCTGGAACGATCGCGAGGGCGTCGTGGATCTTCGGGCCAAGCCGCGCGGCAAGCTCGTTCGCCATCCCGAGCGCCGCCTTGCCCGCCGCGAGGAGAAAAATCCGTGACGCGTCCGCCAGCAGCGCCGGAACTTTCTCGGCACCTTCGAGCTGGCCGCCAAGGGCGCGTTCTAGCAAATGCGCCGGTGCGACCGCCGAAACGGCGGAGGCATAGACGCGGGCCAAATCGCGCCGCGCGAGCGAGCCGCCGGAATGACCGTGGGCGGTTTCCATCAGTTGTTCCGCCGGCTTGAAAATCCTGTCGCGCGAGTTGCGCAGGATTCTATGACGGCAGGCAAACGCGGCGGACGCGGTATTGCCCGCCGCACGCTAGCGGCGCCGTTCGAGCGTGGTGATCGAACCGTCGCCATTGGCCACCAGTACCACGCCGGCAATATCGATGAAGAGCCCGGTGCCCACCACGCCGGGAATCGCGCGCAGTTCGCGTTCGAGCCGGGCGGGACCATCGATCACGCCGATACCGCAGTCGATCACCAGGTTGCCGTTGTCGCTCAGGAACTCGCTTCCGTCCGCACCGACCCGCACGGTCGGCTTGAGCCCCAGCCCGCGGATACGGCGTATCGCGTAGTGCGCCGCGAACGGCACCACCTCGACCGGCAGCCGATGGTGCTGCCCGAGCCGGCTCACACGCTTCTCCGCGCCGACCAGGATCACCACCTTGCGCGAGGCGCACGCGACGACCTTTTCGCGCACCAGCGCGCCGCCATAGCCCTTGATGAGGTTGAGGCGTGAATCGACCTCGTCAGCGCCGTCGATATCGAGGTCCAGCCGGCCCTTACCGTCGAGGTCGACGACCTCGATCCCCAGCGAACGCGCGAGTTCCGCGCTGGCCGACGAGGTCGGAACCCCGCGCACCTTGATCCCGCGCTGGCCGAGCGCGCGAATGAAGGCCGAGGCGGCATGCCCGGTGCCCAGCCCCACGGTCTGGCCCGGTTTGACGTAGCGCAACGCGTACGCGCCCAGCTTGTCGAGCACTTCGGTCGAAACGGCTTCCTTCATCGATTCATCGTTCCATCGTCACCGCGGCATCCGTATCCCGCGATCGGCGTTGCTCCGGTCCGTCCGCGGCGGGCCTAGTCCTTGCCGTTGCGCAGCAGGTTCATGAACTCCTGCCGGGTCTCGCTGTGGGTGCGAAACACCCCCAGCATCGCCGACGTCGTGACGTAGGAATTCTGCTTTTCGACTCCGCGCATCCGCATGCACAGGTGCTCGGCCTCGAGCACCACGGCCACGCCCAGCGGTTCGATCTCTTCCATCAGGGTATGCGCGATCTGCGTGGTCAGCCGCTCCTGCACCTGCAGTCTGCGGGCATAGATCTCAACCAGGCGGGCGAGCTTGGAGAGCCCGATAATGCGGCGGTTGGGTAGATAGGCGAGATGCGCTTTGCCGAAGAAGGGCAGCAGATGATGCTCGCACAGGGAATAGAAGTCGAGGTCCCTGCATAGAATGATCTCCTGGTACTCCTCCTCGGAGAAGACCGCGCCGTTGATCGCAACCTTGGGATCCTCGTTGTAGCCGCGGGTCAGGAATTCCAGGGCGTGCAGCACGCGGGTCGGCGTGAGCTTGAGTCCCTCCCGCTCCGGATCCTCGCCGACGTGGCGTAGGATCAATCGTACCGCGTCCTCGACCGCGGCGCCGTCGGCGCTTTGCGCGGGCGGGGCGCCGGCTTCCTGTCGCAGCGGGCGGGCAACTGGCTGAAATCTTATTTTTCTAGCGCGCACCGGAACCCTCCAAGGAGCGGCTGAACTCGAGTGCAAGCTCGATCGCGAGCGAAGGTCCACCGCCGCTCATGATGGTGAAGCCCGCGACTTCGTCCGCCAACGAGCGCATCAGCGCGACGCTCGATTCGATCGACAGGCGGCGCGCCTGCTCTTCGTTGAGGCCGGCATAGCGGTCGAAGTGTGAATGGGCGCTGGCAAGGTCGGGAATGCGGTCTTTGAGGTAATCAGCCATCGACTCGCGCTTCACCGGAAGAATCCCGAGCATGACCCGCAGGTTGTGACGCCGCGCGCGCGCGATGAAGCTGCGCGCCACCGCGGCCTCGAAAACCGGCTGCGTTATCACGAACTCCGCGCCGGCGGCGGCCTTGCGTTCGAGCAATTCGAACTCGCGCTCGGCGGCCTTGCGGTTGGGATTGGCGACCGCGCCGATCGCGAACCGCGGCAGGGTCTTGAGCAGACCCCGCCCCTCCCCGGTCTCGCCGCGGCGCAGATCGTTCATCGCGCCCAGCAGAGTGAAAGTATCAAGGTCGCGGACTGGCCGCACGCCGTCGGGATCGGCGGCAAGCTTGTCGCCCGCCAGCGCCACCACTGCGTCGATACCGAGCGCGCCGGCGCCCAGCAGGTCGGCCTTCAAGGCGTAGCGGTTACGATCGCGGCAGGAAAAGTTGATCACCACGGGCATGCCGAGCCGCGACTTGATCATCGAGCCGAACACCAGCGGCGCGAGCTTGACCCGGCCCAGCGCGTTATCGGCGAGATTGATCGCGTCGATCTGCCCACGCACCGCGGCAAGCCTGGTGAGCATCGACTCGACCGCGATTCCGCGCGGCGGAGCGACCTCCAGCCAGAGCGCGGGCTTGTTTGCGTCGAGCCGCTTTAGAAGCTCGGACACCGATGATTCCCTGGGGACGCGGCTCTGAAGGTGGGCGCTGTGGCGCGAAACGGAAACGGGTTCATCGCGGAACAGTAACGGCGCGTGGAACGCCGTCAGGCTTTCAGCCGCTCGTTCGCCTTGACCTTCTGGTACTTGCGGTAATCGTACCCGGTCGCCATCGCCATCAACAGCGCCTCCATCCCGCCCTCGCGTTCGCGGCGCAGGATGCGCAGGCGGTCGAAGAACTCGCGGAAGTCCTTGTGGACCCGATGGTTGTTGTCCAACGGATGGAGAAAGAAGTCATGCAGGCGCGTGATCGTGAAACGAAGCGAGGAGTAGCGCAGTTCGTTGGGAAAGGCGTCCCATTCCGCCAGCGACAGCGTCCGCACCGACTCGTAACCGTGCAGCAAAAACCGGAAACGGTCGAGCGAATACTGACTATCGACGAAGCATAGCGCGTTGACCGCGGTCGCCAGGTCGAAAATGAACTTGCCGCGGCAGGCCGCGTCGAAATCGAGCACCGCGGTCAGTTTCTCACCGCGGAACAGCACGTTATCGGCGAACAGGTCCCCGTGGATCACGCCCTTGGGCAGTTTGCCTTCGAGGTAACGCGTCAGGTAATCGACTTCGTCTTCGAGGGTGCGGCTTATCTTGCGAAAATAATTCGGCAGCCGGCCGCGCACGCTCAGATAAAGATCGGCGACCCGCTCGAAGCTGAAGCGGTTGTCGATGCCCTTTTTGTAGCCCTTGCCGATGACGTGCAATTCGCCGAGCGTGCGGCCGATAGTTTCGAGCTGGGTCGGGCGCAG
>Ga0302326_10025524_pt1 | contig 11982 bp, 16 predicted proteins | sample Palsa_T0_3_FD_202264 | JGI IMG/M metagenome (GOLD analysis project Ga0302326, IMG submission 202264) | Peat permafrost microbial communities from Stordalen Mire near Abisko, Sweden - Palsa_T0_3 | ecosystem: Environmental > Terrestrial > Soil > Palsa > Peat permafrost | place: Sweden: Abisko... | reverse complement strand
GTTCGTAATCGACACCGGCCGCACCTTCGCTGCGGCACTGATCATGGCCAGTGCGCCAAAGCTGAAGTTCGGCACCAGTGAGCAGGACATCTCCGCTAGCGGAGAGCGCAAGTGGGAGATCCAGGCCGCGGTGACCTTCATGGCCGAGCACGGCATGCGCCCGGTCTCCGAGGTCGTCTCCGTAACCGTGCTCGGCGGGACCGATCCCGCTACGGGCATCGTGCCGGGAACGCCGGTCGAGTTCGAGAACTTCCGCGTGGGGATCTCCACGCCCGAGGCCCGCGCCAACGGCCGGGGAATCATGGGCGGCAAGCCCTGGTATCAGGCATCCGGCGTTCGTGCCATGCACGGCGCCAACGGTCGCCAGCCGGTTCCGGCCGGCAAGAGCGACTAGTCCGCGGAAGAAACTCGGAGGGCCCCGGCCGGTGCGCTCGAACGTTCCCGGCCGGGGCCTTCTGCATCAATCAGGAGATGACCATGCAAGCAACAAGTCTGCCATCCGCGGAAGCGGCTGAGCTGGTGCGCCGGGTGCAGTGCGGTTTCTGCTGGCGGCCCGGCCCGTCCGAGGCATGCACGCCCGAGGGTGATCACTTCGCCCGGTGGGCCAGGGCCCGCCGTAAGGGTCTTATCAGCGCTGACCAGATCGGCGCGGCGCTGGATTCACTCATCGTCATCACCGATGGCGCGATCGTGGGGAGGTCAGCATGAGCTGCCTGTTCCCTGACCATCACGGCTCATCCCGTAGCGGTGCCGGGATGCTGCTGCTGCTCGTGCCGCTCGGCCTGGCGGCCTACGGCGTCAAGATTCTCTGGCCGTACCTCGTGACCGCCGCTCACGTCGCGCTGATCGCTGCCGCTATCCTGGCCGCCCTGGCGCTTACCGTGGCGTCCGTGCGCTTCGGCCGGGCCACACCGGCCGCCAGGCGCAACTATCCGCGGGCCTGGCTCGCTCGTGCCCGCTGGCGCTGGCTGATGCGTAACCTCGGCCTGGCCAGGGTCGATCAGCACGCGCGCGATAAGGCCGCGGCCCCGGGCGGCAAGTCCCGGCGTCCGCCGATTCATCACCCGAAGGTGCGACTGCGCGCCGATCATTACGGGCTGGTGGCCAGGGTCAAGACGGTGCCCGGTTCTGGCCGTGCTGAGTTCGAGAAAGCCGCCGAGCACATCGCCAATGAGTGGCGCTGCACTCGCGTCCAGGTAAGCCAGCCACGCTCCGGGCGGCTGGTGATCCGTGGTCTGCGTATTGATCCGCTCGCTGCCAAGTTCGGCCCGGAGGGAGCGCCACCCGGTACGTACGAGCACCCGGAGGTCACCCGGCCATACCTCGGGCTCAGCGAGTTCGCCGAGCACCGGTATCTCTCGCTGCCCGGCCAGACCGGCATCGTGATCGGCGGACTGCCCGGCCGCGGCAAGTCGAGTCTTATCGGCTCGCTGCTCTGCCAGTGGGCGCCGTCGCCGGTCGTCCAGTTCGCGGGCGCGGATGGCAAGGGAAGCGCCGATATGGATGATTGGCACTCGCGCATGTGGCTGCACTGCGATGACGATCTGGAGGCTGCGGTAAGCCTGCTGGAGGACTGCCACGCCCTGATGCGCGCCCGGCTCGGCTGCGTGGTTCAGGCAACCGGTGCTAAGAACTCCTGGCACGTCGGCCCGACCGAGGAATGGCCGCTGGTGGTCGTGATCCTGGACGAGTGCCAGCAGTACCTGGACGTGCTCAGCTACAAGGGCGACAAAGAGCGTGAGGCGTTGTCCCGCCGCTGCGTGGCGCTCACTGCGGAGCTGATCCGCAAGGGCCGCAGCGCGATGCTGGTCACGATCCTGGCCACTCAGAAGCCGACCACGGACTCAATCCCGAGCACATGCTCAGCGAACGCCGGTATCTCGCTGTGCTTCGGGGTTAAGACCGTTGAAGCCGCCGCCGCGGTGCTTGGCCCGGACATACGCGAATACGCCAGCGTGAGCCCGGTCGGCCTGCGGGATGACTCGATGGTCGGTGTTCTCACGTCTACGCTGCCGACCGGGCAGGACCCTTTCACGAGGGTCCGCGTGCCTGGCTTCACTGAGGCAGAGATTGCCGAGCGGGCATCGGCGAGTGCTCACCTCCGGCGTGATCCGCGGGTATCGCTGCCCGGTGCGCCCGATCCCGCTGCGGTGCCCGACACGATCGCGGAGCTGGTCGAGTCACCGTGACCTGCTACGAATGTGCTCACGGCAATTATGGCGGCTGCAATCGGCCGTCCTGCTCGTACTGCGGCCGTACGCACGGCGTAAGTCAACCTGCGGCTCATTTGTCGCGTCTCTAACAAGCGGCCCCGCTTTGGCGTTAGCAGCGCCGCGGCGGGGCCTTAATCCCGACCCTCCATGAAGGGAACGAGACATGTTTTTAAGTATGAGTCCGCGCAGCTGGTATGAGTGCCACGTCGGCCCGCTCCCGGACGCGCTCCTGGGGTGGCTGGAGGCCGTCCGGTCGTGGCTGCGCTGGCACCGGCCGGTGAGCCACGGGACCGCAGTGCGGATCATCGACGCCGAGATCGCCCGGCAGGCCCCGGCGCCCGATCTGCGGGTCGTCGAGGATCTTAGTGAGCGTGTCGACGCGATACAGGTCGTGATTGAGCGGGCGTACCGCCTGGAGAACATGCCGTTACCGCCTGCGCTCGGCGGCGAGATGCCCCGGCCTCCGCTGCATTCGGTGAAGTCATGACCGGGCCGTAGGTCCGTTAGATCACAGCGCTGCGGCGTTGCCAGCATCCCCCGCCCGGGGACTGGTGACCCGCGGCGCTGTGCTGTTGCCCGAGCGAGATAGGGGGAAGGGAATCCGGGCCGCGGCGCAGGCAAGCCCGCTCTCTGGGGTCCAGGTACCCGCCCATTGGCTCACCTGCGGGCAACGGTGCCCGATCCCGCTGCGGTGCCTGACAACATCGCGGAATTGGTGGATAGCTGACGGCTTCACAGGAGACCGGTACCCCGCGCCATGGCGGGCATCCTTCCGGGGTACCGGTCTCCTTTGGTGCCCGCCCCGGAAAGGCGTCCCAGGCGGGCACGTCTCGGTTACGGTTCCGGGCAGCCTTCGGGCAGGCATCCCGCCGCGAGGTCAGCCCATCCGCCGAACGCCGTGGAATCCCGCTGCGGCGGTGGCTCCTGGCCCGTAGCGGCGAACGCTGCCGGTCTCGGCCCGCGAAAAGACCCGTCAGCGTTGCGGAATGCGCCCGAGCGCCTCGGGAATCGCTGGGAGGCCACTGCGGCTACCCGCCTGCCCTGCTGCGCTCTGTCGGCCGCTGGCGTGCTCACCAGGCGCCGCCGTGCCCCGGCGCTCACCGGTACCGCCTCACGCTGGGTCCGTAACCCAAGTGCGCCAGGCGCCCGCTGGCCATCGTCTCGGCCAGCACCGAGGGCCGCAGGTCGGTTAGCTCGGCCTCGGTCAGGCTGGCCGGATCCTCGGCCGCCTTCCGCTCGGCCGCGGCCTGCCGTTCCCGGCCCGCGGTTATGGCCGCGATCTCAGCTGTTGTCGCCATCGTCTAGCACTCCTTCCAAGTACCGATCTACTTCGTCATCAGTCAGCCGGACTAGCCGCCCGTCTCGCTCCTGCTCGGTGAACCCGGGTGACTGCGGCCCGCTCTCTGCCACGATCGCCCCGCTGATGCTCCGGAAATAACGATCGGCCCTCGTCACTGGCGGCTGCTGGTGGACCGCGCCGACCAGGGCCAGGGCCTTGTCAGGATCCCCGGCCGCTGCCAGCGCCGCGGCCTCGGCTGCCCGCTTCCCGACCGGCATCACCCGCGTCCGCCCGTGCTGCGCTCCTGGCGGCTGGCGGATGCTCCGGACGAGTGCCACATGCGCCGACGTTGCCCGCGGCCCGCTCGGTGAGGATTCCTCGGCGCCGAGCTCGAGCGCGCGGCGGACGATTCCCTCAACAGCCCGGTCATGCTGCGCGCAGAGCTCGCGGAGCACACTGGCGCTCTGGGCTATCTTCCGGATGGCCTGCGTGATGCTGTCGCCCGATTCCCGCGTGACCGCCTCGGCTGCCAGGGCATCAATGCTGCCGCCGACCTCGGCAAGGTCAAGCAGCCTGCGCGCTGCACGCGCCTCGCGGGCTCGCTGGCGGGTGAACTTGACGCGCCGGGCGGCGAACTCGGCCAGTGCCCGGCGCTCGGTTATCTCCGCGGCTTCCGGCCGCTCTGCTGCGGGCGCTTCGACGGCCTGGCGCTCTAGCTCGGTGAGCAGCTCCCGTGCCTCGGTCGCTTCCCGCTCGGCCTGGCGCACGTCCTCGGCCGTGACGGACAAGTCAACGCCCTTCACGTCGTCAAGCTGCTGCACTGCGCCTCCGCGCGAGATCCTCGGCCGATTCCTGGTCGATCAGCCATTCGTGCCCGGGCCTGCTGGCCCGTAGCTTCCCGCTAGCGGCCATGCGCCTGGCCGATCTCGGCGAGCACCCGATCACCGCCGCCGCCTGGCCGCTAGCGAGCTGCCTAACAGCACGCGATTCCACGCTAGGCACCGCATGTCCGACCTCGGCCAGCTCAGTCAGGAGCGCCAGCACTCCCGCCGCCGGTCGTACGTCGCCGTCCCGCCGCGTCAGCTCTGCCAGGCCGAGTACCGCCAGCCGGGCGAGCGGTCGGCACAACTCAGCCGGGACCACCACGCCGTCAGCCCGCACGCTCGCGCCTGTCGAGCACCGCCAGCATGTCCGTTACGTAGCTCTCGGCTGTCCGCGATCGCGCCCTGGTCTGCTCCACCAGGCCCGCGCTGAGGTATGCCAGCAGCACGCACAGCCGCTCGCGGTCCTCGCCGAGCATCGCCGCGGCCATCCCCGTGTCATCTCGGTCTATCGCCGCCAGCAGCATCCCGCCGACCGCCCGCCACTCGGCGTTAGTGCAGCTGATCACGCTGCCCCGTCATCGCCCTCGGCCGCGGCCGCCGCGCGCTGCCGCGCGATCTCCATGAACTCCTGCGCGATATCCACCGGAGGGGGTGCCAGCGCCGCGGCAATCCGGATCCGTGCTAGCGGGCTCAGTCCCAACTCGCGCCGCAGGGTCACGCAATGAGCATCGAGGCGCCTCCATTGCTCGCTCGGTGATGCCGAGCTGCCCGCCCGCCGCGGCGTGGCCCGCTGCTCGGGAGTCAAGGTCTGCAACCAATTCCAGAGCGCCTCGGCCTCGGCCTCGGCTCGCACCAGCGAGCGGATCGCCAAGACGAACTCAGCAGGCTGTAGATACTCCGGGCACTCGCCGAGCAGCTCCCCCAGCTCCGCATGCGTCCGCTCGGCGATCGGCCCGATAACTCGCGGGCTCGCCTTCCCATGCACGAGCGAGACCGTGTTGCCGGGCTGGAATGGTTCGTAGAGCCCATGCGCCGCTTTCCCCTCGGCGGCCTTCCGTCGCCGGTACCTCCGCGCCCGCTCAGCCCCGGTCATCGGGCGCCCCGTCACGACACCCTCTAGCGTTGCGTCTCGCGCTCTCGTTACGACCGTCACGGAAAACAGTCTGTCAGCATCACGCGCAGTAGCGAAGCCTGAAAGAGGTTCGGCCGAACCGTCACGTACGCGGGGGAGCTAGACGCTGGGTACCTGCGCGGGCGTTTACCCCCCCCCGGGGGGGGCCTCCTTGATGTGCACGGGCAACGGCGCCGCGGGCTGCTGTCTGGCAAGCGCTTTGACGTCATGAACTAGACCCTCCTGGCGAGTGTGCCACCCTCCGCTTTGGGCAGGTGCCGTGACCTGCGGTGATCCCAGGGCGCTGACATGACTTTTCCTATGAACTAGAAGGACCTCTAATTCATAGGCTAGGGTCAGTGACATGACAGAGCTGATAATCACCAGACGGCGCCCGGAGGCAGTACCGCCGCCCGCCGCTGACACGCTGGCATGGGCCACTCCCTACGCGGCCGTTGACCGGCTCGCAGCCGAATGGGCCTGGCAGAGCCGCATCCCGGTCGGCGAGCTGACCATCCTGGCCGGGCTCGGCGGCACCGGCAAAGGACTGCTCACGGTTGACCTGGCCGCCAGGATCTCCCGCGGCGATCCGCTGCCCGGCTGCACCGAGCTGCAGGCGCCCGGAAACGTGCTCCTGGTCAGCGCCGAGGATGACCCGAACGTGATCACCGTGAACCGGCTCACTGCGGCCGGTGCGGACATAAGCCGGATCTTTGACCTGTCCGCGCCTGGCGGCGTGCCCTTCGAGCTGCCAGGGCATCTGCCGGTGCTCCGCCAGGCCGTCACCGAGACCCGAGCCCGCCTGGTGGTCCTCGATCCGCTCGCCGGTATCGCTCCGATCCCGCTTACCTCCGTGGCGAGAGTCCGCGGGCTGCTCGCTCCGCTCCGCCAGCTCGCGCAGGACACCGGGACGGCCATCGTGATCACTCACCATCTGACCAAAGGCGGCACGGTTGCGGGCAGCCGGGCAATCATCGACGGCGTGAGGTCCGTTCTCACTCTCGAACGCGATTCCGCTGACGAGTCGATCCGGGTGCTGTCCGTCGCCAAGTCCAACATGGGCAGCGATGACGTTCCCCTGGTGAAATACAAGGTGGTCAGCGGCACCGAGGCGGCGTGCATCGAGTACGTCACCGAGACGGCCGGGGAAGCCATCACCGCTGAGGATCAGGTGCTCGCTGCCCTGCCTGACGGTGGCTCCGCGGTGACCGGCCAGGAGATCGCGGCCCGCAGCGGCATGCCGTACAGCAATGTGCGGATCATGCTGGCCCGCCTGGTGGCATCCGGCCGGGCCTGCTCGCCGCGCCACGGCACGTTCAGCCGGGCCAGCACCACCACCGGACAGGAGATAGCGCGATGACCAGAGCAGCCATCTGGGCGAGAGTCAGCACCGAGGACCAGCACACCGAGAATCAGCTCCAGGTGCTCCGCAAGAGGGCACATGACTGCGGCCTGGAGGTCGTGACCGAGTTCGTCACCGAGGACAGCGCATGGGCAGGCGCGAAGGGCGGCAACGGCAAGGGCGCCGAGTTCGAGGCCCGCCGAAGCGCCATGCTGGCCGGTGTCCGCCGCGGCGAGTACAGCGTGATATTCGTCTGGGCCATCGACCGGCTCAGCCGCCAGGGCAGCGAGGACATGCAGCGATACCTGCGGCTGCTGGCCGAGGCAGGCGCCGACGTGCGTTCAGACCAGGAATCATGGCTCAACACTGCTGACCCGTTCGCCCGCGAGATCCTGATCGGCGTATTCGCCACCCTGGCCAAGTACGAATCGCAGCGCCGCAGCGAGCGGACTAAGGCGGGGCTCGCGCGCCGCAAGGCCGAAGGGAAGCCGGTCGGCGGCCGGAAAGCCGGTGCCAAGGACAGGAAGCCGCGGCAGCGAGACGGATACACGGCTGCATGGGCCGAGGGTGGCGCCCGTCGTTCCGCCAGCTCGCGCGCGTCGATCGATGAACCGTGACGGTGGCGCCGCCGCGCCGGTTAGCCCTTCCCTGGTCTCCTGCTCAGTCTTGTTTGCGCCTGCCTGACGGAGGGTTGCCAGGATGCACGGCGGTCTCCGACCGCGCTAGCGTAGCACGGAAAGTCAAGCCCGTTTGTACCTCTCTGACCTGCTGTTTTGCATCGGTTTTGATGCGCTGCCCGCATCGGTTTTGATGCGCTCTCTCACCTGCGGTTCTGCATCCGTTTTGATGCGCGCCCGGTGATCACTCGCGACCGGTTCTCCCTCCGGATGCCAAGCTCGGCGAGTGCCGCGGTGGTATTCATCCCGCTGAGTTCGAGCAGTGCGAGCTTGAGTGACGTTGGCGCCATGCCGGATAGCGCGAGGTCGGCGAGCTGCTCCCCGGGGATCAGCGTGCGCCTGGTCGACGTCTTCGGCGTGGTGATGCAGCTGGGCAGTCTGGCGCTCAGTGCTTCCATTAGCTCGGCCTGGTCGCATGCTGGCCTGCCGGGTGTCGGTTTCCGGTTGCAATGCCAGAGTTTCCGTCCGCGCTTGATTGTCAGCGACAGGCAGTGTCCGCCGTGGCAGAGCACGCACGGGCCTGACCACTGCCTCCCCTTCCGGGTGCAGCGCAGGCCGAACTCCGGTGCAGCGTGATCAGCAGCGCAGTCCTCGGCGAGTAGTGAGCATGCCATTACTCACCCCGGCCTCGGTAGACCCGGCGGATTACGACCCACACTCGCTTACCGCATGCGGTTCGCCGCGGTCCTGGCGCTTGCTCTTCTTCGCGGACCCGGCCCAGATGGACCAGCGCGCAAGCAGGGCACCGGATCGAGAGCCACCACCAGCTCCTGCCTGGGCACGGTGCATACAGGCTCGCGGACGCTATCGGCAGCACCCGACTGCGGCGCTTACTGCTGGTGACAGTCCCGGCTGGTAGCGTGATCACAGGCATCGCCTGCTCGGCGGCGGACGATGCGGCGGTAGTGGCGAGTGTCAGGTGGCGGTCTCCTCGGGGGCCGCCCCTTCGCTTGTCAGGCTGCGACATCCCCGTCACCACCGTTCCGGGTGAACAGATCGGCGACCGGGCAGCCGAGCGCATCGGCCAGGCGCCCTACGACCTGGGTCGGTGGCACGATGCGCCCGCCTTCATACCCGCGGGTTGCGAATGACGATCGGCCTACGGCGGTAGCGAGCTGCTCCGGGGTGAGTCCTGCGGCTTCCCTTGCTGCCCGTAGCCGCTCGGGTGAGAACGTGGTCATGCATGGCTCCTGGCGGAAAACACGAACGCCGAGCCCGCAACGATCTCTGTGATCGCTACTTGCTCGGCGCTGGCCAGCCAGACGTTCGCCGCTGGCCTCCCGGACCAGAACGGAACCGTTCGCCGCATCGCTCTCCCGGAACGCTTGCGGCTAGCTACTCGGTGCTCTCTGTTGTGACAGTCAGCCTATACACGGTTACTTATCACCATCACTAGCAGCTCGTGAGATCGGCGTCCGCCTCGCCTCGCACGGCGAGCAGCTGCAACCTGCGTCGTGCTCTTCGCAGAGCCAGGCGTCGGGCTCGGCCCTGGCAGCCTCGCTGATCAGCCGGTCTAGTTCTTCGTCGCTCACCATTGCTCGGTCCTTCCCGCTCACCGCTCATTGCCTGCCTGGGTCATGTCTAGGCCGGTCCTGCCCATTCCCGAATAGCCAGCCGATCAGTAACGGCGTCGCGGTTCTGTCAACTGTGGCCGTCAGGCCATCCCGCAGGGACGCCGTAGGCGCGGTTGACGGGTTCGTGGCGGCGTGACACCACCGTGGCTTATCGGGCATGGTCAGGACCCCCCGAACGTTTCCAGCCCGGCTGCAGGGCCTCCGCGCGCCATCGCGTCTTTGACGGTTTTGCCGGCTACGGTCGCTGCTATCTGGGCCTCGATTGGCTAGCCGGATTGCCCCGGCGCAAGCCCCGCCCGATCTCCCTATCTCGCCGGCGCGCCTAGCCGGCCGCCGGTTGATAGCCGGCCATTCTCTCCCCCAAAAGCAACAGGACCCCGCCTGGCAGCAGGGTCCCGTTCACGCTACGTCGACTGGTCAAGGAGCCGACGAATGCTCACGGTACAGGATGAGTCCGCCCGTCCGTCAAGGCGCGCCCGTACAGAGCCACTCCGCGCGACTAGCGAGACCAGGGCGCGGAACTCAGCCCGCACTGCCAGCGCCGCGCTTCCGGCCGCGCCGGGCGACGGAGTCGTAGAGGCGCGGCAGCGGCCGGAGGCCGCGCCGCCTGGGCACTACGCGAAAGATGTATCCGCCCTACTGGATCCCGGCGCCGAAACGCGCGTGAGCAGGCGTCATGTCAGGCATGCGCAAAGGGCGGTCCTCTGGCGGGAATCACGGCTGGAGCGCGTGCGCAAATGCGGCCGGGTCACTCACGGCGGTGACGGCGGGAACGTCCGGGTACGCGCCAAGGAACAGCCAGGCACGGTCCTTTCGCAACCCCCCACCACGATCGCTCACTACTCCGGGCTGACTAGCTGCGGCTCGATCTGGGCTTGCCCGGTGTGCAACCCGAAGATCCGTAACGGCCGGTCGGTCGAGATCTCGGCCGCGGCCGCGGAGTGGGACCGGGCAGGCAACTCCGTGGTGATGGTGACGCTGACGTTCCCGCACGATCTCGGCATGCGTCTCTCGGCGCTGCTGCCGCTGCTCGCTGACGGCTTCCGCGCGGTGATCCGCGGCCGTCCGTGGCGCCGGGTCCGTGACCAGCTGGGCATCGTCGGCACCATCCGGGCCATCGAGGTCACTCACGGCGCGTCTGGCTGGCACCCGCACGCGCATGTGCTGGTATTTGCCCGGGGCGAGCTGGGCGCCGAGGGAATCGCCGCGCTGGCGGTGTACGTACGTACAAGGTGGGCGAAGTGGATCACCGGCAAGGGCTACCGGCTGCCGCACGAGACCCACGGCGTAGACATCAGCATCTGCAGTTCAGCAGAGGAAGCGGGGAACTACGTGGCGAAGCTGCAGGACGGCCGGTCAGCCGGTAACGAGCTGGCCCGCGGCGATCTCAAGCAAGGGCGCAACGGGTCGCGCACCCCGTTCGAGATCCTCGATGACTTCCGCTGGACGGGTGACGTCGAGGACCTGGCGCTCTGGCACGAGTACGAGACAGCGACGAAGGGTCATCAGGCCATCACTTGGTCTAAGGGCCTGCGCGCGATCTTCGGCGCTGAGCAAGAGCGCACCGACGAAGAGCTAGCCGCGGAAGAGGTGGGCGGCGAGGACCTGGCCGTCATCCCGGCCGAGGTCTGGGCTGAGATCGTGAAGATTCCAGGGCTCGACGCCGCGCTGCTCGACGTCGCGGAGCGCTCCGGGCTAGACGGGATGAACAAGCTACTCGCGTGGCATGGCATCGGCCCGGCGCTGCCGCCGCATCAGCCGGGCTAGACGCTGGTCCTCGCGCAGGCCACGGATCACGGCATCGCCAGCGGTGATGTCATCGAGTACGTACCGGATCATGGCTCGCACGACATCGGAGACGGGCAGCCGGGCAACGTCGAGATCATCGGCGGCCGAGGCCGTCCATCTGGTCAGCTCGCGGTGGAGTTCCGGCGCGAGGTCGGTTGTGATCCGGACTGGCGCGGCCCGTACCGCTGTGCGGCCAGGCGCCTCTGCGGTGGGCTCGGTGCGCCCGCCTGCTGCTGCCAGCATCCGCGCTCGGCGATCGGCTCGCTGATCGGTCATGACTGGCTCCTTGGGATCCCTAGCTCATCGAGGAGGGCATGAGCCGCGGCTGAATCCTCCGGGGTCGGCTCGGTCTTGCCCGATGCAAACGTCATGCCCGGTGCCTTGCGCTTGCCCGGCGTGCCGTGGTCGGCATAGTCGCGTAGCAGCTGCTCGGCCCGGCTCGGCTCGCGGTCGGTCATGACGTGATCCCTCCTGGTACGGCGATGTGGGCTCGGGTGAGCAGCTCCCCGGCGATCCCGCGCCAGATGTCGGCGCCGACCACTGGCAGCGGGCCGCCGAAGGACTGCGCGAACAGTTCGAGCCGTGGCACGGTGTAGGCCAGCACGTCATAGCCGAGCCCGGTCAGCGCCTCGCGCGCGTCCGCGGTGCTGTTGGCCCTGGCGACGGTCCTGTTGAGCAGGATGGCCGTCCGCGCGGGTACGTTGCGTACTGCCTCGGTGTCTGCGATCTCGTCGCGGAGCGGCCCGGTGCGGTCGATTTCGATCGGCGTAGGCGCAACGGGAATCAGGATCTCGTCAGCGCACCGGAGCGCCGACCGGGCGATGCCCGCGTGATCTTCGAGCTGCGGCGAGTCAATGATCACGATGTCATCGGCGCGGGCGATACCGGCGATCCGCTTGTGCAGGTCGCGTACGGGCAGGCCGACCACGCGGAACGGGAAGCCGCCCGCAAGATCACTCCACTTGAGCGCGGATGCTGCGGGGTCGGCGTCGGCCAGGAGGACACCGAGACCCATCTCCGCGAATGCATGCGCCAGCCAGACGGCAGAGGTTGTCTTGCCGGTTCCGGGCTTGAGGTTGACGAGCGCGATCGTCAGCATGTCCCCTCCGTGATCTGCCTGCGGGCGATGTAGTCAGCCAAGACGGCGACGTGCATGCCTATGTCGGCGCCTGGC
>Ga0302326_10025523_pt1 | contig 11982 bp, 9 predicted proteins | sample Palsa_T0_3_FD_202264 | JGI IMG/M metagenome (GOLD analysis project Ga0302326, IMG submission 202264) | Peat permafrost microbial communities from Stordalen Mire near Abisko, Sweden - Palsa_T0_3 | ecosystem: Environmental > Terrestrial > Soil > Palsa > Peat permafrost | place: Sweden: Abisko... | reverse complement strand
GCTCGCGATGGTATCGACTACATATTGTAGTTGGGTTTCAGTCAGTTCCGGGTAGATCGGCAGCGCCAGCGTCTGCGCTGCGGCTTGTTCTGCCTCCGGGTATTGACCGGTCTTGCCGCCCAGGTAAGCGAAACACTGCTGCAGATGCAGGGGCACCGGATAGTAGATCTCGGTGCCGACGCCCTGGGCCGTGAGCTGGGCCCGCAGCGAGTCACGGTCGCGCGCACGGATCACGTACTGATTATAAATGTGCCGGCCGCCGGGTAGCGCAAGCGGTGTCTGGACCGCACCGCAGCCGGCCCGCGCGAACGCACGGTCGTAGAAGGCGGCATTGCGCTGCCGCGCCGCGCTCCAGCCGTCGAGGTGGCGCAGCTTGATGTTGAGCACCGCCGCCTGTAGCTCGTCGATGCGGAAATTGCCCCCGATCAGGGCGTGGTAGTACTTCGGCTGGCCGCCGTGCACACGCAGGATCTCCATGCGCCGAGCGAGCGCTGCGTCGTTGGTCACGCACATGCCCGCGTCGCCGAATGCGCCGAGATTCTTGGTCGGGAAGAACGACAGACAGCCGACATCGCCAAAGCTGCCGGCGCGCCGCTGCTGTGCGTCGGCAGAGCCGATCGCCTGGGCGGCATCCTCGATCACCAGCAGTTGATGCTGACGGGCGCTGTCCATGAGCGCCGGCATATCGGCGAGCTGGCCGTAGAGATGCACGGGCATGATGGCCCGTACCCGCGCACCGCTGGCGCGATGCACCAGCCCGGCGCCGCGCCGCTCGCACTGGGTTTCCAGCAGCCGCGCCACGGCGTCGGCGCTGATGTTGAAGGTCGCCGGCTCGATGTCGCAGAAAAGTGGCAGCGCCCCGCTGCGCGCGATCGTGCCGGCAGTGGCGAAGAAGGTAAACGTACTGGTGATCACCGCATCACCTGCACCGATGCCGAGCGCCATCAGCGCCAGCAGCAACGCATCGGTCCCCGAGGAGACACCGATGCCGTGGTGGCACTGGCTGTAGGCCGCGACCGCCGTCTCGAGCTCCTTGACTGCCGGTCCGAGAATGAAGTGCTGGCTGGCGCAGACCTTGGCAATGGCCGCCTGGATGTCCCCAGCCAGCGGCTGATACTGCGCCTTGAGGTCGAGCAACGGCACTTGCATCGTCAAGCTCCCGTGTCAGCGCGCGTAGCCGTAATACTCGCAGAACCAGTCGACGAAATTGCGCACACCCACCTCGATGGGCGTCGCCGGACGGTAGCCGACGTCGCGCACCAGATCGTCGATATCGGCGAACGTCTCGGGCACATCGCCGGGCTGCAGCGGCAGCATATTCTTCTGCGCCTTGCGCCCGACGCATTCCTCGATGACCTCGATGTAGCGTAACAGCGGCACGGGCTGGTGATTGCCGATGTTGTAGATGCGAAACGGCGCATAGCTCGAGGCAGGATCCGGGGCTGCGCTGTTCCATTGCGGGTTCGGCTGCGCGATGCGTGCGCAGGCGCGCACGACGCCCTCGGCGATGTCATCGACGTAGGTGAAGTCGCGCCGATGGTGGCCGTGATTGAAGACGTCGATCGGTTTGCCCTCGAGGATGTTGCGGGTGAACATGAACAGCGCCATGTCCGGCCGTCCCCACGGCCCGTAGACCGTAAAGAACCGCAGACCCGTCGTCGGCAGGCCGAACAGCGCCGAATAGTTGTGCGCCATGAGTTCGTTGGCGCGCTTGGTCGAGGCGTACAGCGACAGCGGGTGATCGACGCCGTTGTGGACGGAGAACGGCATGTTGGTGTTGGCGCCGTACACCGAGCTGGTGGAGGCGTACACAAGGTGCTCGACGGCGTTGTGGCGGCAGCCTTCCAGCACGTTCAGCGTACCGGTCACATTACTGCGCACGTAGGCGTGCGGGTCCTGCAGCGAATAGCGCACGCCGGCCTGCGCCGCCAGATGAACGACGCGCGCAAACTTCTCGCGGGCGAACAGCGCGGCCATCTCCGCATCGTTCGCCAGGTCGAGTTTCACGAACCGAAACTTGGGATGCTGCAGGCGCTGCAGGCGCGCCTGCTTGAGAGTCACGTCATAGTAATCATTGAGGTTGTCGAGGCCGACCACCTCCTCGCCTGCGGCGAGCAGGCGCTGCACGGTGTGCGAGCCGATGAAACCGGCTGCACCAGTGACCAGAATCTTCACAGCCGTCCGTCAGTCTCGTCCGCACGGAATACGTGCTTGATGTCGAACAGTACGTGGCGGCGCGTGCGGCACAGGCGCCGCACGCCGGCGGCGCCGAGTTCACCGAACTGCCTATGCGCTACCGCCACGATGGCGGCATCGTAGCGCCCCGCGCGCAGCGTCTTCACCGGCAGCAGCCCGTACTCGCGACGACATTCGGCACTGGCTGCCCACGGGTCGTAGACATCCACGCGCGCGCCCTGCTTCTGCAGCTCGCGCACGACGTCGACCACCTTGGAGTTTCTGATGTCCGGGCAGTTTTCCTTGAACGTGATGCCGAGCATCAGCACCCGCGCCCCTTTGATGTGGATGCGCTTGGCCGCCATGAGCTGGGTAATCCGCCCCGCGACGTGCAGACCCATGTTGTCGTTGAGGCGCCGCCCGGCGAGGATCATCTCCGGGTGATAGCCGACTTCCTGGGCCTTGTGGGTGAGGTAGTAGGGGTCAACGCCGATGCAATGCCCGCCGACCAGGCCCGGCTTGAAGTTGAGGAAGTTCCATTTGCTCGCGGCCGCGTTCAGCACTTCCTCGGTATCGATGTTCAGGCGGTTGAAGATCAGCGCCAGCTCGTTGATCAGCGCGATGTTGACGTCGCGCTGCGTGTTCTCGATGACCTTGGCGGCCTCGGCGACGCGGATGCTGGACGCCTTGTGGGTGCCCGCGGTAATGATGGCGCCGTACAGCTGATCGACGAAATCGGCGATCGCCGGCGTGGAACCGGAAGTGACCTTGCGGATGGTGGTGAGCCGGTGTTCCTTATCGCCCGGATTGACGCGTTCCGGACTGTAGCCAACGAAAAAATCGCGGTTGAACTTCAGCCCCGAGACGCGCTCGAGGAGCGGCACGCAGACCTCTTCGGTGCAGCCCGGATAGACGGTCGATTCGTAGATGACCAGTGCGCCCTTGCGCAGCACCGTGGCGACGCTCTCGCTGGCACGCATCAGCGGTGTGAGGTCGGGCCGCTTGTAGTCATCGATCGGCGTCGGTACGGTGACGATGAAGACCTGCGAGCGCTGCAGGCGCTTCAGCTCGGTGGTAAAGGTCAGCCTCTGCGCCGACTTCAGCTCCGCGCGCGTGACCTCGAGGGTGGTGTCGCGGCCCTTGCGCAGCTGCGTCACGCGCGAGGGGTTGACGTCGAAACCTATCGTCTCGAAATGCTTGCCGAATTCCACCGCCAGCGGCAGCCCGACATAGCCCAGGCCCACCACACCCACGCGGCACTTGCGCAACTTAAGCATCAAAACAGCCCTTGACGTCGTTCTGCAGTAATTCTTGTTCAGGCGCTCGAGCGCTGCGGCGCAGCTGCCGGCGCGAGCGTGGTGCTGCTGTCACGGGCGTCGTTGGCCGCCCACAGGCAGCGCCCGCCGCTCGCCTTGGCAATGACCGCCAGCATGATCTCGTGCGCCGCAAGTTCCGCGGCGCTGGCGGCTACCACCACCAGTGGCACCGTGGTACGCAGCGGCGCACGGGCGCTGCGGCTGCCGGCGGCAATCTGCAGTGTCATGTCGCTGTCGGCGAGTGCCAGGGCGCCCTGCCCGCCGGTCATCGCCAGATAGACGTCGGCGAGGATGCGCGCGTCCAGGAGCGCGCCGTGCAGTTCCCGCTTGGAGTTGTCGACGGAGTAGCGCTTGCACAGCGCGTCCAGGCTGTTGCGCTGTCCGGGGTGCAGCTCGCGCGCCAGCGCGAGCGTGTCGAGTATCTGGCACATGGCGCCCAGCTGCCGCGGCACGCCGGGCAGGCGCGCCATTTCCGCATCCAGGAACGCCACGTCGAAGGCCGCGTTGTGGATCACCAGCTCCGCGCCGGCGATGAAGGCGACGAGTTCCTCCACCACCTCGGCAAAGCGCGGCTGGCCGTCAAGCTCGCCGCGCGAGATACCGTGGACCGCCAGCGCGCCGTCGTCGATGTCGCGCTCGGGATTGAGGTAGCGGTGGAAGCTGCGCCCGCTGGGCCGGCGATTCACGAGCTCCACGCAGCCGATCTCGATGACACGGTGATCGAGTTCGGGCTCCAGGCCCGTGGTCTCCGTGTCGAGGACGATCTGCCGCATGGGGCGCGAGTCTACCGCAACGATTGCCGCGACAAAGTGTCGATCGCCGCGTTTGCGAGCTGATCGACACGCTCGTTGCCCGGCACGCCGGCATGGCCCGGCACCCAGAGCCATTCCAGCCGATGCTGGGCGCTGACCTCGGCGAGCCGCTGCCACAGGTCCTGATTCTTAACCGGTTTGCGGTCGGCCGTGCGCCAGCCCCGCGCCTGCCACGCGGACAGCCACTCGGTGATGCCGCGGCGCACGTACTGCGAGTCGGTATAGATGCGCGCCTCGACCGGACGCTTGAGTGCCTCGAGCGCTCGAATGACGGCAGTCAGCTCCATGCGATTGTTGGTGGTGTGCGTCTCGGCGCCACTGATCTCGCGCACGTGCTCGCCGATCTGCAGGAGCGCCGCCCAGCCGCCCGGACCCGGATTGCCGCGGCAGGCGCCGTCAGTGTAGATCTCGATCACGCGCGCGAACGGGTGGTGGGTTTCACCAGCCCGCCGATCACCGCGGATTTTTCGCGGAAGCGCGGGCGTACCGGCGTGAGCGTGTAGAGGCGCTTGCGCGCCTTAAGCAGATAGCCGCCGGCGGGCAGCGGATAGGTGAGACCCCGGCGCAGCATCCGCCCGGCGCCCTCGCCGCTGGCAAGCCCGCGGCTCCACGGACTCAGGTAAAGGTAACGCTGCGCCGCCACCACTTCGAAGCCGAGCAGTACGAGCCACTCGCGCAGCAGACGCTCGGACAGAACGCGCCGCATGCCCGGCGGGAAGCCGCTGCGGCTCCAGCGCGCGCGCATGCCCCACAGGCTCCAGGGCCGGAAGCCTAGCACCAGGAGTTGCCCCTCACCGACCAGCACCCGATCGACCTCGCGCAGCACAGCGTAGGGGTCGGGCGCGAATTCCAGCGTGTGGGGCAGAAGTGCCGCATCCGCGCAATCGGCGATGATCGGCAGGTGCGAGCCGCGCGCGATGACGTCGGCGTGCGCCGGAAAGCCGGGAGCGGCGATCAGGCTCTGACGGCGCGTGCGGCTGGCAGCGAGCAGTTCGCGCGCATTGCCCCAGGCACCGACCTGCAGCAGTTCCCAGCCGAATACGTCCTCAAGCGCCTCGCCCAGCAGCTCCGATTCGGCGGCGATCAGCGCGCGCCCAAGCGCCCTGTCCCACCACGAGCTGAGAGCGGCGTCACGATCCGGAATGCGTGAAGTGCGAACTGGCACGTAAGAAGTGCTGGCAATACTGTGAATTTACCGGTTAAATCGCGCTCTTGAACCTGTAGTGTCCTTGATCTTAAGGACCCGTGCCCTGGCGCGGGAAAAGTAGCACGCCGACAGAGGGTACGGAATTGGCGCAGGTTCCATTTAGAACGCCTTTCACGCTCATGGCCGTGGCCCTTGTGAGCCTGGCCGGCTGCGCGCATGCGCCTTCCCGCTCCCAGGCCGCCCAGCCGCAGTTACTGAACAGCAGCCTGGGCGCATGGCCGGTGCCGGCGGGCACGCCCGCGGCCACCCCCATGGCGCCGCCCGCCGCCGAAGCCCTGCCCGGTCCCGCGCCGGCCGTGCCCGCCGCCGAGGCTACCCCCACCCCGCCGCCGAGCGCCGATGCGACCGCGGCCAGCGCGACGCCCGGTCCCACCCAGGTCGCGGGGCTGACGCCGGCCCAGTACGCCGACCTTTTCGACCGCATGCGCGCCGGATTCCGGCTGGCAGACGAGAGCGAACAGAAAGCGGTCGAGCAGCAGCTGCGCTGGTACGCGGCGAACCCCGAGTATCTGCAGCGCGCCTTCGGGCGCGCCGATTTGTATCTGTACCAGATCGTCACCGAACTGGAACGCCGCGGCATGCCGCTCGAAATCGCGCTGCTGCCGGTGGTGGAAAGCGCCTTCGAGCCCTATGCGTACTCGCGCGCACGTGCCTCGGGCCTGTGGCAGTTCATTCCCGACACCGGCTCGAAATACGGGCTGAAGCAGGACTGGTGGTACGACGGGCGGCGCGACATCGTCGAATCGACGCGCGCAGCGCTCGATTACCTGCAGTCGCTGCATGACCAGTTCAACGGCGACTGGCTGCTCGCCATCGGCGCCTACAACTGCGGCGAGGCGCTCATGGCGCGGGCCGTGGACGCGAACCGAGCCGCCGGCCGCCCGGTGGATTTCTGGAACCTGTGGCTGCCGGCCGAGACGCGCGCGTACGTGCCGAAGCTCCTGGCCATGAAGCGCCTGGTGCTCGATCCGGAGGCCTTCGGCCTCGCGTTCAGCCCGATTCCGAATCAGCCCTACTTCGCCCGCGTCCCGACCGAGAGCCAGGTGAGCTTCAAGGTCGCAGCCGAAATCGCCGGCATCAGTCCCGAAGAGCTCTACGAACTGAATCCGGCGTTCCACCGCTGGGCCACCGACCCGACCGGGCCGCACGTGCTGCTGCTGCCGGTCGACGTGGCCGACGTGTTCGCCGACAACATCGCGCAGCTCACTCCCGACCAAAGGCTCGGCGTCACGCGCTACACCGTCAAGCGCGGCGACTCGATTGCTTCGGTCGCGACTCAGTTCCACACCACCGTGAACGTCATCCGCGAATTGAACGAGATGCCGACGCGCGGGCTCGCACTGGGCGACGATCTGCGTGTGCCGAGTGTGGTGCCGGAACTGCCCGCCAAGGTCATGCTGGCCGCCGCGCGGGTCGACGGGCGCGTGCGCACGGGTCGCGCGCACGTGCAGGTCGTGCGCCGCGGCGACTCGCTATGGACCATCGCGCGCCTTCACGGCATGAACGTGAATACGCTGGCGATGATGAATGGCATGCACCCCGACGATGCGCTGCGCGCCGGCCAGCGCATCCGCCTGTCCTCGGGATCGGGCAGCACCCACACCGGCCGCCGCCGCATGGAATACACGGTGCGCGAGGGCGACACGGTCCCGCAGATTGCGCGCCTCTTCCAGTGCAGCGTTCCGCAGCTGCTCGCCTGGAACGGACTTGGTACGCACTCGCGGATCCATACCGGCCAGAAGCTGCGCATTCAGCTCGCGCACCACGGCTGAAAGCACGCCTCCTGGCGGCCCAAGCCGCTGCCTTTCCGGCATAATCCGCGCCGGAGGCCAACACGATGGGATTTCTCGCCGGTAAACGCGCCCTGATCGTGGGCGTCGCGACCGACCGCTCGATCGCCTGGGGCATCGCGCAGGCGATGCATCGCGAGGGCGCCGAGCTCGCCTTCTCCTACGTCAACGACAAGATGAAGGAACGCGTCGAGCCCCTGGCGGCCTCCCTGGGCGCGCATCTCACGATGCCGCTCGATGTCACGATCGATGAACAATGCGACAGCGCGTTCGCGCTGCTGCAGCGCGAGTGGGGTGCACTCGATGTGGTGGTCCACGCGGTCGCCTACGCACCGCGCGAGGCGCTCACCGGGGGCATCGTGGAGGCCACCAGCCGCGAGGGCTTCCGTATCGCCCACGACGTGTCGAGCTACAGCCTCATCGCCCTCGCCCAGCGCGCCCATCCGCTCATGGCCGGTCGGCGCGGGGCGCTGCTCACCTTGTCTTATCTGGGCGCCATGCGCTCGATACCGGGCTACAACGTGATGGGACTGGCCAAGGCCAGCCTCGAAGCGAGCGTGCGCTTCCTGGCGGCCGACTTAGGCCCCAGAGGGATCCGCGTCAACGGCATCTCGGCTGGCCCCATCAAGACCCTGGCTGCCGCAGGCATCCCGGGGTTTCGCAAAATGCTCGGCCGGGTCGCGGAGGTTGCGCCGCTGCGCCGTAACGTGACGCCCGAGGATGTGGGCAACGCCGCGGCCTTTCTGTGCTCGGACCTGGCCGCCGGCATCACCGGGGAGATCCTCTACGTCGACAATGGATTCAGCACGGTCGGCATGAGCTTCCCGCTGGAAGCCGAGGGCTGAAGGCGCCTACTCGAACGCCTTGGGGTTCTTTTTTACGTCCGCCGTGCGCCGCACTTCTTCGACGTAAGCCAGCACGTCCGCCATGCCGAGCCGCTGCGCTTCCTGCAGGGCGCGACTGGCCTGCTGCTGCGCATCGTGTGCGGCAGCAGCCGTGCGCACTGCGCTCAGCGCCACGACCGCCGCCCCGCCGTCATTGAGCTGCAGTGCGCTGTACTCGGTCTTCCCGGAAGGCCGCGGCAGCGCGAAGGCCGCATCGCGGATCGCCTGCGGAATCGAGGGGTCGTTTCGGCCGATGAAATGCGCCGGGTCGGCAGTGACTTTCAGCTGCTGTGCGACCACATCGAGCGAGGTGCCATCGGCGAGGCGGCTGCGCGCCTGCTGCGCAGCCTTGAGGGCCGCCTTCGTTTCCTGATCCTTGGTGAGTGCGGCCACGATGCCGTCGCGCACGTCGGCGAGCGGGCGCACCTGCGGCGCATGATGTTCCAGCACCTTGACGATCACCAGGCGGTCGTCACCGAGCAGAACCGGTCCGCCGAGCTTGCCGACGGCCAGCTGCGGATCGCCGAACAGCAGTTCCTGGAGCGGTGCGGCCGGGCCGAACGGCGCCCCGCCTGCCCCCTTGGTGAAGCTGACGAGATCCCCCGGCTGCAGCTGGTACTGCTGCGCCAGTGCATTTAAGTCGGCGCCCGGCTCGGTCAGTTTGGACTGCAGCTGTTCCTGGATCTCACCGAAGCGATCCGTCGCACGCGTGCGGCGCACCTCCGCTTCGAGCTCCGGGCGCGCCTCATCGAACGATTTGTACTTGACCGGCTGGATCTCATCGAGGCGGATGATGTGGTAGCCGAACTCCGTCTTCACCAGGGCGCTGATCTCGCCGACCTTCATGCCGAACAGCGCATCGGCAAAGGGCTTCACGAAGCTCGAACGCTCGGCGAAGCCGAGGTCGCCGCCGTTCTTGGCCGAACCCGGATCCTGGGAATACTGCTTGGCCAGCTCACCAAAATCCTTACCGGCCTTCACTTGCGCCAGCACCTGCGTCGCCTGCGCCAGCGCCGCCGCATCGTCCTTGCCGGTAATCAGAATGTGGCGCGCGTGGCGTTTCTCGGGCAGTGCCAGCCGGCTCTTGTCCTTGTCGTAAGCGGTGTGCAGATCCGCATCGCTCACTGTCTGCTGCGCCGCGACCGCATCGAGACGCAGCTCCGCGTACTGCAGATGATCGGACTCGGCCGTCATGTACAGCCCCTGATGCGCTTTGTAGTACGCCTGCACGGCCGCATCATCGATCGTGACCGCCGCCTTGAACTGCTCCGGCGGGAGCGTCAGGTAGCGCACCTCGCGCTCCTGGTCCTCGAGCTCGCTGACACGCGTCAGTTCCTTCGGGGTGAGAAAATCGGAACCGCGAATGCCGCCCTCGAGTTGCACGCGCTGCACTTCGGTGCGCAGCTGCTGCTGATAGGCATCGAGCGACAGCCCGGCCTGTGCCAGCACTGCCTTGGCGGCCTCGGGCGAATACTGACCATCGATCTGGAACGCCGGCTCCTGCTGGACCGCGTCGCGCAGCGCGTCGTGGCTGACGCGGTAGCCCAGATCCTGGGTGCGCTGCGTCAACAGCGCGCCGCGCACCAGGTTCTCCAGTACCTGTTCCTGCAGCTGCGAGCGCAGCTCCGATGGCAACTCCGCACCGCCCAGGCGTTGCTGCCACTGGGCCTGCTGGCGCTGCCAGGCGTTGCGGGCATCTTCCAGGGAGATCTTGTTGCCGTTCGCTTCAGCGGCGTAGCTCGAACCGCCGACACTCAGGTTGACGATGCCGTAGGCGCCCCAGGCGGCGAACACGAACGACAGGATCCCCAGTACGAGGTACAGGAGCCACTTGCGCCACCGACTGTTCGACTTGCCCTTGAGGGCGTCTCCGATCCGCTGAAGCATTTTTTGGTGGCTGGCTTTGCGAGAGTTTGGCGGAGCGGACGGGACTCGAACCCGCGACCCCCGGCGTGACAGGCCGGTATTCTAACCAGCTGAACTACCGCTCCGAATTTTGGGGGGCGAATGCTAACGGATTGATGAATAAGGCCACAAGCAGTTTCGCTGCAGCGCTGCGGGGTGTTGCGGGCGTGCCGCGGGCGCTGACCGGCCATTTTCGGACCGCGGCGCAGCTGAACGACTCCTGAACACTGCTGTCAACGAAATAGCGTGTGAACCGCTGGCTAATTCAGGCCAAAAGCGCTTGAAAACAGAATTATTGCGTCGCTAAGTTAAGACACGCTGCGCTGGACACCCCCTCCTCAGGCACAATGCCGCGGGGTTACGTAAAGGAAGCCGCTCATGAAGCTGACCCGTGTTCTTTCTTGTTCCTTCGCCGCCGCTTTGATCGCCGCACCTGCGTGGGCCGCCCTGGGTGGCGGTGCCTCCTCGGTCGCGGCCGACAGCGCGCACATGAAGGGCACTGTACGGGTGGCGCCGCAGGCGAACTTCACCGTGCACGAGATCGCGACCAGTGCGGGCGTCGTGGTACACGAATACCTGTCGCTGGAGGGCAAGGTGTTTGCGGTCAGCTGGCGCGGACCGGGCATTCCGGACCTGCGGCAGCTGCTGGGCAGCTACTACGGCTCGTTTGAGCAGGCTGCCAGCACGACGGCCCATAACCACCACAATCTGGCGGTGGAGACCCCGGATGTTGTGGTGCAGTCGAGCGGACATACGCGCGCCTTTTCCGGCCGCGCCTGGGCACCTGCCCTGCTGCCGCAGAATTTCTCCCCTAACGACATTAACTGATCGCGACACGCGGACAAGGGAACACACCCGTGCGTAAGTTTCTTGCCTTCTTATTGATTCCCCTGATTCTGGCCGCCTGTGGCGGCGGGGGCAGCAGCTCCAATGGTGGCGGTGGTGGGGGGGGTGGTGGCGGCAGTGGCCCGACGCCTCCGCCGACGCATACCATCGCGACCGCAGGCCCGCCGAATGCCGAATCGCTGGTGATCGACGCCGGCCCGGCAGCATTGCCGCAGCCGGCCGCCAATACCGCCTACGTGAGCGTGAACGTCTGCGTTCCCGGCACTTCCACCTGCCAGCTGATCGACCACATCGAGGTCGATACCGGCTCGATCGGGCTGCGGCTCATCGCCTCGGTGGTCACCGTCAGCCTGCCTGCCCTGACCGACGGCACCAATCCTCTGGGTGAGTGCCTGCAGTTCGCCGACGGCACCAGCTGGGGTTCGCTCGCCGTCGCCGACGTGCAGATGCCGGTATCGGGTGAGAAAGCCTCGAACGTCAACGTGCAGCTGATCACGCAGAATTCTGGCACGGTCGGCACACCGCCCGCCGCCTGCACCGGCACGGCCGAAAACACCGTTGCGACCTTCGGCGCCAACGGGATCCTCGGCGTCGGACCGTTCATCAACGACTGCAACGACTCCGGGCTGTGCACCCCGGGCGCCTCTGCCAGCTACTACAGCTGTCCCTCTTCAGTCACGTGCGCCAGCTACGACGCGCCGGTGGCGATGCAGCTGCCCAATCCCGTGACGCTATTCGCCACCGACAACAACGGCGTGATCATCGAGCTGCCTACCGTAGCTGCAGCAGGGGCCGCCACGGTCACCAACGGTGTCATCGTGTTCGGCATCGGCACCGAGACCAACAACGCGCTGGACGGGGCGGTGCAGCTCCTGGCGGACCCGGGCACGGGTGAGGTCAATGTCACCTTTACCGGCCTCGTCGGTATCAGCACGGGCTTCCTCGACAGCGGCTCGAACGCCACCTTCTTCGCAAGCTCGCTGGCGGTGTGCCCGCAGAACGGTTCCGCTGAGACCACCGGGTTCTACTGCCCGACGGCGACGGTCA